>Ga0265342_10003367_pt1 | contig 13206 bp, 13 predicted proteins | sample 4CB327metaG_FD_203125 | JGI IMG/M metagenome (GOLD analysis project Ga0265342, IMG submission 203125) | Rhizosphere microbial communities from Carex aquatilis grown in University of Washington, Seatle, WA, United States - 4-CB3-27 metaG | ecosystem: Host-associated > Plants > Roots >...
CCCGCGGACAGACGCGTTACGGTTTGATAGAACTCCGTCACCACGGGGCCGGGCCGCACCGCGCTGACATGGACGCCGCTGCCGCGCAGCTCGCGATGCAGGGCTGTCGTGAGTGAATCGACGAAGGACTTCGTCGCCGAGTACAATGCCGCCCACGGGCTGGGGAACCCACCCACGATTGAGCTGACGTTGATGATGTGTCCCCGCCCTCGTCCGCGCATGATGGGCAAGAACAAGACGATGAGCTGCGCCAGGGCCTCATTGTTCACCTGGATCATCTGACGCGCCGTATCGGCGGGCATGTCCGAGGCAAAACCGTACCAGCCGAAGCCGGCGTTATTCACCAGCACATCGATTCCTTCGCCATTCTCCATGATCCTTTCGTACACGGCGCGCACGCCTTGCGGCTGGGAGAGGTCGGTGGAAATTGTTTCGGCCATGCCGCCCTTTTGACGAATGGTGGCGGCAAGGCTTGCAAGTCTGTCATCACGCCGCGCAACCAGGAACACCTTGTACCCCCGGACCGCCAGACGCTCCGCCACGATCGAGCCGATGCCGCTGGAGGCACCCGTAACGACCGCAACGCGCGCCGGACGTCGGGGTGTCGTGGCGGCGGTTGTGTTCACCGTAACGGGCACCGCCACCAGGCGCGGCACACGGCGAGGAGCGGACGGTGTCACGGCAAGCCACTTCACCGTGTCCTTGATGGTCTCCTGCATGGGGCGCGGCAGGTAACCCAGCTCACGGGCGGCCTTTTCCCCGCACACCTCTGAGTTGCTGACCAATGTCTCCAGCGCATACCGCGTGAATTGAATGCCGGTTTTCCACAGGCGCGCGTGCAGAGTCGCGAGGGTGGCAGCCATCATCGCCAGCCCCATGGGCACCAACACGGTCCGGCTCTTCACGCCGGTGGCCTCCTGAACGAGGCCCAAAAGGCTGTCGACCGTGATCCGTTCGCCGCGGATGATGTACGTCTCCCCTGCCCGTCCCTTCTCGGCGGCAAGCACCATTCCCCGCGCAACATCGCGAACATCGACGAAATCGAACTGCCCGTTGATCATCACGTGAAGGCCGGGCTTCATCCACTTGCGGATCTGGTTGTGCATGGGAGAGCCGCCGCGATGGTAGTAGGGACCGATGATGCCCGTCGGGCATACGAGCACGGCATCGAGACCCTTCTCCACCTCGGCCAGCACGGCCAGGGAAGCTTCGGCTTTTGTCTGATCGTACTCGCCCGCCGCGTTGTGCGGGTCATAGGGAACGCTCTCGTTGATGGCCGTGCCTTTGGGTGGGCGTGCGAGGGCGTGGATGGAGCTCACGTACACCATGCGTTTCACCCCGGCCTCGCGCGCCGCACGGGCGACGTTTCCCGAGCCGACGACATTCACCTGGCGCATCAGATCGTTATGGCCGGGCATGATGGATATGATGCCGGCAAGATGGAAAACCTTGTTGATCCCCGCCATGGCCGGGCGCAACGCGTCGCGGTCCAGGACATTGCCTTTCACGACATCCAAAGGCATCCCGTTCAAGCTGGAGATGTCCTCACTGGGAAGCACGAAAACCCGGACCTTCTCCCCGCGGTCGAGCAGCTCGCGAACGAGCGCCCCTCCCACGTGCCCTGCCGCACCCGTAACCAGAACCATGACCTACCTCCTGCTCGAAACCGAAACCGGCCGCTCGGCGGCCAAACCCGAAATCAATAATTCCACCGCGTCGTGCGTCACGCGGTCCCACGCGGCTCCCGTCGGATTCACGATACCCTGCACGACGATGCCCACTGCGAGTGCAACAAGCGTTTGCCCGGCCACGCTCGGGTCCACCGGGCCGAACGAGCCTTCGGCAATCCCTTTGCGCACGATGTCGGCAAAATAGTCCTGGTAGCGCAGGTAAGGGGCGTTGAGCTCCTTCCAGATTTCCGGCTCCCGACGCGCCTGCTGCCAGAACTCGAGGAACAATCCGATCCTTCCGTCGGCGGCAGTGAAAACGCCCTTCATCTCGCCGGCCATGGCCAGGAGACCATGAGGCACGGTGGAGGCCTTTTTCAACGCCGCACCGAGACCTTCATCCAACTGACGCAACCAGTCGCGAAAGAGCTCGAGAAAGATGGCTTGTTTGCTGGGAAAGTGGTGGTAGAAGGCGCCCTTGCTCACTTCCGCAACCGTGCAGATCTCGGCGACGCCGGTTACCTCGTAGCCTTTGTCGGCGAACAGCCGCATGGCGGTGTCGAGAATTCTCTTTCGGGTTTCTTCACTTCGGACTTGCATGAGCCCCTCTTCAAACTTTATCAGACCGACCGGTCGGTATTAATATATGCAATTTTTATCTTCGTGTCCAGCGAAATCGCAAAAGCGAGCACCCTCTGTGACGTTGGAGCGATCAGGCGGCGCACGAGTGGAGGTCGGCTATTCCTCTTGCGTGTGCGGGAAGCCTTGTTGGCGTCGTGCTTCGAACAGAAGAATCCCCGCGGCCACCGAAACATTGAAGGAATCGACGTGGCCCGCCGAGGGTATGCTAATCAGGAAGTCGCACTTTTCTTTGACCAGACGATGCAGACCGGTTCCCTCGCCTCCCATGACGAGACAGATCTTTCCCTTGAGCTCCAAGCTGCCGGTGGACTGGCCTTCGGCGTCGGCGCCGTAGATCCAGAACCCCTTTTCCTTCAAAAGCTCCAGGGACGTGGAAATGTTGGGCACGACGACGAGGGGGACATATTCACTTGCACCCGAGGAGACCTTGCTCACGGTCTGATTTTCCTGGGCCGATCTGCGCGCAGGGATGATCACGAGCTCCGTACGGAACTGGTCAGCGGAACGCAAAATGGCACCGAGATTCTGGGGATCCGTTATTCCGTCCAGCACGAGCACGAGGGAGGTCTCCGACTCCAGCGCCTCCATATGATGTTTCAGGCTGGACTTCTGCGAGGCCGTCGGTCTTTCCAGAACAAGGAGGATGCCCCGATGAGCCTCCGAGCCGCAAAGCCGCGTGAGCTCCGCGTCATCCACCTCCGAAACGGGGACGCCCTTCTTCTCCGCCGTGGCGCGTATCTGCGAAATGCGCGCGCCCTGGCGTGAGATGAGGAGCGTGCCGGTTCCCGCTCCCCTTTGGAGCGCTTCCTCTATCGAATGAAATCCATAGATCTGTTCCGACACTCTCAACTCCCTCCGAAGACCCGAACGACGTCCGGCTTGCCACTTCCGGTCGTATCGCGCTCGTAGCGCTGGATGTACTTCCCCTCCAGCAGGTAGACCCAGATATCGATCTTGCCGTTATTCTTCGAATCGATCTCTACGCGGCTGAGCACACCATCCGCGTAGTAATAGAAGGTATCCATCACTCCGTCGTAGTTGTAGTCCATCTCCTCACGGAGCACTTTGCCCTTCGCGTCATAGACTACCCTATAATCGACCTTGCCGTCACCATTGCGATCCAGCTCGATGGTGGCGTTCGGGGCTCCCGGCGGCGCAAGGGGGGGAGCGATGGGAATTGCGGAATCGGCAAAAATGCCAGAAGGTGCAACAAGCCCGACACAAAGGACAAGAAACAGGAAGACCCGAGATCGAAAGAGGATGCTCATCCTAACCCTTCGACAGGCCGCGCCTTAAAAATCAGCCCGCGGACTCCTTGCGGAACACGAGCACGTTCTGATGGATGAGGGACGGAATGTAGGAGTACTGATAGCCGTAGAGATGGAGCTTTTTCGAGACGTCATACCAGACGAGGTTGGCTTTCCAAACGAGACCCGGAATCCTCGAGATCTCCGCGGCAAGCTCCGCCGAGAGGCAGTGATAGGAGTTTTCCCGATACATGTCGCCTATGAAGGTGATCAGGTAGCCCTCGGCTCGGAGAAGCTCCGCGCTCATGCGGAAGACGTTCCCCATGCTTTGGAGCCACTCCTCCTTCGACGCATACTCGCCCCCGTGGAAGGAGGACAGCTTGCTCGCACGCGCCGGGCGGGCCTTCTCCCCCACTTTTTTGTAGGTGCCGCGGGAGCGGGATGCCGTGTCCATCTTCCAGTACGGCACATCGGTGAGGATGCAATCGAAGGCGCGGCCTGCCAGCCCCGTGAGCGCGACGCGGGAATCCGCGGCGATGGTTTCCTGCGGGGGCATACCTTCGCGCTTGCAGACCTCCCGATAGACGTCTATCCAGCGGGCGTTGATGTCAATGCCCACCGCCGTTCGGCCGCTGAGTGTCGCACCCAAAAGCACTCCGCCGACGCCCATGAATGGATCGAGGACCGTCTGACCCTCTTTCGTGAACACACGCAAGAGATCGGCGCAGAGCTCGGGAGGCTTCTGGCCGCCGTGCTCGTTACGCAACGCATGCTGCAGCGATGGTGGATAGGGTTTGGTGATCACCGAGCGCGTCCAGAACACCCACTCACGACCGGTCAGGTCGTTCACGCGGTTGTTTTCCGAATAGAACCCGCGCGATTCACCGTCGTCGTCGAGAAGCTCTCTCTTCTTGCCGCCCATTCAGTTGTCCTGACCTCCGGGTTGCATGTGAAAGAGATATTCGATGACGCTCCGGCGCGCGGAGACACCTGCTCCGTTTCCGAACACCGGATAGGGAATGTGCATCACTTCGGCACTCCCGCGCTCGGAGAGTATCGCCATGATCTCGCTCTCGGACAGTATTCCTTCCGAGCTATACGAAAGAAAGACGTGCCTGGCTTTGACGATCCTCGTGAGCGCGCGCAATGACTGCGCGGCCTGATTCACGCTGCTGAACGGACTGCGGAAACCGGTCCGGTCGAACTTGCGCGTCTTTCCGAACAGCGGGGGTTTTTCCCAGCGCGCGAGGTTTTCCAAAACGTGGTAGTTGTCGCAGTATTGGCGCTGATTGTAGGGGGGATCGAAATACGCGACATCAACCGCGAGATCCCGTGCGTAGGCGATCATGTCAGCCTCCACCACCTCGATGGGATAGCGCGGAAGCGGGTCCACCGGTCTCATGAGAAACGGCGACTTCACCCGCTCGTCCACCATGTGCCTGCCATTCACCATGCTTTCAGCGTCGATGTTTTTGAGAAAGGCATCGTATTGGCCTATCGTATTGGCAATTCTGTCGGCGGCCAGGAGAAAGCCGGCAAGAAGCATATCGTGCTCGGGTGGCGTAAGCTCCCCGTGGATTCGCCATTTTTCGATGCGGGCGCGCACGGCGTCCATGCGGGTGCAGTTTTCCTCGGTGAAGTACGTGCCGGCGTAGTTCTCCGTGATGTATCCCCGCTCCCCTTCCAGATCGTTCAGGTCCTCCATGAGCCGCCCCACCCTGTCGCTTTCGAACAAGAATCCGCGCAGTATCACGCAGTTCGAGCGCAGCGCGTCCACGGCGACGATCCGGCCGGCTCCCCTCTGTGCCAACGCGCAGCTGATTGCGCCGGTACCGAAGAATCCATCGAGGAAAGTGCGGGGAGCACCGGCAAGCCCGCAGATGCGATCCGCGATCCAATCGCGCAGCTGCCTCTTGGAGCCGATGTATTTTCGCGTGTAGGGAAAAAGGGGGGCTTCAGCCCCTCCGCGCATCGTCGATGCTCTCAAGCAGCTTGTTCACCTTTTCCGCCAGATCAGGAAACGCATCCCCGTGACGCAGGTGCACGCGCACGCCGCTTTCCCCTGCGAGGGCTCGTTCGATGTCGCTTTCCATCCGATACGCCGGACCGGCTATCCTGTTCGTCGCGATGATCCCGACGACGATCAGCACGATCATGATGAGAAGGTCGTTCAAAAGCAGAGGGGGAAGAATGGCAATAAGAAGCCCGCCGGCGGATTGCCCGGCCGGGAGACGAGCCAGAACAACGTAGAGAGCCGTCACGCCCGCGAACAGAACCACACTGGCCAGGACCACGGCAAGCATGATGGCGATGATGCGGTACTGGAGTTTGCCGTTGATCACTTTTGTCCGACGCGGTTGCTTCATTGTATTCCCCATCGTCACCCTTTCAGCCCTCGTAGATTCGCGGCGTCGTTTCGCCGGTAAGCACCTCGCGCGCACCGAGTGCCAGCGCCTCCAGCTCATTTTCTCCGGGGAAGCACAGCAGGGGCCCGAGAAACGACACGCGCTCGGTGATTTCCCGAACGGCCCGCGATGAGTACGCCAGCCCGCCGGTGAGAACTATGACATCCACCTTGCCGTTGGTATAGGCGGATAGCCCTGCGATAGCCTTGGCCACCTGATAGCAAAGCGCGCGGATGAGCTCGTCGCACAGGTGAGCATCCAGATCCCCATTGCCCTCCGCGGATCGCTCTATCGAGGGGAAATCATTCGTGCCGAGATAGGCGACAAGCCCCCCCTTGCCGGTGAGCATGAGTTGAAGCGCCTGTGGGTCGTGCTGATGCGCCAGGACCCACCGCATCCAGTCCCCGGCAGGAACGGTGCCCGCCCGCTCAATAGCGAACGGTCCGTCGCCGTCAAGCGCGTTATTCACGTCCACCACTTTGCCGTTTACATGCACACCGATGGAGATGCCGCCGCCCATGTGTGCGACGATCATGGTGCATTCCGCGTAAGGCTTGCCGATCTTCTGCGCAGCCTTCTTGGCAGTTGCCTTCTGGTTCAAGGCATGGAAAATGGATCGCCGAGGAATCTCGGGAAGCCCCGAATGCCGCGCGACGGGCGACAATTCGTCCACCACGACAGGGTCGACAATGTACGCCCTGATTCCCAGCTCGTCGGCCAAACTATCCGCGATGAGGGCACCCAGGTTGGATGCATGGACCCCGTATCTGCAGGCGATGAGGTCGGCTTTCATCCGATCGTTCACCTCGTAAACCCCGCCCTCCAGAGGCTTCAACAGGCCACCTCGGCCGACTATTGCTGAAATCTGGGCGAGGGGGATTCCAGATTCTTCAATTCCCGTTCTGACGGCAGCGCTGCGAAAAGGGAGCTGGCTCAGGAGGTTCTTGAATCGGGCAAGGTCCTCCGAAGCGTGAGTGACCCCCTTCTTCCAGACCTCGGTCGTGTCCCTGTAAATGGCGCATTTAGTCGAGGTGGATCCAGGGTTGATAGCAAGTATCGTAAAGCTCATCTGAGGCCATACTACCGTCACCAAGCCACTGTTTCAAGGCAAAACGTATTCATAAGATATCAGGCCAAAGTGCTGGATTTGCCTACCTAGCGTGTTATATTATGGGTCAACCAAGACAATTTTCCCCCCATGCGGGGAACCAAGGAGGAGTTCAGATGAAGAAGCTTCTGTTGCCGCTGGCAGCCATAATGCTTCTAGCTTTCGCGGTCCCCGCGGCCTTCGCAGGGGTGGAGTTCGGGACGTCTTGGACGTCGACGAGCTTTCTCAGCGACACGTCGCTGCAGAGCGATTCCATTCTGGGATTTCATGCGGCCTACGACTGGTTCATTCTTACGGCAAGCGTCGACTCTCTCGCGATGCCCTCCGCCGTCATGGCGGACATGACGGGAGTTGCCGTTCCGGGATTTCTCAACATGTTTGATGCGGGCCTCAATTTGAAGCTCGGCATCTTCCAGGCAGAGGCGCTCGTCGGAACCAACTACGTCTATTTTTACAAGGGCCAGGGCCCCAGCAATGGGAGTTGGGGGGCGAATCTCCGCCTTCTCGGCGGTCTCAATTTCGGCTGGTGGGGAGTCGGGGTGTCGGGAACTTCAGCATTTGATACCTTCGACAGCCTCGTGTCGACTATCAAAGGATTGTTCGACACGAGTACCCGTGACAAGTCGATCAGCGAGCTGACAAGCGGCTTGGTCCCCGCCATCTACCTGACGTTCTACTTCTAAAGGAGGCTGGAAATGAAGACCAGAAAAATCATAGCAATTGCGGCAATTTCGGTTATTGCCGTCTTTTTCCTCGCAGGGTGCGACCAGATTCTCGAAAACCTTTTCCCGAACGACACGGGCCACGGGACCACGGCGGGCACGAACACCCTCACCGTTTCGGCTTTCATGTGGACTGATCCTGTGTACGTGACTTCCGGTTATGTGGGCAAAATCCACATCGATTTGGTCGATAGCAGTGGCACGGTTGTTCAAACCTATTCTACCTGGGCGAATGGCTATGATCAGTACACCTACGACTATTGGTGGGGAACTGGGGACTACTATTACAGGTATCCGGTTTCCACTACCTTTTACTACGTGAACGACGGAACATATAAGGTGAACGTTTATTGCGACCTGAACGGAAACAACCAGTACGATGTATCAAGTGAATACTTCGCTAGCAACAACTATAGTTACTATACTGGCGACTCCATCTGGCAAAACCATACTGGTTATAGTACCGTTTCGCTTTCAAATGGCTCGAGCTCCTCGGTGACTGCCTACATCGACTATTACGATTGGGAATTCTACGGCGCCTTCGGGTACTAGAGCAAAGCCCAAGAAATTAGAGCAATTCAGAAGCGCCCCTCCCCGGGGGCGCTTTTTTTTGCCCGCGAATCATCATCCCCCGATAGAACACGATCGTGACTGAGCCGCCACCCTGAACCGCACCATAAAGGACTTGCTGGCCGAGTCGGTAGGGGTGAACGGAACCTCAAAAAGAGTGTACGGAAGGATGTCTATGACGAGCTCTGCGGGGCTTTGTCCGTCGAGGAGCTCAGGAACATGGCGAAGGCTGAAAAGGAATTCGAGACAATCGAAGACTGGGACTGGAAGTGAAAACGCTCATCCTTGATACGAATGCCTACAATCGCTATACGGCAGGAGAGTTGCGGTACGGCTTCAGACTTGGCACAAGGGAGCATGAAAACTTGGCTCTGCTCAGGAAGTTCCTCGGTGGCGCAAAATCCCGAATCCTCGACGGGACGGAAACCACCTCTGAGTACTTTGGCATGCTGAAGGCCCAGCTCAAGAAAAACGGGACCCCCATCCCCTTGAATGACGTTTGGATCGCGGCGCAAGCGCTGGAGACAGGATCCGTCCTTGTCACGTTCGACCCGCACTTCCAGGCAGTACCTGGTTTGCGAATCTGGACCGCCTAAGGGCTCAGCCCATGCCCTTGCTCGGCGCAACTACGATCTTTTTCGGCTCGCGAACAGGATATGCATCCTCGCGGTCGATCTTCCAGTTCCGGAGGAATCTTCGGGCAAAGAACGCGATGTCGTCAGGGCCGGCGCCCTTTTCCGAATAGTCCGCGTAGAGATAATGGCGATTGAGAATGGGGGCGCACGAGTACTGGGCAAGGTACACGCGGCGCATCTTGTTTGTGGTATTCGCGCCGCTGCGGTGGAGGGTCTGGTGCGAAAACACCGCAAGACTCCCGGCGGGCACGAAAACCGGTTCCCCCGGATCGTTACCTTCATATCCGATGCGGTCATTGGTCTTCGGGTCGACTCGATGCTTTATCCACCCAGGTCTGTCCATTCTTGTCTGCGGAAGGACATAGATGGTGCCATTCGCCTCCGTCATGTCGTCAAGCGCAAGCCAGATCGATACATAGGGAGGGCAGTCGGGAGCGAACCAACCCCCGTCCTGATGCCAGGAAAAGGTCATTCCCACTTCCGCCCCTTTTATCACGAACTGCTCCTGAAAGAGGAATGCTTCCGGTCCGACGGTTGCGCGGCAAATTTCCGCCATTTGTTCGCTGAAGAGGTATTCCTTCAGAATCTCGCTCTTGTCGTGATAGAGCGAAATGAAATAGCGCTTGTCGAGATGATTGATGTCCCAGACTTGGACACCGGCGGCATGCATCCGCTGATCGAATATCTCCTTGAAGCGCAATGCTTCGTCTTGAAGCTGTTTGAGCCTCGCGGGGGCGAGCGCGTTTTCAAGAATGAAATAACCCTCTTTCCGATACTGATCGAGTTTTGCGGTTGGTATCATCCGGCAAAGGTATAAAAGGCCGGGGGAAAGTCAAGCACGCTGTTTCACGGCGTATGGGATCAGCGACAGGAATCCTCCCCCGATTTCAGCCCTCTTCCTCCCCCTCCTCCGCCGGCAGCACGAGCCTGAATATGCTTCCTTTGTCTGTCGGCTCATATTCCACCGTTCCGCCGCTGGCCTGTGCAAGATTCCGCGAGAGGTACAAGCCGAGCCCCGTGCTCCCCGAACCCGAGGCCCCCGGCGCAAACAACTCCCGCCTCTTGTCCGGCACGACACCGCCGGCCGTGTCACATACCTCAACGGCAACGTAGTCTCCGACGCGACGTGCGCATACGCGAATCACCATCCCTTGACCGGTTTCGTCGCCTTGTCTGACATAGGCCTGGGCGGCGTTTTGAATGAGATTGTGGAGCACCTGTTCGACGTCACCCGGTCGCGCTTGAAGAACGGTGTCGCGTGCAATCGAGGTCTCCACGATGATCCCAGAGCCGCGCAACGCGGCCCTCTCCCGACGGAGGAACGGCTCCAGAGCACGGGCAACATCGAGCAACCGGGTGCTTTCGCGGCCTTCGGCAGCAAGCTTTTCAAGGGCATCAACGGCAGAATCGCGAGCGCTCCTCGTGTTCTCGACAACCAGCGAGAGCGCTCGATCTTTGGCCTGGCTTGTAGCTTGACCAAGGCCGTATTCCGCCGAAGCACGGATAACGGAGAGGACGTTCTTGAACTCATGGGCGGCGCCTGCCGCGACCATTCCGGCAGCCACGAGCCGATCCTGGCGGGCCGCTGCATTTTCGAGCACCATGAGGCGGGCACGGAGAAGCGGAAGTTGTTCCTCGGTCGAGGAAATGCTTCGCAGCGCCCCATTCCAGCCAGAGCGCTCCGGATAGCCTTCCTGAAACACCAGCCAGCTCGTGCAAAGTGAAAGCAGCAGGTATTCCGGGGTCGGTATGTCGAATAACGGTATCGCCCCGACCAGCCGCATCCCTAATACGACACCGCCACAGCCCATCCAAAGCGCCAGGACCAGCAGGGAGAGGAGAAGCGGAACAGAGCGGACGGATCGGCTGAGCTTGCGGAATAATGCCAGGCAAACAAGGCACATGATTGCAAAACCGAATCCACGAAGAACCTGGAACGGAAGCGATGAGCGGTACCCCATGGCTTCGCCGAACAAAAGGAGCAGGAGAAAACCGATGCCCGCTGCCGTCCATGCCGCCAAACGTCCCCGGCCGCCCGCGCGGGAGAGAAAGGCACCCATGGTTCCCAAGGCCCCAATGACGGCGATCTCGCGGAGCCAGTCATGATCGGCGAGCAGCGGAAAGGCTGCGCAGAGAACGAGCGAGGCGGCAAGAAGCAGCGAGGCGTCGCGCCGACGGTGGATGGAGCAGCGCACGAATATCAGGCAGGCTTGAACTGAAAAGAGTGCGCCCGCGGCGCACGAAACAAACAGGAGAACGTTTTGCATCACGCGATGATAGTCGGTATTTCCTCAACGGTCCAGCAAAGGAGGCAGGGGAGAGGTGGAAAGGAGGAAAAACCTCTCCCTGCCCGACAAAGAAACAAGAACCAAGATCCGCCTCCCCAACGGCCTTCAGTCCCCATCTGTCGGCGTTGGTAGGCTGATTTCAGCGTGGCCACACGCTGTGAAATCTGACACTAAGAAAGGTAATTCAAAAGGATCAGAAAACCAAATCTGATTGAGTTAAATAGTTGTAACATTTCGTTATTCCCGGCGCGCCGGATCAGGAGATCCGGCGTCATTCGCAGGGGCTTATCCGCGCTGCTGTTTCAGCTCGACGAGCGGGATCGGCTTGGGGCTGGACACTTCGCCCAGAGCACCGGAAAGCTCTTTCAACAGGTCGCGAGCCTTCGCGTTCAATTTTGTGGGCACATTGACGACGATCTTTATGTACATGTCTCCGCGACGATTCGCGCTATGAAGCTCGGGCACGCCTTCGCCCTTCAGCCGCAAAATGCGCCCATTTTGCGTGCCGGCCGGTATGGCCAGGTGAATCGTCTTCTCGTCCAACGTGGGTATGACGATGTCGGCGCCCAGCGCCGCTTGCGTGATGGAAACGGGGACCGCGCAGTACAGGTCCTTGCCATCCCGCTCGAAGCTCTCGTGCGGACGGACGCGCAGAAACACGTACAGATCCCCATCCTGCGAGCCGTTGGTCCCCGCGTCACCTTGGCCGGAGAGGCTCAGCCTCTTGCCGTCTTCGATTCCCGCCGGAATGGTGATCGTTATCGTTCGAGTTCGACGGATGGTGCCCGCGCCATGGCACTCCACGCACGGCTTTTCTACGATCTCCCCTTCACCGCCGCAGCTGGGACAGGTGGAGGCGATGGAAAAGAATCCCGAATTGCGTCGAACCTGGCCGGAGCCGCCGCAGGTGGGGCACAACTTGCGTCCGCTGCCCTTGTCCGCTCCGGTGCCTTTGCAGGCGTCGCAACGTTCGGCCCGGGCATAGCTCACTTCCTTTTTCACGCCGAAGGCGGCCTCCAGAAAGCTGATCTCCATGTCATAGCGAAGATCGGACCCGCGCTGCCCATAGCTTCCCCCGCGCGATGAACGGCGGCGCGTCCCGCCCCCGCCGAAGAAGGAATCGAAGATGCCGCTGACGTCCCCGAAGATGTCCTCGAAGCCTTGGAAGATGGTGGAAAAATCCTGCGCGGACGGTTGACCCATGCCGGTGAGACCGGAGAAGCCGTACTGATCGTAGGCCTGGCGCTTGCGATCATCGGCGAGAATTTCGTAGGCCTCGGTGGCTTCCTTGAATTTTTCCTCGGCATCGTGACTTCCCGGATTGCGATCCGGATGGTGCTTGATGGCGAGCTGCCGATAGGCTTTCTTTATTTCCTCGCGCGAGGCGCCTTTTGCTACCCCGAGAACCTCGTAAAAATCTCTCTTGGCCATCTCTTACTCAACGACCTCGTAGTCGACGTCCTCGGCTCCGCCCTCCGGAGTGCCGCGGGCGTGCGCCTCTTGTTTGGCTCCATTGCCGTTTGCCGATCCATTCGCGTCGCCACCGGTCTCACCCGAGCCGCTGCCGCGCGATGCTGCGTTTTTGTAGACCTCTTCGGCCAAGGTATAGGCCGCGCGCTGCAGCGCCTCGGTCCGCCCCTTGATGAGTCCCAGGTCACCCGAATCTATGGCGGCGCGCAACTCCGCCGCAGCCATCTCGATCGCCTTTCGATCCGCTTCGCTCACCTTGTCGCCGAGGTCGCGGAGCGACTTCTCGGTCGTGTAGAGCAGGGAGTCCGCCGCGTTGCGCGTCTCCGCCCGCTCCCTCTCGCGCCGATCCTCCGCGGCATGGGATTCCGCGTCTTTCACCATGCGCTTTATCTCGTCCTCCGAAAGACCGGAGCTGCTCTCGATGCGAATCTTCTGTTCCTTGCCCGTGCCCA
>Ga0265342_10003368_pt1 | contig 13199 bp, 14 predicted proteins | sample 4CB327metaG_FD_203125 | JGI IMG/M metagenome (GOLD analysis project Ga0265342, IMG submission 203125) | Rhizosphere microbial communities from Carex aquatilis grown in University of Washington, Seatle, WA, United States - 4-CB3-27 metaG | ecosystem: Host-associated > Plants > Roots >...
CCGGCAGCAGCAGTGCGGCGAAGGCGAACGAAGCAGCATATCTGTTCATGGCTCTTGTCTCCCGTACAAGGTCTCTTCACCGGACCGCGTTCCCAGAAGGCCCGATGACGCATCTATAGCATGCGACCGCGACCGGCGCGGAATTTCATGGAGCTTGATACGGCCGTTCGTAGATCAGCGTGCTGCCGTCCCACACCTCGATGCGCGGGGTTTCTTCGGCTTTCATGGCATGGGCCAGGACCATGGCTTGCGTGTCCGTGGCGCATTCCGCTGCAAAGTGCACTTCCAGCGTGCCGTCGTCGTTGCGGTAACGGATGTCGTAGCTCGGCATGTTTGTCTCCTTCGACAAGCGATGCCCCCAGGCTCGCAACAAGCTTCTGACAGGAGCCGGCAAATGTCGAATGACAAGTTGGAAAACATTTCTTGTCACCGTGGGTTAGCTTGGCTTTTTGCGCGGACGCGAAATTTTATGAGGCTCTATTGTTGACATCCGCTCATGGGCTTCCCACATCTTACGGCAGCCGTCTTGGGAGCGATGAATCATGACCGATGCCAATGTCCCGCCGCGCAGCACGGAATCCGGGCGTACGCTGGCGATCGTCGCCTATATCCTTTTCCTGGTCGGCTGGCCGACCCTGCATCTGGCGACCATCGCCGCCGTCATCCTGGCGTATGTGCAGCGCGACGATGCGCGCGGGACGATCTGGGAATCGCACTTCAGCAACGTGATCCACACTTTCTGGATTTCGCTGCTGATCGGCGTGATCGCCGTTCCGCTCTGCTTCGTCGTCATCGGGATCCCGATCATGGGGTTGCTGATCATCTGGTTCCTCTATCGCACGATCAAAGGCTTGGTGCGGGCGCTCGACGACAGGCCGTATGCCTGAAGCGAAACGTCAGGCCCGTTGCCGCTTGACGACAAACGCAATCAGCATGACCGCGAGGGCGGCGGCGAAGGCCACCGGCGGAATGATGTAGACCAGCCAGGGCGCGACCGCAGCGGTGGAGAAGCTGTCGCCCATTGCGGCGCCCCAGAAGGTGCAACTGCCGCCGCCCTCATCGACCCTGCAACCGGGATATATCGCGCTTGCCACCACCAGGATCGGCAGGAACAACGCAGCGGTGGGTCCGCCGAACACGCCGATGAAGGCGCGCCCCGGGCTTCGCGCCAGGATCGCCGCCAGCGCCACGACGGCTCCGAGCGGCACCAGCACCGCCGCGTTCAAGCCGACGATCCAGGCGATATCGAGCGACTGCTTGAAGAGAGTCCCGAGCTGCGGTCCGGTGGCGCATGCCGCTGCGCCGAAGACGCAACCGTGGAAATGGCCGGTGCCCAGGATCGCCCAACCCGCCAGCGCCGGCGCCGCGAACGCGAGCACGCCCAGCAGCCAGATTGTCTTCGCCAATCTGTGATTGTTCTTGCGCACGGTCCGCCGCTATTCGTCTTCAAACCGCCGCATGTGCGCGGTTGCGTGCAGCTCCGGGCGATGGTGCCGCGGGCGTGCGAAGAACCAGCCGAGCAGACCCAGCATCAGCGTCAGCGCGAAGGTATAGGGCATCAGGCTGAAGACGATGTCGGGCACGCTGGCAGCGGTGTGGAAGCTCATTCCCATCTGCGCGCCCCATAGCGTGCAGTTTCCGATTCCGTCGCTGCTCACCGGGCAATCGTCGTATTTGGCGGTGAGGACCGCAAGCATCGGCAGCACCAGCGTCAGGATCGGCAGCAGCAGAATGCTCAGCGTGCCCACGAGCGGGCGGCGCGCGGAGAATGCGGCGAGCGTGGCGACGATCGATACGGCGACCAGGAAAAATGTGTTGGTGGACACAGTCCACGCCAGCGCCAGCGCATCGCGAAGGCCGCCGCCCAGCATCATGCCGCGGCACAAATCCGGCCCCGGCGCACATTGTGCGGCATAGGCCGCTCCGCGCACGATCCACACCAGCGCGGACGGCCCAAGCAGCAGCGCCACGGTCACGGCCCAAAGGGTTAGCGCGCCGTGGGAGCTAAGTGTGGGATGCTCGCCGTCTTCCATGCCTGCATGTTAGGCACTTCGTCGTCGAAACGGGCGAAAATGATTAAGGCATGATTAATGTCGCGCGTTGCGCCTGCCCCAAAAGTCATTCAAAACGCTTGAAAGACAGCCATTTCATTCCCCTGCGGCATCTCGCAAAGGGCGTTCCACCCGTGGTAGTACCTGACCCAATCATGGTTGATGGGACCATTGGATGCGGAAGTTCCTCCTTCTGGCATGCGGATGGTGTTTGGTGGCGGTGGGCCTCGTGCTCACGCCGGCGCCTGTTCCCATTCCTCTGATCGGCGTACTTCCGCTTCTGATCGGCTGTGCGATCTTGACGACGCACTCCAAGGCGTTCCGCCGCGGGCTGCAGCGCTTGCGCCATCGTTATGCTTTCCTGTCGCACTGGCTCGAACGTTCGTTGCACCGCTTTCCGCTGATGGTGAAGGTCATGATCCGCCGTACGCGCCCGCACGCGCTGCATCGGCGGGCGCAGATTCACAAGCGCCGGAGCGCTTGATGGCGATCGCGTTCGACAGAGCCTTCGCTGCGCCGGTGGGCGAAGCGATGCGGCTCAGCCTGCTCATTCAGCGCGTGCTGGCCGGCAATCCTGGTCCGTTCACCTTCAAAGGCACCGGAGTTTATATCGTCGGCCAGCACGAAGTCGCGGTGATCGATCCGGGCCCGTCGTTGCCGGCCCATATCGAGGCCTTGAAGGGCGCACTCAAAGGCCTGCGCGTGACGCACATCCTGATCACCCACACCCATGCCGATCATTCGCCCGCAGCGCAGGCGCTGAAGGAATGGACGGGCGCGGCGACCTATGCCTTCGGGCCGCATCCCCCAGCGTCGGACGACGAGGCGGAAGAAGGCGGCGACCGCGATTTTGTTCCGGATGTGCGCGTCAAGGACGGCGACGTGATTGAGACCGGCGGGCTGACCTTCGATTGCCTTCATACGCCCGGCCACACCTCCAATCACATGTGCTACGCGCTGCGCGAAGAGAAGGCATTGTTCACCGGCGACCAGGTGATGGGCTGGTCGACGACCGTCATCTCGCCGCCCGACGGCGACATGGCCGATTACATGGCGTCGTTGAAGAAGCTGCTGGCGCGCAGCGATCGCACGCACTATCCGACCCATGGCGGGCCGATCAAAAGGCCAAGAGCGCATCTTGAAGCTCTGCTGGCCCACCGCCACGAGCGCGAGGCCGAGATTGTCGCGTGTCTGCGGAGCGGCGCCGCGAAGATCGCGGAGATCGTCGCGCGGCTTTATGCCGACGTGGACCCGCGGTTGCATCCGGCCGCGGCGCGCACCGTCCTGGCGCATCTCATCAAGCTGAAGAAAGAGGGCCGCGTGACCCAGGATGGTCCGGCGCAATACACGCTGATCTGAGCGCACGCTGCGATCTTATGCCGGGTGCACAGGCGTCCTCCAAGCCTTGGAATCGCCGGACAAGGTTGCTCCGCCTGAGTAACCCTCCAGTAAAGAATGTGAGAGATATATCAATGGACAAGCAGGAATTCAGCGTCCGCAAAATTCTCGCCGACAAGGCTCCGAAGGATACCGTGGTCACGGTCAAAGGTTGGGTGCGCACAAGGCGCGACCCGAAGGCGGCCATCTCGTTCGTTTTGCAGTAGCGGAATTAGGGGTATTATAGCCTTGTGGTTTTTGGGCTCGAGAAAATAGTGGCCAAAAGTATTTTTCTTTCTTGGTCTGGCGAATCCGGCGATGTCATAGCAACGGCACTCAAAGCAGCCATTGAGAACGCGCTAAGACCGATCTCGGTCGAATTGATGTCGCCAAGAGACCGACACGGGGCAGAATGGCGAGAAATACTCGATGACACCCTAAACAAAGCAGACATTGGCATTTTCGTCCTTACACCGGAATGGAGAAAGTCATGGCTACTGCCTTTGGAAATGGGGATGTTACGTGCCAAGCCGATTGCGCTAAACAGTGAAACGCTTGCTCACCACGCTTTGATCCGTGACACAAAGCTCTATGTGATGACATTCAATATCCACGACCAAGAGCATCTCTCTAAGATCGCTCGGAATTGTTGGCCGTTCTCGCGGGAGAGCTTTGTCGATCTGCTTAAAGCATTGAAAGACAATCACGCGTCGGATGAACTAAAGCTCAGGCACCAACCGGAAGATCGGAACTTTGACAAGGAAATATGGCTGCCACTTCTCGCTAAGATTCAATCACTGTCGCCCAGATTGGAGGTAATCGAACAAAGAGAGAGATGGATTGCAAAAATTCGCGATGGGCTCCTTGGTGAATTTGATCCTGGAGTTGAAGTTGGAATTGGTGATGCTGTTTCGAACCTCATGCTAGCCGGAAAGTCGGACATTGGAATCTTCGAATCCTTGATCAGTCTTCTCCACGCATTAGAACGTAAACACCCGGAGTCCAGTCAAGAAAGATGGACTGCCCTGGAAACGGAAATGAGCGAAGACACTATTACGCGCGCCGCTCATACTGTGTCGGACATAAATTCCGGTATAATTGAACTTCCAATTGTGGACGCCGCTGAGTACTACGTTCGAGAGATCATGATGCGCGTTCAAAAATCTATGTGGACAGTAAACGTGGGTGCCTATCAGGGGTCATTTGGTCGCGGCGCGGATAAGTCGGTGTTGCGTGCACACGAAGCAATTAAACGGCGGAACCCGAGCGCCATTCTTCAACGTGTATTTGTGATAGACACCGATCCTAATAACACCAAGGCCCTAGCAACGGTGCCTGAAGAGGCTTCCAAACTTGGCGATATCATGCGCGAACAAGAGGACCACGCTATTGAAACGTGGGCAATCAGTCGTGCCGCATTTCGTAAGATCATTCAGAAAAACTATATTGCGGTGCGTAGAATCGGAAGCCACGATTTCAACATTTTGGATGATTGTCGGGTATACGTGACTAGCTTACACGTTGGACAGAACGGCATCCCCTTAGACAGCGAAGTTGAATTTATCCGCCTCTTGCGCGACAAAGTGGTTGTTGAAAAAGCGCAATCACTCAAGCGAATTATTATGAAAGATTCGATGTCAATTCAAAATGGCGATCTCAGCGGTTTCTTTGAAAAGGCCAACGCCTAATTATCATCGTCTGTACAGACGCTAGTTCGACAACAATGGTCTCTCCGAACGTGCCCGACCAAGAAAGAAAGATCGCTTTTTTATCACTGCGCCAGCCGCGCTTGCTCTGCGTTCACCACAACGCCAATAGGAGTTGACCATAACTTAGCCCTGGCGGTGTATATTTCGCCAGTTATAAAATATTTTGTCGTCAGAAGATGTAATTTGAATGAGCCGCGTCTCGACAGAAATCCCGCAATTCCTCCAACGCGATAAATTCCATTTCAGCGACAGTTTCAAGAAACTGGTTCAGTTCGGCGTGCTCGCTATGCTGACGGAGGCGTCGCACTTCCCTGGCATAGCGCGCGTAGCGTTCGGCGTTCGGTCGATCACCGCTACCACGTTGATACACTGAGACGACCGCACTGATCACAAACCCACACCAAGTCAGAAAGTACAACCACGCCTGCCAACTATCAGGAATTGAATGGGCTCCAACAGAAATCGGCGTCACACTCCATCCCGTCACGAAAATTCCTATCAGCGCAAGAAACGCACCTGATGCAAACGCGAATTCACTCAGCGCTGCTGGAGAACGTGCTCGCTCCTGGTGGAGCGCCAAGCGACCCTCGAAATGTTGAAGTTGCACTTCTAGCCTCAAACGGTCATAGATCGCATGGGCGCGCTCCACAATTTCCCTGGCCGGGTTGCAGGTTGCTGTCAACTCAGACACAGAAAAATGCATTGGTGCAAATTCCAGTAGCGCTGATCGCCCACCCAGTAGTTCTTGATCTAAATGTGCGGCCTGCTCTCGCGAAAATACCTCGACAAGAGTGTTCAGCGCTGTGGCATTCGATGCTTTTCCGATTAGTATGAATGTTCGAAACTTCAGACAGCGCAATCTTTCAGCGGCAAATCTTTCTATCAGCCAGCGCTCCCTGACAGATGCAAAAATTAATACTAGCTGCGCAACTAGACCAATTGCCGCTGCGGCCACACCAACAACTGCGAAAATGACTGAAGTTCCATAATACGAGCGTAGCGTCAGTTGGTAGTCTAGGAGCAACATAACCAAAAAAATGCATACCAACGCAATGCGACCAAGCCAAGTATAAACGCGCTTCCACCGCACAGCCGATTTTTCGTGTTGCGCAAATTTCGTCGAAATGATTTCATTCTCAATGAGATTATTGAACTCGGGGTAAGCCTGGACAAATTGCTGCGATGGATTGACGTCGCGGTTAAAAGTTTCGAGGGGCTGCGCCTGGGAGGAAGGCATAATCACTCGCTCCTTCTATTAGGCAAACAATATTCGGTCAAACACGGTTTTTCGCCATGCGACGCCCATGAGGCTTCGTCATCCACATTGCCCAAAATTTCGAACCAGTATCAACATTGATGACCATGGATCGACCTACTGACAGGAAAGACTAATCTTCGTATTCGTGCCGAGCCGCTAACTTTGCCGCGAATGACAACAATCGCGCATCCGAAAATCTTGGTCCAATTACCTGGAATCCCATTGGCATTCCACTGGCAGCCGATATACCTGGAATGCTGATGGCTGGAAGCCCTGCGAGGTTCACTGGGACCGTGAAAACGTCCTCTAGGTACATCGCAATAGGATCGGATGTAAATTCACCAATCTTGAACGCCGATGTTGGTGCTGTGGGCCACACCAGAAAATCAACTTCCCTGAACAAATCTGACAGTTCTTCCGCGATTAGTCGTCGCACTTTAGCTGCCTTTAGATAGTATTGATCATAGTAACCAGCAGATAGTGCATATGTTCCCATCAATATACGTCGCTTCACTTCCCAGCCAAAACCGCCAGCTCGTGTCTGTTCGTACAAATCGTCCATGCTTGAACAATTCGGTACTCGATAACCGTATCGCACCCCGTCGTATCGAGCTAAGTTGGATGAAGCTTCGCAAAGCGCGATGATGTAGTAGGCGGTTAAGCAGTATTTTATCTGAGGCAAGTCAACATAGATCACTTTTGACGCCGTCTTAGCCAATCGGTTCTCAATCTCTTTCCAAAGTAGCTCTAAATCAGGGTTGACGGTCATGTCCCTGAATTGCCGGGGGATTGCTACAGTTGGGCTGCCCTTATCAGCGCGAAGATGCTCTATGAAGCTGTCTGCCGGGCGTTCAACAGAAGTCGAGTCTCGGGCGTCCGGGCCCGCTATTACATCCATCAACAGCGCCGCATCTTCGACGGTCTTCGTGATAACACCCGCCTGATCGAGAGATGACGCATACGCGATTATTCCCCAACGAGAACATACTCCGTAGGTCGGTTTGAATCCCACAACACCGCAGTAACTAGCGGGCTGGCGAATGGACCCACCTGTATCAGACCCGAGCGCGGCCAAACAAAGATCAGCAGCAACTGCCGCTGCCGATCCGCCTGACGACCCGCCCGGCACGTAGTTTCTATATCCAAGACTCAGGCCACGGGGATTTATTGTTGGACCAAACGCACTCGTTTCGGTCGATGAGCCCATCGCGAACTCATCCATATTTGTTTTTCCAAGGAATACAGCGCCAGCATCAATCAGGCGCGACGTCACTCCGGATTCGTATTGTGGAATGAAATTTTCTAGTATTCGTGAACCAGCGGTAGTTCGGATGCCAAATGTGCAGTAGTTGTCCTTAATTGCAATTGGAAGACCTTCCAATGGACGTTCTCGCCCAGCACGGATGCGCTCATCTGAACGCTCGGCCTGCGCCATCGCGCGTTCGAATGATGTGGTTATGAACGCATTCAATTCCTTGTTGTCGTCGATGACCGCTCCAAATCGCGTTACAGTACGCGAGACAAATCCCGCTGACTTCTGCGCAGAACACCAATTCACAACAGTCGCCTCCGCCGGCTCGTACTCCAAGTTCAGAGGCCTCGCGTGCTGCATTATCTTACCTCCACCGACCGCCCGCATGAGCGCGCTTAATGCAAAAACGGATGCGTTAAAACACTTCGGCCTTGTTCATACCATACATCGCCACCTGCGTTGGCCCAATTGTCGAGAGAGGCTTTCAGCTTGGAAACTTAGTAATATCCAAGAAAATCAGTTGGTTAGAAAGACCGGATTTTTGTTCGGTCAAGAGGTCCATTTTCTGACAAGATCCCCCCGCCTGATGGATTTCCTCAAGCTGTCCTACCTCAGGTTATCCTCAACGATCAGAGTCCCTTCCACACCATCAGTCACCGTTCCGCGTATTGCGATGGGAAGGGGCCCGTGCCTTCGTGCGCAGATCGGTTTTTCCCCGCGCTGCGATCTTATGCCGGGTGGGCAGGCCTCACCGAACCCTTGGAATCGCTGGACAAGGTTGCCCTGCCTGGGTAACCCTCGAGCAATGGAAAACAAAGAATTCAGCGTCCGCCAGATCTTGGCCGACGCGGCGCCGAAAGATACTGCGATCACCGTCAAAGGCTGGGTGCGCACCAGGCGGGACTCCAAGGTCGGCATTTCCTTCGTGCAATTGTCGGATGGCTCCTCGTTCCATCCGGTGCAGGTGGTGGCGCCGAATACGCTTTCCAATTATGCCGACGAAGTTCTGAAGCTCACGGCCGGTTGCGCGGTGGAAGCGACGGGCACGATCGTTCCTTCGCCCGCGAAGGGACAGCCGTTCGAGATGCAGGCCACCGCGATCAAAGTGATCGGCTGGGTGGAGGACCCGGATACCTATCCGATCCAGCCCAAGCCGCATTCTTTGGAATACCTGCGCGAGGTGGCGCATCTGCGCCCGCGCACCAATGTGATCGGGGCGGCGACACGGGTGCGCCACACGCTGGCGCAGGCGATTCATCGCTTCTTCGACCGCAACGGCTTTTTCTGGGTCAACACGCCGATCATCACCTCGTCCGATGCCGAGGGCGCGGGCGAGATGTTCCGGGTCTCGACGCTCGATCTCGCCAATCTGCCGCGTACGCCCGACGGCAAAGTCGATTATTCGAAGGATTTCTTCGGCCGCGAGGCGTTTCTGACGGTGTCGGGGCAGTTGAACGTCGAGGCCTACTGCCTCGCGCTTTCCAAGGTCTACACCTTCGGGCCGACCTTTCGCGCCGAGAATTCCAACACCAGCCGCCACCTTGCCGAGTTCTGGATGGTCGAGCCGGAGGTTGCCTTCGCCGACATTTCGGACAACGCCACGCTGGCGGAACGGCTGCTGAAGGCCGCCTTCGAAACGCTGCTGAGGGAACGCCACGAAGACCTCGCCTTCTTCGACGAGCGCGTGGAAAAGGGGCTGGTGGCGAAGCTTGAGGGCATCGTCGCTTCGGAATTCGTGCGGATAGATTACACCGAAGCGGTGGCAGTGCTCGAGCGGGCGAGCGAGAAGTTCGAGTTTCCGGTGAAGTGGGGCGTCGATCTGCAATCGGAGCACGAGCGCTATCTCACCGAGAAGCACGCCAAGAAACCGGTCATCGTGATGAACTATCCGAAGGACATCAAAGCCTTCTACATGCGGGTCAACGACGACGACAAAACCGTGGCCGCGATGGACGTGCTGGCGCCGGGCATCGGCGAGATCATCGGCGGCAGTCAGCGCGAGGAGCGGCTGGACGTGCTGGACGCGCGCATGGACAAGATCGGTATCGATAAGGAGCACTACGGCGGGTACCGCGATCTGCGCCGCTACGGCTCGGTGCCGCATGCGGGCTTCGGCCTGGGCTTCGAGCGCACGCTCGCCTACGTCACGGGCCTTGCCAACGTCCGCGACGCGATCCCGTTCCCGCGCACGCCGGGGAATGCGAAGTATTGAAGTTCGCCGCTGCTCGGTCTGCGCGTTGAACCCTACACCCTCATCCGCTCGAGGAAGTCGCGGACGAGGCCCGCGTTGCGTCCCATGTCGGCGACGCCGACCCGGCTCTTGGCGCGGATGTCGATGATCGTGCCGATGGCGCCGGCGGGGCGCACGCGGATCACGATGTCAGAGGTCACGCCGAACCAGAAGCTGGTGCTTGTCGCCTCAATATGCCCGCGCTTGAAATCGAACGCGGCGACCCGCCAGCCCTGAGCGTTCACCGTGTTGAGGGCGCGCCAGAACATCTTGGCGTAGAATTCCCTGGCGGTGGCCCGCCCCTTCAAGCGCTCGACCGGCTTGATGTCGGGATAGGCGTATTTCTGCGCCAGCGCCGTGGTCATGCGCTCGCCGCCATAGGTGACGATGTTCTGTCCGTCATAGCTCGCCGGATTGGGCGCACCTTTGCGCCAGCTGAGCAGAGTTTCGAATTTCGGCGCGTCGCCGATGTCGGTAGAGACGTCGTGAATCCGCGGTAGCGAATAAAAATGCCACAAACTGTCGGCGGGAATTCCCACCAGCAGCAGCGCCCCGATCAGTCCGGGCATGCCCAGGCGCCAGCCGGTGCTTTCGTTCCCTTCAAGCGCGCGCCAGATCCAGACGATGCCGCAGAGAAGCCCCACGGCGCCGACCGCGACGCCCGGAATCAGAAGTTTCACGCCCAGCGTATAATTCCAGAAGCCGAGCCGGGTACCGAACGAAGCGGCCAGCGCCAGGACGAGCCCCAGCACGAAACCGGAGAGCGCGCCCTTCGCGAAGATCGGCTGATGGCGCATGGTTCCCCTTTATCCACTTCCTTAGTCGTCCGCACCGGGCAGGCGATAGTCGGCAAAGCGCTCGCGCAGCTGGGACTTCTGGATCTTTCCCGTCGCGGTATGCGGAATCTGATCCAGAAACACCACCTCTTCCGGAAGCCACCATTTGGCGATCTTCCCCGAGAGATACTCCAGAATAGCTTTTTTCGATGTCGTTTGCCCGGGTTTCACGACAACAATGAGCAGCGGCCGTTCGTCCCATTTGGGATGGCGCACCCCGATCACCGCCGCTTCGGCGATTGCCGGATGGCCGACCGCCAGATTCTCGATCTCGATGGAGGAAATCCACTCGCCGCCCGATTTGATCACGTCCTTGGCGCGGTCGGTGATGGTCATGTAGCCGTCCTGGTCCAGCGTCGCCACGTCGCCGGTGTCGAACCAGCCCGCCGCATCAAAGGCGCCGGTCCCCTCGCCGCGGAAATAGGCCTTCGAGACAGCCGGCCCGCGCACTTTTAGCCGGCCCATGAGTTTGCCGTCGCGCGGCAGCTCGCGGTTTTCGGCATCGACGATCTTCATTTCCACCCCGAACGGCGGATGGCCCTGGCGCACCTTGTAGTCGAGCTTCTTGTCGTGGGGCAGATCGGCCAGCTTGGCTTTCAGGGTGCCCAGCGTGCCCAGCGGGCTCATCTCGGTCATGCCCCAGGAATGGATGACTTCCACCCCGTATTTCTTTTCGAAGATCTCGATCATGGCGCGCGGGGCGGCGGAGCCGCCGATCAGCACGCGCTTGAGATGCGGCAGGGTCTTTCCGCTCTGCTCCAGATATTGCAGCAGCGCCAGCCAGACGGTGGGCACCGCCGCCGTCATCGTCACTTTTTCGTCGGTGAGGAGCTCGCACAGCGATGGACCGTCCAGCCGCGGGCCCGGCATCACCAGCTTGGCGCCGGTCATCGGCGCAGCAAAGGCGATTCCCCAGGAATTGGCGTGGAACATCGGCACCACAGGCAGGATCGTGTCGCGGCCCGAAACGCTGAGCGTATCCGTGCTGCAGGCGATCATGGCGAGCAGCGTGTTGGAACGGTGGCTGTAGAGCACGCCTTTGGGATTGCCCGTCGTGCCGGAGGTGTAGCAAAGCCCGCAGGCCGTATGCTCGTCGAATTCCTTCCAGGCAAAATCGCCGCCATAGGGCGCAATGAAATCCTCATAGGCGATCAGATTGGGAATATCGGCTGCCGGCAGGTGCGCGCGGTCGGTCAGCGCCACGAAGAATTCCACCTTCTTCATCTGCGGCGCGAGCTTGGCGATTAGCTCGGCGAATGTGATGTCGAAGAACAGTGCCCGGTCTTCGGCGTGATTGACGATCCAGGCGATCTGATCGGGGAACAGCCGCGGATTCAGCGTGTGATAGATCGCACCGAGTCCGGCGATGCCATACCAGCTCTCGAGATGACGCGCATTGTTCCAGGCCAGGGTGGCGACGCGGTCACCCAGTTTGATGCCGCGCGCCTCCAGCGCGTCCGCCACTTTCCGCGCGCGCTGCGCGATTTCGCGATAGGTGGTGCGCTCGAGCGGACCTTCCACCGAACGCGACACCACTTCGCGATCGCCATGATAGAGCGCCGCATGATCGATGATCTTGTGAACCAGCAACGGCCAGTCCTGCATCAGTCCCAGCATGCGCGCTCCCTCGACGATATTTTGGAAGCATCATAGAAACACCGGGCGGGAGAAATACGAAGCGCCGCGCGATCGAAATGCCAAGGCTGAGTTGCGAACCCCTCGTACGAACACATGGTAGCGGTCACAAGTGTGACGCTGGTGTCACAGTTCAGTCCGGTTCATTACCGGCTCTATAATTTGAGTAATAATAAGTCCGAGGATGCTTGACGTTGACGTAAGGTTATACGTACAATCCCTTACTGAGAATTTGTCAGGGAAATGGACTCAAGGGTCCAAGAACCGGCGCAAAGCGGTCGATACCTGGGTCCGAACAGCACCGTAGGGAATCATGAATCGCACTTTCACCATCCGTCAGCTCACCAAGGAATTCAGCGTCACGGCGCGCACGTTGCGCTTCTATGAGGACGAAGGCCTGATCGCGCCCGAACGGCGCGGCCAAACGCGCATCTATTCGGTGCGCGACCGCGCCCGGATCATCCTGATCCTGCGCGGCCGCCGCTTGGGCTTTTCGCTTGCCGAGATCCGCGAATATCTCGACCTCTACGATCACAGCCTCAGCGTGAAGCAGCTCAATCACGCCCGGCACAAGTTCGAAGAACGCATCACGGCCTTCGAGCGTCAGAAGATCGACATCGAGGTGTCGATCGGCGAGCTGAAACGCAGCATCGCCGAAGTCGATCAGCGGCTGGTCGAGCGCGAGCAGCAGCGGCACGACAAGCAAGATGTTCGCCGCGAGGCGACCGTCGCGGCCTGACGTACGCGTCATCCCTGTGCTAGAGTTCCCCTCCTACGAGGGGGACTCTATGCGCAAGACGATTTGCATGATCGCGGTCGGCGCCGCGCTGCTGGCGGGCGCACCGGCCTTT
>Ga0265342_10003376_pt1 | contig 13162 bp, 7 predicted proteins | sample 4CB327metaG_FD_203125 | JGI IMG/M metagenome (GOLD analysis project Ga0265342, IMG submission 203125) | Rhizosphere microbial communities from Carex aquatilis grown in University of Washington, Seatle, WA, United States - 4-CB3-27 metaG | ecosystem: Host-associated > Plants > Roots > Rhizosphere...
TCTACGCGCTCCTCGGGCTAACCAAGCTCGCGCTCATCCACGCCCTGCTCATCGCCGGCCCGCTTTGCGTGATCGCGCTGGTGCAAATCCTCTGGCGCCTACGCGGAAGCCCGGAGTAGCTCCGTGCGCGGGGTCGAGCCCTGGTCCAGGGATCTGACCCAATTGTTCTAGTGTTCCCATCCTAATAGACGATCTGCTGTACCGTACTAACGGTTGGCGGCAGCACGATGGTGAGGCAGGTGGTCTGCGCCACCCATCTGAAGACGTCGTACCAGAACTGCGGCACAGCGTAGGAAGTGTGCGGGGTGTAGCCAACACACTGAGCGTACGTGGTGGCGTTGTCGTACTGCGTGTCCGGCGTCAGCCCCCATTGGCTGGTGTAAGTCACCCACTCGTCAGCCCAGGCAAAGATTCGGCCTTTCCCAACCACTTTCGCCACGCCGACGATATTGGATTGAGCCGTGGTGTCGAAGTTATTCGTGGCAACAGTCTGGCAATCCGAACCAGAACATGTAATCGATCGTCCCATGAAAGCGCCGACCTTCTTTCCAGCTAGATTCTTGGTGATGTCGGGAACCACATTGCTCCAATTTTGAAATGGAATCGAGCCATAGGCGCAATAGCAGAGCGGTCCCCAGCTGGCAGTGCTCGGACAGTCGTTCTGAACGAAAATATTGTCGGTGTTGTACGTAATACCGAAGGGAGCAAGTAGCTGATTGAGAGGAGTGACCTCGGATGTGTTGCTGCCGTAACCAGACATGGCGATGACTGCGCCGCCTTTGTTCGCGATCCAATCTTGCAAAACCGCGGCATCGTCACTGCCATAGGACCAAAGTCCGGTATACTCGTTGTCCTCCAGAGCTTGCAGGATGAGGATGTTGTAGTTGTCGAGACCCAAATCCGCAATCTTCGTGAACTTCTTCACCATCTGCATAGTTGCGGTACCGTTGGTGTTGCTGTTCATGAACGCCTGAAAGGCGTCCGTGTTGTCGGTGCTGCCGCTGTTCGCGCCATAGTGGGCTGGCTGCCCTAGCGACAAGATGTTCACGGGCTGACATTTGCTGCAGTTGCCGACCTCATCGCATTGATACCCAGTAAGATCCGGGAGCGGCTCCGAACCTCCGAGATCGGGACCACTAGAGACCGCCGGAGCATCGAGGTTGACTGTGATGCCACCCCCACTGCCGCTGGGGCCTGAAGCACCGCCACCCACGTTTCCACCTCCGCCGCTTTGAGAACCGCCTGCGCCCGGCGTTACCCCCACCGTGGCCCCAGCGCAGGCCAGGCAGAGCGAGAGTGCAGGAAGGCAAACCAGAAACGTTCGATGAGATGTCACGACAGATCAACAACCTTGTTCGGGTGGAAGAGAAACCGCCTTAAAAGATACCATGCGAGGCCAATGGCTGTCGCGCGCGGGTGGCAGATCGCTCACGAACCTTTCCCAGCGCGAAAAGGTGGACTATCTTCAGCACTTCGCCATGTCAACGACCCGCATCATAGCCAGTTCCCAACTCGCCAACGTCCGCTACGAAATTCGCGGACCGCTGGCCCGTCGGGCTGCGGAATTGGAAAAGGCGGGTCACGAGATCATCAAGCTCAACATCGGCAATCCCGGTGCCTTCGGCTTCCGCGCGCCCGAGACCATGCGTCAGGCGATGATCGAAAACCTGCGCGATTCCGACGCCTACTGCCACCAGAAGGGCATTTTCCCGGCCCGCGAAGCCGTGGTCATGCAACAGCAAAACCGCGGCGTGATGGACACCACAGCCGAGGATGTCTTCATGGGCAACGGGGTCAGCGAGCTGATCCTCTTTTCCCTGCGCGCCCTGCTCAACGTGGGCGATGAAGTCCTGGTGCCAAGTCCCGACTACCCGCTGTGGACCGCGGCGACCCATCTCAACGATGGCAAGGCGGTTCACTATCCGTGCCGTCCAGAGCTCGGCTGGCTGCCCGACCTCGACGCCCTGGCCAAGCTCATCACGCCGCGCACGCGCGCCATGGTCATCATCTCGCCCAACAACCCGACCGGCGCGGTCTACCCGCGCGAGGTTCTGCAAGAGATGGTGGCGCTGGCGGAAAAGCACGAACTGGTGATCTTCACCGACGAGATCTACGACCAGATCACCTACGAAGGCGCCGAGTACACGCCGGTGGCAACGCTGGTCAAGCACACCCTGTGCGGCACTTTTTCGGGCCTGTCCAAGGTCTATCGCTCGTGTGGCTTCCGCGTGGGCTGGCTAAGCTTCTCGGGCGAAAAGGACAATGCACGCGAGTACATGCTCGGCCTCGACACGCTCATGTCGCTGCGCCTGTGCTCGAACGTGGTCGGCCAATGGGCGGTGCAAACCGCGCTCGGCGGCTACCAGTCCATCCTCGACCTGACCAAGCCGGGTGGCCGGCTTTTCCAGACCCGCGCCGCCGTGCTCGAAGGCGTAAGACGCAGCAAATACTTGACGGTCCTGCCACCACGCGGGGCCATCTATGCATTCCCCGGCGTCGATCTGACCAAGCTGCCGAGTTTCGACGACCAGAAGTTCGCCATCGAACTGCTCGAACGCAAGCACGTGCTGGTCGCGCCAGGAACGAGTTTCAACGTGCCCTACCGCAACCACTTCCGCATCACCCTGTTGCCCGACGAGAAGACCATGGCCGACGTCTTCGCACGCATGGAGGATCTCCTCGACGAGTACGCTGCGCTCGATTAGCCGGCTCGATTAGCTGGCCAGCAGTCTTCTTTTCGCGCGGCCGGCCACCATCCTTCATCATGACCCAACCATCCACGACTCCCCTGCAGATCGGCTCCCCTGCCAGTTCCATCCTTGCCCTCATCGGCAGCACGCCCGTGGTGCGCATCGGGCGTATGTGCCCGAACCCGAAGGTCACGATTCTAGCCAAGCTGGAGGGATTTAACCCCACCGGCAGCATCAAGGACCGTATCGCGCTCAAGATGATCGAGCAGGCCGAGCATGAGGGCACGCTCACGCGTGACAAGATCATCCTCGAACCAACCAGCGGCAACACCGGTATCGCGCTGGCCATGATCGGTGCCGTCAAGGGCTATGAGGTCGAGATCGTCATGAGCGAGGCTGTCTCGGTCGAGCGACGCAAGATGATCGCCGCCTTCGGAGCCAAGGTGACATTGACCGCGGCCAAGCTGGGCACCGACGGTGCCATCTTCAAGGCGCGCGAACTGGTACGCGACTTTCCGGCCAAGTACTTCATGCCCGACCAGTTTTCGAATCACTACAACCAGCTCGCGCACTACCTCGGCACGGCCCAGGAGATCTTGCGCCAGACGGGCGGCCAGCTCGACTACTTCGTGTCGTCGCTCGGCACCAGCGGCACGCTCATGGGGGTCGGGCTCGCGCTCAAGGAAAAACTGCCGTCGGTGAAGATCGTCAGCGCCCATCCGGTGCGTGGCCACTACATCCAAGGGCTCAAGAACCTGGAAGAAGCCATCGTGCCAGCCATCTACGACGCGGCCAAGATCGACCGCCATATCATGATCGAAAGCGAGGACGCCTTCGAACTCACGCGACAGATCGCGCGCGAGGAAGGCATCTTCGCCGGCATGAGCAGCGGCGCCGCACTCTTTGCCGCGCTCAAGGTGGCGTCGGAAATCGACTCGGGCACCATCGTGACCATTTTCCCCGACCGCGGCGAGAAGTACCTCAGCACCGAGCTGTTCCGGGTCTAGGAATATCGCCCAAGCCAGCGCCGACTGTAGCTGTCCAGTTTCTCGGGCTCGGGGACGAGGTAGCGCATGCCGTGGGCATCGGTGATGACGTGGCGGCCATCGTCGAGGCGGCGGATGTGGTCTTCCTGTTCGACGACAAACACGCGCGCGCCTCGGTCGGTCTCCACGTGCCATTCGGACCAGGTCGCCTCGTGGGCAACGCTTTCGATGCGCGTGACCTTGGGCAAGAATTCGTTCTCGCCGAGCGCGCTCAAAAGAACGTGCCGGGTTTCCTCGCCGAGCGTGTTCGGATCTTCGATGCACGCCCGGTCGCGGCCATGCTCGCCGACCAGGCTCACGAATCCAGCGGGATAAGTCAGCGGAAAGCACCGCCTGGGCACGACCCGCTCGCGCGCCTTCCCGGAAGGGTCAACGGACCAAAGGTTGCCATCGCTGTCGCGTTCGAGCGTGAGCCGCGAGACATCAATGCCGGCCACGGAAATCGTCTCTGTGACCTCTGGCGCTTGCGCTGTGCTCTCGGCGCTCGGCGCCGCCACGGAGGTCTGCGCGCGATGGAGCCGCGCGTATTCTCCGTCAAGCGCGAGCAACTCGGCCTGGGTCCCGCGCTCGGCCAGACGCCCGTCCTTGATCACGAGCAGCATGTCCGCCTTGCTCAAGGTACTCAAACGGTGGGCGATGGCAATGGTCGTGCGACCGACGACGACGTTGTCGAGGGCGCGCTGGATTTCCCGCTCGGTATGCGTGTCCACCGCCGACGTGGCCTCGTCGAGCACGAGAATGCGGGGGTTGACCAAGATAGCGCGTGCGATGGCGATGCGCTGGCGCTCGCCGCCGGACAGGGATTGCCCGCGCTCGCCCACCAGCGAGTCGTAGCACTCGGGGAGTTTCAGGATGAAATCGTGCGCATGCGCGGCCCGCGCTGCCTCGATGACCTGTTCGGGGCGGGCGCCGGGCTGGCCGTAGCCGACGTTGTCCGCGATGGTGCCGAAAAACAAGAACGGCTCTTGCAGCACGATGCCGATGTGGCTGCGGTAGGCCTCGATGGAAAGCCGGCGGATGTCGTTGCCATCCACGCGCACGGCGCCGGCCGACACGTCGTAGAAACGGCAGAGCAGATTGGCGACGGTGCTTTTGCCTGAGCCAGTGTGGCCCACGATGCCGATCATCTGGCCGGGCGCCACGGAGAAACTGACGTCGTCGAGTACCAGCCGGCTGCCGTAGCGAAACGAGACCCGCTCGAACTGGATCTCGCCGCGCACCTCGCCAATGGGCACGGGATCCTTGGGATCGAGAACGCTCGGCACGCGATCCAGGATCTCGAACAGGCGCTGGGCCGCCGCGGACGCGCGCTGGGTGGCGGTCAGCATGCGGCTCATGCTCTCGACGCGCGTGTAGAAGCGGCTGATGTACGCGATGAACGCGGTCAACACCCCGACGGTGATCTGATGGTGCAGCACCTGGCGCGCGCCGACCGCCCACACCACCAGCAAGCCAACTTGATTGAGCAGCGCGACCACCGGCCAGAAAAAGGTCCACAGGGCGTTGTTGCGGTTGTTGACCTCGACAATGCGCTGGTTGGCCTGGGCAAAGCGCGCGATCTCACGTCGCTCCTGCGAGAACGCCTTGACCACGCGAATGCCGGGAATGGTGTCGGCCAGGATGTTGGTCATGGCCGACCACACGCGCCCGCCGCGCAAAAACCCGTGGGTCAGCTTGCCGCGAATGCGGATAATGAGCCAGGCGATGGGCGGAAAGGAAACGATGGCCGCCACGGCGAGCATCGGATCCAGCGCGATCAGAACGACGCAAGTGCTGACGATCATCAGCACGTCGGTGACGAAATCGATCAGCGTGTCGGAAAGGAACGAACACAAGTGGTCGGTGTCCGAGCTGATGCGTGCGATGAGATCGCCAGTGCGCTTGCCGCCGAAGTATTCGAGACTGAGTCGCTGAAGGTGCGCGAAAGTTCGGTTGCGCAGATCGGCCGCGACCTTTTCCGTGACGAACGCAAGCAGCGCCCCCTGGGCCCAGGCCAAAAGCCAGCCCACCACCGCGGCAGCGCCCAACCCGCCCAGGTAGAGGGCGACCCGAGGCAAGGCGACTTCCAAGCTGAGCTGTCCGGCCTGACCCGGTACCAGCACGCGATCCACGAGCGGCATGGTGAGGTACGGCGGAATCAAGCCCGCCGCCGTGCTCGCCAGCGTGAGCGCGAAACCCACCAGCACGGCGGGCAAGTGCGGTCGCGCGAAACGCAGCAGCCGCAGCAAGGGGAACTTGCCACTCACGGGCAAGTCCGAAGAGTCTTGGTCGTCGGCGGGAGCCACCGGACGCGGGCGGGATCGGGCGGCGCCCTGTTGTGTCTCGAAGGCGTCGAGGAACTGCATCGCGCCCTCTCCCGCAGCCAGGGTGTGAAAGAAGCGCGCCAGGGTGCGCGTTCCATCCGCTAGGCGCAACTCGCCGAGCCCGGCATATTCGCGATGGTCGAGCCGAAGCGCAGACGAAAGTACGACCGACAACCACGCCCCGCCGGCGGGCTGCCAACACACCCGCTGCGACGTCAGCGCGACCGCGGACGTGGCGTAGCGAAGCTTCTCGTCGAGGTCCGGCCGAAACACGGCGCGCACACTTTCCCCCTCCGCGAGGACAAGTCCGGGCAGTGGGGCGAGGGTCTGGGAAGTCGCGTCCGTCATGGTGAGCGATCGACGGCAAGCACTCTACCAGGATTGTCCCCATCGGCCTCAACCTTGACCTTGCGCCTGCCGAAGGATCAACCATGCTTTTGATCTCGTCCCATTTCGGTTGCTGCGTCGGAAATGGGAGACTGTCGAGCAGGCAGGTCACACGAGTTTGCGCCTAGGATCCGGGCAAACGCAGGCAAAATGTAGTATTTGGGTATCGGATAGGGAGGTGGATGCATGGGTCAAGCGAAGGTTGAAAACGCCGCGTTGGCGCTCGGACAGGCTGGCAGGCGAACGGCCATCTTGGTCGTGGACGACGAACCCGCGGTCTTGAGCCTTCTTGCCCGCGTGCTCGAACCATCGTTCGACGTGGTGACCTGTGCCAGCGGCGCGGATGCCGTCGCCCAGGTTCCCCAGGGCGGTTTCTCGGCCGTCATCAGCGACGTCAAAATGCCCGGCATGACGGGGCTGGATCTCCTGCGCGCGGTTCGCGAGCACGACGCCGACTTGCCCGTGCTGCTGGTGACCGGACAGCCATCGTGGGAAGGCGCCGCCGCGGCCATCGAATATGGCGTATTTCGCTACTTGCCCAAACCTTTCGATCTAGATGGGTTGCACGAAACCGTCGTCCAGGCGACGCAACTCTACCGGCTCGCGCGGCTCAAACGCGAAGCGCTCAGCATCGGTGGCATCGCCGGGCCTTCGGATCGCGCTGGCCTCGAGGCGAGCTTTTCGCGCGCGCTCGCCTCTTTTGGCATGGCCTTCCAGCCCATTGTCTCGCTGTCCACGAAATCCGTTTTCGGCTACGAGGCCTTGCTCCGCAGCGCCGAACCAACGCTCCCCAATCCCATTGATGTGCTCGATGCGGCCGAACGCTTGGGCGCCACGCACAAGCTGGGTCGCGCCGTGCGTGCCTTCGCGGCCCACCGCCGCTGTCAGATGGATGAGAACTGGTTGCTCTTCGTCAATCTGCACCCGAGCGACTTGCTCGATCCCGAGCTGGCCGATCCGCAGTCGCCCCTCATGGCCATGGCCGACCACGTGGTGCTGGAGATCACCGAGCGCGCGCCGCTTTCCGGCCTGGAACAGGTGCGCGAACGCGTGCGGGAACTGCGAGAACTTGGTTTCCGCATCGCCGTGGATGACCTGGGCGCGGGCTACGCGGGTCTCACCAGCTTTGCCACACTCGACCCCGACATCGTGAAGCTAGACATGAATCTCGTGCGCGGCATCGAGTCCAGCGCGGTCAAGCGCAAACTGGTCGGCTCGGTTTCATCCCTGTGTCGCGAGATGGACATGCTGCTCGTGGCCGAGGGTGTGGAAACCGTCGCCGAGCGGGACGTCCTGGCCGAACTGGGCTGCGACCTTTTCCAGGGCTTCCTGTTCGCGCGTCCGGCCTCGGCCTTCTATCAGCCTGCGTTCTAACTCGCACGAATCCGATCGCACGAATCCGATCTGGCGCTCGCTGCCGGAGAGGGGCAGGATGGCGCCGCCGCACGTCGCGCGGTGACTTTCCATCATGCAGATTCGCAAAATCCTCTCGCTCGTAGGGCCGAACGTTTGGGCCAACTACCCGGTACTCGAAGCGTGGGTCGACCTAGGCCGCTTCGACACCCAACCGTCGAATACCCTGCCCGGCTTTGTGGATCGCCTGACCGCCTGGCTGCCATCGATGATCGAACACCGTTGCAGTGAAGGCGTGCGTGGCGGCTTCTTCATGCGCCTGCGCGACGGAACCTGGCTCGGCCACGTGCTCGAACACGTGACCCTGGAATTGCAGACCCTGGCGCACCTGCCGGTGGGCTACGGGCGCACGCGCGAGACCAGCGAGCGCGGTGTCTACCGCGTGGTGGTCGAGTGTCTCGAACCCGGCTTTGGCGAGGCTTGCCTGCGCACGGGCCGCGACCTCATCCTGGCGGCCATCGACGACCGCCCATGCGACGTTCAGGATCAGCTGCGCAGCCTGCGCGAACTGGCCGACAAGGTGTGCCTCGGACCGAGCACGCAAGCCATCGTCACGGCCGCCAAGGCGCGCGGAATTCCGCACGTGCGCATCAGCCACGGCAACCTCGTGCAACTCGGCTACGGCAAGGCCCAGCGCCGCATCTGGGCCGCCGAAACCGCCAAGACTTGCGCGCTGGCCGAATCCATCGCTCAAGACAAAGAGCTGACCCGGCAGTTGCTCTATTCCGTCGGCGTCCCCATGCCGGCCGGTCGCGCGGCGAAAGATCGTAACGACGCCTGGGTCGCAGCCCAAGAACTCGGACTGCCGGTCGTGGTCAAACCGCAGGATGCCAACCATGGACGTGGGGTTTCTATCCGACTGGAGGATCGTGCGGCGGTAGAGGCCGCGTTCGACATTGCCTCGCGCGAGGGCAGTGGCGTGGTGGTCGAGCGGTTCATATCGGGCGCGCAATACCGCGTGCTGGTGGTCGGTGAAGAGGCCGTCGCGGCCAGTGGCGGCGAGGCCGAACAGGTAGTGGCCGATGGCACCCACACCATCGACGAGTTGGTCGCGCTGGCGAACCTTGACCCAAGACGTGGCGAGGGCTCGGCCATGCCTCTGACCCCGCTCGTGCTCGACGAGATCTCCCTCGAACTTTTGCGCCGCCAGGGCCTGGACAAGACCTCCGTGCCAGCCGCGGGCCGTACCGCGATCATCCACCACAACGGCGACCTCACGGTCGACGAAACCGATCGCATGCACCCGGACATCGCCGCCAGTTGCGTGATCGCAGCGCAGACGGTGGGGCTCGACGTGGCGGGGATCGATCTCATCGCCGAAGACATCGGCCGCCCGCTGGAGGCACAGCACGGCGCTGTCATCGAGGTGAACGCCAGCCCCGGCCTGGTCATGCACCTCAAGCCCCTGGTCGGGAAACCGCGCCCGGTGGGCGAGGCCATCGTGAGTCACCTGTTTCCGCCGGGCGAATCCGGTCGAGTTCCCCTGGTGGCGGTATCCGGGGAAAGCGGCAAGACCTTCGTGGCGTCCATGGTTGCGTCCATGTTGGTCGCGGCCTCGCGCACCGTCGGCGAGGCAAGTTCGCGCGGCCTGCGCATCGGCCCGCGCGTGCTCTCCGGCAAGGACTGCACCGATGCCGCCAGCGCGCGGCGCCTGCTGGTCAACCCGTTCGTCGACGCCATGGTCATCGAGACCGACGAACTCAAAGTGGTTCAAGAAGGCTTGGCCTTCGATCGCTGCGACATCGCCGTGGTGACCAACCTCGGCTCGGGCGCGCCCAAGGAGGCGGTGGACGAGAAGGAGCGCGTTCTTGTGGCCAAGGCCATCCGGGCGCCTGTGGACGTGGTCCTGCCCGAAGGCTGCGCGGTCCTCAATGCCGACGATCCCGAGGTGGCGGCCATGGCGGAAAAGTGCCGCGGCCGCACCCTGTACTTCAGTCGCGACGAGCAGTCGGCCCTGGTGCGCGAGCACATGGGAAAGGGCGGGCAGGCCGTCTTCGTGGCCAACGGCGCCATCGTCGCAAGTCACATGGGGAAGTCTCTGCCAATGTTCGAACTTGACCGTTCGAACACGATTGGCGCGACGTTGGCGTTGACCGAACACCTTGTTGCCGCGGTGGGAGCTGGTGTGGCGCTTGGACTGACGCCACACAGTGTCCGCGAGGGCATCGAGGCGGCGCTCGCAGCAGAAACCGGGTCTGCGCCAACCACCTTGAATCTATAGGAAATCATGGATCGCCTCGCTCGGTCGTGAAAAAGGCGAACTTCCGGTCCCCGCGATTGAATATTCGGCTCGGCCACCCCGTCTGATTTTCATAATCGTCAGGCCCTCTGAACGCTCTCGAGGCTCCCGGACGATCTGCACCGTACCCCAAGGAACATGGTCCGCCTGAGCAACCCGACGGCGGCCGTGGAAAGCAGCCGATGAAATCAGACAACCTTCGCACCCTACGCGGTCCCAATCTCTGGTCGGACGACACCCTCCTCGAGGCCATCATGGTCGTCGATGCCGAGCTGGTAACGCCCGCGATATTCGGTCGCTTGCGCGGCTGGATACCCAAAGAGCTGGCCGATCTGACCCAAGCGGTTTGGGATCGCAGCGAAGCCTGCGAATCGCACCACGGCGAGGCTTGCCTCATCGCGGAGCTGGCCGCGGCCATGCAACGACTGGCTGGTTGCGATATCGGCGCTCCAGTGGTTCACGAGCTGGATAACGGCACGGTGTTCCGCATTCTCGTGCAGTACCAGGAGGAGGAAGTCGGCAAGAAGGCCTTCGCGCTCGCGGTCGATTTGCTCGCGGCGGTGCGCGCCGATCGGCAGGTGGATCTGGAAACGGCGCTCAAGGACCTGCGCAAACTCAACCAGTCGATTCGGCTGGGACCAAGCACCGGCGCCATCGTGCGCGCGGCCGAAGCGCGCGGGATCCCGTCGCGACGCTTGACCGACGGCAGCCTGGTCATGCTGGGCCACGGTTCGCGCCAGCGCCGCATCTGGGCGTCGGAGACCGACCGCACCAGCGCCATCGCCGAGTCCATCGCGCAGGACAAAGAGCTGACCAAGTCCCTGCTGTCCGCCATCGGCGTGCCCGTGCCCGAGGGCCGGCCGGTTGCAAATGCCGAGGAAGCGTGGACCGCCGCCCAGGAAATTGGAGTGCCCGTGGTGGTCAAACCGCGCAAGGGCAATCAGGGTCGTGGCGTTTCGGTCGGCCTGCGCACGCGCGAGGCGGTCATGGCCGCCTACACCTACGCCGCCGCCCAAGAGGACGAGATCCTGGTCGAGCGCCACGTGGAAGGCTGCGACTTTCGACTGTTGGTCATCGGCGGCCGTTTGATCTCGGCGGCGCGACGCGAATGTCCCACCGTGGTCGGCGATGGGCAGCACACCATCTCCGAGCTTGTCGAGGTGGCCAACCAAGATCCACTGCGCGGCGAAGATCACGCCACGGCGCTAAGCAAGTTGCGCCTGGATGCCATCGGCCGCGAGATGTTGGCCGAGCAAGGCATGACAATCGACACGATTCCAGCCGCCGGGCAAGTCGTCATTCTGCGCCGGAATGCGAATCTGAGCACGGGCGGCAGCGCCATCGACATCACCGACGAGGTTCACCCGCTGGTCGCCGAGCGGGCCATCGACGCCGCCGCCATGGTCGGCCTGGACGTGGCCGGCATCGACATCGTGGCATCGCGCATCGACCAGCCGCTCGATGTCACCCGCGGCGCCATCGTCGAGGTCAACGCGGCGCCAGGCCTGCGCATGCACCTCGAACCGTCGCGCGGCACCCCGCGCCCCGTGGGCGAGGCCATGGTCAATTCCATCTTCCCGCACGGCGAAAACGGGCGCATCCCCGTCGTCGCCGTCACGGGCACCAACGGCAAAACCACGACGACCCGTTGCGTGGCGCACTTGCTCCAGCGCTCGGGCCGCCGCGTGGGCATGACCTGCACCGACGGCATCTACGTCGAGAACCGCCGCATCGACACCGGCGATTGCAGCGGTCCCAAGAGCGCGCGTTCCATCCTCGGCAATCCGCGCGTGGACGCCGCCGTGCTGGAAACCGCACGTGGCGGCATCTTGCGCGAGGGACTCGGCTTCGACTGGTGCGATGTCGCCATCGTGACCAACGTGGGCGAAGGCGACCACCTGGGATTGGGCGGCATCGCCACTGTCGAGGAGCTGGCTCGGGTAAAGGCCATCCCGGTTCGCCGCGTGACCGCACAAGGCGCGGCGGTTCTCAATGCCGACGATCCGCTAGTGGCCGACATGGCCAAGCTGTGCCGGGGCAGTGTGATCTTCTTCAGCCGCAATCCGGAATCGCCGGTCCTCGTCGGTCATCGCGCCAAGGGTGGAAAGGCCGTCACCGTGCGCGAAGGCGCCATCATCCTCGCCACCGGCCGCGACGAACGTCGCGTGGCCCGACTTGCCGACCTGCCGCTGACCCACGGCGGCCGCATCGCCTTCCAGGTGGACAACCTGCTCGCCGCAGTCGCCGCCGGCCACGCCCTGGGCATTTCCATCGACGGCATCCGCACCGGCATCGAAACCTTCACCAGCGATCTCAAGACCACCCCAGGCCGCTTCAACGTGCTTAGCCATCGCGGCAGCACCGTGATTCTCGACTACGGTCACAACTCGTCCGCGCTGCTCGCGCTTAACGAAGCCATCGAAAAGATGCCCCATCGGCGGCGCAAGATCGTCTACACCGCGGCCGGCGACAGGCGCGACGAGGACATCATCCGCCAGGCGAAGATCATCGGCGACTTCTTCCACGAGATCTACATCTACGAGGATCAGTGCACGCGCGGACGCCCCGACGGCGAGGTCATGCTTCTTATGCGCGAGGGCTTCGGCCAAGGCAGCGGCAACGCCCGCCGGGATCGCGTGATCTTGCAGGAATCCGGCGAGCTGGCCGCCATCGGTGCCGCCCTGGCCAGCCTCAAGCCCGGCGATCTCCTGCTTTGCCAGGTCGATCAGATCGAACTCGCGCTCGACTACGTGATGGGCATTTGCAAGCCAAGCGAACCGCACATCGTTGTCAGCCACCCGGCGAAACAGAAGGCCCAGGCCACCGCGCTACCCGCAACGGTCAGCTAGCCAGGGCGCAGGAGCAGCTGCCGCCCTCGCCGCAGGCCATGGGCGGACACGTCTAAGTATTGCCCGTTCAGGTCTCGGATGACTCCACAACACTTGGGTTTCTCCATCGGAATGTATGTCGCACTAGGCAGTGCGATGATTCTCGTTCCTAATTGCAGCAGTTCGCACATCTCGGCGAGTGGCCAAGATGACGGCGGACTTCACGCCAACGGGGGAACCGGAGGAACTTTCTCAT
>Ga0265342_10003377_pt1 | contig 13160 bp, 10 predicted proteins | sample 4CB327metaG_FD_203125 | JGI IMG/M metagenome (GOLD analysis project Ga0265342, IMG submission 203125) | Rhizosphere microbial communities from Carex aquatilis grown in University of Washington, Seatle, WA, United States - 4-CB3-27 metaG | ecosystem: Host-associated > Plants > Roots >...
GCTCCGGGCGCTCGCCGGCACGCCGCGCGCGGCGTTCGTCGTCAAAGGAAACGCCTACGGCCACGGTCTCGTCGAGACGGCGCGCGCGATCGAGCCGTTCGCCGCGCGTCTGTGCACGTACGCGATGGAAGAAGGCCTCGCGCTGCGCGAAGCCGGCATCGCGGTTCCGGTGCTCGTTCTCGGACCAGTCCCGCCGGATGCCCTCGACGACGCGCTCGCGGCCGGCCTCGAACTGACGCTCTGGGATGCCGCATCCTTCGCGCGGCGGCTCTGTGAGAGCGCCCGCCGGCGCGGCACCCCCGCGGCGGTGCACGTGAAGGTCAACACCGATCTCAATCGTCTAGGCATCGAGCCGAACGAACTGACCGCTACTGTCGAATCGCTGCTCGGCATGCCGGAAATCCGCATCGCCGGCATCTTCTCGCATCTCGCATCGGCCGAAGAGATGGATTCTCCGTACTCGATGCACCAGCTCGACACGTTCGAACGTGCGCTCGCCTCGGCTAAGCCGCTGCTCGATTCGCTCGGTGCCGCGCCGCTCGCACATATCGCGGCTTCGGCCGCCGCGATGCTCTGGCCGCAGACGCGGCTGGATATGGTGCGGTTCGGCATCGCGCTCTACGGCCTGTGGCCCTCGGCCCAGACGCGCGAAGCGCTCGGCGCCGCCGGGCCCGACCTGCGTCCGGCGCTGTCGTACCATTCCCAGCTCGTCGCGACGCGCACGATCGAAGCCGGCGCGTCGGTAGGATACGGCCGCACGTTCCACGCCGCGCGAGCGATGCGGATCGGCGTCGTTCCGGCCGGATACGCCGACGGCGTGCCGCGCGCGCTTTCCAACACGGGCGCGTTTCTCGTGGACGGAGCCCGCTGCCCGATCGTCGGCCGCGTCGCGATGAACGTGACGCAGATAGATCTTTCACGGGCGCCTTCGGCGCGTCCCGGATCGCCGGTAACGCTGATCGGATCGCAGAATGGAGCGACGATCGCCGCCGACGACTGGGCCGCGTGGTGCGGTACGATAAACTACGAGATCGTCGCGTGCTTGCCGGAAGGTTTGCGGCGCGACTACGAGCCTTAGCCTTTCGAACCGTTTGCGCCGCGATTTTCGATCGCGACGTACGGGCCCGACGGCGGCCCGTCGTACGCCGCCTGGGGACGAATGAGGCGGTTGTCGGCGAGTTGTTCCAGGATGTGTCCGGTCCAGCCGGCGATGCGGCCGCAGGCGAACATAGAGGTGAACTCATCGCCCGGAATGCCGAGGTCGGCGAGCACCGGCGCCGTGTAGAAGTCTACGTTTGCGTAGATCGTGTTGCCGGGCTTGCGCTCCTGGAGAACCTTGCGGCTCGCCTCTTCGACGGCATGCGCGGTTTCGTAGAGCCGGCCGCTGCCGACGTACGCGGCGAGTTCCTTGGCCATCGCTTCGAGATGCCTGGCACGCGGATCGCGCACCTTGTACTCGCGATGTCCCATACCCATGATGCGGGAGCCTCGCTCGAGGATATCGCGCACGTAGCGCTCGGCGTTCTCGGGCGTCTTCACTTCTACGAGCGTACGGTACGCGGCGCTGGCGGCGCCGCCGTGCAGATCGCCTTGAAGCGTCGCGAGCGCGGCGGTGACCGATGCGTAGATATCGGCGCGCGTAGATGCCGCTACGCGTGCGGCAAAGGTCGAGGCGTTGAACGAGTGATCGGCGAGAAGCACGAAGTACGTGTCGAGCGCGTCTTCCTCGATCGCGTGCGGCGCTTTGCCGGTGCGCATGTAGATGAAGTTTCCGGCCGTCGAGAGTTCGGCATTCGGCGCGATGGGCTCGAGCCCGCGGCGAATGCGATCCCACGTGGCGACGATCGCCGGCACCTTCGCGATGAGCTCGATCGCGCTGTGCACGTCGGAGAGGTGTTCGCCGTGTGCGTTGACGGGCGAGAACAAGCCGAGCCCGCTGACGATCGTGCGCAGAACGTCCATCGGCCACGCCGTCTTCGGCACGTTCCCCATTGCATTCACGAGTGGTTCGGGCAGCGAACGGCGCGAACCGATCTCGCGTTTGATGACGTCGAGCTGATGGCGGTTCGGCAAGTGGCCGTAGAGCAGAAGGTGAACGACCTCTTCGTACGTCGCGTTCGGCGCGAGATCGTCTATATCGTATCCGCGATAGGTCAGGCGTCCGATGGCGCCTTCGACATTACTGAGCTGGGTGGACCCGACGACGACGCCTTCGAGGCCACGATCGACAACGGTTGGCAAGAAACTCCTCCAGTAGACGCGGGGTGCGGCCCGCAGGCTCGCCCTGTGCGCGGGCCGACTCTCTTTCGACGGAGGGAAAGATTCGACTCCTTCTTTTAGGCCACCGCGTCCCGCATCTCGGAGCGAGCGAGCGCGTAGCCGAGTAGGCGGTCGATCAACGCTTCGAAGCTGATTCCGGCCGCCGAGCAGGCGTCCGGGACGAGGCTGCGCTGGGTGAGGCCGGGGAGCGAGTTTACCTCCAGGACGTACGGGCGGTTGTCTCGGCTGACGATGAAGTCGCTGCGAGAATAGTCGCGAAGCCCGAGCAGCCGGTGCGCCGAAAGGCCGAGCATCTGCAGGCGCGCCGCCAGGTCCTCGTCGATCGGCGCCGGCGCGACGTGCGTGCTTCCGCCAGGCTCGTACTTGGCATCGTAACTGTAGAAGCCGTCCCGGTTCGCGACGATCTCGACGATCGGCAGCGCCTCCTCGCCGAGCACCGCGCACGTGAACTCGCGGCCCTCGACGTACTCTTCGGCGAGTATCTGCGCGTACGACTTCGACGCTTCCAGCATCGCGCTCGTCCACTCTTCGTGCGTGCGCACGATCGCAATTCCCGCCGACGAACCCTCGAACCGCGGCTTTATCACGAGCGGAAGATCGAGCGAGCCCGGCAGGAGCGGCAGCGTGCCGCCGGTGAGGTCGTAGAGATCCCATACCGGTGTGGGCAGGCCTTCGGCAGCGAGCAGTTTCTTCGTCAGATGTTTGTCCATCGAGAGCGCCGCCGCTTCCAATCCGCTGCCGGTGTAGGGAATGGCGAGGTAGTCGAGTATCGCCTGAACGTGCCCGTCTTCGCCGCCCTGGCCGTGCAGCGCGATGAAGACGGCGTCCGGCCGCAGCTCGCGCAGACCGTCCACAAACCGATCGTCGTAGTCGAGCGATCGCGCCTCGTAGCCGAGCGCGCCTAGGGCGCGAAGCACCGCCGACCCGGTTTGGATCGAAATCTCTCGTTCGGCGCTGTCGCCGCCCATCACTACGGCGACGCTGCCTCTCGCGGCTGCGTTACGTTGCATCAATGAAGACTCCGACCAAGTGCACTTCGAGCTGCAGTTCCACTCCATGGCGATCGTACACCGCGCGGCGTACCCGCGCGAGCAGCGTCGCGACGTCCTTGGCCGTCGCCTCGCCGACGTTGTTAATGAAGTTTGCGTGCAGCGGCGAGACTTCCGCGCCGCCCTCGCGCCATCCCTTAGCGCCGGCGGCTTCGATCAGCCGGGCGGCCTTCTGCCCGTCGGGATTTCGGAAGCACGAGCCGGCGTTGGGCAGCGCGATCGGCTGCGTCTGCTTGCGGCGGACGAGCCGGGCCTGCATCTCCTCGCGAACGTCGCGAGCGCTCGCGCCGGCAAAACGGAGGGTGACGCGCGAGACGACCACGTCGCGCCCGAGGGTCGAGCGGCGGTAGAAGTACCGCACGTTCACCGCATGTGGATCGGGCCGGCTGGGAGACTGCACCCAGACCTCGCGCACGAACTCGCCGATCTCGCGGTCGGTGCCGGCATTCATCCGCAGCGACCCCCCGACCGTGCCCGGGATGCCCGCCAGCGAATCCACGCCGGACGCACCTGCCGACGCCGCCTTCGCGGTGAGCAGGGCCATGGAGGCGGACGCGCCGGCCTCGACGATCACCTCGCCGCCTTCCTCGCGTACGGAGACCTCCGCAAACTCGCCCGCTAAGCGGATCACGACGCCGCGCACGCCGCCGTCTCCGACGAGCACGTTGCTTCCGCCGCCGACGATCCACCACGGCATCTTCGCCCGCAGGCAGAAGCGCATGAGCGCGGCCAGCTCGCCTTCGCCGTGCAGCGTAACGAGCGCGTCGGCCGGGCCGCCGACCTTCCAGGACGTATACGGCGCCAGCGGCTCGTCGAAGAGAACGCGATCGCCGGCGATCTCGCGCAGTGCGTCGCGCTGCGAGGGCTCGACCAGCGAGTGCAGCGCGCGCTGCGTCGTGAGGCTCACGCGCCCGCCGATGCGCGCGCGGGCGCGGCGGCGAGCAGGCGTCGCGCGAGATCCGCGGCAACGGCGGTGATGTTCCCCGCGCCGAGCATGAGCACGATCGCGCCCGCAGGAGCCTCCGCGGGCAGACGCTCTTCGAGTTCTCCGACGTTCGAGACGTACGTGACGCGCGTACCCATTGCGGCGAGCGCGTCGCCGATGGACCGCTCGCTAACGCCGGGGATCGCCGGTTCGGAGGCAGCGTAGACCGGCGCGAGATAGACGCTGTCCGCTCCGTGCAGCGCCTCGGCGAACTCTCGCGCGAGGTAGGCGGTGCGCGTGTAGCGATGCGGCTGGAAGGCGACGACGACCGGCCCGCGATGGCAGTGCCGTGCGGCGGCGATCGTCGCGCGAACGGCCGTCGGATGATGCGCGTAATCGTCAACGAGCGTCAGGCGTTCGGACGAGACGAGCACGTCGAAGCGGCGTCGCACCGGACGGAATGCGCGCAGCGCCGCCGCGATGTGATCGAAGGGTACGCCCAGTTCGATGCCCACGGCGATGGCCGCAAGTGCGTTCTGCACGTTCATCGCGCCGGGCACCGGGAGCGTCGCGGCGCCGAGCCCGCGGCCGCCGGCGACGACTTCGAAACTCGAGCCGAAACCGGCAAAGCGCAGCCGCTCGGCACGCACCTGCGCTCCGGGATCGAGACCGAACGTGACGACGCGAGCGCGCAAGTCGTGCGCGGTCAGCGATGCTGCGAGCGGATCGTCGGTGCCCACGACGGCGAGCCCGCCCGCGGGCAGTTTGGCGAGAAACTCGGCGAAGGCGCGCACGAGACCCGGCAGTTCGTCGTCGCTCGTGAGGTGGTCGTTCTCCACGTTCGTGACGACCGCGATCTCCGGCTGGAGGAGTGCGAACGAGCCGTCGGACTCATCGGCTTCGGTAACGAACCACGGTGAGGTACCTTCGTGCGCGTTGCTGTCGAGCGCGGCGTCAATGCCGCCCAGCACCAAGCCCGCGTCCACGCCTCCGAAACGCAGCACGGCGTGCGCCATCGCCGTCGTCGTCGTCTTGCCGTGCGTGCCGCAGACGGCGATGCCGCGGCGCTCGGAGAGCAAGCGCGCGAGCATTTCGCCGCGGTGCAGGATCGGCACGTGCAGACGCTCCGCCGCCTGACACTCGGGATTGCGCCGGTCGATCGCCGAGCTCACGACGACCGTGTGGGCCGTCGCTACGTTGCCGGCGTCGTGACCGATCGTGACGCGCACGCCCTCGCGGCGCAGCCGGTCGAGCAGCGGCGTCGGTGCGAGGTCGGAGCCGGAGACCGCCTCGCCGCGCGCCAGAAGGATGCGAGCGATCGCACTCATTCCGATGCCGCCGACGCCGACGAGGTGATAGGTCTTCACGTGCGGCCTTTTCTCGGTACGAGCGCATCTATCCGCGCGAGGACTGCTTCGACCGCATCGCTGCGCGGCATCCGGCGCGCGGCGCCGGTAAGTTCGGCCAGGCGCTGCGGGTTCGCCGTCTGCGCCAGCAGCGCGGCAAATGCGGCGGCAACGTCGCGATCGGCGATCACGACCGCCGCGCCGGCCGACGCAAAACGCTCCGCGTTGAGTTCCTGGTGCCCTTCGGCGGCGAACGGGTAGGGGATGAGGATCGCCGGCTTCCCGAGCGCCGCCAGCTCGCCGAGCGTGGACGCCCCGGCTCGCGTCACGATCAAGTCGGCGGCCGCATACGCGTCGGCCATGTCGTCCAGGTACGCCACGGCGCGCCGGGGCGTGGAGCCCACCGGAGAGGCCTCCAGCGCGGTACGCACGCGATCGTAGTCGTCCCGGCCGGTTACGTGCAGGATCTGCCATCCCGCGGGCAGCGTGCCGGCTGCCGCCAGCACGGCGTCGTTGATGGTGCGAGCGCCTTGACTTCCGCCCATTGCGAGCAGCGTCCGATACGCCGGATTCAGCCGCAGGCGCGCCAGCGCGTCGTCGCGCTTGGGAAGCGCTTGCAGCGACGAGCGAATCGGAACGCCCGTCTCACGATACTTCGCCGCGAAGCGCGGCTGCGCGTTCGCGACCGCGCCCCAGATTTCGTCTACGATCGGCGCGAGCAGACGGTTTGTCAGTCCGGGCGCCGCGTTGGGTTCGAGCAGTACGATCGGCGCGCGCGAAAGACCGAGCACGCGGCGGACGCGCGCGGCCAGCGCGAGCGGAAAACAGACGTAGCCGCCGGTGGCGACGACGAGATCGGGGCGCTCGACCCCGAGCAGCCGCAGGCTTTGCAGCGTGCCCCAGACGTTGGCCGCTAGCGTGACGAACGCGTCGAGCGAGAGACGCCGCCGCAGCGGCCGCGCGGCGATCTCGTGCAGTTCGTAGCCGGCACGCGGCACGATTCGCGCCTCGAGGCGATCGGCCGTGCCGACGAAGCTGATGCGCGCGTTGCCTTTGCGCAGCGCGTCGGCGATCGCGATCGCCGGATAGAGATGCCCGCCGGTACCGCCTCCCGCGAATACGACCGTCACGCCCGCGTGTTCACGCGGCGGTGGCGTCCCACGTTGGCGATGAGCGCGACGGCGAGCAAGTTCACCACGAGAGAACTACCCCCGAACGAAATGAACGGAAGCGGAACGCCGGTGACGGGCCACGACGACGAGACCACGCCGATGTTGACGAACGCCTGGATGACGATCATCGCCGCGCAACCGGCCGCGAGAAAGAAGCCGAACCGATCCGGAGCGGCCAGCGCGATGCGAACTGCGCGATAGGCGAGCGTGAGGAAGAGCGCCACCACCGCGAGCGTGCCGATCAACCCGAGCTCCTCGCCGAGCACCGAGAAGATGAAGTCCGTGTACTGCTCGGGCAGATAGAAGAACTTGGCGCGCGAGGCGCCCAGCCCCACGCCGAAGAGCCCGCCGCTGCCCAGCGCGAGCAGCGACTGCACGATGTGGAACCCGGTGTTGAGCGGATCCTTCCACGGATCCACGAATGCGAAGACGCGGGCGCGCCGGTACGGGCTGGTCAGCACCGTGAGCGCAGCGAAGGGCAGGGTCGCGAGCGTGACCGTGAGGAGATGCGCGAGTCGCGCGCCCGCGACGAAGAACATCGCGAACGCGGTGAAGACGAGCAGGCTCGCGGTTCCCATATCGGGCTCCTTGAGCACGAGCATCGCCATGATCACGACGGGCACGCAGAGCGGCACGAGCCCGCGCGTGAGCGAGGTGATGCGCTCGCCCCGCGAGGCGAGCATCGTCGCGAGATAGATCACGAGCGCGAGCTTGGCGAACTCCGACGGCTGCAGGCTCAAGCCCGACGCGCCGATCCAGCGCCGTCCGCCGTTCACTCCCAGGCCGACGTGCGGCACGAAGACGAGCAGCAGGCCGATCGTCGCAGCGACGAGCAGAAACGGCGCGGCTCGCTTGAGGAGATGGTAGTCCGTTCGATAGAGGGCGTACGCGCCGGCGAGGCCCACCGCCAGCCAGACGAGCTGGCGTTTGAGATAGTACGCGATATCGCCGTGCTCGGCGTACGCCGTCGCGCTCGACGCCGAGAAGACCATCACCAGCCCGATGCCGACGAGCGCCGCGACGGAGACGAACAGCACCGTGTCCAGCGGCGCGGCGAGGTACGAGCGCACGGGTGCGCGCTCCGCCGCGTCGCGCCGCGCCCGCGCCGCCGCCCCGCTAGGCACCCGCCGGCTCCCGCAGGCCCGCGACCGCCGCGGCGAAACGCTCGCCGCGATCCTCGGCTGAAGCAAACATGTCGAAGGACGCGCAGCCAGGCGAGAGGAGGACGACGTCGCCGGGCGCCGCCAGAGCGCGCGCACGGCTCACCGCCTCCTCCATCGAAGAGGCGAACGAAGCCGGAACGCCCGGGGCGGCCGCGGCGATCTCGGCCGCTGCCTCGCCGATGCCGACGAAGGCTTTCACCCGCTCGCGCATCCCGGCGCCCAGTTCGCCAAACGGGCTGCCTTTTGCGCGACCGCCCGCGACGAGCACGATCGGACGATCGTACGCGCGCAGCGCCGCGAGAACCGAACCGGGATTGGTCGCCTTCGAATCGTTTACGTAGAGCACGCCGTCGAACTCGGCGACGGGTTGCAGACGGTGCGGCATCGGCGCGAACGTCCGTATCGCCTCGCGCAGCGGCCCCGGCGTACAGCCGACGGCCAGCGCCGCCAGCAGCGCCGCCATCGCGTTTTGAACGTTGTGATCTCCCGCCAGCGGTATCTCCGTACGCGCGACGATCGGGATCGGCCGCGGGTCGCCGCTGACCGGCGCGTACGTCAGCACGCCCTCACGCAGGTACATGGTCGCCACGTCGCTGCGCTCCAGCGAGAACCACAGCTGGCGGGCCTGCACGCGCGTCTCCCCGTGGCGCCAGCCGAGCGCCTCGATGCGCTCGTCGTCCAGGTTTCCGACGAACCAGTCCGACATGGACTGGTTGGCGCAGATGCGGTACTTCGCTTCGGCGTACTCGTCCATCGAATGGTAGCGGTCGAGGTGGTCCGGCTCGATGTTGAGCAGGAGCGCGACCCGCGGGCGAAACGACCGAATCGTTTCGAGCTGAAACGACGACACCTCGGCGACGACCCAGTCGTCCGGTCCGGCACCGCGCACCTCGCGGATGAGCGGATTGCCGATGTTGCCGCCTACGCGCACGTGCAGGCCGCAGCCGCGCAGCAGATGCCCGATGAGTGCGGTCGTGGTGGACTTCCCCTTCGTCCCCGTGACCGCGACGATCGGAGCCTTACAGAGACGGTAGGCCAGTTCGATCTCGCCGAGGACCGGCACGTTGGCGGCATGGATCGAGCGCACGACCGGCGAGGTCGGCGGTACGCCGGGCGAGAGAACGGCCGAGTCTATCGAGGGGAGCAGCGCTTCCACGCCGGCCGCCTCCACGAAGCGCGCTCCGAACGACTCGGCGGCCGCGATCGCGTCGCTCAATTCGTTCGCGGGCTTCTCGTCGGTGGCGTAGAGCGAGACGCCGAGCTCTGCCAGCACCTCGATGCTCGCCAATCCGCTTCGGCCCAACCCGACGACGAGCACCTGCGCGCCCGCGTCGAAGGTAAAGATATCGCTCATCTCACGATGGCCCATCCTACCAGCGAACAGAGCAGCGACGCAAGCCAAAAGCGCGTCGTCACCTTCACTTCCGGCCATCCGAGCATCTCGAAGTGGTGATGCAGCGGGCTCATCCGGAAGATTCGCTTGCCGCCGGTGGCTTTGAAATAGGTAACTTGCAGGATCACCGAAAGCGCTTCTGCGACGAAGACGCCGCCGACGACGAGCAGCAGGAGCATCTCATCGGTTACGATCGCGACGCCGGCGAGCAGCGCGCCCAGCGCGAGCGAACCGGTATCGCCCATGAAGATGCGCGCGGGATGGCGGTTGAAGAGCAGGAAGCCGGCACACGCGCCGACGCCCACCGACGCGGCGGCCGCCGCAGGCAGGTTAGGCACGGCGAGCGCGGCGATCACCGCCAGCGGCGGAATCATCGTCCCGCTGGCCAGGCCGTCGAGGCCGTCGGTGAGGTTGACGGCGTGGATCGTTCCGGTGACGGCAAGAATGCCGAGCAGCATCCAGAGCCAGTACGGCACCCAGAGCCAGAACGCGCCGGCGTGGAAGATGACCGTCGGTACGAACGCATCGTTCCAGCCGTTGATGGCCCGTAGGAAGATCGTCGCGGCCAGAGCGGTCGCCAGGAACTTCGTGCGTGCCGGTAAGCCGCGGTTCGAGCCCCGGCGGATCGCAAGGTAGTCGTCCACCGCCCCGATCGCCGCGCAGACGACGACGAGAAAGACCAGCTGACCCATCGGCGCGGAGCGCAGGAGTGCGAACGCGCCCAGCAGCGCGAGGACGAAGACGAGCCCTCCCATCGTCGGCGTTCCGCTCTTGGTACGGTGCGTCTGAGGCGCGTCTTCGTACGCGTGCTGGCGCAGGTTCAGCCGTCCGAGCACGGCCAGCAGCACCGCGGTTGCGGCGGCGCAGACGCAAAATCCAAAGAGCGCCCAGAGCGCGAGCGTGAGGAGCGGGGCGCTCACGGCGCCGCCTCCCCGAGCGGGCTTCGACCGGGGCCGCGCCACTTGAGGACGACGATCGGCGTCTGCTCGTCCCCGTTACCGTGCGGATTGTCGAGCAGCGCTGCCTCGACGACGGCGGCGGCCACGCCCTCCGAACACCCGAGCACCTTCGTTTTCTCCAGATCGTTGGCATCAACGACGGCGCACGCGATGCCGCAGCGGCGTTCGAACGCGCCGGCAAACCCGGCGGGATCGCGCGGCGCGAAGACGATGGCCCGTTCGTACGGCGGCATCGTTCCGGTGTACCCGTCGAAGGCCGCGATCGTCTCGCCCATGACCTCGTAGAAGACTCCGCGTTTACCGCCCAAGCGCCCGATCACGTGTGCCGCCGTTGCGTACAGAACTTTCCACAGCCCGGCAGCGTCGATGACCAGTTGCATGGACTCGGGCTGGTTCACCGTTGCGAGCGGCCCGGCCCGGCGCGAGAGCGCGTAGGCCAGCGCCGACGGGCGCACGTGCTCGGCCGCAACGAACTCGCCCTGTGCGATCGCGACGGCGCTCTCCGAGATGGCGACCACGTCGCCGGGCCGCGCGATGCCGCGCACCGCATCCGTAACGAGCTCGACGAGATCGTCGCCGGGCCGCACGAGCCGCGTCCGCACGGGGATCGCCGTCAATCCCGCCGGAACCTCGGAGCGGCGTACCGCCAGGCCGCGCATCGCGACGCTCACGCGAGCAGCTCCCGCACGATCTCCTCAAGGCGGTACTTGCGCGAGCCTTTGAGCAGCACGGCGTCGTCGCGACGCGCGTGCTCGCGCAGCCAGCTCGCCGCTTGCGCGTTGCTTTCCAGCGTGACGACTTGCCCCGGCGGCATGCCGCCCTCGCGGGCGCCGCGCGCGAAGGCGCCGGCGTACTCGCCCAAGACGATGAGGACGTCCACCCGCCCCGCGGCGTGCGCACCGACGCGCTCGTGCAGCGCCTGCGACTCTTCGCCGAGTTCCGCCATGCTCGCGAGCACGGCAATGCGCCGCGCGGCGGCCTCCTGCGCGAACGTATCGAGCGAGGCGATCGTCGCGCTTGCATTCGCGTTGTAGGCGTCGTAGATGAGCCGGACGCCGCCCGGCAGTTCGAGGCTATCGTAACGCCCCTGCGGCAGCGCGAGTCCGGGAATACGCGCGAGCAGCGGATCGAGCGCGACGCCGAGCTCCAGCGCGCCGGCCAGCGCGGCCGCGAGATTCGCGCGGTTGTGCTCCCCCGGCACGCGCACCTCGACCTCGCGTTCCACGACGCGCTCGCCGTCGCGATCGAAGAAGCGCCGGTCGCCGGCGAGCGCCGTCAAGCGCTGCGCCTGCGCGCCGGCGAGATCCGGCAGCTGCGGGCCGTAGGCAAACCAGTGTGGGGTCACGTCGAGGGCGGGGGCGCGCCGCCGCGACACCTCGTCGAACGCGTTGAGCACCGGCTGCGCGCCGCGCGAGAAGAGCGCCCACTTCGTCTCCTCGATCGCTTGGCGCGAGCCCATGATCTCCAGATGCGCCTCGCCGACGTTCGTCAGGATGCCCACGTCGGGCCGCGCGATCTCGACGAGCCTCTGGATATCGCCGGCGTGCCTCGCGCCCAACTCGGCGACGAGAACGTCGTGCGCTGCGTTTTCGGCGCGCAGCAGCAGGCGGCTCGTACCGATTTCGTTATTCTCATTCGCCGGCGATGCGAGGATGCGGCCGTCGCACGCCGGGCCGAGCAGCTGCTCGAGAAAGGCCTTCGTCGTAGTCTTCCCTGCGCTGCCGGTTACGGCGATCACGCGCCCGCGGAAGAGTTCGCGCGCCGCGGCGGCCAGCGCCATATACGCCGCGAGCGTCTCTTCGACGAGCATCGCAGCCACGCCGGGGACGCGAGCCTCGGGGCGCCCTATCACGACCATCGCAGCGCCGCGACCCACGGCGTCGGCCGCGTAGTCGTGCCCGTCGAAGCGCTCGCCCCGCAGCGCCAGGAACGTGTCTCCCGACTCGATCGTGCGGGTGTCGGTGCTTACGCGGACTTCCAGCGGCGCGAGCGCGGCATCGAAGAGCGTCGCGCGGGTCGCTTCGACGGCGCGATCCAAGAGAAGCTTCATTCCGCCGCTCCTCGCGCGGCGAGCGCCTCGCGCGCGACGGCGGCATCGTCGAACGGCAGCCGCTGCGTGCCGACGATCTGATACGTTTCGTGCCCCTTTCCCGCCACGAGCACGGTGTCGCCCGGGCGCGCCTCGCGGATCGCGCGCTCGATCGCGCGCCGGCGATCCAGTTCGAGAACGTACGCGCGCGCGCCGATGCCGGCGGCAATGCCCCCGGCGATCGCCTGCGGCTCTTCCGAGCGCGGATTGTCGTTCGTGAGGTAGATGCGATCGGCCAAGCGAGCGGCGATCTCTCCCATGGGCGCGCGCTTGCCGGCATCGCGGTCGCCGCCGCAGCCGAAGACGACGGCTAGCGCACCGCCCGAGGTCTCGCGCAGCGATCGGAGCGCGCTCTCGAGCGCGTCGGGCGTGTGCGCGTAGTCCACTACCACGTTGACGTCGGCGCCGCCGACGCGCTCCATGCGCCCGGGAACGCGTTCCAGCGCGGCCAGACCGCGCGCGCTCGTGGCGTCGTCTATGCCGAGCACGCGCGCAGCCGCTATCGCCGCGAGCGCGTTCCAAACGTTGAACCGTCCGGGCACGCGCAGTTCCACCGGTTGGCCGCATACGACGAATTGCGAGCCGAGCGCCCCGGCGCGCACGCACCTGGGGACGAGCGACGCATCGCCGGCCTCCCCGTAAGCGATCGCCGTGCGGCCGCCCGTGCGCAGCTGCGCGATCCAGCGCGCCCCGCATGGATCGTCGGCGTTGAGCACGCAGTCTTCCGCAAGATCGAAGAGGCGGCGCTTCGAGGCCGCATACGCCTCCCAGTTTTCATGAAAGT
>Ga0265342_10003380_pt1 | contig 13152 bp, 14 predicted proteins | sample 4CB327metaG_FD_203125 | JGI IMG/M metagenome (GOLD analysis project Ga0265342, IMG submission 203125) | Rhizosphere microbial communities from Carex aquatilis grown in University of Washington, Seatle, WA, United States - 4-CB3-27 metaG | ecosystem: Host-associated > Plants > Roots >...
TCACGCCGGAAACAAACGCGATCATTCTGGACTTTCACGCCTTTACGACCGCCGAAAAAGCCACGATGTTCGCGATGGCGGATGGGAAGCTTTCAGCTGTCATTGGGACGCATACCAAAGGGCTTACCGCGGATGAGCGCGTCATGGCGGGAGGGACGGCGGTGATCACCGACGCGGGGAGGACGGGAAGCCTCGCCTCGGTAGCGGGGTTGGATCCCGAGATCGAGATTCGAAAGCTCACCACCCTCGTTCACGAGTATTCCAAAGAGGCCTGGGCCATGCTGGAGCTCCAAGGGGTCATCATGGAAATCGGGGATGATGGAAAAGCAGTCTCTATCGAACGGCTTCGCATGCCCTGTGCCGCACCTCCACCGGCGGCGAAGGAGCAGGACGTCCCTCCGGCCGACGGATGACACTCCTGGCGTTGAAGACGGGCACCTGACCCGTTACAATAGAAGCAGAATGGCAAAATGGCAGGATCTCTTACGCAACTCCGTATCAAAAGAATCGATCAAGGCGAGCAATCTGCGTAAGATTCCTCAGCTCAAGGCCTGTCCGTTTTGGGACCGCGCCGTGTTCCTCGGACGCATCAACTACAAAACCCCGGTGGCAAATTATGACGGCGGGTTGGTGAAATACGACGGCAGAATTTACTATGTAAACAGGTCCCAGATCGAAGCGCTCCAAACCTTTGTGCACTGGGACCAGAAAAAAATCGTTTCCGTCCTCGATGAGTGAAGGTGGCGGTCCGTTGAGGCGATGCTCTTTCTGGGATATAATCCAATCCCCATGAGCAAATACATTTTCGTCACCGGCGGCGTCTGCTCTGGGCTAGGAAAAGGTGTCGCCTCGGCGTCCATTGGGAGCCTCCTGGAAAACAGGGGCTTCAACATCCGCATGATAAAAATCGATCCCTACATCAACGTCGATGCCGGGACCATGAACCCCTACCAGCACGGCGAAGTGTACGTCACGGATGACGGGGCGGAGACGGACCTCGACCTCGGCAACTACAGCCGATTCACCGGCTCGCCCATCGGCAAGGAAAACTCCATAACGACCGGCCAGGTGTATCAGGCGGTGATCACCAAGGAGCGGGAGGGCCGCTTCCTTGGTAGGACTGTCCAGGTGATCCCCCATATCACCGACGAGATCAAGGCGCGCATCATCCGCGTGGGCGAGCAGCCCGGTGTCGATGTGACACTCGTCGAAGTGGGCGGCACCGTGGGGGACATCGAGTCTGTTCCCTTCCTGGAGGCGGCGCGTCAGTTCCTCCATGACCTGGGCAAACAAAACGTACTCTATATCCACCTCACCCTGGTGCCCCAGGTGTATTGGGGCGAGCCGAAAAGCAAACCTACGCAGCATTCGGTGCGGGAGCTGCGCGAGATCGGCATCCAGCCCGACCTGCTTCTCTGCCGCTCCGCCGGGCCCCTTGACGACGACCTGCGGCGAAAAATCGCCCTGTTCACGAATGTCGAAAAAGAGGCCGTCATCTCGGCGCGCGACGTGCGGACGACCATCTACGATATCCCCCTCACGTTCGTCGAGCAGAACGTGGACGCGATCATCATCAAGAAGCTCGGCCTGGCGGAAAAAAGCCCCCTGCGCGACGGGTGGGCCAAAGTCTCGGACCACTTCAGCAATGCGAAAAGCACCGTTCGCGTCGCCATCGTCGGGAAGTACACCGGTCTGCACGACGCGTACATCTCGATATTCGAGTCGCTGTTCCACGGCGGCATCGACAATGGCTCCCGTGTGCAATTGGTGAAATTCGAAAGCGAGGATCTGGAGGACGGTCGCGACTTGGCCGATGCGTTCGCTGACTGCGATGGCGTACTCGTTCCCGGAGGATTCGGCCTGCGCGGCATCGAGGGCATGGTGAATGCGGCGCACTATGCCCGTGAGAAAATGATGCCCTATCTGGGAATCTGCCTCGGCATGCAAATCATGGTCATCGAATATGCCCGGACGGTCCTCGGCATCAAGGAGGCGAACTCCACCGAGTTCAGCCCCGAGACGAAGTACCCCGTGGTGAGCCTTCTGGAGGAGCAGGTGGACATCAAAGCCTATGGCGGCACTATGCGTCTGGGCAAAAGTGACACGCACCTTCAGGCGGGCACGAGGATTTACGATGCCTACGGGGCCGCGGTCATTTCCGAGCGCCACCGCCATCGCTATGAAGTTTCCAATCAATTCAGAAATAAGTTGGAGGAAGCGGGCCTGATCGTGAGCGGACTCACCCCGGATGCTTCCCTCGTGGAATCGGTGGAATGGCCCAATCATCCGTGGGGCGTGGGCGTTCAATTCCACCCCGAGTTCAAGTCCAAACCCCTTGCGCCCAGCCCCCTTTTTTCCCGGTTCATAGCGGCATGCCTGAAAGCACAAGAAAAAACAACAGCCGCGCGAGCCTGAAAAGGGCCGCGGCATTCCTCGGGGGAGCATGCGCCGTCATGCTCCTCGCCGCCGCGTGCAGCATCAACTACGACGAGGCGACCGCCGCGGAGCAGACACCCCAGGGCATACCGGATACGGTGGCGGTGGATGTCGTGCATCGGGTGCACAAGAACGGCTACGTGCAGGTCCAGCTTGAAGCGGCCCGGGCCGAGACCTATAACGACAAAAACGAGACGGTCCTGAGCGACGCCACGTTCACCGAGTTCGAGGACACCGGCGCCACGGCGACTCAGGGGAGCGCCAAGAAACTGGTATTCCACACCGACACGGAGAACGCCGAGATCTCAGGCTCGGTCCACGTTTATTCCTCGACGCAAAAGGGCAATGTCAGCGCGGAAACCCTGAGTTGGGAAAACAAGCCAAAGCTCCTGAAGGCTCCGCCGGACGAGGTGGTGGTGATCAAAAAGGACGACGGCTCCTCGCTGAAAGGCAGTGGCTTCCTGGGCGACTTTCTGAAAAAGGAGCTCACCTTCAGCGGCCCGCAACATGGCACCTATGTCACGCAGGACAAGAATTAGCCTCACCCGCGCGCGCGCGGCTTTCCTCCTCGTGTTTCTCCTGAGCGTGTGCTCTCTCAGCGCCGACACATTTTCATTTTCCAGCGACAAGTCGTCCTTCAGCATGGCAACCGGTAGCCAGCACGCCCTTCTCACGGGGCATGCCGTGGTGCAGACCGAGGATCTGCGCATCACCGCGGATCAGATCGAGCTTTTCGGCAAGGATTACGCCTACGCGCAATGCCATGGAAGCATCCATGTCGTGGACGCCAAGCGCGGGCTCGACATCACGGGCCAGGACATGTTTTACGACAAGGACCAGAAGATCGCGCGCGTCCGCGGAAACGTCGAAATGCAGGACTTGAAAAACGAGATGGTGGTCAAGGGCGGATTCATCGAGGACCACGACACCGAGCAGATCACGCTGATCCAGATAGGAGTGCGCATCTTCAAGAAGGACATCGTCTGCCGGGCCGAGTTCGCCCGCTACCTCCGGGACAAGAAGATCCTGGAGCTTTCCGGCATGCCATGGGTCTCCAAGGGGAATGACGTTTACCAGGGCACAAGGATCACCATCAATCTCGATTCTGAAGAAGTGACCGCCGAAGGCAACGTGCAGGGCACGATCGAGAACAAGGCAAAGGAGACACCCGCCAGTGGCTCGTAGCGAGACTCTCTTGCTGGAAGGCCTCGCCAAGAGCTTCGGCCGCAAGACCGCTGTCCGCGAGGTCACATTCAGCATGGAAAGCGGCGAGGTGGTCGGCCTTCTGGGCCCGAATGGAGCGGGTAAAACAACCGTCTTCTACATGGTTGTGGGCTTCATACGGCCTTCCGCCGGCAAAATCTGGCTCGATGGCAAGGACATCACCAACATGCCCATGTATCGCCGCGCCCATCTCGGCGTCTCGTATCTGCCTCAAGAGCCTTCCGTATTCCGAAAGCTTTCCGTGGAAGACAATATCATGGCCATCATCGAAACACGGAAAGGTCTTTCACGAAAAGAAAAACGTAAAAGGCTCGACCAACTCCTAGAGGACCTCGGCATAACCCATTTGCGAAAGCAAAAAGCCTATACCCTCTCCGGAGGAGAACGGCGGCGCACGGAAATCGCCCGTTCTCTTGCGATTGACCCGAAATTCCTCCTTCTGGATGAGCCATTTGCGGGAATCGACCCGATTACCGTATCGGAGCTGAAAACGATTGTTCAGGGCCTTTCCAATCGGGGTATCGGGGTGCTCATCACGGACCACAACGTCAGGGACACCCTCCAGATCACAAACCGCTCGCACATCATCAACCTCGGGGAAATCCTGGTAAGTGGAAGCCGTGACGAGCTGCTTGCCAGTGAGCTCGCCCGTTCGATCTACCTGGGCCACGAGTTTCAAATCTAAAAGTTGACAAAGCCCCCGGCCGTACCTCACAATTGGCACGGAGGCCTCGTGCAGTCACAGCGACCGGTTTTGAGACAGGTCCAGAAGCTCAAAATGACCCCCCAGCTCTATCAGGCGGTACGGCTCATGGCCCTGCCCCTCCAGGACCTCAAAGCAACCATTGAGGAGGAGCTGGAAAAGAATCCCGCCCTCCAGGTGGAAGAAGATCGATCCACGGTTTCGCTGGACTCATTGCCCACCCGCGAGACCGGCGGAGATTCGGACGGAGATTGGTTCGAAAACACCTCTGATGCCGGCTATTCGCGCGCGGACGGGGAGGCGGCGAGCGACGCGCGGCGCCAGTTCATTGAAGGGGCCCTTTCGCAGCCGGAAAGCCTTCAAGAGCACCTGCTGTCCCAACTTGCGCTCCAGCCGGTTGGAGATGATTGGATTCGCATCGGTGAGCGCGTGATACGCAACCTGGACGAAAACGGATTCCACAAGGAACCGCTGGAGATTCTCGTACCCGACGCGCTGGACAAAGAGCTCCTTTTACGCGTGCTTCACCTCCTTCAGGGCTTCGATCCGGTGGGCACATGCGTCAAGGACGTACGGGAGAGCCTGCTCGTGCAGATCCGCCGCTCGGCGGCGCCTCATCCGCGCGCCGCGGAGCTCGTCGAGAACTGGCTGGAGGCCCTGGAAAAGCAGCGCCTGCGCGAGATTGAAAAGGGCATGCGCGTCAGCGAGCCTGTCTTGAAAGAGATCGTGGCGTTCATCCGCACGCTTGATCCCCTGCCGGGCCGCAATTTTTCCCGTGACGTGGTGCGCTTCGTCCTTCCCGACGTCCAGGTGATCCTGCAGGACGGTGAGTTCGTCATCATTCTCAACGACGAAATGATACCGGTCCTGGGGCTGAACCCGCTTTTCGAGGATATGGCCAAGCGCAAAGGAGAAGCGCGCGATCCGAAGACGCGGGCGTTCGTGACGCAGAACCTCCAGGACGCGCGATGGTTCATCCGCACCATCGGCCAGAGAAACGAGACACTTCTCAAGGTGTCCCGGGCCATCGTGGAGTTTCAGCGCGAGTTCTTCCTGAAAGGCCCCAAGTACCTGCGTCCCCTCACATTGAAGGACGTCGCCGGGGAGATCGGGGTTCACGAGGCCACCGTGTCGCGCATCACTTCTTCGAAGTACATTCAAACCGAATGGGGTATCTTTAGCCTGAAGCATTTCTTCTCCAACTCGGTCGCGGGCACCGGCACCTCGGGGACGCGATTCTCAAAGGAGGGCGTGAAGGAAATCATCAGGGAGATCATCGGGCAGAAGGATACCGGCAGCCTTTCGGACCAGAAGATCGTCGAGATCCTCGCGGCCAAGGGCGTGTCGCTGGCCCGCAGGACAGTCGCCAAGTATCGGGGCGAGCTGGCCATCGAATCGTCATATCAGAGGAGGCGGACATGACCGTCGAGACCAAAGGAATCCACGTTGAGATCACGAAGCGAATTCAGGACTATATCGATACAAAAATGCCCCGTCTGGACTACGCCAAGGACCTCATCGTGAATTTCCTTCTGAATATTTCACGCGAAAAAAACCTCTTCAAAGTGGACGCCACCATCAATTTCCGTTGGGGGGCCGTGAAACACGTAGGGGTAGAGAATTACGATCTCACGCAGGGCATCGACGGGTTGTTCGACACGCTGGACGGGGTGGTTGAAAAAGAAAAATCTAAGGTGAAAGATCATCACGGCAAGCACAAGGACGTCGCGGCCGAAGAGGAATGAACGGGGCCACCATGACGCAACAGCCCAAGGAAAAGTTCCGCGTTCTCGACCTGCTGCAGCTGGATCTGAGGGAGAACGACGCCCTTGATCTGAAATGCATCGGCGGCAGGCCGGGGCTCATACGTGAGGTCGCGGTCACCGAGATAAACCGTCCCGGTCTCGAGCTGGGCGGTTTCTACGAAAACTTCGCCTTCCAGCGGATCCAGATCTTCGGCAGGGGAGAGAACGCGTACCTGCAGAAGCTCGCAAAGGAGAAGCGGCGGGGCGATCTGGAAAAGCTCTTCACGTATCCCATCCCCTGCTGCGTGTTCACCCACTCTCTCACGCCCACGGAGGATTTCCTCGTCATTTCGGAAAAGGCGCAATGCCCCATCCTGCAAACCGATCTTTCCTCCTCGGAGTTCACGATGCGTATCCTGCGCGTGCTCTCCACCATCTACGCGCCGAAAACCACACTTCACGGAGTCCTTGTCGAAGTATTCGGCATCGGGGTGCTCCTCATGGGCGACAGCGGCGTGGGCAAAAGCGAATCCGCCTTGTCGCTCATCGAGCGCGGGCATCGTCTGATCGCCGACGACGCGGTGGAGATTCGGCGTGTCAGCGGCAATATCCTCATGGGAACGGGCGCCCAGATGGTGAGCCACCATATGGAAATCCGCGGTCTGGGAATCATCAACATCACACACCTGTTCGGCGTCGGGGCCATCCGGGACAAGAAGCAGATTCAGCTCGTCGTTCAACTGGAGTTCTGGGACGCGGACAAGAATTACGACCGTATCGGCGCTGAGGAAGCGACCATGGACATCCTCGGCGTTCACGTTCCCTGCGTCACGGTGCCCATCAAACCGGGCCGCAACATTCCCGTCATCATCGAGACGGCGGCACGCAACGAGAGGCTGAAAAAGATGGGCTACTATTCGGCGCGGGAGTTCAACCGCAACGTGATGAACTGGCTGGAAGGCGAGAGCACACGGGAAATCTTCCTGAACGAGAAATGAGGACACATGGTCGAGCGCATGGTCACGATCCGCAACAGGGCGGGGATGCATGCCCGCCCCGCGGCGCTTCTGGTGAAAACCGCGAGCGGCTTCACCGCCCAAATCTCCATCGAAAAGGACAACGAGCGGGTGAATGGAAAGTCGATCATGGGTGTCATAACCCTCGGGGCGACGTTCAACTCGCAGTTGAAGATCATCGCCGAAGGGCCGGATGAAAAACAGGCTGTCGACGCCATCCAGAAGCTGTTCGAAAACCGCTTCGAGGAGGAGTAGCCCCGTCCGCCACGGATTGTGCGCCCTTGCCCTGCTCCTCGTCGCACCGGCAATGCTGTGCGCTCAAGGGCTGGAGCTCACCCTGAGCGGGGCGGGGGGACCTCCCAGCGCTCATCTCTCCTTTCACTGGAATCAACCCGCTACTCTGATTCAATCGCTGAAATCGGGTCTGGAGTCCAGTATCGGCTTCACCTTCCGTTTGTACGAGCTGCGACGCACACCATGGCCCTTTCGCGGCGACAGGCTCGTAATGCAGAAAACCGTCACGCGCACCGCCTACTGGGATCCCTTGGACGGAACATTTGTCGTGGAGCAGGACGACGGCACCCGTCGCGCTTATCCCGACGGCGCGGCGCTCCTGGATGCGTTCTTCACCGTGAGCCAGGTTTTGCTCTCCCCGACGTCCAGCGTGCGGGGAAGGTCGCTGTACACGATGGCGCGCGCGCAATTCGAGCCGGTGCGTCTCATGCCTCCTCTCACCCTCGTCAGCATGGTAGGGGCCACGGGGAGCGTAGCCACGCCGTGGATTCGAAAGGATCTGCCATGAGAGGCCCCGCTGATCGGGCGGCGTTCGCCGAAAACACCTCGCGCGGGGTCATCGCGCTCATCCTCCTCTACCTCGTGCTCATTGGAATCATCATCGCCTTTTCCCGCACATTCATAACGACCCTTGCCGGCGCAAGCCCCTCTGCGGCGACGATCGCCCTCGTGGTCGCGCTGGCCGTGCCCATCGCGCTCTTTGCCGTCGCCCTGTTCCAGATCATTCGGCTTCTCCGGGGGCGGTCAGCGGGCCAGGCCGCGGCAGGGTTGCGGCTTCAACTGCTCCTGTTCTTCATCCTCATCGCCATCCTTTCGGCCGGGCCCCAGGCCATGCTCGGCATCACCTTCGTGAACTCGGCCATGGGCACGTGGTTCAGCTCTTCCATCGGAAGCTCGCTCCGCGGGGCCATCACCATGGCCGTCGGGTACCAGAGGGAGAGGCAGGATAGTCTGTCGGCTTTCATGGATGGCCCTCTGCTCCCCCGATTCGTCGCTGATTTCACCGACGCGCCGCTGGACACATGGCGAGAGATCCAGGGTGCGAACTCCGGCATAGGGGCGTTTCAAATTTTCAACGTGAATGGCACGGAGGTGGCGTTCCAGGGCGATGTGCGCGCGCGCCTCACCGGTCCCCAAGAAACGAACGGAAAAGAGGATCGTGAGAACGTAACGATCCTCCGCCAATCGCGCACGATCAGCGTGGGCGGGAAACACGTGACCGCGGTTGCCAGCGCGCTCTTGAGCGCCGATCTCCGCGTGAACGTACGGGCTTTGAGCCAGAGTCTCACCGTCTTCACGAGCCTGGACCAGTACGGGCAGCTCTTCCGACGCGTGCTCGTCGCATTCTTCTTCCTGTTCTCGCTGCCTCTTTTCCTCATCACGATCCTCGTGAGTCTCGTCCTTTCCCAGCGTATCATCAGCCCGATCGCGCACTTGGAGGACGCCACACGCCGTGTGGCGGAGGGCGATTTCGGTTTTCGCGTCCTCACGCGCCCCCGTGACGAGCTATCCGCGCTCGTTGATTCCTTCAATGGCATGATCTCGGAGTTGGATCGGTCGCGGCGGAAGCTCCTCCAGGCGGAGAAGATCACCGCGTGGCAGGAGATCGCGCAGCGTCTGGCACACGAAATCCGCAACCCCCTGACGCCAATCAAGCTCTCCGCCCAACGCGTCTTGAAGAAATACGACGATGGGGCGGCGGACTTCGACAAGGTTCTGCGGCCCGCCGTCGGCTCCATCATCACCGAGGTGGAGAATCTGGAGCGGATGCTGCGCGAGTTCAGCGAGCTGGCGAGGCTTCCCGTGCCAAAACCCGCCGCCGTTCGCCTGCGCGAGCTGCTCGTCGAGGTCGCGTCGGTATACAAGAATCTCTCCTCGGCGGTCCTCATTGACTTGAGCGACGTATCGGAAAGCCTCGTCATCAACGTGGACCGTGATCAGCTGAAACGGGCGTTTGCCAATCTGTTCACCAACGCGATACAGGCCATGCCCTCCGGGGGCTCCCTCACGGCGCGCGCCGATTTGGTGAAAAAGTCGCACACCGTTTTCTGCCGGATCGCGGTGAGCGATACCGGCACCGGCATCCCCGACGCTGATCTGGACAGCATTTTCGATCCTTACTTCACGACAAAGAAAAACGGCACCGGCCTCGGTCTTGCCATAGTCCAGAGGATCGTGTTCGATCACAAGGGCAATGTGTGGGCGGAAAGTGACGGCAGCACCGGCACCACGTTCTTCATCGACCTGCCCATAGAGACTCCAGGGGGTCCCACCGCGTGAGCACCATCCTCATCATCGACGACGAGCCGGGTATCCGGACGGTCCTCCGCGACGTTCTGGAGGATGAGGGGTACACCGTGCTCGCCGCCGAGGACGGCATCCAGGGGCTCACCGAGATGGCCGCCACGGCGGTGGATCTCGTCTTTCTCGATGTCTGGCTTCCCAATATGGGAGGCATCGACGTGCTGGCCCGCCTGCGCGAGCAGTTCCCCGACGTCGAGGTGATCATGATCTCGGGCCATGCAAATATCTCGCTGGCCGTGCAGGCGGCGAAGATGGGCGCGTTCGACTTCCTGGAAAAGCCGCTGTCTCTGGACCGCACCATGACCGTGGTGCGCAACGCCCTGGCCCTGGAGACGCTGCGTCGGGAAAACAGGACGCTGCGCAACCGCATCTTCATCGACGACCAGATGATCGGCGAGGGAGCGGGTATGCACGCCGTGCGTGAACGCATCGAGCAGGCAGCCGGGAGCGACTCGCGGATCCTCATCCTCGGGGAAAACGGCACCGGCAAGGAGCTCGTGGCGCGCGAGGTGCACGCGCGCAGCGCCCGGTCCGCAGGTCCATTCGTGGAGGTCAACTGCGCCGCCATTCCCGAAAGCCTCATCGAGAGCGAGCTCTTCGGCCATGAAAAGGGGGCGTTCACGAACGCGCTCCAGCGCCGTCGCGGCAAGCTGGAGCTGGCCGATCATGGTACCCTGTTCCTGGACGAGATCGCCGACATGTCCCTTTTCACGCAAGCGAAAGTGCTGCGTGTGCTGCAAGAGATGCGGTTCGAGCGCGTCGGCGGTGAAGAATCCATTGCCGTTGACGTGCGCGTCATCTCGGCCACCAACAAGGACATCGCCTTTTTGATCGAAAAAGGCGCCTTCCGCGAAGACCTCTACTTCCGCATCAACGTCGTGCCGATCATCGTTCCGCCGCTCCGCGATCGTCGGGAGGACATGCCCGCCCTGGTGGCGTACTTCATGGAGAAGTTCAAGCGGCCCTCGGCGCAGGAGCCCAAAACGATCTCCGAAGATGGGATGAAGGCGCTGAGCGCCTACCACTGGCCGGGGAACATCAGGGAATTGAAAAATTTCGTGGAGAGAGTTAATATCATGGCGGAGGAGAACGTGATCTCCGCCGCGTCGGTGAAGTCATTCCTGGGGGCCGCTCCTCGGGAAGAACCCAAGAGCGTCCTGGCACCGTATAACGGCATGACACTCGCCCTGGCGCGGGATACATTCGAGCGGGACCTCATCGCCGCTCGACTGAGGGAAAATGGCGGCAACATTTCTCGTGCCGCGGAGGCCCTGGGCGTGTATGCGAGCAATCTTCACAGCAAGATGAAGAAGCTGAAAATCACCCCGGAAAAGTAGGCGATAATGAAGGGGCTCACGCAACGGCAGCGGGAAGTATTCGATTTCATCCGGGAGTTCATCCGGATCAACCGCTACCCTCCCACGATCAGAGAGATTGCTACTCACTTCCGCTTCTCCGTCAAGGGAAGCTACGATCACGTCCATGCCTTGGAGAAAAAGGGATTCCTCCGCTGCCGCGAAAACAGATCGCGGGCCATCGAGGTCGTGCGCGACGCCGAGGCGGACAAGGAAGAGGTGGCCTCGGTCCCGCTCCTGGGTAACGTGGCCGCCGGAAAGCCGCTGTTCGCCGAAGAGAATCTGCAAGGCTACGTGCAGGTCCCGGCCGCAACCCTCGGAACCTCCACGCACTTCGCGTTGCAGGTCAAAGGCGACAGCATGAAGGATGTCGGGATCATGGACGGCGACGTCGTCGTGGTCACGCAACAGAACACCGCGGACAACGGGGACATCGTCGTGGCAATGGTGGACGACGCGGTGACCTTGAAACGATTTTATGTGGAAAAGAATCGTGTCCGCCTCAAGGCGGAAAACCCGAAATATCCTCCCATCTTTACCCAGAACGTGCGCATCCTCGGCAAGCTCGCTTTCCTCATGAGAAGCTACGCGTGAGCCCCGTCGCCCGCGAGCCCGCGGTGCGGCTGCTCCTCGGCCCCGAAGAAGGCGACAAGGCCGCATTCATCGACAAGGTGAAGGAGTCGCTTGCAGCGATGAACGGGGAGCAGCCCGAGGTGACCCGCTTCTATGCCGGGGAGACCTCCATGGCCGAAGTTGTCCGCTGCCTGCGTAACCAGACCCTCTTCGTGAAGCATCGTCTTGTCATCGTGCTGGATATCGCCGAAGTGCAACGCGCGGAGGAGACGGCAACGATGGCCGAGTACGCATCATCTCCCGCGGAGGACGCGACCCTGCTCCTCGTGAGCCCCGGTTTTGCCGGCGAACTGAACAAGAAGATCGTCGCCGCGATCCCGAAGGACAATCAGAAGATCTTCTGGGAGATGTTCGACGACAAGAAGCAGGGATGGGTCACGAACTTTTTCCGCCAGCGCAAGATCAAAATATCACCCGAGGCCACCGAATATATCCTCGACATGGTGGAGAACAACACCCGTGATATGCGCACCGAATGCGAGCGGCTCGGGCAATTCTTCGGACCCGACGCGGTCATCGGCCTGGAAGACGTCGAGCGCTACATCTATCATTCAAAGGAAGAGAACGTATTTACGCTCTTCGACAAAATTTGCGAGCGCGAGCTTTCCACTGCCGTGGAAGTGCTCGACAAGATCCTGCTCTCGCGCGAGGCGGAGGCCACGCAAATCGCCGGGGGGCTCCTCATGCAGTTCCGTCGGCTCGGGTTCCTGAAGTCGATGCTGGCGGAAAGTTATGAGCCATCAGAAGCATTCACGAAGCTGCGCATCTTCAGCAAGAAGAATCAGAAGTCCTACAGCGAGGGCGCAAAGAGGTTCTCCACCAGCGATATCGCCGCCATCGTCCAGCTCCTTGCCGCCTTCGACGAAAGATTCCGATCCGTCAAGACCGATCTGCACGAGCTCCTTCTTCACCTGCTTGTTTACTATATCGTTCAGAAAGCCGGGCAAGGAGCATGGCGGCAGTCTCTCTAGGGAGCCCCGCGCGCTTCTGAATCTCCTCCGCCGTGGATCCCATGATCGCCTCCAGGGAGCCGAAGACCTCCATGAGCCGCCGCCCGCGCGCCTGGCCGACGCCGGGTACGCCCTCCAGCAAGGTCATTGCCATTCGCTTCACGCGTCGTTTCTTGTTCAGCTTCGTGGCGAATCGATGGGATTCGTTGCGAACCGCCTCCAGGATACGCAGACTCGGCGAAGCCTCGTCGAGCTTCAGCGGTTCATCCCTGTCGATGAGGTAGATCTCTTCCTCTTTCTTCGCCAGGCCGATGACCGGGACGGCTTCGAGGCCGAGACCGGTGAGGATCCCCCGGGCCGCCGAGAGCTGGCCCTTGCCGCCGTCGATGAGGATGAGATCCGGCAGATCCAGCTCCTCGTTGAGGACACGGGTGTAGCGTCGGCCGACCGCCTCCCGCAGTGAGGCGAAATCGTCGATCTTGCCGTCGAGGC
>Ga0265342_10003381_pt1 | contig 13150 bp, 17 predicted proteins | sample 4CB327metaG_FD_203125 | JGI IMG/M metagenome (GOLD analysis project Ga0265342, IMG submission 203125) | Rhizosphere microbial communities from Carex aquatilis grown in University of Washington, Seatle, WA, United States - 4-CB3-27 metaG | ecosystem: Host-associated > Plants > Roots >...
GTTGGACGCGGTTCGCGAGATGTGACCGCAGATCGTCCATGAAGGCCATCGCGTACTCGCCGTCCCGGCCACCGACCAGCCACGACACGATCAGCTTGGAGTCGGCGTCGATAGCGGTCCAAGTCCATGTGTCGCCAGCTACAGCCGGAGCCGCCTTGGCAGCCGCGACGTTCTTTTGCTTCGCGTAGGTGAAGCTCCAAATCTCATCGACCTGGCAGCGGCGCGTGGACACGTTGCGCACCCTCTCATCGTGAAAGGTGGCGCACGCGCGCCCGGCGTCGATCAGCATCTTCTTGACGGTGTTGAACGATACGTCCGTCACGCGGGCGATGGTGCGCATCGAAGCGCCTTCGCAGAGGAGCGTGAGGATTTGGACGCGGGTTTCGAGGGGCAATTTGTTCATGCCCCTAATATGTGAACTGATATGCATGTCGTCAAGCATTTTAGTTCAGTAACCCTGCGACAGTTTTGCCGCCGGGACTCCACTTTTCGATTCACATGTGATATCGCATATAGTACCATGGATGCTAATAAGCTAGCGAAGCTGGTGAAGGCACTCGCCGCAGCTCGCCGGTCCTTGCAGGACGCGCGCGATCTCGAAGCGATTGCCTCGATGGCAGAAAGGACACCGTACTCCGGTGGCAACCATGTCATGTGGCATTCGGCTTTTCCGGCTCACCGGGCCTTTCCCATCGGGAGACACGGTGGTGACCAAAAGGTGGGCCATCACGCTCAAAAGGTGATTTTGGCTCACCTCGACGCCGACGCCGCAGCTTGGCAGGAGCATCTGGATAGACAGGAGCAAGAAAATGGTGGCGAACAATAAGAATAGAACGCCCGAAATCTCAGAGATTTTGGCAAAGCCATATGCGCGGATGGTGATCCCCGATACGGATGGCACCTATTTCGCGGAGATTGTCGAGTTTTCTGGATGCTTTGCGACCGGCGATAGCGCGCCGGAAGCACTCGAAAACCTTGAGGACGTGGCCGTCGACTGGATCGCCGCCGCGCTGGATCAGGATCAGGATATTCCCGAACCGCTGGATGCGGCTGCCTACAGTGGCAAGCTGGTAGTTCGCATGCCCAAGAGCCTTCACCAGAAGGCTACGCTATTTGCCGAGCGTGATGGCGTGAGCCTCAACCAATTCATCGTCGCTTGCTTGGCGGAATGTGTGGGCGTTCGGGCTCCAGCCCGCTTGAAGGTCGCCCCACCTATGCAGACCGTCTACGCGCCAGTCACCTTTCTGCAGGCGCTTATGGTCCCGCAGGGCCTACTTCCGACCCTAAACACCGGACCTGGGTATTTTAGAACAAGTGAGGCTGCCGTTGCCTGAGATCAATCAGTACGTCGTCAAACCAAAAGAGATCGCAGAGTTGATCGCCAAATCCGCTGGCCTGACCGAAGGCGAGTGGTGGCTTTCCATGACCTTCGGTTTTGCTCCCGGAAACTTCGGGCCAAACGACGCGGAGATCGTGCCCGGGGTCGCTGTAGTTGTGCAGAATCTAACGCTTCAACGGGTACTGCCAACCGTTCAGCCACGGCCGCCAGAGTCCCTAATTGTGGATGCATCAAAGCTCAGTCAGAAGGCTTAGTGCCCCACCGGCTAGCTGCCGCCTTCTTCGCAATCTCCGCCCGGCGCTTCGGCGTCATAGCCTTAGCCCGGGCGGCGCCGCCCTTGCGGCCTAGAGCCTGTGCGGCCTTGTCCTTGCCGTCGTCGGGTACAGCGTCTTCGATCTCCCCCGTCGCAATGCGCATGACGTGGACGGCATTGCCGACCACATCGGCGGGACGTTTCTCGCCTTTAGGACCGCGTGGCATTTGGGTCGCCTACCTTGAAGTCATCGTCGGCAACATCTGGGCTGTCAAACACAAAGAACCGGTCCCGATACATCCACAGCCACCACTTCGTCAGAATCAAGTCGGCCTCTTTCGCTACCAATAGCTTCCGTCTTTTGAACTCGGTGTATAGCTCTCGGCCGAGCTTGATCCCCACAAACGCGTTCGTCGGCATCGCCGCCAACTCGGCGTCCAATGCTGCCTTCTTTTCGTTGAAGAGGGATTCATCCACTCGCGGGCACTCCATGCTTCCCGCTAAGCATATAGGAGCGCCGGCCGATGATCGATATGGCTGTCAACGGTCGCGGATTTCAAACTGACGCACTACCGTCCTGCGGCACGCCTTGACCCTGATCGTACAGAAGGCCAAGGTCGAACGCAGCGAGCGGGCTGTGATCGTCGGCGGCCACCCGGTACCACTTCGCCGCCTCCGCATAGTCGCTGTGACTATAGGCGGCGTCGCCCGCCACAATGGCCTTCACCGACTCGAGGAACTGGGCGACGAGGGTGGCGGCATCCTCCGACGGCCCGGCTACGGCTCCGCGGGCCGCATTGGTCGGCGGCACCAACGGTTTCGAATTGCCATAGTTGATGGGAGGCGTGCCTGCAGCAGTCGCGGCTGTGTCGACGGTAGCACCGCCCGCCAGCACCACTGCAACAAATAGCCCGGTCAGAATGCGCTTCAGCATGGCGATGCCCTCCCGCTCGCCATCCTACACCCGGTTTGCCGACTGCGCCGGTCGGCCGCGTGATGCTTGTCGGGTGCCACCGGCGCCCCGCCACCGCCGCGCCCGCCGTCATGCTGGCGGCAACACCGGCGACGGGTTGCTTGAGCATGGCGAGACGCTCCCCGCGTAAGTCTACACCCGGCTGGCCGGGGGGGCACACGCGGGTCGCGCGGTGCACCTTTTTAGGGGTCGCGTCACTGTCGCGCTGCCCGCTCACGTCGCTGGCGTCGGTTTCCGCTCCTGCGCCACGCGGTGCGCCTCGGCGATTGTCCTCAGGATACTCTCGTGTTCCGCCCGCTGCTCCGCCTCCTCTTCGAAGATGAGGTTCAACAGCCGATCGAAGAGAGGCTTCGCCTTGGCATAGACTTCTTCGTCGAACGTCTGGCCGGCGGCTCCGGTATCCTTGCCGCTGAATAACTCGGAGAGGGCGGCGGCGATTTCATCCGCGACCTTGTCCGTTTTGACGCCGGCACTTTTGGTGGGCTTGCTGGCGTTCGTTGAGGACTCCTCGGCGAAGATCTCATCGAGAGCCTGCCTGACGGCGTCAGCCGCCTCAGCTGATACCGCAGCCCATCCAGAGCCCTTGTCACCGACCACGTTCAGGTCCTCCATTCTGCCTTTAGCGGCCAATCATCAGTTCTAAGAGGCGCCCACCCAGCCCCCGCGTGGACAACCCGCTACGGCTCTCGGCCTCACGACTTTGCGCCACGTGTCGCAGGGTCCAGCGCCAGACGGACGGCGGAAAGAGAAAGTCCGAATTGCCGCGCGATTGCCGACGGCTTCACCCCGGCTTTGAAGGCGGCGCGAACCGCATTGATCCGACCTTGCGTGAGTGCCGGTGGACCATCGGCCGCGCCAGCAGTTGGCTTTGGCCGAGATCCTGCGGAGGCCCGCTGCCTGCCGCCCAAGGCCCGATCATCCCGAGCTGCGATCGATCCACCGGGTGGCAATCGTCCGCGTCGCTTGGCTTCGTCGACGACCGCCGCCAGCAATCGGTCGATCCCCGCGTCGTCCAAGTGTCTTAGAGCGCCCGATAGGTCATTTGGCAGAAGCTGAGGGACGGCGGGCACACCCACCGCTTGGCCGATTTTAGGGCTCGCCGGCAACTGCGTTGAAGACGCTCTCGACTCTGTCGGCGCGAACAAATCCGGTGTGGATTCACGAGTTGTGCGAGCGGGCATGGCGCCAACTATGGCGCCCTCGTAGTGCGACCGCAATCGATGCGGTCGCGGACGTGACCATAACTGGCTCCCGTGCTCGGTTTTGGTCGCAGGCAAGCGTGTCGGCATGAAGAGTTTTCCGATGCCCTAAAGGGGGGCATCGGGCGACGCTTAGAACCGGCATCGTAGAGCAGGCCGGCTTCACTCAAGCCGAGCCGCCACAGGGGTGCGCGAGAGGCGCGAACGACGCGGAGCTGCTTCTTACGCACTCAAAGCTTTCGGCGCCCGCGCACCCCCTGCAATTCGCTCCCAACACTACGGGCGCGGTGGCAATGCCGCTGTCAGGTGAGCCGCTCAACGGCAGGCTGGCTCACCGGTTCTTTGACTCCCTAAAGGTGAGCGCAAAGATCGCAGAAACCGGCAAGGCAACGCCGCTGAAGCACGTCGCTCGCCCTGCCGACGCGCGTCACACGGGAGAACCCACGTTTTCGAGTGAGCCTACTCGCATCCGCATGACGGGCTGTCGGAGCCGTCGTTGCACGCTTGATGCCCCGTGCTTGCGTCGCATCCGGCAACCCCGCCGTGGTGCGAGCAACAGCCCGATCGGCTCTCTTGGTGGACAGGGGATGACTCGAGTTGCGACGCGCCGAAGTGATGCTGCGCGAGAAATCGGTAAAGCAAGGGGTTGTCTGACTCGGCGCTGGCGAAGGCCGATAGTGAATAGAGGATCGAGGTGGTTAGCGCGAACACCGCCGCAGAGAGTCTGATCATCGCCGGTTTCCTCCCGAACTACTGGCACCCAGTTTATCGAGAAGCAACTTATAGTCGAGTCCGGCGAGGAAGAGAGAAAGCGTGAGCAAGACGCCGGGGAGGTGGCTGGCAGCGCGGCCTGCGGTGTTGTCGCATGAGGCGATGGCCTTAAATCGAAGCCCCCGGAAGTATGCGGTGTTAGAGGCCATTTAGAGCGGACGGCCGAGGCAATCAGGAAACATGCAACCCAAAGGCTCGCGCCGCGATGGCGGCGCGCAGTGTAACTGATAGGCGGCGAATGGAACGGTCTGACGAGGAGTTTGAACGCATTGCTCGCGAATGGCGTGAGCGCTTGGGAATCGACGATCAGCTTCGGCTGAAGATGCTGGACGTTCTTCAACGCTTGAAACAAAAAGGCGCTATCGCAGACTACGTCAAGTTAGAGACTCGGAGATGCCGGGAATCGAGGGCAGATATGACCCGAATACTGGGCAAATCCTGCTGCCCGGTCGCACTTGGACAGGGGCGGAGAAGGAAGTACCTCGATTCAATTGGTCGATTTCTCACGAGATCGGGCACGTCGCTATCCGCCCCAGCCGGGCGCGAAATCGCAGTGCGAGTCCACAAGCATTCGAGCGCGTTGTTCCGTCAATCTCGCGAGACGAACGTCCGGCTCATCGATTCGCTGCCGCGTTTGTGGCCCCGTTTCACAAAGCGCAATTCTCACCTACTACCAAAGCCAGCGATCTAGTCTCGCGGTTCAATCTCAGCGACGAGTCCGCTGAGATTCGACTGGGGGAATTGGGTCGAATCTATCGCCGCCGTTTAGGCTTGGAGCGGCCGCTTCCTTTGTCTGGCATCGCGTACCTTCTTGAGGCTGAGCAGTCTGGCCAAACGGTCAACCTGACGCTCTCAGAACGAGCCATTGCGGGGAGCGGAGCATTGCAAGCCCGTCCAGTTTGCCCCCAATGCGGTCGACCGGGCCTAACCGATTTTAGAAGCACAACCGCGCAGTGCAGGACTTGCGGTCTGGTTGCCTTCCCCGACGGGGACCGCGCATGAGCCGTCGCAATGCTGGTAGACGCCCTTCATCCCGCGCTCCTTGGTGCCCTCGTAGTGCGACGGCGATCAAGCTCGCAAAGAAGAGCTAACAGCACAATTGACCCAACTAGCGTACGGGCCGGCCCGGAGCCAAGGTCACGCCAACATAGAGGCGACGGACTTCGCGTTGTACGGTTTGCCGCGCTCGTTGACGTGGCCCGCCGCCGACAGCTCGGCTGATATCTCGCGCAGGCTCCGCTGCCCGCCTTTCGGGCGCCGCCGCCGCAGACGACGCGCCAGCACCACGACGTCAGGATGAAGCTCGGCGAGGCTCTTGCGGCCCTCGCATTTGCCGGTGGCTTCCCGCTTGCGCTTACGAGCAGCGGCGAGCTTGGCGACCGCCGAAGCCTTCTCGAACTGCGCGATCGCGCCGAGCACTTGCCTGACCAAAACTGCTGTCGGCGTGTCCTCGGTGAAGAAGTCCGGCGCTGTCGTCGGTACAAGGGCGATTCCTTGAGCCTTGAGCATGTCGTGACCGGCGAGTTGCACGATCAAATCGCGGGCGAAGCGGTCAGGTGACTCGACGATGATGGTTTTGGCCCCGTTCGAGGCGATCCGCCGCAGCATTTCCATGAAGCCGGGCCGCTGGCTGACGGGATCGGCGCCGCTGACCGCTGCGTCGTAGTACTCGCCAACCATTTCATAACCGCTCACTTTGGCGAATGCCGCGATGGCCACTCGCTGGCGCGTATCGCTGTCCTTGTCCGCGCCGACGTTGGCCGCTGAACTGGTTCGGAGGTACGCTACCGCCTTGGTCATTTCCTTTGCCATATCAATAATCTCCTAGTCAAACTGTCTCTCTTTCTGGAGATATAGTAACAGAACGGAGGAGGCAATGACGACGGCCCCAACAAAGGAGCGATGCGCGAAAGGCCTTGCCTTTTTCAAAGGTATATGCCATTTATGGCATAGCCCACGGACTGGGAGGTTGACTATTCGTGGGTTGAGAGAAGATGCGGCGGCTATCTCTGGGCAGGCTTGGGAGGTGTGAAAAGACGGCCATGGGCAGGAGCTTTAGAGAGAACAACAGATGTCGGATGACACCTCCAAACCGGTCCGCTGGATCGGTTCTGCACTGAAAGATGTTCGTGATTTTCCAGAGGACGTTAAATCAGAAGTCGGATTTGCCCTCTATCTAGCTCAACGCGGAGGAAAGGCGGTAAACGCCGTTCCAATGCTGGGATTCGGAGGTGCGAAGGTCTTGGAAGTCGTGATTGACGACGACGGCGATACGTTCCGAGCGGTCTATACCGTCAAGTTTCCGGATGCTGTCTACGTCCTTCATGCCTTTCAGAAGAAATCAAAGCGCGGGAATGAAACCCCGAAGCCGGATATGGCGTTGATCAAGTTGCGGTTAAGAGCTGCGGAAGCTGACTATCTGAAAAAACAGAAGGCAGAGGAAGGACAAAAGGCACGCACATGACTACAGAGCTGGACACCATGACGGTGATCGAAAGCTCGGGTAACGTTTTTGACGATCTTGCCCTGCCTGCTACCGAGCAGGACATGCTCAAGGTCGCAATTGCGGCTGCGATCACTCAAACGATTCAAGATCGGAAACTCACACAGGTTGACGCCGCGAAGCTAATGGAGGTCGATCAACCCAAAGTCTCTGCAATCACGCGAGGACGGCTCAAAGGACTTAGCGTTGATAGGCTGGTGCGGAGTTTGCTTTTGCTCGGCCGTGACATTGACGTGCGGATTTCTCACGAATATCGGGAAGAAACTGGCCGCCTTAAGGTCGTCAATGGGTGAAACACAAACGGCCGGGCTTAGCCCGGCCGGTGAACGAGCGGCGTGGTCCACGGCGTTCAACGAAGAGTCCGTCTGACTTTCTTGTTTGCCATCAACGGCTAAGGAGAACGCGGCGCTCGCGTCTGGCGGGCCGGAGCGCCGTTGTAGCCGAGACCGCCAAGCACGCGGTCAATCGCTGCATTGATTGGGCCGACCGACACCACGTTCTCACTAACCGCTCTGTGGAGCCCGGCCGGTGGTCGCGGGCGCGCACCCCGTTCCCTTTATCCCGTGATGGACGCGCCCCCGCGTTCGGGGGGGGTTTGGCAGCCGAATCCGTCCGCAAGGTAGGTTTTCTGCCAAGCTCAGGAATGCAAAGTTGCTGGGGGACTTGCGTTGCGCCCATCGCTTGACTAAAGATGTGGACGGTTCACTGCGTCTAGAGATGATTGTCGCCCGCCCCGGCCCAGCCGCGGTGGGTTTTTGCATTCACGTGTGCTTCCACACGGCCGACGCCTTCAATGGATGACGTCAACATGGTTGGCTCGGCGGGTTGAAAGCGAAGTCGCTGCCGCGAAGCCTCGGTCTCGTTGATGCGGTCCAAAAGGAACTGCTGCCGTACTTCAAGGGCACTCTCAAACCCCGCTCCGATGGGCGACCGACCCCGAGGCGCGGCCTACCTGCCGGATGACGCGCGTTCTCGCGGCTCCTGGCCTTACCCTCGCGACAGCGAACCTTGCGTGCACTGAACGGGGCAGTGAAGGGGCGAGTCCGCTTTTTGTTTGGGCCTTAACCCTTCGTTAACCGGTCGGGCGACCGGAGGCCTCATAATTGGTTCGCCAACCGCTCCTGATTCGGGTGACGTCGCGAACCTTCGCGCGAGGTTGATCGCTCGGATCGGCACGGTTGGTAACAGGAGGACGGGGGGGCAAAGAAGCGCGGGGCGCGCGCCAAACACTGCCCAATTTGTTGCTCGACGGAATTGGTTCTGTACATGAGTGATGAACAACTAGAGACGCCGAAAGGGCTCGCGAGCCGGGTGGGGCTGTCTGCGAGGCAAGTTCGGCAACTCATATCCGCCGGCCGTCTAGAGTACGTCTTGATTGGAAGTCGGCCGATGATCCCACCCGGGGCGTACGAGCGTTTTCTTGAACAGAATACGGTGAGGCGATGGCGCGACGAAACCAAGGACCGCATCTACGATGGCTCGGGAAGCGCCGATGTTTCTATGTCGTTTGGACAGAAAACGGCCGCAGCCGCGAGCGCTCGACAGGCACTGCAGACCGCCAAACTGCTGAAGTCTTTTTCGCCGAATGGCTCCAATCCCGCGGCCGACGGAACGGAATTCGCGACCCATCTGAAGTCTTCGTCACCGAAGTCTTGAACGACTATGCGGTAGCGCGCGGTCCCAAGGTCATGGCTCCCGATCGAATCGGATACGCGGTCGATGCGCTCGCCCGTTTCTGGGAGGGCTTGAGTGTTGCAGACGTCACACCGCAAACCTGCACGCGGTACGTGGAAGATCGAGCCCGAGCCGCTGGAACTGTGCGTCGTGAACTTGGCGTCCTGCGTGCAGCCATAAACTACGCGCATCGGTGCGGCTTGCTCACGCGCCTCGTAAACGTGGAGCTGCCTGAGAGGCCGCCGGCGCGCGACCGGTGGCTAACTAGAGCAGAGGCTGCAGCTCTGCTTCGCGCTTCGCGGACAAAGCACGCGCGCTTTTACCTGCCCCTCTTCGTGTTGCTAGGCTTGTATACTGGCCGGCGTAAAGAAGCGCTGCTGTCTCTGCGTTGGACGCAGGTTGACCTAAAAGCGGGCCGCATCGACTTCGACCAGCCGGGACGGCGGCGGACTAACAAACGACGTGGGTTGATACCGATCCCGGTTGTCCTGATGCCCCACCTGCGTCGCGCGAGGCGGCGTGGTGTCGAACTGGGCTACGTGTTGCAAATCGAAGGCCGGCGTATTTTGGACATCAAGAAAGGCTTCGCGGCCGCTTGCAGGCGGGCCGGCCTTATCGGCGTGAGTCCACATACCCTACGTCATACCGCTGCGACGTGGCTGATGCAGCGCGGAACGGACCCGTGGGCTGCCTCGGGCTTCTTAGCAATGTCCATGGAGACTCTTACGCGGACGTACGGGCATCACCATCCCGACTACATGCGCGCTGCTGCTGCAAACGTCGGGCGGGCCCGAACATTGTCCGGGTAATGTCCGCGTAATTGGGTGATGTTTTTGATCTGTTCTAAGGCGTTGCGGGCGCCAATTCGTTAGAAAGGCTACAGAATGCGACTGGATAGCAATCCTCCGAAGGCAGAGGTCGTGAGTTCGAATCTCGCCGGGTGCGCCAATGACGTCAAAGATCTAGCTGAAAAGGCTTCGCGACCGGCCGGCCCCAGCAAACACATAGCAAACAGGAATGGTATCGGCCTCGGCTACCAGTCGAGCGCAGAATGTCAAATCTGCTGGACCTTGTTGCGAGGCCGGCCACACCGGCTTGCCCCCGAACCGGGAACAGCGCCAATTTCACGTTCGGACTGTTGGCGGTGTTCACGTTCGCACCGTTGGCAGTGCCCGACACGAGACACGGCGATAATACACGCGAAGGTCCGACAGAGGTACTCCATCAGCTCCCGTTGCCGACGCGTTTTTGCGAATGTGGATTTCAGCCGAAGCGATCTACCTGCCGTACGCAAGCGTCGCCTCGACCGCCTTCCGCCAGCGCGCGTAGCGACCGTCGCGCTCGCTGCCGGAAAGCTTCGGCGTGTAGGTTTCGTCGAGTTTCCACTGCGCTGTGAACTCCGCCGGCGCGGGCGCCACGCCCGCCTTGAGGCCGGCCAGGTACGCGGCCCCCAGCGCCGTAGTCTCAGTAACCTTCGGCACATCCACTGCCGAACCGGTGATGTCCGCGATGAATTGCATCGTCCAGCGGCTCGCAGTCATGCCGCCGTCCACGCGGATCCGGCTGAGGATGGGCACCGCAGCACCGAGAATGTCCGCGTCGGTTTCGCCGAATTCGTCGGCGCTGTTGAGTATCTCCGGCAGCATAGCCATCGGTACACGGAGAAGCCGGCAGAGATCGGCATCCCACTCACCGGTCCCGATATCCATCAGCATGGTTCGCGAAGCATTGGTCGCATCGGTCACGTGCCGTCGGCCGCCGGTCAGCCGCCACACAAGAAACGTGTCCACGGTACCTGCTGCGAGCTCTCCCCGTTCCGCCCGCTCGCGGGCACCCGGAATGGTGTCGAGCAGCCAGGTAAGTTTCGTGCCTGTGAAATAGGGATCGAACAAAAGCCCGGTTTTCTCGCGAACGAGCTTCTCGTGCCCCTCTGCCATCAGCCGCGCGCAATGATCGCTCGTCCTTCGGTCCTGCCACACGACTGCGCGGTGAAGCGGTCTGCCGGTCTTGCGATCCCAGAGGAGCGTCGTCTCGCGCTGATTGGTGATTCCGATGCCGGCCAGATTACGCGCCGATGTCGCGGCCGAGTGAAGCGCCGCCCGCATGGTGCGAACAACCGACTGCCAGAGGTCTTCCGGATCGTGCTCCACCCAGCCGGACTGCGGGTAGTGCTGCGGAAATTCCTCCTTCGCGACCGCGGCAATGTCAAAGTTGTGAGTAAAGACGATAGCGCGCGACGAAGTCGTGCCCTGATCAATTGCCAGAAGATGAGACATGCCGTTCCGCCTCGCTAGACCTCTGGCTGCAGGATGGCGGCGTGCACCTCCTCGCGGGCGCTCCCGGCGTCCATATAACTTTGCACTGCGGCGATCTGCTGTGGCGTAAGACGCAATCCGAGTTTGCTTCTCCGCCACACCACATCTTCGGCGGTGCGGGCAAACTCGCGTGCCATCAGCCAGTCCACTTCCGCTGCCGTCAGCGTCGCTCCAAAATCGGCGCCGAGATCACCAGCCGCTGCCGCCTGCCCCAGGATCCTGCGACTGTCCGTGCCGTACGCCCGAACCAGCCTGCGCGCCCAGAATTCGGAAAGGAAGAGGTAGTCTCGTTGCAGCGACGCGATCAGTTTCGGCACCTCGTCGTAGGCAAAGTCGCCACCCGCCAAGGGTTGACGAGCTGTCCAGTTGCTCCCGATACCCGGGAAGTAAGGGGCGAGCGTTGCGAGCGCCGCCTCCGCCAGGCGCCGATGGGTGGTGATCTTTCCTCCGAAGACGTTGAGCAGCGGTGCGCCGTCCGTATCGAGGACAAGGACGTAATCGCGCGTCGCGGCCGTCGCCGATTTGACCCCAGCGTCGTAGAGCGGCCGCACCCCGGAATAGGTCCATACGATATCGTCGCGTGTAACCGGCCGCCTGAAATAGCGCGAGGCAAAGTCGAGGAGATAGTCCCGTTCCTCGTCGCTGATGTGGACCTCGCCCGGGCCATCTTCGTGATCTTTATCGGTCGTTCCAATCAGGGTGAAATCGCCCTCATAGGGGATCGCGAAGATGATGCGGCCGTCCGACCCTTGAAAGAAATAGCAGCGATCGTGGTCATAAAGCTTGCGGGTCACGATGTGAGAGCCGCGAACCAGCCGAATGCCTTCATTCGTGGGCACCGCCGCGACGTTTCGGATGAAGTCCAGAACCCATGGTCCGGTCGCGTTAACGAGCGCCTTCGCGCGATAGACGCGTCGCCCCTTCGAGGACTCGGTAGTTACTTCCCAAGCATCGCCCGCGCGACGGCCGTCGACCACGCGGGTGCGCGTCAGGATCGTCGCGCCACGCTCAGCCGCATCTCGCGCATTCAGCGAAACCAGCCTGGCGTCCTCCACCCAGCAATCCGAGTACTCATAGGCGCGCTGGAAGCGCTCCTGCAGCGGCCACCCGGCTTCGTCAGTGCGCAAATCGAGTGTTCGGGTAGGCGGCAGGATCTTGCGACCGCCCAGCGTGTCGTAGAGAAGTAAGCCGAGCCGTATCAGCCACGCCGGCCGGCGCCCCTTCATCCACGGCATCACCGAACCCAAGAGACGGCTTGTCGGCGTATCGCTCTCGAAGTGCATGTCCGGTGAATACGGAAGAACGAACCGCATCGGCCAGCTGATGTGCGGCATTGCCACGAGCAAAGTCTCGCGTTCCGCCAGAGACTCCCGCACCAGCCGAAACTCGAAGTATTCAAGGTAGCGCAGGCCGCCGTGGAACAATTTGGTGGATGCCGACGACGTCGCCTGTGCAAGATCGCCCTGCTCGGCCAGTACGACCGACAAACCTCTCCCCGCCGCGTCGCGCGCAATGCCGCAGCCGTTCACGCCGCCGCCGACAATAAAAAGGTCGACGGGCGCCGTTGCGTCAACTCCGGTCAAGACAGAGTCCTCCAAATGGCATGACCGCAGGGGCAGCCGATGTCCTTATCCTTCGCTGGACATCAAGCGCCCGACGTCGACGCTACGATAGCGTCACATCGGCGCGGCCAAATCCCTCGAACACCACCTCAACCCTGTCGCCAGGTTTGGCACGCACAACGCCCATGTATGTCCCGGTTGTCACGACCTGCCCGATGAACAGGCCAGAGCCCACGCGGAGCGCATTGGCAAGTGCGACGAAAGGCGCAAACGGATCCCTGCTGGAATGACCGCCAACTTGCCGTTCGATAACAGCCCTGTTGTTGATATGCACGCTAACAGCCAGCGCCGACAGTTCGGTATTACGCCAGTCGTTGCGCAGGGGCCCGACCACGAAGCCACCGTTCGACATAAAGTCTGCCGCGCGCTCGATTGCCGGTATCGCTGCGCCTTCGCGAAAGCGCGAGTCCACTATTTCGATGCCAACAAGCCCAGTCACCGCGTCGCGCAATTCGGCATCGCTGTAGTCATTGCCGCGCGGTGGCAGATCGCGATCGCACC
>Ga0265342_10003383_pt1 | contig 13145 bp, 9 predicted proteins | sample 4CB327metaG_FD_203125 | JGI IMG/M metagenome (GOLD analysis project Ga0265342, IMG submission 203125) | Rhizosphere microbial communities from Carex aquatilis grown in University of Washington, Seatle, WA, United States - 4-CB3-27 metaG | ecosystem: Host-associated > Plants > Roots > Rhizosphere...
GTACGGTCATGACCATTTCCAACATCCAAGCCCAAGGGGCGATGACCGGCTACGGGTACATTTCGCTCGGTGCGGTCGCCACGGTCACGGATCCGACCTGCCTCTCACCCGCGGGACCGATCACCAGCAGTGTGAGTTGCCTAAGCACGCTTTGGTCCAGTGCTACCGCCTACTGCCTCTCGGGCTACATCCCCGCGGTGACCAACTCGGTGGACTACACCACCATCTGGGGCATGGAGATCGCCATCCAGCCCACCCCCACCGCGGGCGGCACTTTGGGTCAGTCGTTCGCCACTCTGACCGTGTCGCTGACAGGCTCGCCGCAAACTGGCCTACGTATCGTGACGCATCGGAAGGGTGACTCGGGAAGCACAGCCTACTGCGCCGTGATGATACCCGGAGTGTCGGTAGCCTTCACCAACTTCAATACCGCCTGCTGGGATGGAAGCGGAACGAAGCTCACCGCCGCCGACGTTGCGAACCTCGACATGCTCGCGATTCAGATTCCCTCGGCGTCCAGCGCGATTACCATCAACGACCTTTGCCTCCTCGGCATCACCTTCGCGAAATAGAGCAACGTCGATTGCACACACGGCACCATGCCCAGTCAGGAGGAGATCGTACACCTCATGGCCGAGCACGGAACGTTCCTTGCCACAACCTGCGCCAGGCCGCATGACGGAAATCTGATGCCGCGGGAATGCATTCCCGAGCGTTTGCGAGGGGATCGCAGCCAATGGCATCCGCATCTGGCTCGGCACACTGATTGCTGAGTCTTGGTTGGCAAGAAGAAGGAGATTCCAATGCTCAGGATGTCAACGGCCGTTGTGCCGATCTTCATAGTCAGCTTGACCGGTTTGGCTTGCACCAACCAATCGGGCTTGGGTTTTGGTGGGGGCAGTGGTGGCCAGTCGGTCGTGGGGAGTGGCGGCAAGGCCGGGACCGGCGGTGCTGGCGGCGGCCAAGCGGGTACTGGCGGCGGCCAGGTCGGTACTGGCGGCGGCCAGGCTGGTACTGGCGGGAGCCAGCCAGGCACGGGTGGAATCAGCGGCGCCGGGGGATGCAGTATTCAGCCTCCCTGCGCTTTGCTCGATTGCCTCTATGGCTACGCGCCATCTAGCGTTCCCTGTGGCTGTGGACAGTGCGCGCCACCACCCGATGCTGGGACCGGTGGAGTGGGACTGGGGGGCACGGTCGGTTCCGGCGGAACGGGCTCTGGCGGCATGAACGCCGGCGGCACGGGCGGGACGAGCTCGTGCACCACGGCCAAGTGCTTGTTGCCCGCTTGCTTGGGAGGCCAGTATCAGCCGAACCCAACCGATCCCTGTGCTTGTCCCATCTGCGTGACGGACGGCGGGACGCCGATAGACGGAGGGAAGAAGGACGCATCGGCCGATAGCAGCCCCGACCTTCATGTCTGTGGTCCGGTCTGCGACATCTACTGTCCATACGGCAATGTGCTGGACAACTCGGGTTGCCCGACTTGCCAGTGCAAACCAGCCCCGGCATGCCCGACTGGATCGCATGCGGTGACCTGTGCTTCCGACACGGCTTGCACGCTCGACTGCAGCGAGTATCAGCATGGGGCCGATGGCTGTCAGGTGTGCGCATGCCGAACGCCAGCGACCTGCGCGCCTCCCGGAAGTGCCGCGTGTATCTACTGTCCGTTCGGCTACCGATCAGGGCCCAACGGATGTATCACCTGCTCATGCGCGGATCCGCCGACGGGTTGCGCCGCCAATGCCAGCGACGCCGGGGCGTGATTCCCTGGTGACTCCACGTCGACGCGCTCAAGTCGCTCCGGAGCTTCGCAACGTTCACGGTCTACGACCGTCCTCTCGTCATGCCCTGCGATGCAGGCCGGCTCTTCGCGAGCGCGGCCGGATCGCCCGTCATCACCGACAACGGGACCACGGTTCGGCCTCGGACCTGCCGCTGACCTCGCCGACACCGCGGAAACACCCCAGGATGGGACATTCCAGGGTATGTTCCGTGGCATGGACCTGGCAGCTCGCGTTCGAATGAGTGCGATCGTCTTCGTCGTGAGCTCCGGTTGTGGGAGCCGCGTGGGGTTGACGGTTGCCGATGCTTCCCACGGCAGTGGGGGCTTCATCGGTTCGGGAGGCGTCGCTCACAGCGATGGATCGGGTGGGTCGGGCGGCCTTATCAGTTCGGGAGGCGTCGGTGGCGTGGGCAAATCGCTTGTTGCCGGTGGCGCTGGCGGCGTGAGCGGCGTGGGGGAATCGCGTGTTGACGGTGGCTCCGGCGGCATCGCGGGTTCGGGGACAACGGGCGGTAGGGGAGGTAATGGTGGGGCACGAACCAGCGCGGCCTCCGGTGGGAACACCGGATCGGGCGGCACAAGCCAGTGTCCGACGAACCAATGCGAGGCCTTTGGCTCGTCGTGTACGGGGACGGAAGTGCCCGTCAGGTGCATCGAGACAATGCCCGATTCCATCACTGAGGGCAGAAATCCGAGCTGCGAAGAGGTATGTGGAGGAAACAAGTGCTGCGTAGGAATCGGACCGTGCACGGCCACGGCGGTCAAGTGCCCGTCCGGTCAGCTGTGTGCCTATCCCGACGCGATGGAGGACACCACTGACTTCGTTGCCAAGTGCATGCCTGAACAACAAACCTGCGGCGGCTCTACCAACAAGTTGTGCCCCGACGATCAGTATTGCGAACTATTCGGGATTCTCTGCTCACAGCCGCCGACGGTGCGTTGCCCGAGCACGGCTTTGCTGTGTGACTACGCAAGGAAGGGGGGTGTGGGCGTCTGCCGCGTGAAGCCGCCTGATTCGCAATGTCCACCGGGGGGACAGCCGGTGTGCGGATGCGATGGGGTCACCTACACGAGCTCGTGCGCGCGCATCGCCGCAAATGTATTCCTCGACCACACGGGGTCGTGTTCCCAGGACGGTGGAACCGCCGTCCTGGATGCCGGAATGCGGTGATACCGGCCCCAGGGAGGTCGGTATGACTGGCAGCAGGTTTGTCTTTCCACGCCGACCCGCCGATTGCGTACGACGGAATCTCACGCAAGACTTTGGGCAAATGGGGATTGGCCACGCTTGCTTTTCCGCCCCCTGGGACGATAATCGCAAGGTGTCAGATCCGCTGCTCTCGATCGAGCACTTGCCGTCTCGGGATTGCAGGAATGCACGAGTGGCACAATCACCGTTGGCGGGCGGGATCTGGCGCGCGAGCCCGAGGCTTTCAAGCAGTGTCTCGGTTTCATGCCGGACTTCTGTCCGGTCTACGATCGATTGACGGCCACGGAGTTTCTCGACCACTTTGCCCGGGCCTACCAATCACTACGACAAGGACTTCCTGCTCGCGATGGTACACGGCGGGACGATGCTCGTGGGGCTGGTGCTGTTGGCCCTGTCGAGCCCGGTGCCCGAACGGGTGCGCGTCGAGGCCCTGCGCAGCGGCCTGGGCAGTCCACGCCTGGCCTTTTCCCGTAGCGCGGTCTGGCTGGCGCTGGCGCTGGCCGGTGTCACTGGCTTGGTGTCACTGCCCCAGTTCATCTTCTCCTTCGGGCGCTATTGCGTCATCTGGGCACTGGCGACGGCCAACTTGTTCGTCTTTTTCCTGATGTTCTGCCTGTTGCTCGAATACTGCCGCTTGCGCTTTCGCACGCGTGGTCCGGGCTTCGTTGCCCTCGGGCTGTTCGTCCTCTGCGTGTTGCCCCTGATTCTGGCGAGGCTGCTTTCCAGCATGGCGCTGGCCGAGCTTTCCTTTCTGACACCCGGTGTGCTCGCGCTGCTCAAACCCGACCAGCCCGATGTAGCGCATCGAGTGGTGTGGCTCCTGGTGCAGCTCGGCGTCTGCGTGTTGCTCTTCGTAGCTTGGGTCGGCGAGTGGAAACGGCTACTGGCGTCCTTGAGGAAGCCTCGATGATATTGCGAGCACCGAGGTCAACCACTGTCACCTCCAGCAGCCGGAGCTTGGGGCTGCGCAGGTGGTGAAGAGCTGACAGTCTCTGTCGCGCCATGGGCGCGCCTGGAGGGATCCAACTCTCCTGGCGTGTGATCGCGGTCGCTGTGATTCTGCTCGGGACCAGAGTACCATCGTTGGTATTAGCCGAAGATAGGAGCCGACCATGAAAGAGAAAGATATCCGAGACCACATCAATGCCTTTCTCAGGAGTAGGCTCCAGAATCTGTTGGTGCCCGCCTCGATGGGGATCGGTCTTGCCCTGGGGGCATGCAACACTTCGGGGCTGCAATCCAACCCGGACAGCTCCGGGGACTCTTCAACCATACAGCCACGCTCGGGCGGTGCCGGTGGCGGTTTGACCGGGGCGGGCGGATCGCTCTACGGGCTCGGGGGATCTATCCCCCCGGGCTCGGGTGGCTCTGCCGGCTCGGGTGGCTCGGGTGGCTCGGGCGGTGCCGGTGTGGGCGGGACGCTCTACGGACTCGGAGGATCTACGACCCCGCGCTCTGGTGGTGCCGGTGGTGGCTTGACCGGGAACGGCGGAGCGGTCTACGGAGTGGGGGGATTTACCAATCCACGCTCGGGTGGTGCCGGCGGTGGCACTGGCGGGGTGGGCGGCACGGTGTACGGAACGGGGGGATTCAAGGACGCCGGACCGTCGGGGGGTGGCGGCGCGATCGATTCTGGAGCTCTTCCCGAGGTTGGTAAGGGCGAGGCTGGGCACGGCCTGGACACACTGATTTCGGAAGCAGGCGTCGTTCCGCCGACCGACGCGAAGGATACCTCGCTCCCCGAGGCCCCAGGCGAGTAGACAGCCGGGCAGAGAGTGAGCCTCGGCGCCGCTGCGGTGCCGCCCATCACTCGGTCGAGAAAACCACACGTGATCGAAGTTTTGCAACAGGTCGGATTCTTCCCTCACACTTGTGTGTGGGAGCTGACGCTGGCCTGCAATATGCGGTGCAAGCACTGCGGTTCCGCCGCCGGCAGGCGGCGTGCGGATGAGCTATCGCTCGACGAGTGTTTACGGGTGGCTGGCGAGCTGGTGGCGCTGGGATGCCAGCGCATCACTCTGATTGGCGGCGAGCCCATCCTCTTCCCAGGCTGGCACCAAGTGGGTAGACGTCTGGTCGAGCTGGGCGCTCAGGTCAACATGATCTCGAACGGCCTGACCTGGTCGTCCAAACCTCTCGACCAGGCAAAGGAGGCGGGCCTGTGCGCGGTGGGCTTCAGCCTCGATGGCTTCGAGAAAGAGCATGACGAGCTCCGGGCCCCTGGCTCGTTCGACCGGGTGGTGCGCGCCATCGACATGTGCGTGGCGGCTAATATGCGGGTCGCGGTGAACACGACCATCAACCGGCTCAATCAAGGCATCCTCAAGGAGCTGCGGACGTTCTTGATGGCGCACGGGGTTTTCGCCTGGCAACCGCAGATCGCCACCGCTTCGGGAAACATGGGAGAGCATCGCGACCTGGTATTGCGTCCGGAAGATCTGTTGTGGCTGGTGCCCCAGATCGCAGAGCTGTGCCGAATCGATTGCCCCGAATTCGAGATCTGCGTCGGCCACAACATTGGCTACTTTGGCAATCCCGAATCGGCCCTGCGCGCCGGGGACATCGCCCTGCCCTTCTGGCTGGGCTGCAGAGCCGGTTGCCAAGTGATCGGGATCGAGAGTGGCGGAGACGTGAAGGGCTGCCTTTCCTTGCCCTCGTCGGTGCACGGCGAGCACCGCTTCGTCGAAGGCAACGTGAGGGAGAAGAGCCTGCGCGACATTTGGAATCGCCCAGATGCCTTCGCGTACAACCGGCTCTTCAAAGAAACGCAGCTGTGCGGCTTCTGCCGCGTCTGTCGCTTTCGCGATGTGTGTCGCGGCGGCTGCAGTTGGGCTACTTATGCTCAGGGCGGCGGCGGAAACGAGCAATGTTTCTATTACCAGGCGGTCAAGCACGAGCGTTTCGATCTGCTCGCCGAGAAGCCGACCGCGGAAGAGACCGGCTACTTCGAGAGCGGCATGTCGGTGCGCTGACATGCGTGGAGTCCTCTTTCTCACAACCGTCACGATCGCCTGCGGGGGACGCACGGGGCTCGACTCGCCCCGGGACGCGGCGACGGCCGGCACCGGCTCGGGCGGAGTCACGAGCTTCGCCACCGGCGGAATTCGTACCGGCGGAGCCGCCACAGGTGGAACCGGCACCGGCGGCAACTCCCATCCCGGGTGCACGTGGGGCTTCTCGCCCCCCGCGACCTACGCCGCGGGCGCGGCCCCTGTGGCCATCGCAATCGCCGACTTCGATAACGACGGTCATCCCGATCTTGCGGTGAACAACAACGGCGGCTACTCGACGGGCGTGACGCTAAACACGCTCCACAACAACGGTGATGGTACCTTTTCGGCGTGGACCTCCAGTCTCAGCACGGTATCGTTCAACCTCGTCGTGGGTCCCTTTGCCAGCCCGGCGTCCAAAGACGTCGTCGCCGGTTGCGACGTTTTCCCGAGCGCGAGCGGCGGGACGTTCGCGAGCCCCATCACCTACAGTCAGACCTATCACTGCGGGATTCAACTGCCGACCAATAACCTGGTCGCTGCCGACTTCGATGGCGACGGGCGCTTGGATTTCGCGTGGGCAAATTACGACGTGGTCGCGGTCTATCTGAATCGTGGCGCGGGCCAGTTCTTCGAGGTCGACACCTCCACGTACGTCGAGTCCCTCGCGACAGCCGACCTCGATGGCGATGGACTTTCCGACTTGGTCGCAGTGAGCTGGGGGTATGGCAATCCGAGTTACCTCAAGATTCTTCACAACACGGGAGGGGGCACCTTCAGCCAAGAGAATCTTGATGAAGGCTACGACAACCTCTCGGACGTGGCCACGGGAGATCTCAACAGCGACGGGAGGCCCGATATCGTCGTGTCGCACATCGCGTATCCCGGTGGGTTGGAAGTGCGCCTCAATCAGGGCGACGGCACCTTCGGCGCTTCCACGACCTACGCAGCCAATCTATTCGAGGTGCGCTCTTGTGCCGTGGGAGATCTCAACGGCGACGGCGCCAACGACCTCGTGTTCGCGAACTACGGCGAGCATTCGCTCGCCGTGTTCTTCAACCAAGGCGACGGGACCTTCGGCTCGCAAGTCGATTGGAGCTTGGCGACGGACGCCTATTCGGTCGCGCTCGGCGATCTCAATTCCGACGGGCATCTGGACGTCGCGGTGGCGGGTTCATCGACGTCGCGCGTCTATTCGGCGACGGTCTTCTTGTCCGAGTGCAAATGAGTCCACCGGGAGGTAGGCTCAGGAGATCTCTGGCTTGCTTCTGAAGCCTGGCAGGATGTGCGCGCCCCACTCCCAATCGCGGATTTCGGGCAGGTCTTGGCCATGCTTTTCGATGTATTGCTTGTGCTCGACAAGCTTGTCCTTGAGCTGCTGCTTGAGATAGATGCCCTTGTCCCCGGTCTGAGGGAGGCGATCGATGGCATCCATCACCAGGTGGAAGCGATCCATTTCGTTGAGCACGGTCATGTCGAAGGGTGTGGTGATGGTGCCTTCCTCTTTGTAGCCGCGCACGTGGATATTCTCGTGGTTGGTACGCCGATAGGTCAACCTGTGCACGAGCCAAGGGTAGGCATGAAAGGCGAAGATGACCGGCTTGTCCTTGGTGAAGAGCTCGTCGAAATCCATGTCACTCAACCCGTGCGGATGCTCGCTTTGCGGTTGCAGCTTCATGAGGTCGACGACGTTCACCACTCGGATTCTGAGGTCGGGCAGATGCTCGCGTAGAATGGACACGGCGGCCAGGGTTTCGAGCGTGGGCACGTCCCCACAGCAGGCCATGACCACATCGGGCGCGGCGTCCTGATCGTTGCTGGCCCATGGCCAGATGCCGATACCCTCGCCGCAGTGCTTGACGGCTGCATCCATCGACAGCCACTGGGGTGCCGGGTGTTTGCCAGCAATGACCACGTTGACGTAGTGCCGGCTGCGCAAGCAGTGGTCCATCACCGAGAGCAAACAGTTGGCATCGGGCGGCAGGTACACACGCACGACCTCGGCCTTCTTGTTCACCACGTGATCGATGAAGCCGGGATCTTGGTGGGTGAATCCGTTGTGATCTTGGCGCCACACGTGCGAGGCCAGGAGATAGTTGAGGGAAGCAATCTTGCGCCGCCACGGCAGGCGCGCTGAGACCTTCAGCCACTTCGCGTGCTGATTGAACATGGAATCGACGATGTGAATGAAGGCCTCGTAGCAGTTGAAGAGGCCGTGCCGTCCGGTCAGTAGGTAGCCTTCCAGCCAACCTTCGCACTGGTGCTCGCTGAGCATTTCCATCACCCGCCCCGTGGGTGCGAGAGCTTCGTCGCTGGCTTCAGTTGCGGCAACCCACTGCCGCTTGGTGACTTCAAACACGGCTTCGAGACCGTTGGACAGGGTCTCGTCAGGGCCAAAGATGCGAAAGTTGCGTTGCTCGTCGTTCAGCTTCACCACATCCCGCAAGAAGCGTCCAAGCACGTGCATGTCGCCAACGCCGCGCATCCCTGGAGCGAGCAAGGTGACACCGTATTCGCGGAAGTCCGGCATGCGCAAGTCGCGCAGCAGACCTCCGCCATTGGCGTGCGGGTTGGCGCCCATCCGCCTTTCGCCCTTGGGCGCAAGCTCGGCCAACTCGGGCATCAGGCGTCCCTGACCATCGAACAGCTCTTCAGGCCGGTAGCTGCGCAGCCAGTCCTCGAGTAGCGCGAGGTGTTCGGGATGGGTGGACGGATCCGAGAGGGGCACTTGGTGTGAATGGAAGGTGCCCTCGATCTGGACACCGTCGACCACGCTCGGTCCAGTCCAGCCTTTGGGCGAGCGAAGGACGATCATTGGCCAGCGCGGGCGCACGAAGCAACCGTTGAGCCGGGCGTCTTGCTGAATCCACCTGATCCGCTCCACGACCTTGTCGAGCGTGGCGGCCATGGCCCCATGCATGAGCATGGGCTCATTGCCCTCGACGAAGTAGGGCGTCCAGCCGTAGCCGCGCAGCAGATCCTCGAGCTCCTCGCGTGAAATGCGCGCGAGGATGGTCGGGTTGGAGATCTTGTAGCCATTGAGATGCAGGATCGGCAGAACCGCGCCGTCGGTGACCGGATTGAGAAACTTGTTGGAATGCCAGGCCGTGGCCAGCGGACCGGTTTCCGCCTCGCCATCGCCCACCACGCACGCCACGACAAGAGAAGGATTGTCGAACGCAGCCCCGAAGGCGTGGCTGAGGGAATAGCCCAGCTCGCCACCTTCGTGGATGGAACCTGGACACTCTGGCGACGCGTGGCTGGGGATGCCACCGGGAAACGAGAACTGGAGGAAGAGTTTGCGAAGTCCGTCCTCATCCTGACTGATGTTCGGATAGATTTCGCTGTAGGTGCTTTCGAGGTAGGTGTTGGCCACCACAGCCGGACCACCATGACCTGGACCAGAGACGTAGATCATGTCGAGGTCGTACTTTTTGATGACCCGGTTGAGGTGTGCGTAGATGAAATTCTGCCCCGGCGTGGTGCCCCAATGTCCGAGCAGCATGTGCTTCACATCCGCAAGGGCCAAGGGTCGCTTGAGCAGCGGATTGTCGCAGAGATAGATCTGCCCAACGGACAGATAATTGGCCGCGCGCCAGTAAGCGTCCACCTTCTGGAGCAGCTCTGGCGCGATCGATTTCGCTGTCATGATCCACGACTCCATCGATCTTTCTAAGCAACCCTGGTGCCAATCTTGGGCCTGGCACGAAGGGCCCGTAACTGCTGCCATTCTGTCTCGCAGAGCATCGCGCCCCGCCCCGTGCAAGAGTGGGCTCCATCAAGATGAAGTGGCGGCTCGCTCAATTCGACGGAGGAACGCCTGGTCTGCCCGCTACCGGCCGACCACCACGGAATAGTTCCTGCCCTCCCAGCGCCGGGTCTCTTTCCAGTAGAACGTGAACTCGACGGAAGTGCCCTCGGGGCAAGTCTCGGTGGAAAGGTCGGCGAACCACACGTCGAGCTCTTTCATCGCACTCGTGCCGATCGTATTCGTGCTGCCCCAGTCATTGGCAGACCACACGACGGAGGCCTCTGCCATGACGATGAGGCGCAAGCTTCGTCCGCGCGTCATACGGCGGACGGGATGGCGGGCGCTCCACATTTCATGCGAAGGCGTGGCCCGATGGACGACGTAGCGCTGGAAGGCCGGCTCGATGCGATCGAAACACACGCCATCGTGAGCACTGCGAACGAGCGAGATGTATTCGGCGTGCGACCAGCAAAGCGGCATGGCCGCTCCCGTGGGACGTCCGCGGCTCATTCCCTTTTCTGGCAAGTCTGCGCCGTCCCACACCTGCTCGCTGAGCATGCCACCCTCGTTGGTAAAATTTTCCATGGCGGCAATGAAGGGCTTGGCCTCGCGCCCGGCTGCGAGCTCGTAGTGGCCGCGTTCCCCCGTCAGGATTGGCCAGCAGCGGCCAGTGCCCCCGCCGTCGAAGGCACCGCCATCCTCTTTCTGCCCGTAGCCATCGTGATTGTAGCGGCGCCAACACGGGCCTTGCGGCAGCTCGACCTTGAGCAGGCGATCCGCGACGACGATGGAATCGCACACGATGGGATCGTTCGCCGCACGAATGCCGAGCCGCACCAGCTGCAGAAAATCGCCCCCGACGACGTTTCTGGCCGGATAGCTGCCTCCGCCGTTGTGGACGACCAGCGTGGTGAGGTTCGGGTCGGCATGGGGATCGGGGGTCTTGGGATCGGTGGGGTTGATGCGAATGTAGTGGCGTCGAACCCCGTCGACCATCTCGCCCGCGGTCGTGACCGTCCACTCTTCCACGTGCGCCGCCAGCCAATCCGCATACTGCTGGATGAACCCGGCCAAGGTTCCTTCCTGGCGTCTGCTGGCGAGCTCCGCGGCGCAAATCAAGCCAGCAATGACCGTGGCCAGCGTCGAGGGGGAATAGCCGGCATTCTCCTCCCAGCGCTCTTGGGCAGTCACGGGTCCCTGACGAATGAGATAGCCGGCTGCGCGCAGGATCATGACCCAAGGATCGAAGCTGCCCGGCAAGACGCCCTCGCGATACAGACGCCACGCCAGCAGGATGGGCGCGGCGATCTCATCTAGCTGCACCCCAGGCCAATAGGCGTTGCCATCGATCCAACTGTTTTGTGGAAACGCGCCGTCGGCGCCCTGAATGGCCGCCAGCCAGATCAACGCACCGAGAGCCGTCCTAGTCTGTCCCCCTGCCAAAAGCGCGGTCGCGCTCTGTACAAGATCGCGTGTCCAGACCAGGTGGTAGCCACCGAGGTCGTCGTCGTTCTTGGTCTCACCCCAGGGGATGCTCATGGACGCGACCAGGGCGCCTTGGAAGCTCTTGTCCTCATGGGCGAGTAGGATGCAGCGGCTGAGCCGATACAGATGACCGCCGTCCGCCGTGTGCGTGCTGAAATCGAACTTGGGTTTGATCACCGTGCGTTGCCACTGGCGGACGTAGGCCGCGCGGTGAGCCTCGAACGGCTCGGCCAGCGATTGCAGCAACTTGGCCACCGTGCTCTGACAGCTGTTTCCGAGTGCAATCGCGATGGTAAAGGGCTCCCCGTCCCGCACGACTATTTCGCCGGTCAGAGCTATGTTGCCGGGCCCCGCCGCGCGGAATTCCCAGTCCATCGTGAAGCTCCTCATCAAGTCTTGCCAACCGTCGCTGGCACCGACATAGCCAACGGATCGCCGCGCGAACCCTCTGCTGCACGCCATGACCAGATGGATACCCTTGCGCCGCGCATGAAGTAGATTGCTGCCGCCTAGCTCGGAACACCAACCCAAGTTGCCCGCGCCCTCGCGAGCGAGGTGCGGAGCCAGCAGCGCGTAGAGACGCAACTTCCCCATCAGCGCCTTATCGATCACTTCGAGCTCGGTGTGCATGAGCACCACCGAGCGATGCGGATCGGCGAGGATGTGCTTGATCAGTCGGTAACGGCCGCTCGGCTCTGAATTGGTGATGCGATAAAGAATGCAATCGCGTTCTGGGTAATCGATCTTGTGCTCGAGATCGCGTTTCTCTTCGTGGCAAAACGTTTTTCCGTCGCTGATGAGAAACTGCAAGTCGCGCGTGTTGGGCTGGTCGACGGTGGGATAGTAAATCTCGTTCACAATGCCATGGCTAAGCGTGAACCAGATCCGACAGCTCGTGTGATAGGCAGTGCCGAGGCCCTCCTTGGCACTGGAGGTCCAGCGCGGCTCGATGCCCGGCGCTCCGAATGCTGTCGGACCTTCCTTGGGATTCATGCGAAAGCCCCGCGCTCGTACCGCAACAAATCGCCGATGCGATGGATGCTGACGTCCGCATTCGGATGGTTTGCCAGGATCCTTGGATCCAGCGCGTAGTGTCCCTGGCGCACGAAGACGGTGGTCACCCGTGACTTCCAAATCTTCTTGATGGCGGTCAGGATTGCCAGCTTGTCGTCCACGATGGCGTAGTGCTCCGCCGGGTACCGGGCTTCCACCTCGGCCAGCTCGCGCTCTTTGTGCACATAAATCAGCGCGTTCCCGTGGACCGCTTCGAACAGTCCGGAGCGGTCAACTTTGCGAGGTTGAAACACCACATCGCCGTCGGTGAGAAGAACGACCGGTCCCCAGCCTCTGACGTGCTCAAGGACGGCGAGGGACTTGGAAAAGAGCCGCTTAGCGAAGGGATAGTCGATGAGGTACCGGGAAACTGCCAACAGGCCTAGGTCGTGGGGATAGTCACGGCGGAAGCGCTGCAAGGCTCCCAAATAGTCGGCGTACCCAAGCTGCGCTCGCAACTCCTCGAAGAGAGTCCAGTAACAGCGCGCACGCTTGGGACCGACCTCGCGCTTGAGATAGACGCTCAAGTCCGCGATGACGCGGTCATTGTCGAGCAGCGTATTGTCCACATCGAACAGGAAGACGAGTCGCGCACGGCCGGCGTGGCGGGGAGCAGCCGGCTTCCTTGGGCTAGTGGACAAAGCGCTCCCTCGCGCGTCGCGTACGAGCCACCTCCCAAAGGCGATAGCCGCCCAAGAACGCGTTCGCGTTGTCCCCCAAGCGTGAACCGGGCGGAAGCTTCTTGAGCAGTCTGGCGTTTCCCCCGCCGAGCACGACGTAGTCCACCTCCAGCGCAACCCTGAGCAGCTTGACGATCTTGCCTACGTGGTGGCGCCATTTCCTTTTTCCCAGCCGCTCGAGTCCGGCCAGACC
>Ga0265342_10003384_pt1 | contig 13142 bp, 12 predicted proteins | sample 4CB327metaG_FD_203125 | JGI IMG/M metagenome (GOLD analysis project Ga0265342, IMG submission 203125) | Rhizosphere microbial communities from Carex aquatilis grown in University of Washington, Seatle, WA, United States - 4-CB3-27 metaG | ecosystem: Host-associated > Plants > Roots >...
CTTCGACTGGTTGAGGTTGTAGCCGGCTCCCTGCGGGTCGGCCTTCGGATTGAGAAAGACGAAGAGCCGCGCGCGCTGGAACGGCTTGAGCACGGCGTTCGTGCCGACCGCCGCCGCCGCCACGACGAGCAGGCCGAGCGCGTAGATGCCGAAATCGCTCGCCTTCGGCAACGCGAAGAACAGCTCGGCGCTGAGGATTGCGAGCAGGACGAGCGACGTGCCGAGATCGGGCTGCTTGAGGATGAGCAGGGCCGGGATCGCGACGGTCAGCAGCGGCTTCCATAGGTCTTGGAGGTTCTCGTAGGTTCCCCGGCAGAGGACCGCCGCAAGCGAGATCGCGATGACGAGCTTGGCCGGCTCGGACGGCTGAAAGGTGCCGAGCGGTCCGAGCGAGATCCAGCGTTGCGCCCCCAGCGCGCTATGCCCGCCGCGCAGGATGAAGAGCAGCAGGAGCAAGTTGACGACGTAGAGTCCGACCGCCCAGCGCTGCCACGAACGATAGTCCACCAGCGAGACGCCCCACATAAGCGGCACGCCCAGCAGCAGGTAGAGAATCTGCTTGCGGTACTCGCCCGAGGCGTCGGGCGAGTGCAGGCCGGCGGAACGAATGCAGAGGATGCCGATCGCCGCGACGAGGATCCCGCCGGCGGCAAGCGGCCAGTTGACGTTCCGAAGGTAGCGCTTCGCGCCGCTGCCCAGTAGCGGCAATCAGCTCGCTGCGGCCGGCGCCGGCGAAGGCGCGCGCTGGGCTTTCTTGCGGCGGCGCCGCTTGCGCGCCGGCGGCGCGGAGCCGTTGCTCTCCGGCGCGAGCGCGGCCGCGGGCGTGGGCGCGGCAGCCTCCGGTTCGGAAGGCGTCGTGGTGCCGTTCGGGCGGTTCACCGAGAGGATTGGGATGTTCGCCAACATGGCCAAAGCGCTGTCTTGGCGTTCGAAGCTGACGTCTATCTTCTCGCGATCCACCTCGACGTAGCGCGATATCACGTCCACCAAATCCCGCTTCATCGCATCTATGAGCTCGGGCGCCAGTTCCAGATGATCGGTCATGAGGACGAGACGCAGCCGCTCCTTGGCCGTCGCGCTCGAGCCGGGCTGCCCGAAGAGGCGCCTGAGAAACTCGATCACGAGCGCTTCCCTCCGAGCAGCGTGCCGATGCGCTCGAACAGCGAGGTTCTTGGGGCCGCCGGCATCGGCGCGGGAACGTCCTCGCCGGCAACGCGCGCGGCGATCGCGTGGTAGGCGGCTCCCGTCGGCGTATCGTTGCGCAGCGCGAGCGGTTCGCCGCGATTCGTCGTAACGACGATCTCCGGCTCGTCGGCGATGACGCCGAGCAGCGGCAAGCGTAGAATTGCGTTGACGTCTTCGACCGAGAGCATCTTGCCTTTCTTGACGAGCAGCGGACGCAGGCGATTGATCACCAGCTGCGGGCGGAACCGATTGCCCAGCAGGCCCACGACGCGATCCACGTCGCGCACCGCCGATACCTCCGGCGTGCAGACGACGATCGCTTCCTGCGCGCCGGCCACGGCGTTCCTGAAACCCAGTTCGATACCGGCCGGGCAATCTATGAGCACGTAATCGAAGCGCTCGCGCAGCGATGCGATGAGCGCTTCCATCTTCGGCGTCTCCACCTCGTCTTTCTCGCGCGACTGCGCCGCCGCCAGCAAGAAGAGGTTTTCGCCGTGCTTGCCGGGGACCAGGGCGTCGTCGATCGTCACGCGCTCTTCGAGTACGTCGAGCAGGTGATGCTTCACGCGGCTTTCCAAGCCCAGGACGATATCGAGGTTGCGCAACCCGATGTCGGCGTCCACTAAACAGACTCGGGCGCCTCGTCCCGCCAGCGCCGTTCCGAGATTCGCCGTCGTCGTCGTCTTGCCGACGCCGCCTTTTCCCGACGTGAGCACGATGGCGCGCCCCAGCTTGGCGACCCCCTCGCTCGGCTCGTTCTGCGGCGAGTCAGGCTGCAGTTGATGCACGATCTACCCCACTTTCAGCGCGTCGAGAAGACGCCCGAAGAGACTCTGATTGTCGAAGTTGGTAAAGGGTACGATCTCGCCTTCCAGGCGCCGAGCGATCTTGTCGTACACGATCCGCAGCCGGTTCGTCTCGTCGAGCACGACCGGCTCGCCCCGGTTGGTCGTATCTATGATCTCCTCGTCGTCGGGCACCACGCCGAGCAGTTCGATCGAGAGCACCTCGCAGACGTCGTCAACCGAGAGCATGTCCCCGCTGCGCACCATCTCCGGACGCAGCCGGTTGACGATCAGGCGAATCGGCTTGCCGGCTTGCGCTATCTTTCCGACCACGCGGTCCGCGTCGCGAATCGCGCTCACCTCGGGCGTCGTCACGACGATCGCCTCCGCCGCACCCGCGACGGCGTTGCGAAAGCCCGTCTCGATCCCGGCCGGACAGTCGATCAGCACGTAATCGGCCTGATCGGCCGCCAGTTCGACGATTGCGGTGAACTGCTCGGCGCTGATTGCATCCTTTTCACGCGTCTGAGCCGCCGGGAGGATCGAAAGCGACTCGAAGCGCTTGTCCTTGATGAGCGCCTGGCGCAGCTGGCAACGGCCTTCGGCGACCTCTACGAGATCGAAGACGATGCGCTTCTCGAGCCCAAGCACGAGGTCGAGGTTGCGCAAGCCGATATCCGCGTCTATGAGGATCACGCGCTTCCCGCGCTTTGCCAGCGTCGCGCCGAGGTTCGCGGTGGTCGTCGTCTTTCCGACGCCGCCCTTGCCCGAGGTCAAGACGATGCGGCGCGCGCTCATGCCGGCGTTCCCGTGCCGCCGAGATCCGCGAGACGGTCGAGCGGGAGAATCGCGATGCCGCCGTCGCGCGCGACGGCCATTTCGGCCGTCTTGGCCGCCGGACGCTTGCCCTCGCCTTCGGTCCCGATGAACGTTGCGATGCGCAGCTGCGTCGCGGCGAGATCGATCGCGTAGATGCGCGCGCTCTCATCGCCCCTGGCGCCGGCGTGAGCGATGCCCGCCAACCGGCCGAAGACGAGGATGTCGCCGGTCGCGACGAGCTCGGCTCCCGGATTCACGTCGCCCACGACGACGATGTGGCCGTTGTGGTGCAGCGTCTGCCCTCCGCGCAACGTAGCGGCGTGATAGAGCGTGCCCGGAGCCGCCTCCACCACTCGGAGCGGGCGCGCAGCGACCGCCGCCGGCTCTACGACGGGCCGCGGCACGCTCGCCTCGCCGCGCTGACGGCGTGCGGCGATATCGGTCCGGGCCCCGGCGAAATCCGCGACGAGCGAGCGAGCGGATTCGGAGAGGCGCAGTTCGCCTCGAGGCCTCAGCGCGCGCCGCCGCTGGAGTTCGCCTGCTTGGTACGGCTCGTAGACCAGGCCCGCAGCCTGCGCCAGCTCCTCGAGCCCGCTTGCGCTCCCGCGCAGCGCGCGAAGGCCGATCTCCGCCGAGCCGAGCAGCGCTCGCAAGCGCTCGACCTCGTCGGATGAGGGCAGCGCCGCGCCGAAGTTGGCAACCGCGCTCGCACCCCGATAGAAACTCGGCTGCTCGGCAAGGCGACCCTCGAGCTCGTCGAGGGATTCCGCCAGGCTCTCCTCCGAAAGCCGTACCTCCAGGCCGTCGCCCCGTCCTCGCAGCATCGTCACGCCGCGCTCTGCGCGAATCTGCAGGCGCATCCCCCCGGCCATCCACACGTCATTCGCAATTTCTTGAACTTTTCCACATATAATACACAGTTGATGCGCGTAACTTCAGAGGAGCTCCGGAGGTACATGAAGACAACCCGCATGCTGCGCCGCATCATTCCGCTTTTCGTCATCGTCTCACTGCTCGGCGGCGCCGTTCCGGCGCCGGTCTTCGCCATGTCCACCCAGGCCGAGATCGCCCTGGGGCAGGAGGAGGACCAGCAGATCGTCGCGAGCAGCGTGATCGAAACCGATCCGCTCCTCAACGCCTACGTCCAAGGCATCGCCGGGAACCTTTGGAATCAGGTCGCGCGCAAGGACGTCCCGTACTCCGTCAAAGTCATCAAAGACAGCCAGATCAACTCGTTTGCGACGATGGGCGGCTTCGTGTACGTGAACGAAGGTCTCGTTGACTTCGTCCAATCGGACGACGAGCTCGCGAGCGTGGTTGGGCACGAGACCGGTCACATCGAGCGCCGTCACGTCATCACGACGAACTCGAAGGCGGAGATACTGAACATCCTCTTCGGGATCGCTTCGATCTTCTCGCCGATCATTTACGAGTTCGGCGGATTGGCCGAGGCGGGGCTCATGGCGAAGGTCTCACGCGAGGACGAACTGGAAGCCGACCGCTACGGCCTGCAGCTCATGTCGCGCGCCGGCTACGACCCGGAGTCCATGGTGACGATGATGGCGCACCTGGCCGTCCTGCAGAACGAGCACAGCGATGCGGTGAGCAAATACCTCGAAGACCATCCCGATCCGCAGGCGCGCGTCGCGCATCTGATGGGCTACCCCGAACTCGATCCGAAGGACGTCACCTCCACGCAGCAGCTCGTGCAGGCTTCCAGCGACGAAGAGCGCGCGCGCTACGCTTTCGCTCAGGTGCGCCTGGACGAGATACTCAAGACCGACCCGAACAACTCCGAAGCGCTGCTCGAGCTCGGGCAATCCGAACTCGCGCTCGGACTGCCGAACAAGAGCGAGCAGACGCTCGCGGAGGCCGCGCAACTGGGCTCGCCCGTCACGCGCGCGACGGCGGACCAGCGCATCGCCGCCCTGCGCAAACTCGAAGTGCAGCGAGTGACCCTCACCAAGCCGAACCTTCCGAAACTGCAGGCGGCCGTGCAGGCCGCGCAGGCGGCGCAGCTGCAGGACGCGACCGAGATCGCCTCCCGCGCGACGGAAGGCCGCGACCAGCTCAAGTCCGTCCAGAGCCGCATCGAAACGCTGCAGTACGAGATGCCCGATCTGAGCCGCGTGAACGTCCGTCACGGCTCGAAGGTGGAAGCGGTGGTGAAGAACATCACCTCCATGGCGCGCTCGCTCGACAGCACGCTGCAGGATACGGGCAGCGATGCCGGCCCGCTCGGCGGCGTGGGCACGCTCGAGAAAGGCAAGGAGTCCGGGCTGCTCAAAGACGGCGCCGATATTTATACCGAGCTGCTCGCACCCTTCTCCTCGACGCCGATCCCCACCGACGCGCTCGCGCTGCTGCCGTCTTACCCGCAGATGATGGACGAGCTCTCGCTCGGCGACGCCGAGATGCTGCGTTCCGTGGATGCCGCGCGCGCCGCGCTCACGATCCTGGATCAATCGCTCGGAGATCTCGACGATTTCCTCAAGTCGCTCGATCACGAGCAGCTCAGTTTCAACGGCGACTTGAGCGCGAGCGAGTACGACACGCTTCAAACGACGATGCAGAAGACCGTGACCGAGTTCAGCACGGCCGCCACGGCCGCGTCGCAGGCCGCCCAGCTCTACAATCTTGCGCGCTCGCGCCAACTCTCCGTGCGCATCACGCTGCTGGGCATAGGTACGTCCCCGCAACTGTACTCGACGCTGCGCTACGCCCTGCAAGAGCGGTTCGGCAGCCCCGGCATCGAGTATCGCGCCATGCTGCGCGACGGCCTGACGCCAGGCGACGTCGCCGCGGCCACGATCGTTGCCGCCGACATCAAGAGCACGCCGGAGGCCGTGATCGCCGAAGCCAAGAGCAGCGGCGAGACGATCGTGGACGTCGCGAACGCTCATAAGATGCACGCTTGGCCGCTGGAGATATTCCTGGGACTCGTCTACCTCGACTACACGGACGATCCGGTCAAGGAACTACGCAAAGCCGACGGCACGATGGCCGTCGATCTCGACAAACTCGGCCTGTAGGAGGACACGTAACCGTGGTTGCGGACGCACGCCATCTCTTTTCGCTCGTACGCAAGGGCATTGACTCCCGCGCCGTCTCGGCGCACGTGCGCAAGCCGTTCCGTTTTCTGCTCTGCGGCGATCCCGCGCTCGTCGTCGCCATGCGCGCGCTCCTGCTCTCCGGTCACGCCGATAGCATCCCCCTCGATGCGGCGGCGTGCCTGGAAACGCTGCGCGACGGAGACGTCCTCGCCAATCCGGGCGAGGTGCGTGCCGTTATCCTCTTGGGGTACGCCGGCGATGCCGCGGCGGCTCGCTTCGACGCCCTGCGCGCATTCAACGTTCCGATCCTCGCGGTAATGGTGGACCCGGGGGCAACGCCCAGCGGGCCATCGGCACCGCCGCCGCCCGGTTCCTGGGCCGAGTACGTCGTCGCGACGATCGATCGCGACGCGCTCAAGGAGCGCGTCTTCCCCCACCTGGTCGAGTGCTCGAAAAGCGTCGAAATCGCCGTCGGGCGCCGGCTTCCCATTCTGCGCGAACACGTTGCAGCGAAACTTACTCGAGACGCCGCGAACGCCGCCCTCAAAGTCGCGCTGGCTAGCGCCGTCGTGGATCACATCCCGCTCGTCGGCGTCGTCCTGGGCGCGTTCGCGTCGGCCGGAGATATGGTGGCGATAACCGGCATCCAGGTGATGCTCATGCTGCATATCGAGGCCGCCTACGGACGCGACCCGGACGTGCAGCGCACGTGGCAGCTTCTGCCGGTCATCGGCGGCGGCTTCGGCTGGCGCACGCTCGCGCGCGAGCTCGTCGGCTTCGTTCCGGTCGCCGGCATCGCGATCAAGGGCGCGATCGCCTACGCCGGTACGATCGTCGTCGGCGAAGGGGTCACGTTCTTTCAAGAGCATGGAACGCACATGAGCAAAGGACAGGCCGCGCAGCTGTACGAGCGGACGAAAGCCGAAGCGCTGCGCTTCGCGCGCGGTCTCGTAGCGAGATTGAGGCCCTAAAGCCGTTCCAGCAGCGACTCGTCGTCCAAGCGGCGCAGGTCCGGTCCGACGCGCTCGCGCGCCGGACCGGCAAGCCGTGCGGCCAGGTCGGCTCTCCGCGTCGCGTCCAGGCCATCCCGGCGCTCCAGAAAGCGCTTGATCAACTCGCGCTCCCACCCTAAAAGATAGGCGGTCGGCGCGTACCCTCCGTCGTCCGCGGGATCGCCGGCAGCGACGCGGTCGAGAACGAGCTCTACGTCGTACCCCTCGTGCCGAATGCGGACGTCTAGGTAGTACGCGGCCAAGAGCGAGGCCGGAAAAGGTGCGACCACCGCGCGGAGCAGCGCCTCAGGCAGCGTTATGACGGCGCCCCACGCAGCGTGCTCGCCCAGGACGGCGACGATGTTGACGCAGAGTGAACCCGCCAGCATGACGACGCACGCGCCGACCGAGAGGAGCAGCGCGCGGCGCACCTCCCTGCGTCCGAAGACCCGCACGAAGCTCGTTCGCAGCGAAGCGACGGCGGGGAGTCCCTCGAAGACGACGCCGAACGAGGCGAAGGCGAGGATCGCGACCAGCAGTGCGAAGGTGAGCATCATGGTGATGGAGATGAGCACGCCCGCAAGCGGAACCGCCGTCGTTGCGGCGCGTACGGCTCCGAATGTCGCCGCGATGAAGACGAGCGCCAGCAGCGTCTGCAGGAGATCCCAGGCGAACAGGACGAGCACTCCGAGCCCGACGATCGCCGCAATCCGCTTCCACGCGCGCAGCACCGGACCGTAGCAGACCGCAACGGTGACGCGCTCCCCGCGGTAGGCGGCGAGAACGCCGGCCGCGATGGCCGAAAAGGCGATCGTCCCGCCCGCGTATGCGAGCAGTCCCGAGAGCGCCTCGGCGCCAAAGAGCGACGGCGATAGCAGCACGTTGGGGGGAAGCGCTCCCGCGCGAACGGGTGCGCGTTCGAACGCTTGAATGAGAACCTGCAGCTGCGGCTGCACGATTTGGTCGAGCAGGTATTGCGAAACGCTCAGCGGCAGCGTCACGGCGAAGGCGACGAGCGCGAACGTCGGGACGTACCGCGCGTACAGCGTCGCCGCGCGTCCAAAGATTTCGCCCAAGTCGAGCGGCCGCAGCTCCATTGCCGCGCGCTTCGAGTCAAGGCGAGCGCGAACCCCTTGCGGAAAGCAGAGCAGCCATGCTCGTCGGCACGCTTGCGGCGCTGCGCCGCTATCCGGTAAAGAGCCTGCAGGGCCAAGCCTTGGACGAGGCGCGGATTGCGCCCGGCGGCGTTGACGGCGACCGAACCGCCGCGCTCTTCGTACGGGAGGGGCCGGCGCGCGAGGGCAAGACGTATCGCGGGAAAGAGAACGAACGCCTGCATCTGACGGCTGACGCCGCGGAGGCGGAATCCCTCGCCGCGCAGCGCGGCGTCCGGCTCGATCTGCGCGAGGGCGAACGTTTCTTCGACGACGCGCCGATCTCGATCGTCCTAGACTGCTGGCTGAACCAACTCTCCGCTCTGCTCGGCTACGCAGTGCAGTGGGAACGGTTTCGCCCGAACTTCTTCGTCCGCGCGGCGGCCGGGTTCGCGCGGAGCGAGACCGATCTGTCCGGCGCGCAGCTGCAGCTGGGCGGCGCGCACCTGCGCGTGCGATCGCCGATCGAACGCTGCGTCACGGTCACGTACGATCCGCAGGGCAACGCGAGCGATCCGCTCGTCCTGCGAATGCTCGCGCAGCATCGCGACAACCTCATGGGTATCTACTGCGAGGTCGTGCGGCCCGGCGTCGCACGAGCCGGAGACCCGCTCGTCCTCCTCTAGTCGCGGGGAACGTAAAGAGGCGCCGGTTCTGCTCGGCGCCTCTACCCACACCCGAGGCACGTTCAGCATATCGCCTAGCGGCCGCGCGCACACTAATGAAACGTGATTAGGCGGTTCCTACAGCGCGCGGCGTCCTTCTAACGCCTTGGCGAGGGTCACCTCGTCGGCGTAGTCGAGGTCGCCGCCGATCGGAAGACCGTAGGCCAAGCGCGTCACCGAGACGCCCAGCGGCGCGAGCAGCCGGGAGAGATACAGCGCGGTCGCTTCGCCCTCCGCGTTCGGATTCGTAGCGAGGATGATCTCGCTGGGAGCCTCCCGGCCGATTCGTTCGACGAGCTCCTTGACGTGCAGCTGCGCCGGTCCGATGCCGTCCATCGGCGAAATCAAACCGCCCAGGACGTGATACCGCCCTTTGAACGCGCCGGTGCGTTCGATCGCGTAGACGTCCTTCGCCTCGGCGACGACGCAGAGGATCGTCGCGTCGCGCCGCTCGTCGCTGCAGAACTCGCACGGGTCGGCCTCGCAGAGCGAATAGCAGATCGAACAGAAGCGCACGTTGTCCTTGACCGCGAGGATCGCCTCGGCGAGACTTTGCGCTTCGTGCCGCGGACGGTTCAGCAAGTAGAATACGAGTCGGGCTGCGGTCTTCGGACCGATGGTCGGAAGCTTGCTCAGCTCGTTGATCAGCGCGGCGACGGGGCTCGCCACCGAGCCTGGTGCCGCCACGTCACATGAGTCCGGGGATTCGCATCCCGCCCGTCGCAGCGGACATGCGCTTCTGCGACGCTTCGCTAGCCTTCCCCAACGCGTCGTTGACGGCCACAGCCACGAGATCTTCGAGGGTCTCGACGTCCTCGGGATCCACGGCCTCCTTGCCGATCTTCACGCGTTTGACGCGCTGATCGCAGGTAACCTCGACGGTCACGGCCCCGCCCGCCGCGCTGCCGCTGACGACCGTGTTTGCAAGTTCTTCCTGCGCCTTCGCCATCTCGGCTTGCATCTTTTTCATCTGTGCCAGCAACTGGGCTTGATTCATCTGCTTCTTTCTGCCTCTGCGTTATCGGATGCGTTCGTTCGCGTAGTCGAACAGCGCGTCGGGATCTTCTTGCGATGCAGCGGCGGGTGCCGCCTGAGCGGTCCCGACCCGCAGCACTATTTTGAGCGGCACGCCGAGCACGTCCGCAATCGCCGCTTCGAGCAGCGGGGCGTGATCGCGCAGCGTATCCGCGCTCCAGGAGTTCGGGAGTTTGAGCACGATCGCGTTGCTCTCGAGCGAGTCTATCGCCACGCGCGAAAGCGGCGCTCGCAACGACTCGCGCTCTCCCTCGACTTTTCCGCGGATGCTCTGCCAGGCGGCGCGCACTTTCTGCAGCGACAACGGACCCGGCGCCGAGGGCGCAGGCGCGGCCGTAGGGTCGGGCGCCGGCAAGGGCACGGGGATCGGTGCCGGCGCGGGCTTAGGCGCGGGCTTGCCTGCGCGCGGCGCGGCTGCGGACGACTCCGGCCGCTCCTCGAGCGCGGCGATCCGTGCCGAGATCGCCTCCAGCGACGGGTCTTCGGCAGCGAGGATGAAGCGCAGGAGCGCCGTCTCCAGTTCGAGGCGCGCGTTGCCGCCGGCCCGAACCAGATTCAAGCCCTCTCCCAACGTTCGAATGCCTCGCACGAGCGTCGCCTGTGGAACGTCCAGGGCTTTGCGTTCGGCACGTTCGGCATCTTCCGGAGCGAGATCGCGGGCGAGCAGTCCGGGATTCACGTGGGCCACGAGCAGATCGCGAAACCCGAAGATGAGCAGCCGGATGAGCCCCGGCAGGTCCACGCCGGCGTCGCTGGCATCTTCCACGATCCCAAGCGCCGCGGAAGCGTCGCGCGCGAGCGCTGCGTCGACGAGCGCATGCGCGAAATCTCGGCCGGTCGAGCCGAAGGCGAGGTCGAGCGTCTGCATCGTTACCGTGGAGCCGCCGGCATACGCGGCGAGCTGTTCGAGCATCGTGAGCGCATCGCGCAGTCCGCCGTCGGCACGATACGCGATCGCCGCAAGCGCGGCGTCGTCGATCGCGATACCCTCGCCCCGGGCGATCGCCTGCATCTTTTCGATCATGACCGGAATCGCGATCCGTCGGAAGCTGTAACGCTGGCACCGCGAGAGCACCGTCACCGGGAGCTTTTCGGGTTCGGTCGTGGCGAGTATGAAGACCGCGTGCGCGGGGGGCTCTTCGAGCGTTTTGAGAAAGGCGTTCGCCCCCTCCTTGGTGAGCATGTGCGCCTCGTCAATGATGTAGACTTTCATCCGCATCGTGGCAGGCGCGAACTTCACCGCTTCGCGCAGGGCTCGAATTTCGTCTATCCCGCGATTGCTGGCCGCGTCTATCTCCAGCACGTCCAGCGCGGTCCCGGCCAGCATCGCGCGGCAGTTCTCGCAGCTGTTGTCGGGAGTCGCCGTCGGGCCTTTCTCGCAGTTAATGCAGCGCGCGAGGATCTTCGCAGCCGAGGTCTTCCCGGAGCCGCGCGGCCCGGAGAACAGGTAGGCGTGGGCCAGTTTTCCGCTTTCGATCGCCGAGGTGAGCGTACGGACGACTGCGTCCTGGCCGACCAGTTCGGCAAACGTCGAGGGGCGCCAGGTTCGGTAGAGGGACACGGCACTAGAGCCTTTTAGCGAGGCGTTTGGCCGCGCCTGCCGGGGGGTATCTCCTAGGCGCTCCCCTGGTAAGCGACCGGAGAATTTGCTTTTCGGCCGGGGGGTCGGCTATTCTGATAACGGACAGAAAAAATCGTGGATCTGCGTTTAGCACTCCAAGACAAGTTTGGGTTTAAGGACTTCTACCCAGGCCAGGAGGACGTAGTCTTGCGCGTCTTACGGCGCCAGGATACGTTGGCAATTCTGGCAACGGGCGCCGGCAAGAGCCTCACCTACCAGCTCTCCGCGCTCTTGCTCGAGGGCACGACGCTCGTCGTCAGCCCGCTGATCGCCCTTATGAAGGACCAGCTCGACATGCTGCGCGACCGCGGCATCACCGACGTCGTCGCGCTCAACTCCACGCTCTCTGAGGAACAGGAAGCGCGGGCGCGCGAGCGCATTGCCTCGGGCGGCGTGCGCATCGTCTACACGACGCCGGAGAAGCTCGAAGACGCAGGGTTCCTGGAACTGCTGCAGTCCATCGAGATCCCGCTCTTCGTCGTGGACGAGGCCCATTGCATCAGCCAATGGGGCCACGACTTCCGTCCCGCCTACCTCGCGCTCGGCGGCATCATCGCCAAACTCGGCCACCCGACGGTTCTCGCGCTCACGGCAACCGCAACGCCTTCCGTACGCGAGGATATTCTGCACCAGCTGGGCATCGATCAGGTCAAACCGATCGTGCGCGGCTTCGATCGCCCGAATCTCGTGTACGAAGCGCGCAAGGCCGACAAGGAAGCCGACAAGCTGAAAATCCTCGGCTCCCTCTTGAGCGGAGAGGACGCGCTCGAAGGCACCGGCATCGTGTACACCGCGACGATCAAGAACGCCATGGAAGTGCAGCAGTACCTCACCGAGGAGCTGGGCATCCCGGCGGCCGTCTATCATTCCAAGCTCCATAAAGAAGATCGCACGTTAGTCCACAACCTTTTTATGGACGAAGCGATCCGCGCCGTCGTCGCGACGAATGCATTCGGGCTGGGCATAGACAAGCCGAACATCCGCTTTGTCGTGCACTTCGATCTCCCCGGATCCCTGGAGGCCTACACGCAGGAGGCCGGACGAGCGGGCCGGGACGGATTACCCTCGCGCTGCATTCTCATCTACCGCATGAGCGATACGCGCGTGCAAAACTACTTCCTGACCGGCAAGTACCCGGACGTCGAAGAGGTGCAGCGCGTCTTCGGAACGATCGAAGTGTTCGGCGATCAGGCCGAGGGCGTTTCGATGGTGGACCTGCGCAAGATCCTGCAGCTCCCGCTGACGAAACTCAAAGTCATCATCGCTCTGCTCAAAAAGTCGGGTTACATCGAGCACGTCGGCAAATCGGCATACGGTCTGACCGAAGCCGTGCGCAAGCACGGCAGGCTGATGCTCAATCTCGCGAACTACGAAACGAAGAAGTCCTACGACCAGAGTAAGCTCGCGATGATGCTGCAGTACGCCGAGACGACGTCTTGCCGCCGGCGGTTCATCCTCAACTATTTCGGCGAAGAGTTCAAACGCCTCAACTGCGGCACGTGCGACAACTGCCTGGGTGCGTTACGGCGCGGCGTGGACGAACGCAGCGCGACGGGCGGTTTCAAGATCGCCGACGTCGTCCATCACCCCCGCTTCGGCGTCGGGACGGTCGAGCGCGCCGAGCGCGATCTCGTAACGGTGCTCTTTCCCAGCGTGGGATATAAGACGTTGCTGGCCTCGGCCGTCAGCCACTCCCAAGTCCAAATTGCGTAGAGCGCCGCTCTTCATCGCCCTGTTCGCGGCGCTTACGACCGTCGCGCCCGCCCAAAGCCCGCCGCCCTCCTCGCCCGCCCCGGCCGTCTCGCCGGCGGCCTCGCCCTCAGCCCAGGCCTC
>Ga0265342_10003386_pt1 | contig 13137 bp, 11 predicted proteins | sample 4CB327metaG_FD_203125 | JGI IMG/M metagenome (GOLD analysis project Ga0265342, IMG submission 203125) | Rhizosphere microbial communities from Carex aquatilis grown in University of Washington, Seatle, WA, United States - 4-CB3-27 metaG | ecosystem: Host-associated > Plants > Roots >...
GTCACGGTATCGATCAGCCCTTGCACGGCAACGCCGACCAGTCCCGCCGCGACGCCGAGAGCGATCGCGGCTGCGGCCGGCGGAGCCTCGGCCACGCGGCGCCGCAGTTCCGATGCGAAGCGCCACGTGGTCCAGGCGACGGCCGCGACGCCGGCCAGTCCGAACTCGGCGAAAAACGTGAGGTAGAGGCTGTGCGCGTGGAAGGCCGTCGGGTCGGCATCGGGGGCGCGCACGACCGCGTACAGGTGCGAGAAGTTGAACGGGCCCACGCCGGTGAGCGGAAAGCGGTCGATGATTTGCACGGCCGCCTGCCAGATGGAGAGCCGCGTGTAATCCTCGCTCGGGTCGTGATGCGCGTTGAAAAGAGCGAGCACCGCGATCGCGCCGGCGGCGACGACCGCCGCCGCAGCGCGCGCTCCGTAGCGCGTTCGCACCGCGAGCAGGAACGCCGCCGCCGCCGCGAAGCCCATCCAACCGGCACGCGAGTACGTCAACGCCAGCGCGACGAGCCCGACGGCCAGAGCGCTCCACGCGGTCGCACGCAGCGCGCCGCTCGTGCCGCGCGCGAGCACGTAGGCAACGGGAAGAAAGATGATGAGGTAGCCCGCGAGTTCGCCCGGAAGCACGAACGTGCCGGTCGCGCGCCCGTGCTGCAGCGCGTACTGCGCCGCGGGCCAGCGCGTCACGACCATGACGACCGCAGCGGCGGAGGCGATGCCGCCGGTCAGCAGATACGACCAGAAGATCGCCAGAGCGGCGCCCGCATCGGAATAAAAGCGGACGGTCGAGCAGTGCCACACGATCCCCATCGCGCCGATCGCGGTGAAGAGCAGGCCCGCGCGCGGATCGAATCCCAGCACGTCGGCGAGCACGCCGGCGCCGAGCATGCAGAGCAGCGGCAGCAGCAGCGGTTGCGAACCGGCTTGGCGGTAACGCAGCAGCATCGCGATCGCGTAGATCGCCAAGAGTCCGCAGAAGCCGATGGCGGCGAGCGCGGCCGGACGCGGAATGACGGAGACGCCGGGAAACTCGACGGCGGTCAGCGCGATGAAACTCGGAAAGGCCGGCGAGAGCGCATAGATCGCCGCGAGCGCCGCGGGCATGAGGCGCCTCATCTATGCGCTTTCCCGCAGCATGGCCGCCGCTCGCTCGGCGATACGCCGCGCCGCGCCGGGGGGGCCCATCCGCTCTCGACCGGCTCGGCTCATCCTTTGCCTGCGCTCCGCATCGTCCAGGATGGCTTCGACGCCCGCCAGCGCGTCTTCCAAGCGTCCGGGAAAAACCGCGAGCGCCTCGCCGAGAAGTGCGCGCTGGCGCCGGCGGTACCAGCCGGACTTCGCGCCCGGCTCCAAGGCGATCACCGGGACGCCCGCGGCGGCCGCCGCTTCGTTTGCCGTGCCGGCCTGACCCATCGCGAGATCGGCGCGCGAGAGCAGCGGCCCGAGCGCGCCGCGCCAGGCGCGCACGATGTCGCGCCCGTTCGCGCTCAGCTCGAGAGCGACCGGGTCGCCGGCGCGCTCCCGCACCTCCCATCCGTCGCGACGTGCGTCCAGCGCGAAGCGCTCCGCGTGCAGCCCGGGCGCGATCGAGAGGACGGCGCCGAGCGAAGGACGGCGCGATGCGAGCGCTCTAACGACGCCGGTCAGCAGCCGGGCGTCATCGTACGCACCCTCTCTGCTTCCCGGCAGAAGTGCGATCGCAGGCGAGAAGCCTTCGTAGGCTTGCGATGCGCGCGGATCGTCCTGCACGGCAAAGAGATCTACGATCGCGTTGGCGGCCTTCTCTACCGTTAGCCCGCGCTCGCGCAGCGCGCGTGCCGTCGCTTCATCGCGAACGAAACAGGCCGCCGCGCGGCGCAGCAGACGCACCTCGTACGGGCCGTACGGCGCGACGCTGACGCTCTTGGCGGTGCCGACGAAGATCGTCGGCGCGCCGGCCGCGAGGGTCATCGCCAGTGCGTACGCATCGCCCACCGCGACGGCGAGATCGTACGATCCCCGGGCGCCGCGCAAGAAGCGGTACTGAGCCGCCGTAAGGCCGGCTAAGCCGGCTCGAAGATCGCGCGCGATGTTTACCAGGTTGCCCATTGCTATGAGTCCGCCGCTGGGCATCGTACGGCGCGGCCCAACCTCGCGCATCGTGCCGAACGCCGTGCCGGCGACGAGCGCGAGATGGTCGAGCGATGCGTCCGCGACCATCGAAGCGAGTTCGAGCGCGATGCGATCCGCGATGGACGCCTCACCGTGACCGTTGCTCACGAAGAGTACGCGCATCAGCCTTCGAGCAGCGCGAGCAGCGTGCAGCCGGACAGAACGAAGCGAGCCTTGCGCTCGTCGAAGACCAGCTCGCTGCGCGAGACGAAGCGTCCGTACGGCCCGGCATGCACGATGGGCACCTCGCCGGCGTAGCGCGGTTCTAAGAGCGTGTCGTGACTGTGCCCCCCGAGCAGAAGGTCTATCCGCGGGACGCGACGCGCGAGCTCGCCGTCGAGGGAAAGGCCCAGATGCGAGAGCACGACGAGGGCCTCGCCGTCCGGAACGGCGGACGCGTATGGAGCGATGGCATCCCACGGGTCCAGGAATCGCCAGCCGAAGATTCGCTCCCAAGGGCTTCCGACGGGATACTGCATGACGAGCAGCCCGAGCACGTGCACGCGCGCTGCCGGTGCGCCCGCTTGCGGGACGTCGAACTGCAGCGCAGGTGCGAACGGCAGCGCCCTGCCCTTCGTATCCACCAGGTTCGTGCAGACGAGCGGGTGACGCATGCGCGCCGCGCGGGCCCGCAGCAGCCCGAAGAGGTAGTGAAACTCCCGGTTGCCGATCGCTTGTGCGTCGTAACCGGCGGCGTCCATCTCGGCGACGATCGGCTCGTCGCGCAGATAGCGCGTCTGGCTGCCGCGCAGCGAATCGCCGCAATCGAAGAGCAGCCCCGGACGATCCTCGCGCAAGGCGCGAAGGCGCGGCCCGATGCCGCGCCGGTCGTGCAGATCGGATGTATGGTAGATGCGGATCACGCCGTCCCTCCGGCGCGTGCGAGCTCTACCGCGAAAGCCGCGCAGCGATCCAGTGCGTCCTCCGAGCCCAGCGCCTCGCGTAAGCGTTCGAACTGGCCGTACTGAACGCTAGGATCGTTCATCAACGCTTCGATCGCGTCGGCCAAGGCCTGCGGCGTAGCCGCATCCTGCAGCAGTTCGGGAACGACTTCGCGTCCGAGGATGAGATTCGGCAGGGTGATGTACCGGTGTTTGATCATCCGGCGGCCGTAGCGGATGAGCATCGGCGGAATGACGTACAGCGCGACGGCGGGCACGCCGCCGAGCGCGGTTTCCAAGACGGCCGTGCCCGATGCAACCCACGCCGCATCCGCCTGGGCGAGCGCTTCGCCGACGCCGCGCGCCACGCGCACGTTCTCGAGGCGCTCCGACGCGATCGTTTGCAGGATCGCCCGCTCGGCGCGCGCGTCGGCGGCGCCGAAGATGCCGCGCAGCCGCGGGCGGCGCTGGGCAAGCAGCCGGAATGCCGCCGCGAGGACGGGCAAGTGCCTTCGCAGTTCGCCGCTCCGGCTGCCCGGCAGCAGTGCGACCGTGCCGCCGTCCGCCTCGGGCGCGGCGCGACGAGCGCGCATCGCGTATCGTCCGGCGAGCGGGTGTCCGAAGTAGGCGATACGGCAGCCGATGCTGCGGTAGAACTCGTACTGGTGCGCGAAGGCTGTGACCGGATAGGTCAGATCGCTGACGCGCCGGGCCTTCTGCTCGTCGTCGAGCCACGTACCCGGCGGAAAGAGATCCAAGATCGGTCCGGGATACGCGAGCTGCCGCAGCCGCGATGCCAAGCGCAGGTTGAAGACCCCGAAATCCACGAGCACCACGAGGTCCGGCTTGGTCTCTCGCAGGTGCGCGGCGGTGCGCAGCATCGCCGCGAGCAGTTTTGGGATTCGCGGGATCGCGGCGACCGGACCCATGCTGGCCCATCCCGTGTGATCGAGCCACAACGTGAAGCCCGCCTCCCGCAACGCCGCCGCGCCGATGCCCTCGAAGCGTGCGTCGGGATCGATTCGAGCGATCGCGGCGGCCAAGGAAACCGCGCTCGATTCCCCCGACGGCTCGCCGGTCGAAAAGAAGTACCTCAACTCAAGTAAGACCCGAGCGCGGCCTGCGGCCTACTTGAGGACGCCGCGTTCCGAGGGAGCTTCGAGGAACGCGACGATCTCGCGTCCCGGCCCGGTGGAGACCTCCGCCTGCATCGCGGCGATCGCCTGGGAGACGTTGAGCTTCGGATTGTAGAGCGTCTTGTAGAAGCGCTTGATTTCCTCGCGATCTTTGGCGGAGAAGGACGCGCGACGCAGGCCGACGCTGTTGAGGCCGTAGGGACGGCACGGATTGCCTTCGACCAGAAAGTACGGCGGCACGTCCTTCGTGAGCTTCGTCATGCCGCCTACCATCGCGTGACGTCCGACGCGCGTGAACTGATGGATGCCGGTCTGCCCGCCGATGGTCACGTAGTCGGCGACCTGCACGTGCCCGGCCAATTGGGCCAGGTTGCTCATCGTCACACCGTTACCCAAGATGCAGTTGTGCGCTACGTGCACGTACGCCAGGAGCAGGCAGTCGTCGCCGACCGCCGTGACGGCGTCCTCGCCGGTAGCCCGCTGCACGCTCACGTACTCGCGCAGAGTCGTGCGGCTGCCGATCCGCGTGAACGCGCGCTCGCCGGCGTACTTGCGATCCTGCGAGGCCGCACCGATCGTCGCGAAGGGGTATATGTAGCAGTCTTCGCCTATCTCGGTCCAGCCGTTTACGACCACGTGGGCCTGCAGCACGGTTCTGGCGCCGATGGATACGTGCTCGCCAACGACGCAGTAGGGTCCGACCTCGACGCTCTTCCCGATCTCCGCGTTGGGGTGGACGATGGCGGTGGGATGCAGCATTATCGAAGCGCCTCGTTCACGCGTGCAGGACGCTCGAATCCCCACCGAACATGCGCGGATCCGACGCGATAGAGAACATGATCTCGGCCGAGCACGCAAACTGCCCCTCGACCGTTGCGACGCCGCCGACCCAACCGATGTTGCGCTTGTGCCTGAGCATCTTTACTTCCATGTCGAGCCGGTCTCCGGGAACGACCGGGCGCCGAAACTTCGCCTTGTCTATGCCCGCCAGATACGGCGTCTTTCGAGAGAACTCGCCGGGCTCGAGGATCATCGCGCCCCCCAGCTGCGCGAGCGCTTCGATCATGTACACGCCTGGAAGCACCGGATTGCCCGGAAAGTGTCCGGCGAATATCTGCTCGTTATACGTTATGTTCTTGTACCCGCGCACGCGGACCATCGGCTCGAACTCCAGGATCCGGTCTACCAACAGCATCGGGTAGCGGTGCGGCAGCACCTCGAAAATCTGTCGTATGTCGAGTTCGGACAACTTCCCCTCCTACGCGGACACGGCGTGCAGCCGTTCCCGCAGCGCCCGCGTCGCCGACGCGTGCAGTTCGTGACCGCTCTTGACCGCAACGATTTCGCATTGGGGCCACGCTCCGAGAAGCGCCAGATCTCCGATCAGGTCGAGCACCTTGTGACGCACCGCCTCGTTGGGCCAGCGCAACGGCTGCATCGGGCCATCGGGTGCGAAGACGAGCGCGTTGTCGAGCGTGGCTCCCAGTGCCAGGCCGCGGCTGCGCAGAGCCTCGACTTCGTGCAGGTAACCGAACGTACGGGCCGCCGCGACGTCGTCGCAATAGCGCTGCGGATCCACGCGATCGTAGAAATACTGCGTTCCGATCGGCGGCGGGAAATCCGCAACGAAGCGAACCGCGAACTCCTCGCTCGGCAGCGCCGCGACCATGCGGTCGCCCGAGCGCACGTAGACCGGTTCGTCCAGCACGAGTGTGGCGCGTGCGAGCGCTTGGGTCTCGATGCCGCAAGCGAGAACGTCGCGGACGAACTCGGCCGAGCTGCCGTCGCGCGCCGGGATTTCGGGACCGTCAACGGCGATCTCGGCATTCGTCACCCCGAGGGCGAAGAGCGCCGAGAGCAAGTGCTCGGTGGTGGATACGCTCGCGCCGTCTCGCCCGAGCACGGTCGCGCGCGAGGTATCCACGACGTACTCGACCGTTGCGGGCACGCGCGTCGTACCGAGAACGAAAACGAGACCCGTGCCGGCCGGCGCGGGGCGCAGCTCCACCGCGGATGGCGCGCCGGTGTGCAGGCCGACCCCGTCGAACCGGATGCGGTCGCGCAGCGTCGCCTGCATCATCGAAGGCTACGTCGCCCGTCGCGAGCGCTCGCGCTCCAAAGCTTCAACACGATCGAACAGCTTTGGCAGCTTGCGAATCATGACCTCTCGGCGCAGTTCGTCCCGGTGCTCTTGTGCGGGATTACCAGAGACGGTCTTGCCGTCGGGAACGTCGCTCCAGATACCGGACTGGCCGGCTATCGTCACGCGCGAACCGACGGTAACGTGTCCTTTGAAACCCACTTGCCCGGCGACTTTCACGTAATCGCCGACGATCGTCGAACCCGCCAATCCCGTCAGCGCGGCGATGACGCAGTGCTTGCCGATTCGGCAGTTGTGGCCGATCTGCACGAGGTTGTCCACCTTCGTTCCCGTTCCTACGGTCGTGCTGCCCGTCTGCGCTCGATCCACGCACGAGTTGGCTCCGATCTCGACGTCGTCTGCGAGCACCACGTTGCCGACTTGCGGGATCCGCTCGGAGCGTCCGTCCACGAACGCCCATCCGAAGCCGTCCCCTCCCACGGTGCAGCCCGCGTGCAGCACGACGCGGTCGCCGGCGCGGCAGCGCGCCATCAGGCGCGCGTGCGGATGCATCCACACGCCGCTGCCGATGCTCGCGTCGTCTCCCAGGTACGCGCCGGTATCCACGACGCTGCCCGCGCCTACCACCGCGCGCCGGCCGACGTACGCGTTCGCGCCGACGTAGGCGTCCGCAGCGAGCTGCGCGTCCGATTCGATAACCGCGCTCGGATGCCGGAACGGCCCGCGCGGACGCGGCGGCGCGAACGACGCCAGCACCCGCGCGAGGGCGTGGCGCACGTTTTCGACGATCAGGAGCGGTTTGGAGGCGGGCTCGGAAGCGATTGCCTCCTCGACTAAGACTGCGGCGGCGCTTCCCGCCAGCGCGGCCGCAAGGTAGCGTTCGTCGGTAGCGAAGGTCAGCGCGTCGGGACCTGCGTCGTCCACGCTGCCGACCCGAGCGATGCGAACGCTGCCGTCCCCGACGACTCGGCCGCCGACGCTCGCGGCCAACTCAGCCAGCGTGGCCGGCATGTCGCACCTCCTTTAGATGCCCGGCGAGGGCGTGGCCTTCTCCGTAATGTTCAGCGCCTTTTCAACGTCGGCGGTGATGTCCACGCCGCCGTAGCCGACGCCTTCGCGCGTGAAGACGAGCTTGAGCTGGCGTTGCGATGCGATCTTTCCGGCGGCGTCTCGAATCTCGCCCGAGAGCTGATCGGTAACTTTCCCGTACTTGCGCTGGAGCGCGAGTGCGTCGAACTGCTTGCGAGATTGGCTCTCGCGGCGCGCGCCGATGGATCGCTCGTCGGCGTTGAGCTGATTCTGATAGCCTTGATACTCGGGCCAGTTGGCGACGATGCGCTGCACGTCCACCAGCCCGATCTGGCTGGACGGCGCGCAGGCTGCCGGCACCGCGACCGCACAGAGGGCGATTACCAATAAATGCTTCTTCACTCGTGTTGACTTTCGACGTCCTTAATCACTTGGTTGGTCATGTCGTAGCCGCCTGCCGCGGCGCGAACGTTGTCGAAGACGATGCTGAATCCCTCATCCTTCGCCAGGCGCGTCGCGTCCCGCTGGACCTGTGCGACGATCTGGCCGTACAGGTCGCTGCGGCGGCTCTGGAGAGAGGAGAGCTCCTTCGCTGCGGCGCCCGTCGCCCCGACGTCCGCGCCGTGGAGCGCGGCGAACTGGCGATCGAGATCGCTCTTCGTCGCGTTGTACTCCTGGATCGTCTTGGCGACGTCGGCCTGGAACAGACCGACGAACCGCCGGTGAATCTGCGCGAGCGCAGACTGCACGCTGGGCGAAAGATTCGTGGGCAGCGGAGCCGGTCCGATGCTGCGCAGCTGGGCGCCGACCTCGTTCCGGTGCTCGACCAGCTTGGACTGCGTCTGCGCCGCGATCGCCCCTGCCTGCGACCGGATCGCGTCGCCGGTCTCTTTGTCGAGCTGCGCGCGATAGGCTCGCAGAACGGCGGCGTCGGCGCTGCGCTGCGTCGCCAGCGCCTGCCCCTCTTTTTCGTCGAGGGCGGCGAGCTGAGACTGCGCCTGCTTGCGAGCCGCCGGGTCCATCGCCAGGTTCGAGAGCCGCATCTTGACCGCCAAACGCTGCGAAGCGTCCTCCTGCGTGAGCCGGAGAGAGAGATCCGTCTCGTTCTGCTGGAGCTGCTCTGCCTTCGCGCGATACTTCTGGTTGGCTTGCATCTCGAGCTGATTGGCGATGGCCGAGGTAGCCGCGTTGTTCTGGGCGACCACGCTCTGCTGGTAGGCCTGCAGGTCCGCATTGGCGGCTTGGGCCGCCTGCGATGCCTGCTGTGCCGACGCACCGCTCATCTGCGATGCGGCCAGCGCACCGCCCCCCTTGACGCCCGCCGCCGCGAGCGCCGCCGCGATCGCCTGCTGTTCGCGCTTTGAGTAGTTTTGCTGCTCGAGTGCGAGAATTCGATCGGCGCGTATCTGCGCGGCCCGCAGCTCGCGGTTGAGTTCGGCGGTTTGCTGCGCGATCTGGGCGGCCGTGCGCGGCACCTGCGGCGCCGAAGCCGCCAGATCGATCGCCGCGATCGCGTCGTCGAGTTGCGAGAGCTGCGGATAGAGCGGATGATGCTTGACGACGTCGTCGAGACGCACGTATCCCGTGCCCCGCACCGATGCGGAGTGGACGTTCGGGCCGCAACCGGCGGATAGCGCCGCCGCCGCGCAGGCCAAACTCAGCGCCATTGCGAGTTTCGCAGTGTCGAACCGGCTACTTCCCGAGCTCATTTTGGACGTCGGTTGTAATGTCCGTGCCCCCGTAGATCACGTCCGCGCGGTCGAGCACGAGCAGAAGGTTCTTCTTGCGGGCGACGTCCTGCGTCGCCGATTTCGTCGCATCCACGAGCGGTTTGAGCAGCTGATCCTGTTTGTCGGCGACGGTTTTGTCGTATTCTTGCATGATCTGCTTTTTGTCGTCGTCGCTCTTGGCCTGCGCGATCTTGGAGGAGTAGAGCTGGCGCTGCACCGAGACGAACTGGCTCATCTGATTGTTGGCGCTCTGCACTTTCGGCAGCGTGTCGAGCGCGTTCTGATCCACGTACCCGATCTCCGAAGGCGCCGGAGTCGCCGCGGGCGGATTGATCGCCTGCGCGCTGGCGAAGAGGATCTCGACGTCCTTCGTGATGTCCTGTCCGCCGAAGATCACGATGCGCTTATCCACCACCACGGAAAGATTGCGCGTGGCGCTCACCGCTGCGATCGCCAGCTGCGCGCGCTGAAACATCGGGCCGATTATCTCCCGCTGCTTGTCTTCGTACTGCTGCTGAAACTGCAGGGTGATTCTCTGCTTGTCCGAGTCGCTGCGCGCCCGCTTGACCTGCGCGTTGTACTGCGCGTCGAGCTGGGACTTATACGAGGCGAGGGCGCGGTTCGCCGACACGAAGGGCGGGAGGCTGCCGAGTTCGGCTTGATCCACGAAGCCCACGTCGGTGATATCCGCCGCGATGGCTCCCGGCGCCGTACCGACGGCCAACAGGAAGCCGGCGGCGATGCAGATCGCTGACCGGATGTTCATACTCTTCCTTTTAGAAACTCTGTCCGATTCCAAAGCTCGTGTGCGTACCGTTCACGCCCTTGGCGAAGTCGATGCGTATGGTGCGCAGGCCTAGTTGCGGTACGTCGAACCGGAAGCCGAAGCCTGCGTCGCCGTAGAGCGCCCAGTCCGAGGGGTAGCCGGTGATGCGGTTCGTGTAGGGATTCAGCAGCGGGTCCGCGCCTCGAATCCGGTAGTCCAGCTCGTCCACGAAGACGGCCACGGTGATGCGCCTATCTACGGAAAGCGGCTGCCTCAGTTCGACCTGCCCGAGGTAGGCGTTGGTCGCATAGAATACTTGGTTGTAGCCGCGCATCTGCTGATCGGAGAACGTGAACAGCGAACTGGGCGGGAGTACGCCGTTCGAGAAGTAGCCGGCCCCGTGAACGCCGAGCGACGCGCTCCTGAGCACGGGGAAGAACTTTGCGATGTCCAGCGTGCTCTGCGAGAAGGAGAAGTTCGAGCCGATCGCCGGCTCGGAGATCGTGGTCGAAAGCAGCGCGCGCACGCCGTCGCGCGGGTTGAACGGATCGTCCAGCGTGATCGTCTGGAGGCTCAGCCCGGTCGTCACGAGATTGTACGGAAGGCCGGTGTTGACGTTCGCAATCGAAGATGCCGCAATGCCGAAGGAACCGCCGTTGCTGCTCTGCGAGGAGTTGATCGGGCTGGGCGTCGGCCCCACGAAGATGTTCGGCTGGTTTCCTTGGAAGTAGTACGGCGACGGCACGGTCGTATCGTATTTGATCTTTTGCGCGCCGACGTTTAGCGAGAGAATCGTATAGTCGCTCATGCGCCGGCCGATGTTGCCCGTCACGCCCGCGGCGCTCGACGTGTTCGTTGCGTCGGTGCTGCCGACTTGCTGGGCGTTCGAGCTCGGATACAGCGTCACGGGTATCGGCACGTTGCCGTTGCTGGCGATGCCGCTTCCGGCTCCGGTAATGGCGTAGATCGGATAGTAGTACGTCGAGCGGTTGGCAAAGATCGAGCCGCCCACGGTGTACTTCATCCCTTGCGGCGTCGTGCTCAAGTACGGTACGGAGAGCGAGAGCTGCGCCAGCGACGTTCTGGCGCCCACTTCGAACTGGATGCCGCCGGAGTTGCCGGTGCCGTGCAGGTTGTTATCCGAAAGGCCGAGCGTCGCGTAGAGACCTTGGCCGGTAAGACCGCCCGAATAGCCGAATCCGACGTTCGCCGAAGCCGTGCGCTGCTCGGTGACGTGCCAAACGACCGTGACGTCCTGCGGCTTCTTCGGATCGGGCCCGGGCTTGATGTCCGGCTCGACCTTCGAGAAGAAGTTCAGCGCCTGGAGACGCTCGTAGTCGCGCTTGATCGCGTCGGTATTGAGCACCATCCCGGGCCGCTCGCGCAGTTCGCGCCGGACGACTTGGTCGTGCGTGCGCGTGTTTCCGGTGATCTCGACCAGCGCGATGCGCGCTACGTAGATGTCGTACTTCACGTTGGCCGTACCGGCTTGCAGGTCGATCGACGACGGATCGATACCCCCCTCGAAGTTGCCCAGCTCGAGATGGAACTTCGTCTCGTAGAGCTTTTGGAGCGCTTTGTAGTCGGCGTCGCGGACGGCATCGGAGTAGACGCTTCCCGTTTTTAAGGTAAGCGTCGGCAGGATCAGCGGCGGCGGCAGCAGCGGATCCCCGCCGATGATGATCTGCTTGACGATCAGGCCTTCCTGAATCGTGAGCGTCAGCGCGCCGGTCTTCGGATCGAGATTGATGTCCTTGACGTGGGTCGGAACCTGTCCGCCGTAGCCGATGCGTTCGTAATAGTTATTGATCTTCAGGACGTCTTGGCGGAAGGTATTCGTATTGAAGACCTGGCCGACGGAGAGATCCATCAGCGCTGCCAGCGTATCGCTCGGCACCTTCGCGTTCCCGGTGAAGACGATCTTCGTGATCACCGGATTCTCGACGACCCGGTAGGTGATCGCGATCCCGCCCGGGCGCTCGCGCACCAGCGGCGGGGCGATATCCGCGAAGTACCCCAGCGCGTTGATGCGGGCGAGGTCCTCCTGGACGACCTTCGGATTATAGAGCTGGCCGGGACGAGCCTCGACGACCCCCATGATCGTCTGCGTGGGAACGCGCACATTGCCCGTGACGTCCACCGAAACGATCTTTAGCCCGGTCGCCGACTGCGCCGTCGCAGGCTGCATCGGCAGCAAGCCGACCCCCGCCGCAGCGAGCAGCGCAAGGATCGTGCCAACGAGCCGTTTCGACGCACCGCTGCGCCAGAGGTCAAAGGTCATGTGAAAAAATCGTCCTCGATCAACCAAGCAGTGCCGACGCCGTCAACACAGGCCAATGCGTGCGGGCGCGTCCCCTGCGACCCGGCTCGCCCTGTTCCGCCCTTGCGACCCGGTGTCCTTGCACGCCATGGGTGCCGGAGCGTGCGTCTAATCAAAATGCCATCACCAGAAATAGTGCTGCGCCGTCAGGCTAAAGCCGCTGTTGCCGACGAGCGGCTGGCCGATGAGATAACCCGCGCCGTATCCGACCGAGTTCGGCAGCTGCACTAGTTTGGTCGGGCCCGTTTGATAGTAGAAGTTGAGCGTTGCCGTCGTGTCCGTCCCTGCCTGCACCTGAAGTCCGAACGATTGAATCTGAGGAATCCCGAAAGTCACGGCGTAGACCGCGCTCACGGCCTTACCAAGCAGCCGCGTCGCGCTGAAGCCGACGTTGCCGTAGTACCCGAGGGTGAGGTTGACGCTCGATAGGCCAAGTCCTTGCCCGATCGTGCTCTCCACCGGAGCGAGCAGGCCGGCGGCAAACTGGGCGTTGAGGATATTGAAGGCTTCCTGCCCGACGGTGATCGTGCTGTTCTGACTCACGGAGACGTTCGGGATCGGCGAGAGCGCGCCCAAGGGCGTGACGCCGCCGGGCTGCTGCTGGGCGAGCATGGACTGGCGGTTGAAGCCGATGCCTCCGACGAACCCGCCGAAGGGCGCAATGAGCCCCAGCAGCTCGCTGCGGCTGTACCCCGCCGGGATCGAGGTCAGCCCGATCTTCAAGCCGGCGATCGGCCCATCCACGGTGATGGATATTTCGGCCGAGCCGTAGGGGTTGCGGGCCCGGTCCGGGTCCGGATTGACGACGCTGGCCGAGGCGACGGCGTGGAGGTTGGGAGCCAGGCCGTCCGCGGCGTTGAACGTCACGGCGCCCTCCTTGACCCGGAAGGCCCGGTCAAAATAAGTAAGCGTTCCCCCGGTTGAATTGATCTTGCCGTCGAGCGTCGGGGCGGCGAACGTCCCGCCGACCGAGACCGAGCCGCTCGCACCGATGTCAAGGCCCGCCCCGTAGCCGCTGCCGCGC
>Ga0265342_10003387_pt1 | contig 13137 bp, 11 predicted proteins | sample 4CB327metaG_FD_203125 | JGI IMG/M metagenome (GOLD analysis project Ga0265342, IMG submission 203125) | Rhizosphere microbial communities from Carex aquatilis grown in University of Washington, Seatle, WA, United States - 4-CB3-27 metaG | ecosystem: Host-associated > Plants > Roots >...
GAAAAGCAAGGATTTTAGACATCCGCTCGTGTGTTCAGGATGTTAGGCAGCATTCGGCAATTGCAGAGAGACGTAACCGTTGCCAATTGGCATAACGGACCCCATCGCTGGCAGCCGGCCCCCGCGCTAAAGGTATTATCTTACGTATGTCGAACCGGGTCTATCTCGACTGGAATGCGACCACGCCGCTTCGCGACGAAGCGCGACGTGCGATTGCGTCTGCGCTCGATCTGCCCGGTAACGCGTCGTCGGTTCACGCCGAGGGACGCGAGGCGCGGAAATGGATTGAAGGCGCGCGCGCCGCGGTGGCTTCAGCCGTCGGTGCTGCGCCAAGGAATGTGGTCTTTACCTCGGGCGGGACCGAAGCGAATGCGCTCGCGCTGGCGCCGAACCTGAAGCGCGGGTCGGGACCTGCGGTCGAGCGCCTCGTGGTATCTGCGATCGAGCACGCTTCCGTGCTCGCAGGCGGCCGGTTTTCGCAAAGTCAGATCGATGCGTTGCGCGTAACGTCGGCAGGTGTCGTGGACCTCGATCATTTGCGCCAATTGCTTCGCGAGCGGCCGCCGGCATTGGCGTCGATCATGCTCGCCAACAACGAAACCGGCGCCATTCAGCCGGTCGCAGCAGTGGCTGGTATCGTGCACGAGGCGGGCGGGCTTCTGCATGTCGATGCGATCCAGGCGTTCGGCAAAATCCCGATGGATATTGCGGCGCTGGGCGCCGACCTCCTGACGTTGTCCGCGCACAAGATCGGCGGCCCCAAGGGCGTCGGGGCACTGGTTCTTGCCGAAGGACTGAGTGGGCTTGAGCCATTGTTGCGGGGCGGCGGGCAGGAATTGAGCCGCCGCGCCGGAACCGAAAATGTTGCCGGCATTGCCGCCTTCGGCGCGGCTGCCGCCGCCGCCATGACAGATCTCGCCACCGATAGCCGCCGCCTGGCGGGTTTGCGGGAGCGTCTCGAGAAGGGGCTTCGTCAGACCAATGACGCCATCATATTCTCGGATTCCGCCCAACGGTTGCCAAATACCACTCTGTTCACGGTTCCCGGCCTGAAGGCCGAAACCGCCGTCATTGGCTTCGATCTCGCCGGGATCGCGGTGTCGTCGGGCTCGGCTTGCTCGTCGGGCAAGGTGCAGCCCTCCCATGTGCTCGAAGCCATGGGGTTCAACGGCGATATCGCGCAAGGGGCGGTGCGGCTCAGTATGGGCTGGTCCACGCGAGATGCGGACATAGATCGGTGCCTGGAGGCTTGGCGAAACCTCGCCCGTAGCTTACTTAAGGGTCAGCGACGAAACACAGCTTGAACGGTTCTAAGCAGGTGATTTCGTCCGGAATACATCGTAAGAGACCACCCGAATAGGGTTCCACCGCGGTCCTTGAAACCGCGAGCGGAGGAATAGATGGCTGCCGTACAAGAGACGGTCGATCGGGTTCGCCAGATCGACGTCGATCAGTATCGATATGGGTTTGAGACACTCATCGAGTCCGAGAAGGCCCCAAAGGGGTTGTCGGAAGATACTGTCCGCTTCATTTCTGCAAAGAAGAACGAACCGGCCTGGATGCTGGAATGGCGCCTGGAGGCCTATCGCCGCTGGCTGACCATGACCGAGCCGACCTGGGCGCGCGTCAACTATCCGAAAATCGATTATCAGGACCTCTATTACTATTCCGCGCCGAAGCCGAAGAAGGCGCTGTCGTCGATCGATGAAATCGATCCGGAAATTCTCAAGACCTACGAGAAGCTCGGCATTCCCTTGCGCGAAGTCGCGATTCTCGAGGGCGTCGAACCGCCGCCCGGAGGCGCGCCGTCGCCGGGCCGCAAGATCGCGGTCGATGCCGTGTTCGACTCGGTGTCGGTCGCGACCACGTTCAAGGAAGAGCTGAAAAAGGCCGGCGTAATCTTCATGCCGATTTCGGAAGCGATCCGCGAGCATCCGGAAATCGTGAAGAAGTATCTCGGCACGGTGGTGCCGACCTCGGACAATTTCTTCGCTACGCTGAATTCGGCCGTGTTCTCCGACGGCTCGTTCGTCTACGTGCCGCCGGGCGTCCGCTGCCCGATGGAACTGTCGACCTATTTCCGCATCAACGAACGCAATACCGGCCAGTTCGAGCGCACGCTGATCATCGCCGACAAGGGTTCTTACGTCAGCTATCTCGAAGGCTGCACCGCGCCGCAGCGCGATGAAAACCAGTTGCATGCCGCCGTGGTCGAACTCGTCACGCTGGACGATGCCGAGATCAAGTATTCGACGGTGCAGAACTGGTACCCCGGCAACTCCGAGGGCAAGGGCGGGATCTACAATTTCGTCACCAAGCGCGGCGACTGCCGCGGCGTCAATTCGAAGATTTCGTGGACGCAGGTGGAGACGGGCTCTGCGATCACCTGGAAATATCCGAGCTGCATCCTGCGCGGCGACAATTCACGCGGCGAGTTCTATTCGATCGCGATTTCGAACGGTCATCAGCAGGTCGATTCCGGGACCAAGATGATCCATCTCGGCAAGAACACGACGAGCCGGATCATTTCCAAGGGCATCGCGGCCGGCGTATCGCAAAACACTTATCGTGGTCTCGTCACGGCACATCGCAAGGCGACCGGCGCGAGAAACTTCACCGCCTGCGACTCGCTTCTGATCGGCGACAAGTGCGGCGCGCACACCGTGCCTTACATCGAAGCAAAGAACTCGTCGGCGCTGTTCGAGCATGAAGCGACGACCTCGAAGATTTCCGAGGACGTGCTGTTCTACTGCGTGCAGCGCGGTCTGAGTCAGGAAGAAGCGGTCGGCCTGGTCGTCAACGGTTTCGTCAAGGACGTCTTGCAGCAACTGCCGATGGAATTCGCGGTGGAAGCGCAGAAGCTGATCTCGATTTCGCTGGAAGGCAGCGTCGGCTGACGCAGCGTCGCCCGCCTCGAAGGCGGCTCAAGGCGATTGGTTTGAAAGGTAATTGAATGTCACTGCTTGAAGTCAGGAATTTGCAGGTGCGTGTCGAGGAGCGTGAAATCCTCCACGGGCTGTCGCTCACCGTGAACCAGGGCGAGGTTCACGCCATCATGGGACCGAACGGCTCCGGGAAGTCGACGCTGTCGCACGTGATCGCCGGCAAGCCGGGCTATGAAGTCACCGGCGGCGAAATCCTGTTCAAGGGCGAAGACCTGCTCGAGATGGACCCGAACGAACGCGCCGCCAAGGGTGTGTTTCTCGCCTTCCAGTACCCGGTCGAAATCCCCGGCGTGATCACCATGAACTTCCTGCGCACGGCCTACAACGCCCAGCGCAAGGCGCGCGGCGAGAACGAATTGATGGCGCCGGAATTCCTGAAGAAGGTGCGCGAGGTCGCCAAGAAGCTCGGCATCCCGCAGGACATGCTCAAGCGTGGCGTCAATGTCGGATTCTCCGGCGGCGAAAAGAAGCGCAACGAAATTCTTCAGATGGCGTTGTTCGAGCCGAGCCTCTGCATCCTGGACGAGATGGATTCCGGCCTCGACATCGATGCGCTGCGCATCGCGGCCGATGGCGTCAACGCGCTGCGTTCGCCCGATCGGGCGATGGTCGTGATCACGCACTATCAGCGCTTGCTGAACTATATCGTTCCCGACTTCGTGCATGTGATGTCGAAGGGCAAGGTCGTCAAAAGCGGCGGCAAGGAACTGGCGTTGGAGCTTGAAGCCTCCGGCTACGCGCAGTTCGAGGACGCGGCCTGACGGATACGGATATTGTAATGAACATTGCTTTGGCAAAGACCAAGACTATGCAGGAGCCGAGCGATATCTTTGCTGCCGCGCGCGATCGGTTGCCCGGCACCGGCAAGGTCGCCGATCTGCGCGTGCAGGCGTTTGAAGCCTATGCGCGCGCCGGCTTGCCGCATCGCCGGCTGGAAGACTGGAAATATACTGACCTGCGCGCCTTGATGCGTGAGGTGCTGCCGCTCGCGGCAGCCCCGGATACGAGCGCGCTCGAACGCACCAAAACCGTGCTGGCGGCGCTCCCGGTCGTTGACGCCCATCGTCTGGTTCTGGTGGACGGCATCCTCGTGCCGGCGCTTTCGAACCTCGGCGCGCTGGAGTCTGGCGTCCGTGTGCATACCTTGCGCGAAATTCTGGAAGATAATTCCAATGCCGCGCGCGCCGATCTGCTCCAAAACGGCGTGGCATCCGGCGCCATGGTTGAGCTGAACGCCGCGATGGCGACCGACGGCGCCGTGATCACGGTAGCCAACGGCGCAGTTCTCGCCAAACCGCTTCACGTCGTGCACGTGGCGGCCCGTTCATCGGCTTCAACCTATACCCGTTCGTTCCTGCACCTCGGCAATGCCGCGCATGCGACGTTCGTGGAAAGCTTTGTCGCGGTCGACGGCGTCAAATCTTACCAGGCGAACGATGCCGTCATTGTCTCGCTCGGTGACGACGCCCAGTTGCAGCATGTGCGGCTGATGACAGATAGCCCCGATGCCAGCAACATCACGACGGCCGTCTTTACGATCGGCGCCAAATCACGCCTCACCAGCTTCAACATGACGAGCGGCGGCGGCCTCAGCCGCTATCAGGGCTACCTGACGTTTGTGGGCGAGGGGGCCGAGGCCAGCGTCAATGGCGTGAACCTCCTGAACGAGCGGCAGCACGCCGACACCACGCTGTTCCTCGATCATGCGGTGCCGAATTGCGCCAGCCGCGAAATCTTCCGCGCGGTGGTCGATGATCGCGCGCATTCGGTGTTTCAGGGCCGCATCATCGTCAAACCGAACGCGCAGAAGACCGACGCCAAGATGATGACGCGGGCACTGCTGCTCTCGGACGAAGCCGAGGCCGACAACAAGCCGGAACTGGAAATCTTTGCCGATGACGTGACCTGCGGGCACGGCGCCACCACCGGCGCGCTCGACGAAAGCCTGCTGTTCTATCTGCGAGCCCGCGGCCTTTCCGAGAAGGAAGCCCAGGCGCTTCTGATTCAGGCCTTCGTCGGTGAGGCCATCGAATCGATCGCCAGCGATGAACTTCGCGAGGTCGCGATCACGACGGCGCAGCGCTGGCTGGAGATGCGGGGATGACGATGCACCCGGCCGTCTCGAATGGCTCTTATGACGTCGCCCGCCTGCGGGAAGATTTTCCGGCGCTGGCGACCAAGGTCTATGGCAAGCCGCTCGTCTATCTCGACAATGCCGCCTCCGCGCAAAAGCCGTTTGCGGTGCTCGATCGCATGACCGAGGCCTACAAGAGCGAATACGCCAACGTGCATCGCGGGCTGCATTATCTCGCCAATGCCGCCACCGAGGCCTACGAGGGCGCCCGCGAGAAGGTCGCTAAATTCCTCAACGCGCCGCGCACCGAGGAGATCATCTTCACCCGCAACGCGACCGAAGCCATCAATCTGGTGGCGTCGTCGTGGGGTGCGCCGAATATCAAAGAGGGCGACGAGATCGTGCTCTCGATCATGGAGCACCATTCCAATATCGTACCCTGGCATTTCCTCAGGGAACGTCAGGGTGCGGTTCTCAAGTGGGCCGACGTCGACGACGACGGCAACTTCCTGATCGAGGAATTCGAAAAGCAGCTCTCGCCACGCACCAAGCTGGTGGCGATCACCCAGATGTCGAATGCGCTTGGCACCATCGTGCCGGTGAAGGAAGTCGTGAAGATCGCGCACGCCAGGGGCATCCCGGTGCTGGTCGACGGCAGCCAGGGCGCGGTGCACCTGACGATCGACGTGCAGGACATCGGCGCGGATTTCTACGTCTTTACCGGCCACAAGTTGTACGGGCCCACGGGCATCGGCGTGCTTCACGCCAGGCACGACCTTCTCGTGAACATGCGCCCGTATAACGGCGGCGGCGAGATGATCCGCGAAGTGGCGCGCGATTTCGTCACCTACGGCGACCCGCCGCACAAATTCGAGGCCGGAACGCCGGCCATCGTCGAAGCGATCGGGCTTGGAGCCGCAATTGACTACGTCAACTCGATCGGCAAGGAGCGCATTGCCGCGCACGAGCACGACCTCCTGACCTACGCGGAGGCGCGTTTGCGCGAAATCAACTCGCTGCGCATGATCGGCACCGCCAAGGGCAAAGGTCCGCTGATCTCCTTCGAGATGAAGGGCGCTCATCCGCACGATGTCGCCACCGTCATCGACCGGCAGGGAATTGCTGTGCGCGCCGGCACCCATTGCGTGATGCCGCTTTTAGAGCGGTTCAATGTCACCGCGACGTGCCGGGCCTCGTTCGGGATGTATAATACGCGCGAGGAAGTCGACCATCTGGCACAGGCGTTGATCAAGGCGCGGGAATTGTTCGCATGACCGACATTGTTGAAGCCAAGGACGTGGAAGCCAAGGATCCGGAATCCCGGACTTCCAATATGGAAACCCAGTCGGCGCTGCCGCCGGAGGAAACCGAGCGGCTGAGCGGCGACATCGTGGCCGCGCTGAAGACCGTGTTCGATCCGGAAATCCCGGCCGATATCTACGAGCTTGGCCTGATCTACAAGGTCGAGCTCAAGGACGACCGCTCCGTCGATCTCCTGATGACGCTGACCACGCCGAACTGTCCGGCGGCGGGCGAACTGCCGCAGATGGTCGAGAACGCGGTTGCGAGCGTACCCGGTGTCGGCGTCGTCAACGTGAATCTGGTGTGGGATCCGGCATGGACGCCGGACCGCATGTCGGACGAGGCCCGTCTCGTCCTCAATATGTGGTGAGCGCCCGCGGACGATAGAACGCCTTATTGAATTGGCTTTGGGATTGACCACATGACACAGATGACCCCGACTTCACCGACCCCGAAGCCAAAGCTGCGCCCCCGTCCGCAGGTCATGAAGCTGACCGAAGCGGCTGCGACGCGTGTTGCGGAACTGACCAAACGCGCCGATTCCGAAATTGTCGGCCTGCGGGTCGGCGTCAAGAACGGCGGCTGCGCCGGTCAGTCCTACACGGTCGAATATGCCCACGAGGTTCGCCCGACCGATGAAGTCGTCGAGGACAAGGGCGTGAAGATCCTGGTCGATCCCAAGGCGGTGCTGTTCCTGCTCGGCACGGAGATGGACTACAAGGCCGACAAGATGCAGGCCCAGTTCATCTTCAATAATCCCAACCAGATTGGCGCCTGCGGCTGCGGCGAATCGGTTCAGCTCAAGCCGGCTGAAATCGAAGGCTGACGCGACGTTCGTGTCGCTGTTCGTCCGAACCGGGTTTGGGGAGCGGATAGGGCGATGGATCGCGATTTCCTGATCGATCTGTTTTCAGACTTTGGTCCGGTGACTATCCGCCGGATGTTCTCCGGCTATGGCATTTCCGCCGACGGCAGCAATTTTGCGCTCGCATTGCGCGCAGGTCTTTATTTCCGTGCCGACGAAGCGACCATTCCGCAATTCGAGGCGGAGGGATCGAAGCCGTTCCAGTACCAGCAGAGAAAGTCCGGGAAGGTCATCACCGTCAATTCGTACTGGGAATTGCCCGCACGGCTGTTCGACGATTCGGAAGAACTGACCGGTTGGGCGAAAGCCGCTTTGGCCGCGGCACAGCGAGCGGCGGTGAACAAGCGTCCACGCCGGAAAGCTGCCACGGGCAAGACGCCGGCGAGAACGGCCGTTGCCAAAAAAACTGCGGCGAACAAAGCGGCTTCGAAAAAGAAAAAGCCTGCCGCCGCTAAGAATGCGCGGCGGAAGAGAGTCTAAGCGACCTGACCGCGGGTTTCCGCGGCATATTCGGGGTCTGCCTCGCAGATCACGCGATTGCGCCCGGCGCGCTTGGCGGCGTAGAGGCACGCATCGGCCCGTTCGATCAGGGAATCCATATCGTCGCCCGGCTTGAGCATCGAGACCCCAACCGAAATGGTGACGCGGCCGAGGATTTCGCCGGTAGATTTCTTTTTCAATTCCTTCGACATTACGGCGCGGCGGATGTGATCGGCGACCGTCAGGGCCTGTCGCAGTGCTGTATGAGGCAGTACCACGGCGAATTCCTCGCCGCCGTAGCGGGCGGTGATGTCCTGCCCCTTGATTGATTGCTTCAGCGACATCCCGACCAGCCGCAACACCTGGTCGCCGGTGAGATGACCGTAGGAATCGTTGAACGACTTGAAGTAATCGATGTCGAACATCAGGAGTGAGAGCGGCTCTCCTGTTTCCAGTGCATTCGCAACCGCAACCTCGAGCGACCGGTCGAAATACTTGCGGTTGCCGAGACCGGTCAGGGGATCGGTCAGGCTTTCGGCCCGGATCGCCTCGAGGCTCTGCTGAAGATTGTGGATTTCGGCTTTGGAAAGGGCCAACCGCGCTTCCAGCGCCTTGGTCGTCTCGCGCATGTCGTGCGTGGTCCTGACCAGCGAGTTGACCAGCTTCCTGACCTGTTCGTTGTTGGTGACGGTTGCAAGCTTTTGGCCGACGGTCGAAAGGTTCTCGCTGTAGGTCGCCGACATCGTCAGCGCTTCGCCGATCAGGAGCATCACGTCGTCGATCTCGCCGATGACGCGGGCGCCGACCTTGTCGATGCGGTCGGTGGTCTTGATGTGGGAGAGGTAGGTTTCGTAGATCTGTTCGAGGTCGGCCTCGGTCAGCTTGCCATTGCGGGCGAGTGTCTCGTTGATGACCTTGTTGAGCTGCGGATTGTAGCCGGTCGCGTAGACGTACCAGATTTCATAATTGCGAGGGATTGCGGTTTGCCGCAACGACCTGATCTGGCCCAGTGCCAATTCGGCAAAGGCCATCGTTCTCTCGAATTCGTCCAGCACCGAAATAAGCCCCCGCGACGTCAGCGGCGGCTCGCTGATCGCGCCAATCTCTTAAACAATGGTGTTCAAGCTACTGGAGGTCGATGAACGAGCCGTTAAACGGAGGACCCTACTGACGTAGGGATCTGCCGATCAGACGCGGGCGCGAACCGGCCGCAGCAAAAAAGCCGGAAGATGCGAATGATCCGCTGGTTCTGACGCGGAAGAATGGTTCTGCGAAGCGGGGCGGGGTCTGTTCGAAGCGCCGCGTGCGGTCGAGGACGGCGTTACCGGCGCCGCTGCCACGTCCGCAATCTTAGATTGTGTCGACGGGGCAGGGTTGCGGCCTGCAGCACTGCCGCCCTCACGGTCACGGCGCCGCTTGCGGCCTCCGCGGCGCGAACCCTCACGTTCCTCACCACGTGAACGTCCGTGTTCCTGCGCATCCGCCTGTTCCGGCAATTCGGCGTCCGGGCTGCCTTCAGCGCGCGGAATGCTCTGTCCGATCAGTTTTTCGATCGCCGCCATCGATTTGTGATCGAGCGACGTGACGAGGGAGATCGCGGTTCCGGTACGGCCGGCGCGTCCTGTGCGACCGATCCGGTGAACGTAGTCGTCGGCGTGGTGGGGAATATCGAAATTGTAGACGTGGCTGACGGCCGGAATATCGAGGCCGCGGGCAGCGACGTCGGAGGCGACCAGAAGCGGAATGTCGCCCTTTCGGAACTGATCGAGCGCCGCCATGCGAGCCGTCTGATCCATGTCGCCATGCAGCGCGCCGACGCTGAAGCCATGCTTTTGCAGCGACTTGTAGACGACGGCGACTTCGCGTTTGCGGTTGCAGAAGATGATCGCGTTGTTGAGATCCTTGGCTTCGCGGAGCAGGCGGCGCAGGATTTCGCGCTTCTGGTGCGCTTCGCGACCCGAGGGCACTTGCAACTGGGTGATGGTGGCGACGGTTGTCGCGGGCTTCGAGACTTCCACCTTTTCAGGATTGTGCAGGAAGGTCTCGGTGATGCGCCGGATCTCTGGCGGCATCGTTGCTGTGAAGAACAGGGTTTGGCGGGTGAACGGGACGAGCTTGCAGATGCGCTCGATGTCGGGAATGAAGCCCATGTCCAGCATGCGGTCGGCTTCATCGATCACCAGCAATTCGACGCCAGTGAGCAGCAGGCCGCCGCGTTCGGTGTGATCCAGGAGCCGGCCCGGCGTTGCAATCAGGACGTCGACGCCGCGCGTCAGCTTGGAATCCTGATCGCCAAAGGAAACGCCACCGATCAGAAGCGCGACGTTGAGTTTCTGGCCTGCGCCGTAACGATCGAAGTTTTCCTTCACCTGGGCGGCGAGTTCGCGCGTCGGCTCCAGAATCAGGGTGCGGGGCATTCTGGCGCGGGCACGGCCCTTTTCCAGAATCGTGAGCATCGGAAGGACGAAGGCGGCGGTCTTGCCGGTGCCGGTCTGGGCAATGCCGAGAACGTCGCGGCGGGCCAGAACGTGAGGAATCGCCTGTTCCTGAATGGGGGTGGGGGTCGTGTAACCGGTGGCCGCAACGGCAGCGAGCACCTTGTCGGACAAGCCGAGATGAGAAAAAGACATTGAGCCTCTGGCAGATACCGCCGTCTGGGATCTTGAAAAAAGACCGTCGCGCTCAACCCCGGAACGGCACGCAGATTTGCACGGGATTTTCGGATACGCGGGAAAGCGGTGTGATCAAGATATCGCGTTTCGATACCGGGCCGCTTCGAGCGGAACATAAGCGCGCATCCGCCAAAGTCAATGGAAACGAGGCTATAAGTGTTGAAAAAGCTTAATCTTTTGACACAAAAACGGATTAATCAGGCGCCGCGGCGGTTTGTACGGCAGGCAGTTGAACCTGTGGTTTCAGGTGGCCGACTACACCGCAGGATGGCCTGCAGGGGAATGAACATGAACGGCCGATTTTGGCTGAGATTTGCCACAGCGGTGCTCGGCTTCGCCATGCCACTTATCCTGGCCGTCCCGGCACAGGCCGCTAGGCGCGTGGCGCTCGTGATCGGCAACAACGACTACAAGAACGTGCCGAAGCTGCAGAAGGCGGTCAACGACGCCCGCGTCATGGGCGAGACGCTGAAGCAGCTCGGCTTCTCCGTGATGCTGGCGGAGAACCAGACGAGGCAGGCTTTCAGCGAAACGCTGCTTGCCTTCGACAGGGCGGTTGAGCCCGGCGATACCGCGTTTTTCTTCTACGCCGGCCACGGCTTTGAAATCGCCGGTCAGAATTTCCTGCTGCCGACCGACGTGCCCGCCGCGACCGAAGGTCAGGAAGAACTGGTGCGCGACGCCTCGGTGCTCGCGGACCGCGTTATCGAGCGTTTGCAAAACCGGAAGGTGCGTACTGCCATCCTGGTGTTCGACGCATGTCGAAACAATCCGTTCGAGCGAGCGGGAACGCGTGCGGTCGCCGGTGGCGGAGGCCTTGCGCCGATGACGCAATTGCCGGAAGGCGTGTTTTCGGTGTTTTCGGCAGGTCCCCGCCAGACCGCACTCGATCGCCTTTCCAACAACGACAGCAATCCCAACTCGGTGTTCACGCGCACCTTCGCCAAGGAGCTCCTGCAACCCGGCGAAAATCTCGTGCAGGTCGCCCAGCGCACCCGCCGAATCGTCAGCGAAATGGCGGAGACGGTGAGCCACAAACAGATTCCGGTTTATTTCGACCAGATGGTCGACGACGTCTTTTTGAACGGCAACGAGAAGCCGCAAGCAGCCGAAGCATCGAAGCTGGCCGATCCGGCCAAGCAGGTCGCGGCGCTTTCTCCGGCGGCAATTCCGCGGCCGCCGCAGGACGATGCCGTCAACGCGCCGATCGCGATGTTCTCCCGCCATAATGGCGGCTGGAGCGTGGTGTTTTCGATCGCCGATCCGACGCTCGGCATTTCCTGGCGTTTGGGGAATAGCGGCGATTTCCGCGAAACCGGATTCCTCGACAGCCTCGATCAACGAACGCGCAAGCGCATGCCGAACCCTTCGGTCGAACTGGCCGCGGACACGCCGGCAGCGACGATCGAAGTCCGTTACATCGACGCATCCGGCAACATGCAGGGGCCGTTTCCGATCAAGTTCGACCCGGAAGCAGCGATAATCCGCGACCAGCGCAAGATCCTCGACATGACCGCGACAAGCTGGCTGTCGTTCCGTGAGTTCAACGGACTGCTGGTCTATTACACCCATCTGGTGTCGTATCGCTGCGCCATCCGCGAGGTGAAAATCGGCATCGACACGTCGGTGCCGGATCAGGTGGTGAAGATGCCGCCTTGCGACATGAAGGATCCGGTTGCCATTCCCTACGACGTCAAGCCGTATTTGAAGCTGTCGCCTTCGAATAAATTCGTTTCGGTGGAATTGACCTATCGCGACGGCAGCGTGTCGGAAATCAAGAGCTTCCGGCGTTAAATCCTTCGCGGGAATATGCGAAACTCCGGCAGCTAGTGGAGTGGATTTGACATTCGCTACCCACCTAGCCGCGAACGCCTTAAGCGAATGTCAAATCCTAAACTCCACTAGAGACATATGCTTGCTAGTGGTCCTACGATTCTAACATTCGCAAAAGTGGCCGCTGAGAAGGGATGCGAATGTTAGAATCGGACCACTAGTGTGGCGGCTCGGAAGTCCGCATCATTTCTGCCGCGAGTTCGTCATGCGGACTTCCGAACCAAGGCCACACTAGACAAATAGGTTTGCTAGTGTCCTTTCGATTCCGAAGTTCGAAACGTGGCTCCGAAAAATGCTACGAACTTCGGAATCGGGACATTAGGCTTGCAGGAGTGGCGGATGCTCCGAATCATTCAGACCCATTGTTGCATCGTCGGAGGCGGCCCGGCCGGCATGATGCTGGGTTATCTGTTGGGCCGCGCCGGCATCCAGACGCTGGTGCTGGAAAAACATGCGGATTTCTTCCGGGATTTTCGTGGCGACACCGTTCACCCCTCGACCTTGCAGGTGATGGACGAACTGGGGTTGATCGACGGCTTTCTGAAAGTGCCGCATCAGCGGTTGCAGAAGATGGACGGCAAGTTCGGCGACCAATCCGTCCGCGTGGCCGATCTTGGCCGCCTGCATGTCAAATACCCTTTCATTGCGATGATGCCGCAATGGGATTTCCTCAATTTCCTGCGCGAGAGCGGCAAGCGGTTTTCGTCGCTTCAGGTGATGATGAATGCCACCGCCACCGACCTGATCTGGTCCGGCGATCGTATCGTCGGCGTCCACGCCGAAGCGCCGGACGGGCCGGTCGAGATTCGCGCGGGCCTTACCATCGGATGTGACGGACGGCACTCGGTGGTGCGCGAGCGGGCGCAGCTTGACGTGGAAGAAATCGGTGCACCGATGGACGTACTGTGGTTTCGCGCGGGCCGTCGGCCGAACGAAACAGAAAACCTGTTTGCGCGCGTTCAGACC
>Ga0265342_10003389_pt1 | contig 13133 bp, 17 predicted proteins | sample 4CB327metaG_FD_203125 | JGI IMG/M metagenome (GOLD analysis project Ga0265342, IMG submission 203125) | Rhizosphere microbial communities from Carex aquatilis grown in University of Washington, Seatle, WA, United States - 4-CB3-27 metaG | ecosystem: Host-associated > Plants > Roots >...
CCCCCGAGCCCTACAAAGGCAAGGGCGTGAAGTACGTCGAGGAAACCATCAAGAAGAAGGTTGGAAAAGCTGCCGCCACCGGTGGTGCTGGTTGATAGTCGACCGGGCAATCTGAAAGAAATTGCAGAGAAAATTGGAAGAAGAATAGTCATGGCCAGCAAGAGCAAATTCGACTCGCGCAACCGAAGGCACCGTTCCATACGCAAACGTCTGTCGGGTACGGCAGAGCGTCCGCGCTTGGTTGTCTATCGCAGCGCACGCCACATCTACGCTCAGATCATCGACGACCTCAGCAAGAAGACGCTGTTTGCGGCATCGGATCTGATGCCCAAGAAGGATCCCTCGGCGGTGGCGCCGAAGGGAAAGAAGCAAGATCGAGCCAAGCAGGTTGGGGTGATGGTGGCGAAGAAATGTCTGGAGAAGGGTATTTCGCAGGTCGTGTTCGATCGAGCCGGTTACAGGTACCATGGCCGCGTTTCTTCCGTTGCCACGGGTGCGCGCGAAGCCGGGTTGAAGTTCTAGGGTGTGTCGTTACAAAGGACCTGAGGTCTAGGAGCAAGAATGGCGATTAACTACGAAGACGTCGGCGAGCTGGTCGACAGCGTCGTGTTCATCAACCGCGTCGCGAAGGTCGTGAAGGGTGGTCGGAGATTCTCGTTTTCGGCACTGGTTGTGGTCGGTGATCAGCACGGCTATGTTGGTGCCGGGCTGGGAAAGGCCAACGAAGTGCCCGAGGCAATCCGGAAAGGTACTGAACAAGCCAAGAAGAGTCTGTTCAAGATTCCCCTGGTTGGCACGACCATCCCGCACGAGGTGAAGGGAACCTTCGGAGCTGGAACAGTCGTTCTGCGTCCGGCGAGTGCTGGTACTGGCGTCATCGCCGGCGGCGCGGTCCGACCGGTGCTCGAGGTGGCGGGCGTGCAGGATATCCTCACCAAGTGCATCGGAACGTCCAATCCGCACAACGTCATCCACGCCACGATCGATGCGCTCAAGCGCCTGTCCAGCGGTGAAGCCGTCGCGGCCCTTCGCGGCAAGCGCCTTGAAGACATTCTGGCAGCGGGGTAAATCATGGCAACGAAGTTGAAAATCACTCTCGTTCGAAGCGGTATCAACCGTCCCGAACCGCACAAGCTGACGGCTGCCAAGCTGGGCTTGGGCAAGCTTGGACGCACGGTGATATTGCCGGACAATCCCTCAGTGCGTGGGATGATCCGAACGATCGCACATATGGTGAAGGTTGAAGCGGCTGAGTAGCCGACGCGCAAGCTTTCCGAAAGGGACTGAGATATGGGCACGACGTTACAAGACTTGAAAGGTCCCCGCGGGGCGACGAAGAACCGCAAGAGGATAGGCCGTGGTCCAGGTTCTGGAACTGGTGAACAATCAGGAAAGGGCGTCAAGGGCCAGAAGGCCCGGAGCGGCCATCACGGCGCGCGCTTCGGCTTTGAGGGTGGTCAGATGCCAATGCAAAGGCGCCTGCCCAAGAAGGGGTTCAAGAACATCTTTCGGAAGGAAATCTTCGCGGTGAACCTGTCCGACATCGATGTGCGGTTTGAGGCGGGAACGGTCACCATCGACGAGCTCAAAGGCGTGGGATTGGTGCCGCGGCACTGCAAGTGCATCAAGGTGCTGGGCGGCGGCGAGCTCACGAAGAAGTTCGTGGTCAAGGCCGACGCCTTTTCGTCCAGCGCCAAAGAGAAGATCGAGAAAATGGGCGGTCGCGCCGAGACGGCTAATGGCTAAGCATTTGCGCCGGATGAACCCTTTGAGGGTTCCCATGACCGCGTCGGCGAAGGCGGACTTTGTCCGCCGTAGCCAGAGCGCGGGAGGGTATGGGAACCCTTCGAGGGTTCCCATGTCTAGGAGGAATTAGATGGCCTCTGGCTTCCAAAATATGACGAAGATTCCGGAGTTGCGCCGGCGCTTACTGACAACGCTTGCGCTTCTGGCGGTCTACCGGATCGGTGTGTTCGTGACAACGCCTGGCGTCAATGCGGCCGTCATGGGCAAGATCGTCAGCCAGTCGTCCGGTTCCTTCTTGGGACTGTTCAACATGTTTTCGGGCGGTGCGCTCGAGAAGATGTCGATTTTTGCCTTGGGCATCATGCCCTATATCAGCTCCTCCATCATCCTGCAGCTGTTGACGGTCGTCATCCCCAAGCTGGAACAGATCCAGAAAGAGGGTGAAGCAGGGCGACGGCGGATCAATCAGTACACGCGGTACGGCTGCGTTGTCCTGTCCCTTATTCAATCGTACTTTATTGCGGGTTGGCTGATCTCAAACAATTCGGCCTACGGCCACCTGGGAGAGGTGGTTCCCAATCCGGGATGGAATTTCTATCTACTCACCATGATCTCTCTCACCACCGGGACCGCATTCATCATGTGGCTCGGCGAGCAGATTACCGAGCGCGGTATTGGTAACGGGATTTCGCTTATCATTTTCGCCGGAATCGTGACCGATATCCCGAGTGCATTGGTTCGATTGGCGGAGCGTGCTCGTGAAGGAAACATCACTGCCTTTTCCTTGGCCATCATGGGCTTGGTTGTCGTCGTGGTCATCGCGGCTATCATTTTCTTCGAGCGTGGTCAGCGCCGCATTCCGGTGCAGTACGCCAAGCGCGTGGTCGGCCGCAAGATGTTCGGTGGGCAGTCGACCCACCTACCGCTCAAAGTGAACACTGCGGGCGTCATCCCACCGATCTTCGCGTCGTCCATTCTGATGTTCCCGCAGCAGATCGCTTCCTTCCTCAACAACTCGATGGCGCGTGCCTTGTCCGATGCGCTTCACCCGGGCGACTGGCGCTACAATGTGCTCTACATTGGTCTGATCGTTTTCTTCTGCTACTTCTACACCGCGGTGACCTTCAACCCCGTGGATGTAGCTGATAACATGCGCAAGTACGGTGGCTTCATTCCCGGCATCCGGCCAGGAAAGGCGACCGCGTCCTATATCGACAAAGTCCTTACCAGAATCACCGCAGGTGGCGCCCTCTATGTATCGGTCATCTGCGTTCTTCCCAACCTGCTTTCTGACAACCTTGGTGTGCCCTTCCGATTTGGCGGAACGGGCCTGATGATCGTCGTCGGTGTCGCTCTCGACACCGTTCAGCAAATCGAGTCGCACCTCATCACAAGGAACTATGAGGGCTTCACCGGTCCCAAAGGTCCGCGTATCCGCGGACGTGGTGGTCGGGTGACAGCTCCAGTCAGTGGCTAGGTTTGCACCTTCGGAATCTTCATTTTCATGGCGACACGCCCAAGACTTTACATCAGCACACGCTGCGATGCAGGACGTTGCCACGTCGTATGCTCAGGCACGAGGTGCGCGTGAAGGGCATCGAGCTCAAGACGGCTGCGCAGATCGCCAAGTTGCGTGAAGCGAACCTCATTGTCTCGGACGTTCTTGACGCTATCGCCGCCAGCGCGGCCGCCGGGGTCAGTACCTGGGATCTTGAGTTGGTGGCCCGTCGACGGCTCAAGGAGCTCTCGGGGGAGTCGGCATTCCTCGGGTATCGTGGCTATCCTGCCGTGCTATGCGCATCCGTGAACAGCGTCATCGTCCATGGTATACCGCGCAAGGACGTGGTGCTCAAGGATGGCGACCTCCTTTCCATTGACTTCGGCGCATTCAAGGATGGATGGTGCGGCGACTCGGCTCGAACACTACCCATTGGGACCATTTCCGACAAGGCCAGCGCCTTGGTTGAGGCGACCAGGGTCAGCCTAGAGAAGGCTATCGAGCAATGCGTCCCGGGGAATCGACTCGGAGACATTGGCTGGGCGGTGCAGTTCCACGTGGAGAAGCTCGGGTACTCCGTGGTGGAACAGTTCGCGGGACACGGGATCGGGCGCCGCATGCACGAGGCGCCGCAGGTACTGAACTACGGGCCCGCGGGTCGCGGACCCCGTCTCAGCGTCGGTATGGTGCTAGCCATCGAACCCATGGTAAACGAAGGCGGACCCGAGGTCGTCATCGAGGACGACGGGTGGACGGCTGTCACGAAAGATGGTAGCCTCTCCGCCCATTTTGAGCACTCGGTGGCAATCACCGAAAATGGCCCGATGGTTCTCTCGCGGGCGTGAAACGGAAGAGTGTCCTATGAAGGTTAGAGCATCAGTCAAAAAGATCTGCGACAAGTGCAAGGTCATCCGTCGACGCGGGGTCGTTCGGGTCATTTGCGAGAACGCCCGCCACAAGCAGCGGCAGGGCTAGCGGGTAGCAGTCTAGGAAAGGAATCCCAAGCCGATGGCACGCGTAGCAGGCGTAGATCTCCCACGAAATAAGCGCATGGAATATGCGCTGACGTACATTAATGGCATCGGCCGCACCAAGGCCCGCGAGGTCCTCAAGGCGGCTGGCATCTCGCTCGACAAGCGCAGCGACGCGCTGGACGATGCCGAGTCCAGGCGCATTCGCGAGGTCATCGAACAGATGGGGCTCAAGGTCGAAGGCGACCTACAGCGAGAAATCTCCATGAACATCAAGCGACTGATGGACCTCGGTTGCTATCGTGGCCTTCGTCACCGCAAGAGTTTGCCGGTGCGCGGACAACGCACGAAAACCAACGCACGCACGCGTAAGGGCCCGCGCAAGGGGCAGATGATCAAGCGCAAGACCGAGGGGACCGGCGCGTAGGCTTTCGCGCGTCAGTTTTCGCACAAAGCCTTTGGATTGAGCGAGCGGAACTTTTAGCAATAGAACGGACAAGACATGGCGACAGAGAACGAAGCAGCAGCAGCAGCAGCGGCAGCGAAGCCCAAGGTGAAGGCCAAGAAGGCGCGCAAGAGCGTCCAGAGCGGCATTGCCTATATCACCGCGTCCTTCAACAATACGATCGTCACCATCACTGACGTGTCCGGGAACGTGGTGTCCTGGTCTTCGGCCGGCGTCAAAGGCTTCAAAGGTTCGCGCAAGTCGACCCCGTTTGCAGCGCAGCTCGCGGCGGACGATGCGGCCCACAAGGCGATGGAGCACGGGATGAAGTCGATCAACGTGTTCATCCGCGGTCCCGGATCGGGGCGCGAGTCAGCCCTGCGTGCGTTGGCATCCGCCGGGTTCAAGATTAATGTGATTAGGGATCTTACCCCCATTCCGCACAACGGTTGCCGGCCGCCCAAGCGGCGCAGGGTCTGAGTGGATTTTGGTACCTAGGACAGAGAAAGAACGAGGAAGGTAAAACACCGATGGCGAAGTATTCCGGTCCGGTTTGCCGCTTGTGTCGCCGGGAAGACACCAAGCTGTTTTTGAAGGGCGACCGTTGCTATACCGACAAGTGCGGCTACGAGCGCCGCGCATACGCCCCTGGCCAGCACGGGCAGGCAAGGCGCAGGAAGCTTTCGAACTATGGTTCGCAGCTGCGTGAGAAGCAGAAGCTGAAGCGCATGTACGGTCTGGCCGAACGGCAATTCCGTGGCTACTACCAAAAGGCGACGCGCATGAAGGGCGTGGCGGGTGAGAACCTTCTTCAGCTGCTCGAGCGCCGGCTGGACAACGTGGTCTATCGGTTGGGCTTCGCCTCGGACCATGCCGAAGCCAGGCAGCTCGTTCGGCACGGTCACTTCTTGGTCAACGGTAAGAAGGTGAACATCCCTTCGTATCTTTGCGAGTTGAACGACAGCATCGTGGTGTGCGATCCTTCCAAGAAGGTTACGCGTATCCTCGAAAGTCTGGGCGCTGTCGATCGTCGAGGGGTGCCCAAGTGGCTTCAACTCGATAAGGACAATTTCCAGGGCAAGCTCGTGACACTCCCGTCGCGAGAGGATCTCACGATGACGGTAAGAGAGCAGCTCGTCGTCGAACTCTATTCCAAGTAGCCAACGCCGCTGCGAAGCTATTGATTCTTAGAATCGAACAGGAGAACAGGATGTCGACCGCTAGTGCTCAGACCACCGCCGTCACGCCGTCTGCATTTGTTGCAAGGAACTGGCGCGACCCCATCAGGCCACGGAAGCTCGAGGTGGACGCCGAATCGCTGACGCCGAACTATGGAAAGTTCGCTTGCGAGCCGCTCGAGCGTGGTTTTGGAACCACCATCGGCAACGGCATCCGCAGGGTACTTCTCTCGTCGCTGCAAGGAGCCGCCATCACCGCCGTGAAGATCGAAGGCGCCGTGCACGAGTTCACCTCGTTGCCGGAAGTTGCCGAGGACGTCACGGATATCGTGCTCAACCTGAAGGAAGTCATCATCCGTTCTCACGATGGCAAACCGCACACGGTTCGCCTCGACAAGGACGGTGAGGGCAAGGTCACGGCGAAGGATATTCAATGCCCGGAGGGCATCGAGATCCTCAATCCCGACCACCACATCATGACCTGCTCCAAGGGCGCCAAGGTGCGCATGGAGCTTGATGTGGGGATCGGGCGTGGCTACGTTCCGGCAGAGCGGAACAAGCAGCCCAACATGGCGGTTGGGGTCGTTCCCATCGACTCGCTCTTCTCGCCTATCCGCAAGGTCAATTTCAGCGTGACCAATGCGCGCGTGGGTCAGCAGACCGACTACGACCGATTGACCCTTGAGGTGTGGACCAATGGCACGGTGAAACCCGAAGACGCGGTCGCCTACGCGGCCAAGATCTTCAAGGACCAGTTGTCCATTTTCATCAACTTCCAAGAGGGCGCCGAGCCCGCGCCCGAGGCCACGGTTTCGGAAGAGCAGCAGAAGCTCAACGAGAATCTGTGGAAGTCGGTCGACGACCTTGAACTATCGGTTCGTTCGGCCAACTGCCTGCAGAACGCCAACATTCGCTATATCGGCGAGCTCGTGCAGAAGACCGAATCGGACATGCTCAAGACCAAGAACTTCGGTCGCAAGTCGCTCAAGGAAATCAAGGAAATCCTGGCTGGCATGGGACTGTCCTTGGGTATGAAGCTGGAAGGTTGGCCAGGTGATGGCCCGCCCAAGAAGGCATAGAAGAAGGCCCGAGGTCGTTGCAACGATTGCGATAGCCAGGCAAAGCAGGGACACCTTTTCCAACCACGTACAGCGAGCGAGTAGCTAGGCCAACATGCGACATAAGAGAGCAGGACTTCATCTTTCCCGGACGGCCGCCCACCGCAAGGCGCTGTTTTCCAATATGGTGGCGGCACTTCTGACCTATGAGCGCATTCGTACGACGGCGGCGAAGGCGGGGGAGATCCGTCGCCTCGCCGAGCGCGCCATCACTTGGGCGCGTCGGCTTGGACCTATTCTCACCAAGAAGCCCGAGAAGCGCACGGACGAGGAACGCGCCCAAGTCGTGCACGCCATGCGCATGGCCTTGAGAGTTGTGCGCGATCGCGATGCTGTTCTCAAGCTATTCGAGGAGATCGGACCCCGTTTCCTTTCCCGCCATGGTGGCTACACTCGCATCATGAAGATTGCCCCGCGGCCTGGCGACGCAGCGCCCATGGCGCTCCTAGAGTTGATTCCGAATGAGCATAGCGAACCGGAGGCCAAGCCGGCTCCCAAAGGCAAGGAAGCCAAGGAGTCTGGGGAAGGCAAGGCCAAGGGCAAGACCAAGGAATCGGCGGCAGGCGAGCCCAAGCCCAAGTCGAAGGCCAAGTCAGGTTCGGCTGCGCCCAAGGTGAAGAAGGAAACCGGGGCTCGCGCGCCGACCAAGTCCGCAGCAACGATGAAGCGATCCGGCCGCAGCAGCGGAAAATAGGCCGTCGTTTGGGCGCCTGGTGTTGCCCAGGCGCCGTTCGCTGCTTTCCGGGATGATGGCGTTGCGCAACCCGTTGACATGCGGCGTGTAGTGGCGGTAAGTCCCATGTATGGGTGCGCCGGGCTCTGACCTTCCCAGCCTGGGAAGCTCACTTGGGTTGTCGCTGGTTTCGTTGGCCATCGTCTGTTTCGTGGCCTTTTTCGTGTTGCGCTGGCTCAATCGGAAGGGCGTCGGACGCCCGGATGATTGCGTGCGCATCCTAGGTCGCTGCTACTTGGAACCGCGGCGCTCTGTCTACGTCATTGAGGCAGCAGGACGCTGCTTCTTGCTCGGCGTTGGCGAGGGCCCTATGTGCCTGCTCGCCGAAATCGACAAGGCCACGCTTCCCACGCCGACGATCCCGAGCGACAAGCCCGGCTTTGCCTTCAGCCAGGTACTATCCAGGGTGCTGCGGAGGCGCGGCCGATGAGCTCGCTACTGGCGGTGGCGGCCGCCCATGTGGACAGAACGCAGGGGCTGGCGTCGCGACCTGTTCTGTTGCTTATCGCCGTTTCGGCGATCTCGATTCTTCCGTTCATCCTATTGCTCATGACCAGCTTCGTGAAGATCGCTGTCGTCCTGTCGATCTTGAAGAGCGCGCTCGGAGCGCCCCAGATCCCGCCGGCTCAAGTCATCACGGGGCTGGCCCTGATTCTCACCCTCTTCGTCATGGCCCCGACCGGCGAGCGCATGTTTCACGCCGTCGAGTCCGACCTTGGCCAGGGCGCCAACGCAGAGCTGGTCAGCGAAAGAAGCGTGGAGGTGCTTGCCATCTCGGCCGATAAGGCCAAGGAGCCACTCCGTGATTTTTTGCTCAAACACGCCTCGGCCAGGGAGCGCAGCTTGTTTCATGCCATGGCTTTGCGTATGAGAACGCCCGCGGAGCGTGCTGGCATCACGGATCGCGATTTCTTGGTGGTGGTTCCCGCCTTCCTTGCCTCGGAGCTGCGGCGGGCCTTCGAGATCGGCTTTCTTCTCTTCATCCCGTTTCTGGTGGTCGACCTGGTGATCTCGAACTTGCTCGTCGCACTCGGCATGCAAATGCTCTCACCGACAACGGTTTCGTTGCCGTTCAAACTGCTGCTTTTCGTGCTCGCGGACGGTTGGCAGCTCCTTTTGCGGGGATTGGTGGAAAGCTATGTCTAGCTATTCGGCAGCGGATCTCGTCTTGCGCGCGGTTCGCGAGGGCCTGCTGCTCGTGCTTCTGGTATCGGCACCTCCGTTGCTCGCCAGCCTGATCGTTGGATTTGTGGTCAGCGTTGCCCAAGCCGCGACCCAGATTCAAGACCCAACCATCGCCTTCGTGCCCAAGCTGGTCGTGGTGTTTCTGGTGTTGCTGGCCATGGGACCGTTACTTGGCACGCAGGTGCTGAGGTTTACTCATGTCCTGCTTGTGGCCATTCCCACCATTCACTAGTGAGTCTCGGATGCTCGCCACACACGTCAAGGACACGCTCGGGCTCGTCGCCCTGGGAGCGGCGCGAACGATTCCCCTGGCGTGGTCTATTCCTGCCCTTGGGGGACCGAGCTTACCGGGTCAGATCCGCCTGGCGATGGGACTTGGCCTTGCCCTTCTGTGTTTGCCGGTTCTTGCCGGAAGTCCACCTACGGGCGGCGCTGTTTTGTGGGCCTTGCTGTTCGCCCGCGAGGTGATGGTGGGTGTGGTGATGGGGTTCGTCTGCGCATGCCTTTTCCGCGCCGCCGAGGCGGCCGGACGACTCACGGACGTCCTTCGTGGGGCCAGCATGGCCGAGGCCACCTTGCCCGCGAGTGGGGCACTGAGCAGCCCGCTGGGCGCGTTCATGCTCTTGCTGGCTGTTTTCGTGTTCTTCGAAATCGGGGGACTGGTGCACGTGAGCGCGGCGCTCGGGCGCAGCTACGAGGCCATCCCGCTCAACGCGCCGACGCGCTTTGCCGGCAGCCCACATGCGATGGCGATGGTCGCCATTGCGGCATCCGCCAAGCTTCTCGAAGCGGCCATCGGCCTCAGTGCGCCGGTGATCGTTGCATTGCTTCTCACGGACGTCTTGCTCGGGATCATGGGGCGTGCCGTTCCCCAGATCCCGCTCGGCTTCGTGGGAATGCCGCTCAAGGCGCTCGTTGGCGTGGGCGCCGTCCTGCTGGGGTTGGGTAGTCTGGACATGGCAGTGCAAAGCGGGTTTCGAGGTTTCTTCGAGCTCCTGGACGCGGCATTGCGGCTGCGACCATGATTAGGGTGATTGGGATGGTTCGCTGGGCTCGCCATGGCTGACTCGCTTTCCGACGAAAGAACCGAAGCGCCAACACCGCGACGGATCCAGCAGGCACGTCGGGCTGGCCGGTCTAGTATCAGCCGCGATCTCGCCGCCGCTTCTGCCATTGCAACCGCCTGCGCGATATTCGTCGCGACCGCGGAAGCTGGGACGGGGGGATTGGTTCAAGCCATGCGGGAGGCGCTGGATGGCGCGACTCAATCGACCGCCATCTCCGCCGCAATCAGGTCCGGACTCGAGGTTGCCGTGTTGACCCTGGCCCCGCCGCTTGGTGCGCTGTGGGTAGTCGCTTGGGTCATTGGCGTGATGCAAACGAGGGGAATCGCGACCACCCTGCCGTTGCGACCGAATGCCAGGCGACTGGCGCCTTCTCTCGCGAGAGTGCTCGGGCGCGACAGGACGATCGAAGCAGGCAAGGGGGCTGTCGGCCTGGGTATCCTTTTCTCCGTTGCGCTGTGGACGGTCCGTCCCGCGACTTTCGGCATCGCTACCCTTGGCGGGGCAAGCGCGGCGCAAGTTCTCCGGGCCATGGGAAAGCTTGGCGAGCGCCTGTCGATTCGTTTGGCCTTGGCCATGCTGGGGATGGGCGCCGCCGACTTTCTGCTGCAGAGACACCTCCAAGGGAAAGCATTGCGTATGAGCCGGGACGAGGTAAAGCGTGAGCACAGGGAGAGCGAGGGTGAGCCTGCTCACAAGGCAGAGCGGCTTCGTCTTCATCGTGAATGCATGCTTGAACAGACGCTTGGCGACGTGCCAGAGGCAGACTTCATCGTTGTCGATGCCGGGACCTTGGCTGCAGCCATTCGCTACGACCGCGAAGGAGCGAGCGCGCCGATCGTCATGGTCAAGGGACAGCACAGGTACGCGCAATCCGTCGAGGAGATCGCTCGCGTGGCCGGCGTGCCGGTCTTTGTCGATGCAGAGTTGGTCCACGCCCTCATGTCCGTGGAGGACGGCGGCGAGATCCCTGAAGCACTCTACGAGCAGGTCGCCGAGTGGCTGGTGCGAGCCCGTGCCTCTGCACAGGCTGCCAGTTAGGAATGTGGTTGTGGCTTCACCTGTCGATCCTCCGTCCGCCAAGCATCCGTCCGCCAAGGCCCCCAGCGTCGAAACGCTGCTCGAGGTAGCGGTGGCGCTACCTTTGGCCGATGTGTTCACGTACCGGGACAAGGCGCGGACCGTGCCTCTTGCCTTGGGCTCCCAAGTGGTCGTGCCTTTCGGCCGGAGAACCGTGACCGGTTTCGTGGTCGGGCACCGCGGCTCTGCGGAGGCAGACAAGGAAATTCGTGAGATCTTGGACGTCGTTGGCACCGGTCCCGCTCTGGACGAATCGGTTCTCGAGCTTTGCCGGTGGGCGGCGGGGTACTATCTTGCTCCGCTGGGCGAGGTGCTCAGCGCCGCGTTGCCGAGCGGCGAGCGAGCGTCTGCCTCCCGGCGCCTGTGCCTGACCGAAGCGGGAAAAGCCGCGGTGGCAGACAGCAACCCCTCCGGCCTTGCGGCCATGGCACTCGACGCTGGGGATCACGCGCTTTTGGCTCGGCTCAAGAAAGCTCGGACTCTCAGCCTTGCCGGGATCGCGCGCGCTTCGTCGTCGGAACTGCAGCGGGTGAACTTCCTCGTCGAGCGGGGCTTTGTTGAGATTGCGGAAGCCATTCGAGGTGCCAGGCGCTCTCGACGAGTTGCTTCTGATGAGGAATCCAAAGATCGCGTCGCCACCAGCGAACAAGCTCCCAATCTCAATGCCTGCCAGCAGGACGCGTTGACTTCGTTGCTCGGCGCCCTCGGCCAAGGCTATGCCACCTTCGTGCTGCAAGGGATCACGGGTTCGGGAAAGACCGAGGTCTATCTGCGCATCATCGCCGAGGCGCGCAAGCGTGGACTCGGTGCGCTGGTGCTCGTGCCCGAGATTGCGCTGACGCCTCAACTTGCCTCCCGATTTCGCGCTCGCTTCGGGGACGATGTGGCCGTGCTGCACAGTGGTTTGCCCGCGGGCGAGCGGGTGGCTGCCTGGCGGCGGTTGCGCCGGGGAGAAGTTGGTATCGCCGTCGGAGCACGCTCGGCGGTTTTCGCGCCGGTGCGTGACCTGGCAGTCGTCGTCGTGGACGAGGAGCACGATGGTTCGTTCAAGCAAGAAGACGGCTTTCGCTACAACGCCCGGGATCTTGCGGTGATGCGCGCGAGTCAAAGTCGGGCGGTCGCGATCCTGGGGTCGGCGACGCCGTGTCTCGAGACCTATCGCAACGTCGTGCTCGGCCGCTTCACGCGGCTGCTCTTGCCCGTCCGTGCGAACCCCGCGGCGGCCAAGCGTCCCTTGCCTCCAGTGGAGATCATCGATCTTCGGCGCCACCAACTGGGTCCTGAGGGGCTGCTTTCGCCGCCGCTGGCCATCGCCGTCGACCAAGCGCTGGCAGCGGGTGAACAAACCATTCTGTTCCTCAACCGGCGCGGATTCTCTACCTTCGTCCACTGCGTGGCGTGTGGGTTTGTCTTGCGTTGCAACGACTGCGCAGTTTCGCTCACCTTGCACCAGGCTCGCGGACGTCTGCTCTGCCACTACTGCGGCCGCGCCGAGCCTGTTCGCGACGTTTGCCCACAGTGCAAGGCCAAGAGCCTCGCAGGCATGGGCAGCGGTACCGAGCGCGTGGAAACCCTCGTTCGCGAGCGCTTCCCGCAGGCTCGCGTGGCTCGTCTCGATCGTGATAGCGCGGTCAGTGGGCGTGGACAACTCGAGGCCTTTCTCAACCGGGTTCACCGGCGCGAGATCGACATTCTGGTTGGGACTCAGATGGTGACCAAGGGGCATGACTTCGGCGGCGTGACCCTGGTCGGTGTTCTTCAGCCTGACCAAGGCATCCACTTGCCCGACTTCCGTGCTTCCGAGCGGGCGTTCCAAATCATGGAGCAGGTGGCGGGCAGGGCAGGGCGTGGTGAAAGCCCGGGCCGCATCATGGTCCAGACCTACAGCCCGGAGCACCCTGCCATCCGTTTTCTTCAGCAGCACGATTACGAGGGATTCGTGCAGGACGAGCTTATGCGCAGGGCAGAGGCCCAGTACCCGCCGTACGTGCGGATGGTCGTGTTTCGTCTGGATGGTCTGGACGCGGCGGCCGTTCGCGAAGGCGCGAGCGCCGCGGCAACCTGCGCGCGCACGATTGCCGATAGTGCGGTTCGTGTTCTTGGCCCATCCGAGGC
>Ga0265342_10003391_pt1 | contig 13130 bp, 12 predicted proteins | sample 4CB327metaG_FD_203125 | JGI IMG/M metagenome (GOLD analysis project Ga0265342, IMG submission 203125) | Rhizosphere microbial communities from Carex aquatilis grown in University of Washington, Seatle, WA, United States - 4-CB3-27 metaG | ecosystem: Host-associated > Plants > Roots >...
CCCTTCGTCGGTGCGAAGGTGCTGCACGTCGGCGAACAGCGCCGCGGCTTCGTCGGTCATGCCGACCGCGTCCAGCGCGATGACGAGCTCGGCGGTCTCGGCGCCGGTGACCCACGGCTCGTCGTCCACGCAGCGGATGCCGAGGCCGGGCACCACGAACTCATCCCACCGGCTCGCCAACCGCGCCCGCCCGGCGGCACCGCGCACCGCGCCACCGAGCACCGGGTAGTACCAGTCCATCGAGAACCGGGACTTGTCGAGAAAAGCCTCGGGATGCTCGACGATCACGTGGCCGAGCCGGCCGGTGGCGATCTCCCACTCCGGCTGCGGGATGTCGAGCCGGTCGGCCAACGCCAGACCACAACGAAGCGAATGGTACGTCGACGACGATCCGGTCAGCAGCGCCTCCGGCCTGGCCCGGCCGTCGGCCCCGACCGACCACGAGATCTCGCCGCGGTCGGTCGCGTAGCCGGTCACCAGGTCGAGTGCGTCACGAACGGTCGGCCACATCCGCGCCGCGAAGTCCACGTCCTCGGTCACCAACAGGTGATGCCAGACCCCGACCGCGATGTAGGCGCACTGGTTGGTCTCGAACGACGCGTCCTCGACCACTCCGTCGATCACCTTCGCCGGCCACGACCCATCCGGTCGCTGCGTCTCGCGCAGGAACTCGAAGGCGGCGCGCGCCTCGTCACGCAGGCCGGCCACGGTCAGCGCCATCGCGCACTCGATGTGGTCCCACGGATCGACGTGACCGCCCGGGAACCACGGCACCGCCCCACTCGGCTCCTGCACCCGCGCGATCGAGGCCGCACTGCTGCGCACGTCGGCCCGGTCGAGCCGGTCAGGCGATGGCATGTGCCCGCCCAGAGCCATTGACCGGTTTCTCGGCGTACACCACCAGGCTCTTGCCCATCACCGGGTTCAGCCACCGCTCGGCGGTGCGGGTCAGGGTCGGGGCTTTGACGATGTCCCAGACCAGGATCCGGTGCCACGCCTTGGAGGGCAGGCTCTCGCGGCCGAGGGCACAGTTGAGCCACCAGTACGGCGAGTGCAGCGCGTGCGCATGATGCTGGGCGCGCGGCTCGAGACCGGTCGCGGCCAGCCGCGAGGTCACCTGATCGCCGCGGTAGATCCGGATATGACCACCCGGCACCTCGTGGTATTCGCGGGAGAGCTTCCAGCAGATCTGCTCCGGCCACCACCGCGGGACGGTTACCGCGACGTGTCCGCCCGGCCGGACGATCCGGGCGATCTCGGCCATCGCGCGGACGTCGTCGGGGATGTGCTCGAGCACCTCTGCGGCGATCACCGCGTCGAACGACGCATTCGGGAACGGCAGCGCCAGTACGTCGCCCTGCACCACCGTGGCGCTCGCGCTGGCCGGCGGCTCGCCGGCTGCGCGCATCGCCGCGAACATCGTCTCGACGCCGGCCAGCTCGTCGCCGTCGTGGTCGAGTGCGACCACGTTCGCCCCGCGGCGATACAACTCGAAGGCATGGCGCCCGCCGCCGCAGCCGAGGTCGAGCACGCGATCACCGGGCGAGACCGGGAACTGCGAGAAGTCGACCGTCAGCATGCCGTGACCTACCGCCTCGAACCGCGCGCGCCGGCAGTGGCCGCCGCCTTCGCGGCGATTGCGTCGCGATAGACCTCGACCATCGACTCCGCGACCCGCCGCCAGGTGTAGGACTGCTCGACCCGGCGGCGGCCGGCGGCGCCAAGGGCGAGCCGCCGCTCGTCGTCGTCGAAGAGCGCACCGAGCTTGTCGGCGAGATCCGCGGCGTCGCCCGGCTCGAACAGCACCGCCGAGACGCCGTCGTCACCGACCACCTCGGGCAGCGCGCCGGCCCGGCTCGCGATCAGCGGGGTGCCACACGCCATCGCTTCGACCGCGGGGATCGAGAACCCTTCGTAGAGCGACGGGACCACGGCGATCTCGGCCGAGCCGAGCAGCGCGGCGATGCCGTCGTCGGTGAGCCCGGCGACGAACCGGGCGACGTCGGCCAGGCCGAGGTCCTCGACCGCCCGGGCGACCGGACCCTCCGGGCGCGGGGTGCCGACGACCACCAGCTCGACGTCGTGACCGGTGCGCAGCTTCGCGACCGCCTCGAGCAACACCTTGACGCCCTTGATCGGGCTGTCGGAGCTCGACACCGCGACGATCCGGCCCGGCACCCGCGGCACGCTCGGCGGCCGGAAGGTGAGCGTGTCCACCCCGATCGGGACCACCCGCATGACATCGGGGCTGACCCGGAAGTCGCGCACGATGTCGGCCGCGGAGTTGGTCGAGACGGTGACGAGCGAGGTCATCCGGCGGGCCACCCGGCCCTGCATGCGGGTGAAGGTGTACCAACGCCGCTTGCCGAGCCGCTGCCGCAGGTTAGGTGCGTTGGCGATCTCGACCACGCGATCCACGCTGACCGGGTGATGCACGGTCGCGATCAGCGGAAGCCCGGCCTTGGCGAGCGAGAGCATCCCGTACCCAAGGGTCTGGTTGTCATGCACCACGTCGAAGTCGGCCGCGCGCGAGCGCATCAACCGGCCCGCCCGCAACGAGAAGGTCAGAGGCTCGGGGAAGCCCCCGGTCCACATCGAGACGACCTCGGCCACGTCAATCCAGTCCCGGATCTCGCGCCAGTTCGGCGTACGGAATGGATCCGGCTCGCGATACAGGTCGAGGCTCGGCAGCTCCAGCAGGTCGGGACCGGGATCGAGCCGCGGATAGGGCTGGCCGCTGATGACCTCGACCCGGTGGCCGAGCTCTACCAGCTCGCGCGAAAGGTGCCGAACATAGACGCCCTGACCGCCGCAGTGCGGCTTGCTGCGGTAGGACAGCAGGGCAATCCGCAGGGATTCGGGCGAAACCGAGGCAGCGGGACGTGAGGTGTCGTCGGGGAATGAGTCGGCCACGCCGCTGTCGCACCTCACCACGCTGGCGCGACAGGAGTGCGCGCTCGGTCACCCGATGCTAACGATCACAACCCGAACCAGATTCGGTGCCCCCGCAATCCGGCCGCCGTGAGCCGCGCTGAGGCGCGGCTGGGCGCTCGCGAGGCCGCACCGAGCGCCGCGTGCTTCAAGGCACGAGCGGCCACCCCGAGCCACGCTGAGGCTCAGGTGGCTGCTCGCAAGGCCGCACCGAGCGCCGCGTGCTTCGAGGCACGCAAGCGAGGGAGAACGCAGCGAGCGGCCAGCTGAGCCTCAGCGTCAAGGCCGCAGTGAGCGCCGCGTGCTGAAGCACGCAAGCGAGGGAGAACGCCGCCAGCGAGGGTCTGAGCGCCCGTCTCAGGTCCGTTGCATGTCGACGAAGCATGAGTAATGCAACTTCGACGACACCGCGATCTCCTTGGTCGGGCCGTTGCGGTTCTTGGCCACGATCAGGTCGGCCTCGCCGGCACGGGGTGACTCCCGCTCGTAGGCGTCCTCGCGGTGCAGCAGGATCACGATGTCGGCGTCCTGCTCGATCGCCCCGGACTCCCGCAGGTCGGACAGCTGTGGCTTCTTGTCCGCGCGCTGCTCGGCGCCCCGGTTGAGCTGGCTGATCGCCACCACGGGAACGTCGAGCTCCTTGGCGAGCAGCTTCAGCGACCGGCTCATCTCGGCGACTTCCTGCTGCCGGCTCTCGACCCGCCTTGGGCTCGTCATCAGCTGCAGGTAGTCGACCACGATCAGCTTGAGGTCGTGCCGCTGCTTGAGCCGGCGGGACTTCGCCCGGATCTCCATCATGGTCAGGTTGGGCGAGTCGTCGATGAACATCGGCGCGTCGGCGACCTCGCTCATCCGCCGGGCCATCCTGGTCCAGTCGTCGTCGGACATGCCGCCGGTGCGCATCCGCTGCAGCTGCACCCGGGCCTCGGCCGAGAGCATCCGCATGGTGATCTCGCTCTTGCCCATCTCCAGGGAGAACAGCACCGAGGCGAGCCGGGTGCGGATCGACGCGGCCCGCATCATGTCCATGCCGAGGGTGGACTTGCCGAGGCCGGGCCGGCCGGCGATCACCACGAGCTGACCCGGGTGCAGCCCGTTGGTCAGCTCGTCGAGGTCGCGGAACCCGGTCGGTACGCCGGACAGCGCGCCCTGATGGGTCTGAATCGCCTCGAGCTCGGCGAGCGTGGACATCATCGCGTCCTCGAGCCCGACGTAGTCCTCGCTGGTCCGGCGCTCGACCACCTCGTAGACCGCGGCCTGGGCCCGGTCGACCACGTCGTCGACGTCACCCCCGGAGCCGCCGGCCGCGCCGTACCCGAGTTGCACGACCTTGGTGCCGGCGTCGACCAACCGGCGCAGGATCGCCCGCTCGCGCACGATCTGGGCGTAGTAGCCGGCGTTGGCCGCGGTCGGCACCGACTCGATGAGGGTGTGGAGGTAGGGCCCGCCGCCGGTCCGCTCGAGCGAGCCGAGCCGGGTCAGCTCAGCCGCGACCGTCACCGGGTCGGCCGGCTCGCCCTTGCCGTACAGGTCGATGATCGAGTCGTAGATCGTCTGGTGCACCGGCCGGTAGAAGTCGCTCGGCCGGAGCACCTCGACGACGTCGGCGATCGCGTCCTTGCTCAGCAGCATGCCGCCGAGCACGCACTGCTCGGCGAGGATGTCCTGTGGCGGGGTGCGGTCGATGTCGACGCGGGACCCACCCGGCATCGACACGACATCGGCGATGCTCATCAGAGCACCTGACCGATCCGGCGACCGCCGCAGTGACTCGACCGATCCGTGGCCGCACCCGGCTCACCGCTCGCTCGGCCCTCGCGACCCGCCCACTGATCGACCCGGCTCACTGCTGAACCTGCCTCCCCGACTCGCCGTACTGTCCCCCGTTACGCAAGCACCCGGGTACGACAGGCTCCGCATGACGTTAGGTCGCCGGGCACGCTGCAACACGCGTGGAACCGAGCGAGTTTTCCCTCGGTGTGGACGCCGGTGTGCATGCGGTGTGCACGCCCCGCCGTGGCGCTGTGCACGAATCTGTGCACAGGTGTGGACGATGCTGTTGATCGGCGCGGCGACACGCGTGGCGACCTGCGAGGACACCGGTTCACAGGTGTGCGCCCGAAGGATTGTCGGCCCTACGCCGCACTTCGGACCGGCAAACACCGGGCCAACCACCGGCAAACGCCATCCCGGCGATCCGACCGGTCAGGCCGGGACGACCTCCACTGTCACCGAAGCGGTGACCTCGGGGTGCAGCCGCACCGACACCGGGTGCGTGCCGACGGTCTTGATGTGCGCGCTCGGCAGCTCGAGCCGGCGCTTGTCGAGCTTGGGGCCGCCCGCGGCGCTGACCGCCTCGACGACGTCCGCGGTCGTCACCGAACCGAACAGCCGGCCACCGGAGCCGGCGCGTGAGGCCAGGGTGACCTGCAACGCGGCGAGCTGGTTGGCCAGCTCGCGCGCCTCGCTCAAGGAGCGGATGTCGTGCACCTCGCGGCCACGACGCAGCGCCGCGACCTGGCTCTCGCCGCCCTTCGTCCAGAGCATCGCGAGGCCGCGCGGGACGAGGAAGTTGCGGCCGTAGCCGTCCTTCACCTCGACCACGTCTCCCGGGTCACCGAGCCCGGTGACCTGCTGAGTGAGAATCAGTTTCATCTCCGAGCCTCTCAGCGCGCCGTGCTGGTGTAGGGGAGCAGCGCCATTTCGCGGCTGTTCTTCACCGCGATCGCGATGTCGCGCTGGTGCTGCGAGCAGTTGCCGGTGACCCGGCGGGCCCGGATCTTGCCGCGGTCGGAGATGAACTTCCGCAGCAGGTTGGTGTCCTTGTAGTCGATGTAGGCGGTCTTGTCCTTGCAGAACTGACAGACCTTCTTCTTCAGCTTTCGTACGACAGGCTTGGCCATCGTGGTGCTCCAGTCGGTGCGAGCCCCTCAGCACGAGGGGATGGTCGGGTGGGGAAATGCTTCAGCGGCAACGGGTCAGAACGGCGGCTCGTCGGTGAGCCCACCGCTGGGCGCGGGCGTGGCCCAGGGGTCGTCCCCGGCCGGAGCCGAGCCGCCTGACGGGCCGGCGTACGACCCACCGCCGCCGGTGCGCTGGGCCTTCACGACCTTCGCGGTCGCGTTGCGCAAGGACGGGCCGACCTCGTCGACCTCGACCTCGTAAACCGTGCGCTTCTCGCCCTCTTTGGTCTCATACGAGCGCTGCTTGAGCCGGCCTGACACGATCACCCGCATGCCGCGCTGCAGCGATTCGGCGACGTTCTCGGCCGCCTGCCGCCACACGTTGCACGAGAGGAACAGGCTCTCGCCGTCCTTCCACTCGTTGGTGTTCTTGTCGAGGAATCGCGGCGTCGACGCGATCCGGAACTTCGCGACCGCGGCGCCCGACGGCGTGAACCGCAGCTCGGGGTCGTCGACGAGGTTGCCGACCAGCGTGATGACGGTGTCGCCTGCTGCCATGGCCCGGTCCTACTTCGTGTCCGGCCGCAGCACCTTGGTGCGCAGCACTGATTCGTTGAGGTTGAGCTGGCGATCGAGCTCTTTGACGGTCGCGGGCTCGGCGGTGACGTCGAGGATCGCGTAGATGCCCTCGACCTTGTGCGAGATCTCATAGGCCAGCCGGCGCCGACCCCACACGTCGACCTTCTCGACGGTGCCGCCGCCTTGGCGGACCACGCCGAGGAACTGGTCGAGCGACGGGGCGACGGTGCGTTCCTCGAGATCTGGATCGAGGATGACCATCAGTTCGTAATGACGCATGCGGGCAACCCACCTCCTTTGGACTCGGTGCACGTCACCGCGGTGGTGACGAGGCGGCCACGCCGGGATGGGCTGAACGATCGGGAACCGGGTTCAGCACCGTCACGTCGTGACAGGAGGCTGCTCTGCGTCGAGCGCCGCCCAGGCTAGCAGTGGACCAGCTCGACAGTAACGGCCGCGAACGACACCGGCGGCGTCATCCACAGCCGGTCGACCGCTCAGCCGTCGAACTCCGGCACCAAGATGTTGAGCCGGGCATCCGGTGCCCCGTCGAGCAGGCCACCGGCCGGATCGTCCACCCCGTCACGGCGTACGACGTCACCTCGCGGGACCAGGATGTCGCGCACCACCAGGGCCAACAGGCCAGTCAGTACGACGTCCCGGATCACGATCGTGATGAGGTACGTCGCCATCGGCAGCCCTTGGTCGGAGTGATCGAGCGCGATCAGGGTGTAGAGGTTCGCGGCCCCGAGCAGCACTTCAGTGGCCTGCCAGATCAGCAACGAGGCCCATCGCGGCCGGGCTAGCACCGCCAGCGGCACGAGCCACAGTGCGTACTGCGGCGAGTCGACCTTGTTGAGCATCACGAAACCCGCCACCAGCAAGAACGCCACCTGGCCGACCCGCGGCCGGCGCGGTGCCATCGCGACCAGCGCGCCGACACCGGCGATGACGAGCAGGACACAGGTCGACGACACCACGTTCAGCGTCGTCGGTGAGGACCCGCAGGCGGGCTGGGCGTTGAGCGCATTGCCGATGAAGTCGCCGCGGAACAGGTGCTGGGCGACCAGCCAGACGCTGCCCCAGTCGGCGCCCCGGGTCTGGCTCAGCGAGAGGAACCACCGCCAGCCGGACAGCTCGTGCGCGGTGGGACAGCTCGAGTTCGGGAACAGGAACGACTTGGAGATCAGGATCGCCGGCACGTAACAGACGACGATTCCCGCGACCGCGCCGCCGACCGCCTTCGCGGCGGCCCGCCACAGACCGGCCCGCGCGCACAGCATGACCAGCGCGATCAGGACGAACAGCGGGTAGAGCTTGGTCGAGATCCCGACGCCGAGCAACAGCCCGGCCCACACCGGGGAGCCGCGACTCCAGGCCCACAGCCCGAGCCCGGTCAACGCGACCGCGGCCAGGTCCCAGTTCGTGAACGCGTACATGAACAGCGCCGGCGAGGCCGCGACCATCACCGCGTCCCAGGCCCGCCGCCGACCGGCCAGCTGGGCGACCGTAAAGGTCGAGATCAGCGCGCAGATCGCCAGGCCCAGCGCGGTGAGGTTGAAGAAGGTCTGGTTGTGCGACCCCGAGACGTCGGCCTGCTCGCCCGGATGCACGAAGGCGGTGAGCTCCGCAGCCGCCCACATCAGCCCGCCCATGACCGGCGGGTATTCGACCGGGTGGTCGCGGTAGGGCACCGACACCCGGCCGGTCACCGCACCAGCGCTGTTGGTCCGCGCGTTGAGGCCTTCGTCGACGTACAACGCGTATGTGTCGGCGTAACAGAGCCGGCTGTACTGGTGCTCGTTGGCGTAACCGCCGGCACCGAAACAATCGGTCTTCTGCAGGTAACCGAACACCGAGAACAGGATCGTCAGGCCGAGCGCGACCCGGATCGGCGTCCACCACCACGAGGTCGGCCCCTCTGCGTGCCGGCCCCATCGCCCGCCGATCAGCCGGCTGGCACCGGCCGCAAACGGATCCTCCTGCGTCGGCGGGAGCAGCGGGTCGAGCTCCACGATCCGACGGTGACGGGCGTGCGCAGGCGGCGGCATCGGGAGCAGCCCGATTCAGTGCCGACGATGCCGTCGGCGAACCCGGTCGGCTGCGGTGGCGGCTGGTCCCTCGGCCGTTGCCGCAGCGGTTGCCGTCGAGCTCGCCGTCGGGGTGCCGGTCGGCGTCGTGGTCGGGGTGCCGGTCGGCGTCGTGGGGGTGATGGTCGGGGTGATCGTGGGGGTGATCGTCGGCGTCACCGTCACCGTCGCGGTCGCAGTCGGCGACGGCGAGTTGGACGGACTCGACGTCGGTTTCGTGGTGCCCACGTTGGCCGCCTTCGGGAACTGCAGCACGGGCTTTCCGGCCAGGGCCGCATTCATCATCTGTTGCCAGATCTCGGCGGGGAGCGTACCGCCGAAGACCTCTCCGATCCCGGCACCTTCGACGGTTTGGGTCGGATCAACATTTCCGATCCACACCGACGTACACAACTGCGGGGTGAAGCCGGTGAACCACGCGTTCGTGTTGTTGTCGGTGGTCCCGGTCTTGCCGGCCGCCGGCCGCCCGGTGAGCGACCGGCCGAAAGCCGTCCCGCCCGGCCCGAGCACCTTGGTCATCGCGTAGATCTCGTCCGACACGACCGCCTTGGACAGGACCTGCTTGGGCTGCGGATCGGCCTTGTAGACCTGCTGTCCGCCGCTGGTCGTCACCGATTTCACGAGGTAGGGCTTGGCATAGACCCCTTGCGCGGCGATCGTCGCGTAGGCGTTCGCGAGGTCGAGCGGCGAGACCGAGTCGGGGCCGAGCGAGATGTCGGGTACGGCGGCCAGATTGCGGCTCTTGGGGATGCCGGCCGCGTACGCCGCGTTCACCACGTTCTGCGGACCGACCTGCTGGGCGAGGGGTACGAAGATCGTGTTGATCGACTCGGCGAACGCCTTGACGAGGCTGCAGCCGTAGCAGGACTCACCGGGCGAGGAGTTGTGGATCTGGGTGCCGTCGACCGTGACGACCGGCGGGCCGTTGAACGGCTGGTTGAGCGAGATGCCCTTCTGCAACGCGGCCAGCAAGGTGAACGCCTTGAACGACGACCCCGGTGGGCGGGCCCACTGACCGGTCGCCCCCGACAGGTCGATGCACGCGTCCTTGTTCTGGGTCGGGTCGTGGCAGTAGCGGTAGCCGCCGTACAACGCTTGGATCGCGCCGGTGCCCGGCTGGATCGACGCCGCCCCGCTCTGCGGCGTACCGCGGTTGTTCTTCGGCAGGATCGCCTTCTCCGCGTTGCGCAGGCTTCGCTGGTCGGTCTGGTTGATCGTGGTCACGATCTTGTAGCCGCCGAGGTCGAGCTGGCTCTGGGTCAGGCCGTCCGAGGTGGTCAGCTCGTGCTCGACCGCGTCCCGGATGTAGCAGTTCGACCCGGCACACTGCGCCGCCACGTCGGCGAGCTTGTTGGTCGCCGGGAAGTGCAGACTGGCGGCCTGGCTCGCGGTGAGCCAACCCTGGCTGACCATCCCGTTGATCACGTAGTGCCATCGCGCGATCGCGTTCGCGCGGGTCGTCGCGTTGATCTGCGGGTCGTAGAGGCTCGGGCCGCGGACCACGGCCGCCAGCAATGCGCCCTGCGCCGTCGTCAGCTGTGAGACGTCGGTCACGCCGGGAAAGTACGCCTGCGCCGCGGCTTGGATCCCGTAGGCGTTGCGACCGAAGTAGATCGTGTTGAGGTAGTCGTCGAGGATCGTGGCCTTCGATCGGGTCTGACCGAGCTTGGTCGCGATGAAGATCTCCTTGAGCTTGCGGGACAGCGACCGGCGCGGGCTCAGGTAGGCGTTCTTCACGTACTGCTGAGTGATCGTCGAGCCGCCCTGGGTGATGTCACCGCCGCGCAGGTCGACCCACAGGGCGCGCACGATCCCGGTCGGTGAGACTCCCGGCTCGGAGTAGAAGTGCCGGTCCTCGGCGGCGAGCACGGCGTGCTGCACACCGATCGGGATCTCGGAGAGCGGGACGTCGGTCCGGTTCGTCGCGCCGAGCCGGGCGAGGGGCTGCCCGTTGCTGAAGTAGATCGTGGTGGTCTGGGCCGAAGCGATCTCGCTCGGGTTCGGGATCGACGTACGGGAGTAGGCAACGGCGACGAGTACGCCGAACACCACCACCGCGCCACCGAGGCCCCACAACACCTGCTTGGGACGTGGCGCGATATCCGCGAACTTCACCCGCGCGACCCCGAGCTCGAGCCGGACCGCCGGCGGCGCGGCACCGCCTCACCGGTGCCCAGGACATAGGAGGTCAGCAGGTAGTTCCAGCCGCAGCCGAGGCAGACCTCGACAACGAAGACCGAGAACTCGGGCAGCACCTGCTCGAGCTCGCGCAGCTCCTTGCGGGCCCGGGCCCGGCCGTTGCCGCCATTGGGAAAGCACTCCCCGAAGGCGTAGCTCACCAGCACCAGCGGCTCGGCCTGGCAGACCGGGCAGGTCTGGGTGCTGGGCTGGCCGTGATAGCGCGCGGCCCGGCGCAGGTAGACCTGGGCGTCGCAGGCGTCCTCCGGCCGGATTCGACCGGCGCGCAGCCCGTCGAGGGTGGCCCGCCTGGCCAGCGAGTAGTCGACGACGCAGCGTGCATTCGCGCCGTCCACCAGGGTCCGCTGGGTCAACACGGGCGTCAGCGTACGCCGCCCGTACCGGACAAATGCTGAACATCTCGCGCTCAATTCCGGGCCGGTCGACCAGATCTGGACACCCGGTGTTTGCGTTCTGGACATCTGGGCGGTAGTTTCCACGATGTATCCACTCGATACATCGCAGCACACCACCAGAACCGCCCAGACCCAGCCGAGGAGCGATCGTGAGCCGAAAGTCCGGCGTGCTCGATCTCGCCGTACTCGGTCTGTTGCATGAATCGCCGCTGCACGGCTACGAGCTGAGCAAGCGCCTGCGCGCGGTCCTCGGTCCGGTTCGCTCGCGGATCTCCTACGGCAGTCTCTACCCCTGCCTGAGCGGGTTGCAGGCGGCCGGCTTCATCACCACCGACGACTCGGCCAGCGAGTCCGGCCCGGGCCGGCGCAAGAAGCACGTCTACAAGCTCACCGCCGAAGGCAAGGAGCGGCTCCAGGAGCAGCTCGCCGAAGGCGGCCCCTCGACCTGGGACGACGAGGCGTTCGGGGTCAGGTTCGCGTTCTTCTCCCAGATCGATGCCGACGTCCGGCTGCGGATCCTCGAAGGCCGGCGCAGCCGGCTCGAGGAGCGGCAGGAGAACGCCAGCTCGATGCTGAGCACCCGCGAGAAGCTCGACCGCTACACCCTCGAACTCCAGCGTCACGGCCTCGAATCGGTCGAGCGCGAAGTGCGCTGGCTCAACGAATTGATCGCCACCGAACGAGACGGGGTGGCCGTCCGGGCACACCGGGCGTCACCGGCCGTGAAAGCGCCGACCGCCGCAAGGCTGAGTTCCGCAACTGAAGGAGACAACCGCTGATGGGTTCCATTCGAGTCGCCATCGTTGGCGTGGGCAACTGCGCCTCGTCCCTCGTCCAAGGCGTCGAGTTCTACAAGAACGCCAACCCGGATGCGCGCGTGCCCGGTTTGATGCACGTCGAGTTCGGTGGCTACCACGTCCGTGACGTGGAGTTCGTCGCCGCCTTCGACGTCGATGGCAAGAAGGTCGGACGGGACCTGTCCGAAGCGATCGTCGCGAGTGAGAACAACACCGTGCACATCGCCGACGTGCCGCCGACCGATGTCATCGTGCAGCGCGGCCACACCTACGACGGTCTCGGCGACTTCTACCGCGAGCTGGTCGAGGAGTCCGACGACGAGCCGGTCGACGTCGTGCGGGTCCTGACCGACGCGAAGGTCGACGTGATGGTGTCCTACCTGCCGGTCGGCAGCGAGGACGCGGACCGCTTCTACGCGCAGTGCGCGATCGACGCCGGCGTCGCGTTCGTCAACGCGCTGCCGGTCTTCATCGCGAGCGACCCGACCTGGGCGAAGAAGTTCGCCGACGCGGGTGTCCCGATCATCGGGGACGACATCAAGAGCCAGGTCGGCGCGACGATCACCCACCGCGTGCTCGCGAAGCTCTTCGAGGACCGCGGCGTGGAGCTGCTGCGCACCTACCAGTTGAACTTCGGCGGCAACATGGACTTCAAGAACATGTTGGAGCGCAAGCGTTTGCAGTCGAAGAAGATCTCCAAGACGCAGTCGGTCACCTCGCAGATCCCGCACGAGATGCGCGGCGCCGACGTGCACATCGGCCCGTCCGACCACGTGCCGTGGCTCGACGACCGCAAGTGGGCCTACGTCCGGCTCGAGGGCCGCTCGTTCGGTGACACTCCGCTCAACCTCGAATACAAGCTCGAGGTGCACGACTCGCCGAACTCGGCCGGCGTCATCATCGACGCGATCCGGGCCGCGAAGATCGCGAAGGACCGCGGCATCGGAGGTCCGGTGCTCTCGGCATCGTCGTACTTCATGAAGTCGCCGCCGGTGCAGTACAGCGACGACGAGGCGCGCGAGTCGGTCGAGGCGTTCATCAAGGGCGAGGCCGAGTAGCAAGCACCACCCGGGTCGCGGTCACCGGACCCGACGACCACCCGGTGCGCCGGGCCGATGCGCTACGACGGTTGTTCGGCGAGCGGCGATTCGTCACGCTGCTCGCCACCCGGCTGACCTCGCAGACCTCCGACGGGCTGTTCCAGACCAGCCTCGCGGGCGCCGTGCTGTTCAACCC
>Ga0265342_10003392_pt1 | contig 13127 bp, 14 predicted proteins | sample 4CB327metaG_FD_203125 | JGI IMG/M metagenome (GOLD analysis project Ga0265342, IMG submission 203125) | Rhizosphere microbial communities from Carex aquatilis grown in University of Washington, Seatle, WA, United States - 4-CB3-27 metaG | ecosystem: Host-associated > Plants > Roots >...
ACGGCTCCGAAGGCGGCAAAGACATCCGCAAAGAAAAAGACGGCCAGGAAAAAGGCGCGCACGCGTGCCGCTGCCGCAAAACCCATCCGCAAGCGTTCGAAGGTCGCGGAAGCGGGCGACGCCCTTGCGGGCGCGCCGAAGGCGGCCCTGCCCGCCTTCGTGCCGCCCGCGCTTGCCACGCTGTCCGACAAGGCGCCCGCAGCTGCGACGTGGCTGCACGAGATCAAGTTCGACGGCTACCGGCTCGAAGCGCGGCTCGACAAAGGCAAGGTGAACCTGCTTACGCGCCGCGGGCTCGACTGGACCCACAAATTTCCGTCGGTCGCAGCGGCGATCGCCAAGCTGCCGGCCGACAAGGCGCTCCTCGACGGCGAGGTCGTGGTCGAAGGCGACGACGGCGTGTCGAGCTTCTCGCTGCTCCAGCAGGCGCTGAGCGAGGGTGACGACAAGCACATGACCTTCTACGCCTTCGACCTCCTGCATCTCGATGGCCGCGACCTGACGTCACTGCCGCTGACGGCGCGGAAGGACGCGCTCGAGGATTTGCTCGGCAAGACGACAAAGAGCTCGCCCTTGCGGTTTTCGGCGTCGATCGACCAGGACGGGCCGGCGCTGCTCGCGCAGGCGTGCAAAATGGGGCTGGAAGGGATCATCTCCAAAGTCGCAGACGCGCCCTACCGGTCCGGCCGCGGCCACGATTGGCTCAAAACCAAATGCTCGGACCGGCAGGAGTTCGTCATCGCCGGTTTTGCTCCGTCGACCGCCGATGCCAACGCCGTCGGCGCGCTGGTGCTGGGTATCCATGAAAAGAGCAAATTGCACTATGCCGGCCGCACCGGAACCGGCTTCACGCACAAGGTCGCGCGCGACCTCTATCGCAAGCTCAAGGCGCTGGCCGTGAAGGCATCGCCGCTCGATCCCGTGCCGAAGGAGGAGCGCGGCGCGCGCGGGCCGGTCTGGGTTGAGCCCAAACTCGTCGCCGAGGTCGCCTTCCACGGCTGGACCCACGGCGAGCGCATCCGTCAGGCCTCTTTTCAGGGCTTGCGCGAGGACAAGCCCGCGAAGGATGTCGTGCGCGAAGTGAAGAAGCCTGTGGCGGCGGCGGCAAAGACCGCGGTCAAGCGCAGCGCACCGGTCAAGCGGCCCAAGCCTGCCGCCCGTCGCGCGCAAGCGGACAACACCGTCGCCGGCATCGCGCTGTCCCATCCCGATCGCGTCTACTGGGAAGACGTCGGCGTCACCAAACGCGATCTCGCCGACTATTACGTCAAGGTCTGGGACTGGATGGCGCCGCATCTCGTCGGTCGCCCTGTGGCGCTGGTGCGCTGCCCGGAAGGCGCGACGGGACAGTGCTTCTTCCAGAAGCACGCGAGCGCCGGCATCAACGCGAAGCACCTGCACGAGGTTCGGGAAAAAGGCGACAAGATCATCTCGGTCGACGATCTCGAAGGCCTGATCTCGCTGGTGCAGGCAGGCGTGCTGGAGATCCATACCCGCGGCTCGACGATCGAGCATCTCGACAAGGCCGACCGGCTGGTGTTCGACCTCGATCCCGGACCCGATCTCGGCTGGAAGGATATCGTTGCAGCGGCTCGCGACGTGCGCGAGCGGCTCGCGCAAATCAAGCTCAAGACCTTCCTGAAAACCTCCGGCGGCAAGGGCCTGCACGTCGTGCTGCCGATCGCGCCAACGCCGTGGGAAGAGGCCAAGGCCTTCACGCAGACGGTGGCCCGCGCCATGGAGGCAGACGCGCCGGATCGCTACATCTCGACGGCGACCAAGGCCAAACGCGGCGGCCGCATCTTCCTCGACTACCTGCGCAATTCGCGCGAGGCGACTGCGGTCGCGCCCTACTCCACCCGCGCGCGGCCGGGCGCGCCGGTGTCCGTACCGATCGACTGGGACGAGCTCGGCGCCCTCAAGAGCGCGAACCAGTACACGGTCGGCAATATCATGCAGCGCCTGTCGCGGCTGAAGAAGGATCCGTGGGCCGGCATCGGCCGAGTGAGGCAGGCTTTGCCGAAACTGAAATAGTTCGCCAGCGAACGCATGGAACCGGGAACCCGCGGCGGCGTTGAAGCGCCGAGGGGCGAGGCACGACTTTAACGCGACGGGGCACGATGGCCAATCACAAGAAGCATCCGCGCAAGAGCCACTGGCTCAGCGAACAGTTTTCGCACATGGCGCAAACCGTCGCGGCTTGGACGGGACATCCGGTGAGCTTCCTGCTCGCCTGCGCTGTCGTGCTGGTCTGGATCGTCACCGGGCCGATGTTCGACTACAGCGACACCTGGCAGCTGGTCATCAATACCGGCACCACCATCGTCACCTTCCTGATGGTGTTCCTGATCCAGAATACGCAGAACCGCGACATCCTCACCGTGCAGCTCAAGCTGTCGGAGCTGGTGCTGGCGATGAAGGGCGCCGAGAACCGTTTCGCAGCCATCGAGGACTTGACCGACGAAGAACTCGAAGAATTGCATGACGAGTGCAAGCTGCGCGCCGCGCAAACCCTGACCCACATCGAGGAGCGGCGCGCCTCGCTGGGCAAGAATGACGCGTCGAATGGCAACGGCAAGCCGGAGCGGGCGGCGGCGGCGCGGGCCAAATCGCCCCGCAAAACTGCGGCGGCCGCCGGCTCGTAAGCGCCGCGGCTACCGAAGTTTCGCCATGAAGCCGCAGGTAATGTTTGTCCGTTAGGATGGGAATTCGACCTGGGGCGAAACGACAATGCCGGACTGGAGCCTGCCAATCGGAATGGCGCTCGCGCTGACCCTCGCGAGCGGCCAGGCGTTCGCCGCAGGCAAGCTGGCATCCCGCGAGTTCTCCGGCGTCGCCGCCTACTACGACAAGAACTATCACGGCCGCACCGCCGCCGGCGATCAGTACGATCCGGAAAAGCTCACTGCCGCTCACCGCACCCTGCCCTTCGGCACGCGGCTGAAGGTCACCGACCGCAAGACCGGCCGCTCCGTCGAGGTCGTGGTCAACGACCGCGGCCCGTTCACGCGTGGCCGCGTGCTCGACCTCTCCCTCGCCGCGGCGAAGCAATTGCGCATCCTCGGGCGCGGGCTTGCGCGCGTCACCGCATCGGTCGAGCAGTAAAGCTCTAGGCGGCAGGGCGACCCGGCAGCGCGCTTGTCGAGGGCGAGCACCGTTCCCATACTTCCGCCGCGGCCGCCGCTTCCCCATAACTCAGGTGCACCGTGTTCTCGTTGACGAGCCGCATCGAGATGGTGCCGCCGGCGCCGCGCTCCGGCGCGGGCGGCTTGTAGGTGAAGAAATGCCGGGCATAGTCGCCCTGCATGCGGGCGCCGGCCGGCGTGACGATGTCCGGTCCGCGGATGGAGAAATGCCGGCCGTCGCTCTGGCACCAGTCGCCGTCGATCGCGTCGGCAAGCGCCGGCGTTGCCGGGCCAGCGATCGCCAACAAGGCGCCGCAGATTTTCAGAAGCCGAAATCGCATGACGTCCCCCTTCGCGCGCTTTCCGGTTTGGCGGCAGCGCGTTTGGCTATATTAGATCGTCTCCCGCCCGCGTCATCCACCACATCCCTCAGGACCAGAGCCCATGCCCGCCAAGCGCCCGGCAACCCGTCTCGCGCCGCTCAAGGAAGAGAACCTCACCGAGGCGCAGCGCGCACTGCTCGAATCGCTGCGTGCGGGCCCGCGCGGCCGGTCGCTCAACATCCGCGGCCCGTTCGCCGCCTGGATGTACGCGCCGGAATTCGGCCAGTTGGCGCAGGCGCTCGGCGCGCACACGCGCTACAAGACGCGGCTCGAGCCGCGCCTGTCCGAATTCGCGATCCTGTGCACCGCGCGTCACTGGAAGGCGCAGTATGAATGGTTCGCGCATGCGCCGATTGCGCAGAAGGCCGGCGTCAAGGCGAAGACGATCGACGACATTCGCAAGGGACGCGCGCCGAAGACCGCGCCCAAGGACGAGCGCGCGATCTACGATTTCGTCGCGGAGCTCTACAAGACGCGCCGCGTCGGCAACCGCAATTACAAGCGCGTGGCGGCTTTCCTGGACGAGGCGGCGATCGTCGAACTCGTCGGCATTCTCGGCTATTACGCGATGATCTCGATGACGCTCAATATCTTCGGGATGCTGCCGCCGGAGAGCGAGCCCCTCCCGTTCGCCGAGCCGAAGGTGTGAACGAATAAAAGAAACACCGGACGCCGGCGCGTCGCCGCGCCGGAATCCGGTCTTCGCCGAGACGCCGAACGATCAGCAGCTGCGGCGGGTTTTCACGATCACGTTGCCATTCGGCAGACGCGTCTTCACTTTCACCACGCGGCAATCGGCGTGATGACGCTTGTGGATCACCACCGCGCCGCGTTCCTTCACGACCACCACGGCCTGCGCCGGAACCGCGGCGGTCAGGGCGAGCGCGCCAACAGCCGCCGCCAGAATGAACGTCTTCATGTGTTGCCTCCTTGGTCAAAACAGCGGACCGGCAACGCGGTATGCGACAAAAGGTTTCAGGCCGCCGGCGCATCGTCTCTCGATTCAATTGTCAAACAGCGACGATCGGGCGCGCGGCATCGCCCGTATTGTTTGATCGGCGCCGGGTACGCCGCATTCCCAATTCCAATTCTCGGCTCCCTCGAGGGGAGCGGAGCGCCGGCAGACGCGGAGGGTGCGAGCCCTCCGGTGAGCGGCGGGCGAGGCCGCTCGATGAGACGCTTGCGAGGCGTCTCCTCGCTCCTCTCGGAACGAGGCGCCTCCCGGCGCTCCACGGCGGCGTTCTGCGACTGACGGGCCGCGCTTTCGAGAACGTGGACCAGCCACGCCTGTCAGCCAGATCCTGGCGCCGGGTCCTATTGCCCGGGAGCGGAGCCCCGCCATCGCCCGGGTGCTTCAGGGTACGTTTCCCCGAAGCCCGCGGCGCCGCATCAGTCGACGGCGGGGATTTCCACCGGTCATCGACCCGGTGAGGTCGAGGGCACATCTCCGCCCCGTTTCTCACCGCTGCTCCGTCTTCACGGCGTCCCATGACGACGCCCCTCGAAGAGCAGGACAGGAGACTATATGCATATGTCGTAGGACCGGTCAACAGTCCTATGGAAAGAATTTGTGCTGCGCTGCGCCGGCCGTCGTCCTGAGGTGCCCGTGCGCATTTCGCGCACGGGCCTCGAAGGACCTGTGACTCAGAGACCCTTCGAGGGCCGCGCTTTCGCGCGGCCTCCTCAGGGTGACGCGAGAGTCAGCGCGCGTGCCCGCCGGGACGCCGTCCTCAGTGGTTCATCTTCATGCCGGGCATGTCATGGCCGCCGCCCTCGCCGGCCGGCTTGCTGCCGTCGGCAGACATTGCGCCGATTCCGGCGACGTCGAATTGCACTTTGACCTCGCCCGCCTTCTCGAATTTCAGCGTGGCGTCGACGTGCTCGCCTTTGGTCAGTTGCGACTTCAACCCGGTGAACATGAGGTGATAGCCGGACGGTTTGAACGTCACCGTCTCACCCGGCTTGATCTCGAGGCCGTTCGGCATCATCCGCATCTTCATGACGTCTTTGTCCATCGTCATCTCGTGGATCTCGAAACCCTTCGAGACTGCGGTCGAGCCGCCGATCAGGCGGTCGGGCGTCGTGCCGGTATTGGTGATCGTGAGATAGCCGCCGCCGACCGGCGCGCCCTTGGGTGTGGCGCGCGACCACGGATCGTGAATCTTGAGGGCGCCGACGGAAAAATCCGCGGCGAAAGCCGGCCCTGCCGAGATGACGAGCGCGAAAACGCAGATGAGAGAAGACTTGCGCAGCATCGAAAAGCTCCTGAACGTTGCCGAAGGCCCTTGCGGCGCGTCAGCCGCGTGGCCCGAGAGATCTCGAATTGACAAAACCGGACGTTCAGGCGGCCGGCGGCCCTCGCGGCATTTGCCGCCCGCGGGGCATGGGAGCAGGCGATTGCGTCAGTGACGCCGGCACGAGCACGCCGGCGATGCGCAGCCGCGGCGCCGCCAGGCTGGCCGACGCGCCGGAGCCGAGCGCCGGCACATGGCATTGCATGCCGCAACCTGCGGTGCAGGGGCAGCCATGATCCTGTTCGGCCGGAGCGGGCGCGGAGCCATCCGCCGTCGTAATGCAAAGCCCGACGCCATGGGCGGCTGCGGCCGGCAGCGACAGCGGCAGGATCAGCGCCTGCAGCCCGACCAGGTAGGCCGCGGCGAGAGCGATCAGGCGTCTGCTGAAATGGCGGTTGCGCATTCGGCAGGGGTTGTAATGCGCGCAGGCCGGCCCGTCCACGGCCGGAACCCGCGGCAGGATGCAACCGCCCTGCCCGTTGCATAGATGGACGTTTTCGAAGCCGCCCCCGGCAGTCGGACGTGGTAGGATAGCGCGTGGCCAACAGTACCCCTTCAGACCGCGACCATCGGATCATCAGCTTCCGGACCCGCCGCGACGCCGCCGGAAAGCCCGGCCCGGCCGGCAAGGACGACCTGTCGCCCTATGCCCGCACGCCGGAAGACCCGGCCGAGTACCGGCACCGGATGGCCGTGAATGCCGCAGTCGCCCTGCTGGTGGCGGCCCTGATCGGCGTCGCCATCTGGCTGGCGGACACCATGGCCGACATGCGCCGGAACCAGGACTGCGTCCTGTCCGGCCGGCGCGGCTGCACCCCGGTCGAGTACGAGCGGGTCCGCTGAGCCTTCTCGGCACGCCTTCCGCCGCAACCCTCGGGCGGGCGGAATTAGCCAGTTTTCCCCGCAGATTGCAGCCGGCATTGAAAGGAGCCGCCCCGTTCGCTATACGGGCTGCCGACTGCCAGCCGGTTGTCGAAGGCCGCGCGGATACTGACACGTGCGCGGGGTGGCGCGTGTCCGGGCGATTGCCATAATCTTCCCTTCAATCAGAGAGTTACCCGATGTCCTCGACGTTCGACACCATTGCCAATATTATCGCCGAAACGTGCGACATCCCGCGCGACTCGATCACGCCCGAGAGCCACGCGATTAACGACCTCGGCATCGACAGCCTGGACTTCCTCGACATCGCCTTCGCCATCGACAAGGCGTTCGGCATCAAGCTGCCGCTGGAGCAGTGGACGCAGGAGGTCAATGACGGCAAGGCGACCACGGATCAGTACTTCGTGCTGAAGAACCTCGCCGCACGTATCGACGAGCTCGTGGCTGCTAAAGGGGCCTGATGAGGGGCAATGCGACTCGAGTACTTCCAGCTCATCGACCGCGTCACGGACCTCAATCTCGCCGACCGAACGATCCGCACTGAAAACACGGTCCCCTCGGCCAGCACGGTATTCGAGGGGCACTTTCCCGGCTACCCGCTGATGCCCGGCGTGCTGCTCGCCGAGACGATGGCGCAGACTTCGGGCTGGCTCGTCGTCGCGCTCAATAAATACGACCGCATGCCCTTCCTGGCGGCGCTCAAGGACGCCAAGTTCCGCACCTTCGTCGTGCCCGGCATGGTGCTGGTGGTCGAGGCGAAGCTCGAGCACGACGGCTCCGGCTACGCCGTCACCAACGCCAAGATCACCTCGTCCGGCAAGCCGATCTGCGACGCGACCATTACGCTGCGCGTCATGCCTTTCCCCAACGACGAGATCCGCCAGCACATGCGCGAGCAGGCCCGGCGCCTCGGCGTGCCGAGCGTGGAGCCCGCGAATGGCTGAGGGCGCGCGCGAGGCGTGGATCACCGGCATCGGCATCGTCTCCTGCCTCGGCGAAGGCGCCGATGCACATTGGCAGAAATTGTCCGAGGCCAAGCCTGAGGCGGATGGGACCACCTTCGCGCCGTTCTTCGTGCATCCGCTGGCGCCGATCAATTTCGATCTGCAGATCCCCAAGAAGGGCGATCAGCGGCAGATGGAGAACTGGCAGCGTATCGGCACCTATGCCGCCGGGCTCGCGCTCGATAGCGCCGGCGTCAAGGGCAATGCCGACGTGCTCTCGCACATGGACATGATCGTCGCCGCGAACGGCGGCGAGCGCGACCTTGCGGTCGACTCCGCGATCCTGTCCGGCATGCCGCGTGCCGCCAACCCGTCCGCCTTTCTCAACGAGCGGCTGATGAGCGACCTGCGCCCCACGCTCTTCCTGGCGCAACTGTCGAACCTGCTCGCCGGCAACATTTCAATCGTGCACGGCGTCACCGCGTCGTCGCGCACCTTCATGGGTGAGGAATCGGCAGGCACCGACGCGGTGCGCATCGCCGTCTCGCGCATCGGCGCCGGGCAGAGCGACATCGCGCTCGTCGGCGGCGCCTATAACGGCGAGCGGCCCGACCTCCTCATGCTCTACGGATTCGCCGGCCTGGCGCTCAAGGACAAGTTCGCGCCGGTCTGGGAGCGCGGGCCCGGTAAAGGCGGCTTTGCGCTTGCCTCGCTCGGCGCCTTCCTCGTCATCGAGGCGCGCGAGCATGCCGAGGCGCGCGGCGCCAAGGGCCTCGCACAGATCTCGAGCGTGGTCTCCGACCGCATCCGCAGGCAGCCGGGCAACGTCACGGCCTCGCTCGACGGCCTGTGGGACAAGATCAAGGACCGCGTCGAGCCTCAATCGGCGGCGGTCATCTCCGGCGCGACCGGGGCCAACCCCGCGACCGCGGAAGAGCGCGTCTTCCTCGAAAAGCACGGCGAGCTTGCCGTGCGCGCGTCGGGTTCCTATCTCGGGCATGGGTTGGAGCCGCAATTCCCCATGAACCTGGCGCTGGCAACGATCGCCCTCCAGCATGGTACGCTATTCCCGCCCTGCGACGCGTCGGGGCTTGAAAAGCCGATGAGCGGCGCGCTCAACCAGGTCGTCGTGACCGCCGTCGGCCACTGGCGCGGCGAAGGTCTCGCGCTGGTGCAGAAGGTCTCTTGAGGAGAGCGAGCATGACCTCGACCAAGGACAAGATGGGCCGCCCGATCGTCGTCGTGACGGGCCTCGGCGTGGTGACCTCGCTCGGCGCCGGCAAGGCCGACAACTGGAAGAAGCTCACCGCCGGCGAGAGCGGCATCCACGCCATCACCCGCTTCGCGACCGAAGGTCTCAAGACCCGCATCGCCGGCAGCGTCGACTTCCTCGGCGTCCCGCAGTGCACCGCCGCGCTGTCGGAGCAACTCGCCGATCTCGCCGCGGAAGAAGCGATCGCCCAGTCGGGCCTCGGCAAGCCGGGCGACTTCCCCGGTCCTCTTTTCCTGGCCGTGCCGCCGATCGAGATGGAATGGCCGCAGCGCCTCGAAGTCGGCGCGCGCTCGGGCAGCAACGACACGGTCACCTATGCCGACCTGATGCGGGTGAGCGAGCAGTTCCCCGCCTATCACAGCCGCTTCCTGTTCGGCTCGGTCGCCGACCATATCGCCGAGAAGTTCGGCACGCGCGGCTCGCCGATCTCGCTGTCGACCGCCTGCGCCTCCGGCGCGAGCGCGATCCAGCTCGGCGTCGAGGCGATCCGCCGCGGCGACACGGATTCCGCGCTTTGCGTCGGCACCGACGGCTCGGTCAATCCGGAAGCGGTGATCCGCTTCTCGCTCCTCTCGGCGCTGTCGACGAGCAACGACAACCCGCAGAAGGCGGCGCGGCCCTTCTCCAAGAACCGCGACGGCTTCGTCATGGCCGAGGGTGCAGGCGCCCTCGTGCTCGAGAGCTACGACGCGGCCAAGGCGCGCGGCGCCACGATCCTCGGCGTGGTCGAGGGTTGCGGCGAGAAGACCGACGCCTTCCACCGCACGCGCTCGAGCCCGGACGGCAAGCCGATCATCGCCTGCATCAAGAATGCCCTCGAGGACGCAGGCCTTGCGCCCGAGGACATCGACTACGTCAACGCGCATGGCACGTCCACGCCGGAAAACGACAAGATGGAATATCTCGGCTGCTCGACCGTGTTCGGCGAGCGCATGGGCAAGATGCCGATCTCGTCGAACAAGTCGATGATCGGCCACACGCTCTCAGCCGCCGGCGCCATCGAGGCGGTGTTCACGGTGCTGACGCTGCAGGAGCAGCGCATGCCGCCGACCATCAATTACGACGTGCCCGATCCGGCGATCCCCCTCGACGTCGTGCCGAACAAGGCGCGCGACGCCAAGCTCAAGCACGCGATCTCCAATTCCTTCGGCTTCGGCGGGCAGAACGTATCGCTCGTCGTGGGAGTCGAGCCGGCCTGACCGCCGGCTCGTAGTCATTTCCCATGCGCGCACTGAGACTGATCGGCGACCGCCAGCTCGAACTGGCCGACATTCCCGACCCGCCCGCGCCCGCCGAGGGCGAGGTGCAGGTCCGCATCAAAGCCGTCGGCCTCAATCACCTCGACCTGTGGGGCTTCCGCGGCATGGCTTTCGCCAAGCGCAAGCTGCCGCTCATCGTCGGCGCCGAGGCCTCCGGCGAGATCGCGGCGGTCGGTTCGGGCGTGAGCGCGTTCAAGCCCGGCCAGAAGGTGGTGATGTACGGCGCCATGACCTGCGGGCATTGCGTCAACTGCCGCGAGGGCCGCGACAATCTGTGTGAAAACGTCGGCGGCGTGCTCGGCTTTCACATCGACGGTTTCGCGCGCGACCTGATCAACATGCCGGCGCGGCTCGTCGTGCCGGTGCCGGACGGCGTCTCGCTGCGCGACGCCGCCTGCGCGCCGATCGCCTTCGGCACCACCGAGCACATGCTGTTCGACAATGCCAGGCTCAAGCCCGGCGAGACCATCCTCGTGCACGCGGCCGGCTCCGGCATCGGCTCGGTGGCGATCAAGATGGCGAAGGCCATGGGCTGCACCGTCATCACCACCGTCGGCGACGACGACAAGGCCGAGAAGGCCAAGGCGCTCGGCGCCGACCACGTCATCAACTACAAGACGGACCGCTTCGAGGGCGTGACGCGCAAGCTCACGGCCAAGAAGGGCGTCGACGTCGTGTTCGAGCATGTCGGCGGCGAAGGCTTCAACGGCTCCCTGCTCGTCCTCAAGCGCGGCGGCCGCCTCGTCACCTGCGGCTCGACCGCGGGTCCGACCGTGACCATCAATCTGATGCAGCTGTTCCAGCAGCAGTACAAGATCCTCGGCTCGTTCGGCTGCCGCATCCAGAACATCCGCGACAGTCTGTCGAAGATGGCGGCCGGCATGAGCGCGATCATCGACACGGAAGTGCCGCTCGCCGAATTCGAGAAGGGCCTCGCCCGCCTCGAGACGCGCAAGGTGTTCGGCAAGGTCGTCGTCAACTTCTGATCCCTCTTCCCTGTTCGTCCCCGCGAAAGCGGGGACCCAGTTCTGACCTGAAACGCTGTACGCGTGGCCCTGGATTTCCGCTTGGGCGGGAATGAACGGAGTGGGAGGCAAGACCCGTGAAGCACACCAAGGCATGAGAACTTTGCAACGAAAGCTGCAGCGCAGCCTCAAGCGCGCCGGCAACGCCGCCGTCGGCGCGCTCGCCGTCGGCCTGCTGCGCAGCTTGCATCGCGTGCCGTTCGACACGCTGGCGAACGGCGCAGGCCGCTTCATGCGCACGATCGGGCCGCTGTTCCGCGAGAACCGAATCGCCCGCGCGCAACTGACCGCCGCCTTTCCCGAGAAATCGCCGGCCGAGATCGAGCGCATTCTTTCGGGCGTCTGGGACAATCTCGGCCGCATGGGCGCGGAATTCGCGCATCTCGAACGGCTCTGGGACTGGGACCCGGAGCATCCCGAGCGCGACAGCCGCATCGTGCTGGAGCAGGACAGCATCGACCGCTTCGTCAAACTCCTGAACGACGGCAAGCCGGCGCTCATCTTCGCCGCGCATCTCGGCAACTGGGAATTGCCGGCGATCTGCGCCGCGACCTACAAGCTCGACAGCGCGGTGCTCTACCGGCGGCCGAACATCAAGGCGGTCAACGACTGGATCAGCGAAACGCGCGCGACGCATATGGGCGAGATCATCGCCACCGGCCTCGACGCGCCCGTCAAGATCGCCGCGGCGCTCACGCGCGGCGCGCATGTCGGCATGCTGGTCGACCAGTATTACGTGCGCGGCGTCGAGGTCACCTTCTTTGGCCGCAAGACCAATGCCAATCCGCTGCTGGCGCGGCTGGCGCGGCATTTCAATTGCCCGATCCACGGCACGCGCATCGTGCGCCTGCCGGGCAACCGCTTCCGCGCCGAGTTGACGGAGGAGATCGTGCCGGTCCGCGACGCCGGCGGCGAGATCGACATCGCCGCAACGATGCAGGCGATCATGACCGTGATCGAAGGCTGGGTGCGCGAACACCCCGAGCAGTGGCTCTGGCTGCACCGACGGTGGCGGTAGGGATCACTCCCCCGTCTTCACCTTGGTCCACAGCCGGTTGATCAGCCGCTGCGCGCGCTGGTCGCGGGCGCCGACCGTGTAGAGCTTGGCCATGGTCGCCGCGTCCGGGTACACGCTCTTGTCGTCGAGCACCGCCTTGTCGACGAACGTCTGGCTGGCGAGATTGCCGTTGGCGTAGGACACCATGTTCGAGTTCTTCGCCGCCACTTCGGGGCGCAACAGATAATCGATGAAGGCGTAGGCCTCGGCCGTGTGCGCGGCGTCCTTCGGAATGGCGAGGTTGTCGAACCACATCTGCGCGCCTTCCTTCGGGATCGCATAGCCGATCTCGACGCCATTCCTGGCCTCGGCCGCGCGCTTCTGCGCCTGCTTGATGTCGCCGGACCAGCCGACGACGAGGCAGATCTCGCCGCTCGCCAGCGCGTTCAAGTATTCGGACGAGTGGAATTTGCGCACCGACGGCCTGATCGTCATCAGCAGCGCGGTCGCCTTGTCGAGGTCGGCCGGCTTTACCGAGTTCGCATCGAGCTTGAGGTAATGCAGCGCCGCCGGCATGATGTCGTCGGCTGAATCCAGCGTGTGCACGCCGCAGTCCTTGAACCTGGCGAGTATCTCCGGCTTGAATACGACGTCCCAGGAATCGATCCTGGCGCCTTTGCCGAGGCGCTGTTCGACCGCCTTGACGTTGTAGCCGATGCCGGTCGTACCCCACATGTAATTGACGGCGTACTGGTTGCCGGGATCGTAAGCCGCGAGCCGCTTCGTCACCTCGGGCCAGGCGTTCGCGAGATGCGGCAGCTTGCTCTTGTCGAGTTTCTGGAACACGCCGGCTTTGATCTGGCGCTCGAGGAAATAGGCGGTCGGCACGACGACGTCGTAGCCGGACTTGCCGGCGAGCAGCTTCGTCTCCAGCGTCTCGTTGGC
>Ga0265342_10003393_pt1 | contig 13115 bp, 8 predicted proteins | sample 4CB327metaG_FD_203125 | JGI IMG/M metagenome (GOLD analysis project Ga0265342, IMG submission 203125) | Rhizosphere microbial communities from Carex aquatilis grown in University of Washington, Seatle, WA, United States - 4-CB3-27 metaG | ecosystem: Host-associated > Plants > Roots > Rhizosphere...
AGCCAGAGCGCGGGAGGTTTAAGGAACCCTCCCAGGGTTCTTGATCAGATCGCGTTGGCGTAGGCCGGCTTTGCCGGCCGGAGCCAGAGCGCGGGAGGTTTAAGGAACCCTCCCAGGGTTCCTTATTCGATGATGAGGAGGAGAAGGGGTTCGAACCCTTGGTGCCTTTAGAGCACTACAGTTTTCAAGACTGTCGCCTTCGACCACTCGGCCACTCCTCCGAACGGCGCTATTTTTACAACATTTGCGTGAAAGTCGCTCGTGGCAGTTGGCTAGGTGCTCTTCCAACGCCCCGCCGTGGCGATCGGGGCTTCCGACGCGACGGGTGACGGCGGGGTCGCGCTCGCCACCGGAATACGGGATTCTGGGCCCCGGCGCTCGCCACCGCGACGGTCTACGGCAACGCGCCAGTCGACCGCGACCGAGGGCTCCTTTAGGAATTCGCCCGGGTCATCCAGTGCCAGCGCGGTGCGCAGGACGTCGTCCATGTGCCCAACGGGCACGAGACGGAGGGCTTTCAGCACACGCTTGGGGATGTCGCGCAGGTCCTTCGCGTTGTCCTTGGGAAACAACACCGTCGAGATACCGCCGCGATGAGCGGCCAGAATCTTCTCCTTGAGGCCGCCAATGGGCAGCACGCGACCGCGCAGGGTGATTTCGCCCGTCATGGCCACGTCGCGACGAACCTTGGTTCGCAGCAACGCCGATACCATGCCGGTGCAGATGGTGATACCGGCCGACGGACCGTCCTTGGGAATCGCGCCCTCGGGCAGGTGAACGTGGATATCGGCACGGGAGTAGAAGTCGCGATCGATGCCCAGCGAGGGCGCGCGCGACCGGATGTAGCTGATGGCTGCCTGGGCCGACTCCTGCATGACGTCGCCGAGCTGGCCGGTGAGCACCAGCTTGCCCTTCCCTGAAACGATGGAAACCTCGGTGACCAGCAAGTCGCCGCCGTGCGAAGTGACGGCCAGGCCATTCGTCACTCCGACTTCGTCGTTGACCTGTTGCTGTCCCACGCGGAAGCGCTGCGGACCGAGATACTTGACCAGGCGCTTGGGCGTGACCTTCCAGACGGTGTTGGTCCGGTCGGCCAGATACTCGCGAGCGATCTTGCGGCAGACCGAAGCAATCTCGCGCTCCAAGCTGCGCACGCCGGCTTCCTTGGTGTAGCCCTGGATAAGGCTTCGCAGGGTTTCCTCGGGCATGGTGATGTCCAGGTCGCCCAGGCCATGATCGCGTTGCTGCTTGGGAATGAGGTACTGGCCAGCGATGGCCAACTTTTCGAACTCGGTGTACCCAGGGATCTGCACGATCTCCATGCGATCCTGCAGCGGCACCGGAATGCCCTGCATGTAGTTCGCCGTGGTGATGAACATGACGTCAGACAGGTCGTAGTCGAGGTCGAGGTAGTGGTCGCAGAAGCTGTTGTTCTGCTCGGGATCCAGCACCTCGAGCAAGGCAGCCGCGGGGTCGCCGCGAAAATCGGCGGACATCTTGTCGACCTCGTCGAGCAGGAACACCGGGTTGGTGGTGCCCGCTTTCTTGAGCGACTGGATGATCTTGCCCGGCAGCGCCCCGATGTACGTGCGCCGGTGGCCGCGGATCTCGGCCTCGTCGCGCACGCCGCCCAGGGCCAGGCGGACGAAATTGCGCCCCGTCGCACTGGCAATCGAACGGGCCAGCGAGGTCTTTCCCACCCCAGGGGGGCCCACGAGACACAGGATGGGGCCTTTCTGCTTCTTCACCAAGGCCTGCACGGCCAGGTATTCCAGGATGCGCTCCTTGACCTTGTGCAGGCCAAAGTGATCGTGATCGAGCACGCGCTCGGCCTCGGGCACGTCGAGCCTGTCCTCGGTGCGCACTGCCCATGGCAGGGCCAGGATCCAGTCGATGTAGCCACGAACCACCGCGGCTTCGGCAGACATGGGCGCCATCATGCGCAGCTTCTTGATCTCTTTCTTGACCTTTGCGGCTGCCTCGGCCGACAGCTTGACGGACGCTGCCTTTTCTTCGAGCTCGGTGAGCTCGTTCTTGAGCTCGTCGCGTTCGCTCAGCTCTTTGGGCGCGGCCAGCGACGGATCGCTGATCAGAGGCTCGTCGCGGCGCTTGTCAGGGGTACGACGCGGCCGGCCGCGAAGTTTGCGCTCGGCCTGCAAGACCTCGATTTCAGACCGAAGCAGCTCGGCAAGGCGCAAAAGGCGATCAAGCGGGCGAGGCATTTCCAGCAAGGCCTGCTTGCTGGCCAGCTTGAGCTGCAGCTGTCCGGCGATGGTATCCGCCAATTCGCCTGGGGATTCGATGGTATGGACGGACTCGATGAGCTCTGGGGCCAGCCCCTTGCTGAGCTTGATGAAGCTCTCGAACGCCGCAAGCAACGCTCGTCCGGCGGCCGTGGTTTCCGCCGACCGCTCGTCTATCTCCATGACGGTTTCGACCTCGACCGAGAAGAAGCCTTCGCTTTCCACGAAATGGCGAATGACCGCGCGCTGTTTGCCCTCGACCAAGACCTTCACCGTGCCATCCGGCAAACGCAAGACCTGGATCAAGGTGGCCAGGGTTCCAACCTGAAAGATGTCCTCGGGGGCCGGCTCTGGGATTTCAGGCCAGCGCTGGGCAGAGAGAAAGATCTCCTGGTTCTCTCCGCGCGCCGTGGCCTCACCCAAGGCGCCAAGCGACTTCTCGCGGCCCACGAAAAGTGGAACCACCATGTGCGGAAAGATCACGATGTCCCGCAAGGGCAAGAGGGGGACGCGCTTCAGGATGGGTTCGTCTTCGCGATGATCAGACACGGTGGCCGGAGCGTATCAACGGCCGAGGGGGACAGCTAATTTCTGATCACTTCCGCCCAATGCGAAACGTGTAGGGGCGGGTTTCAAACCCGCCCCTACAGGATTCCGACTGCTAGTACGCCGTGCGACCCACGGACTCGCTCTGCTCAGGCGACATAGGCAGGTTGGGGGCGTCGGGGGCCATGATGAAGTAGGCCGCAACCAGAAGCAGCACCGCGGAAATCCAGAATAGGCGCTTGGCGCGTGCGTGCAGGCGGGCTTTGCCCGAATCCACCCGTCGCGGGAGATTCAAAGAACCCTCCCAGGGTTCTTTGAAAGATGACCTCACGACGCCTTCTCGCCTCCGGCGGCGGCCGCGCTCTTCTGAAACAGCATCAGCGGCTGCGCGCCCTTTTGGATGGTCTCTTCGCTGATCACGACCTCTTTGATGGGCGGCGAGGCAGTCGGAATGTCGAACATCATTTCGAGCATGGTCTGTTCGAGGATGGCGCGCAGCCCACGCGCACCGGCCTTGTGCTTTTGCGCGTCCTGCGCCACCGCAGAAAGCGCGCCCTTGGTGAAGCGCAGCTTGACGCCGTCCATGTCGAACAGGCGTTGGTACTGCCGGGTAAGAGCGTTTTTGGGCTTGGTCAGGATGTCGATGAGGCTGGCTTCGTCGAGCTCGTGCAGCGGCGCGATCACTGGCATGCGGCCCACGAATTCGGGAATCATCCCGTATTTCAACAGATCCTCGGGCTGCACGTCACGCAGAAGCTCCCACACGCGACGCTCTTTGCGCGACTGTACCTTGGCCCCGAACCCGATCTGCTTTTGGCCCACGCGCTGCTCGATGATGTCCTCCAGCCCGACAAAGGCGCCGCCGCAGATGAAGAGGATGTGCGTGGTGTCGACCTGCAGAAACTCCTGCTGCGGATGTTTGCGCCCGCCCTTGGGCGGAACATTGCAGACGGTACCTTCCAGGATCTTGAGCAGGGCCTGCTGCACGCCCTCGCCAGAGACGTCGCGGGTGATGGACGGGTTTTCGCCCTTACGCGCAATCTTGTCGATCTCGTCGATGTAGACGATGCCGCGCTCGGCCTTTTCGATATCGTGATCGGCGTTCTGTAGCAGGCTGACGATGATGTTCTCGACGTCCTCGCCGACGTAGCCAGCCTCGGTCAGGTTGGTGGCATCGGCGATGGCGAAAGGAACATTAAGAATCTTGGCCAGGGTTTGCGCCAGGAGAGTCTTGCCCGAACCCGTCGGCCCGAGGAGCAAGATGTTCGACTTGCCCAGCTCTACATCGTCGGCGCCCACCTTGGCGTCGATGCGCTTGTAGTGGTTGTGGATGGCGACCGAAAGGATCTTCTTCGCCCGATCCTGACCAATGACGTAGTCATCCAGAATGGTCTTGATGTCGACCGGCTTGGGCACGGCGGCCAGCCCAAAGTTCTCGCCGTCCTTCTCGATTTCCTCGGCGATGATGTCGTTACACAGGCCGATGCACTCATCGCAGATGTAGACCGTGGGGCCTGCGATGAGTTTCTTGACCTCTTTCTGGCCCTTTCCGCAGAAAGAGCAAGAAAGGCTGGGTTGGTCTTCGCGCCTGGCCGGTGACACGAATCTAAACTAGCACCAGGCTGGCATCCCCGCCACCGGCGAGTGCTAACAACCTGGTCCCTCCATACACCCGGCACGTCGCGTCCGTAGAAGTGGTCGTGGTCGTGGCCGTGGTGATCTACCCGGCCACTGGGCGCCTTCGCCTACTTGTCTTTCTCTTGGCCGTGCACCTTGTGCGCGATGACCTCGTCGATGATACCGTATTCCTTGGCCTCGACGGGACTCATGAAGTAGTCGCGCTCGGTGTCGTTCTTGATGCGTTCGATGGGCTGACCGGTGTGTTTGACCAAGAGCTGGTTCAGGTTGTCGCGCGTGCGCAGGATTTCGCGGGCGTGGATATCCACGTCGGTGGCCTGTCCGGAAAAACCGCCGAGAGGCTGGTGAATCAGGATGCGCGAGTGAGGCAAGCTGTAGCGCTTGCCCTTGCAACCCGCCGCCAGCAGGAACGCGCCCATGGACGCGGCCTGGCCCATACAAAAGGTGGCAACGTCGGGTCGCACATACTGCATTGTATCATAAATGGCCATGCCGGCCGTCACCATGCCGCCCGGTGAGTTGATGTAGAGCATGATGTCCTTGTCCGGATCCTCGGACTCGAGGAAGAGCAGCTGCGCGATGACGATGTTCGCGATCTGATCGTCCACCGCCATGCCCAGAAAGACGATACGGTCCTTGAGCAGGCGCGAAAAGATATCCCAGCCGCGCTCGCCCCGATGGGTCTGTTCGATGACCGTCGGGATGATCATGTTGCTGATGATGGGCGCACCTTCGGACATGGCGCTGTTGGAATTTCGCATAGGTCTTATTTCCTTTTCCCGCGTTTGGTAGCCTCGGTGGCGGCCTCTTCGGGCGTGACGATCAGTCGCTCTTGTCCCGCCTGATCGGGCGTGATGATCAAGCTCTCTGGATCTTCGTCGACGATCTTAGCTTGGGACAGCAACATATCAACCGTCTTCTCGTAGATGATCTGCGACTTGACCCCCATGATGCGGCCGCTGTGTTCGAGCTCGGCGCGCAGTTTCTTGCTACTTTCGCCACGAGCCGTAGCAATCTCAGCGATGCGCTTCTGCACATCGCCCTCGCTGGCCTCGATGCCTTCGCGTTCGCCGATAGCATGCACCAGGATGTTGGCCTTGGCCTCTGATTCGGCCTCCGTGCGCACTTCCTTGAGCATCTCGGTTTCGTTGAAACCACCGGCCTCGACATCGATGCCCATCATCATGAGCTGGGACTTGGTCCGCATCACCATGTCCTCGGCGTAACGATCCACCAGCGACGGCGCCACCTCGAAGGGATTGACCTTGACGATGTCCTTGACCAGCGCAACCGACATCTCGCGCTTGATGCGCTGAGTTTCCGCCTCCACCAGCTTCTCGCGCACCTTGGTGCGTAGATCTGCCAGGGTGTCGGCCTCGCCGCTATCCTTGGCCAACTCGTCATCGAGCGCCGGCACCTTGCGGCCGCGCACCTCTTTGATGGAGACGCGCAGGCTGATCTCCTGACCCGCCAGGCTCTTGACCGGCGACTCCGCCGGTACCTGGTACTTGACCTCCAGGGCTTGCGCATCCACGGGAACCCCGCGTAGCCGCTCGGCCAGACCGGGTACGCCACCGGCGTTCTCGTCGCTGAGATCGACCGTGATGGTGCGGGTCTTGATCTTGTGATCGCCGATCTTTCCGTGCACGTCCACGGTCAAGAGGTCGTCCGCAACCGTCTCCTTGCGATCCTCGACCGGTTTGAATTCGGTAAATCGGCGCTGGTAACCTTCCAGCGCCTTGTCGATCTGCTCGTCGGTGACCTTGGCAGGCCGGCGGGAGACGCGCACGCCCGAATAGTCCTTGGGAGTGACCTGCGAGCGGATTTCGACCCGAGCAGAGAATTTGAGCGGTTCGCCCGCCTTCATTTCCAGCTTGTCTATCGTAGGCGGGGCGATGGGCGCGATCTGCTTTTCCTGCACGGCCTGGGTGATGGACAGCTCGACCATCTCACGCGCAACCTCGTCTTCGACCCGGCTCTTGTAGAGCTTTTCCACCACTTGCTTCGGCACCTTGCCGGGCCTAAAGCCCTTGAGCCGCACCTCGCGGCGGAGCTTGTCGTAGGCCTTGTCGAGCTTTGCGGCCACGTCGTGCCAAGGCACTTCGAAGTCGACGCGTTTTTCCACCGGAGAGATGTCTTCAATCGTGATCTGCATGGCGAGCGCCCAAGAATAGAGAGCAAGCTCACCACGTCAACACGAAATGTCGATTTTCTCGCTGCGCAATAATTAGCACGTCGAGGCGGAATTGCCGCTTGCCTTGTGCAAAGGTTGTTGCCACCATACGAAACTTCGTATGGCTGCCGGAAAATTCACACTCGCGGACCGGTTGGGTGCCAAGTCCTTGCCTTGCCGCGTGCCAGGATGCACGCGGACTTGGATCCAACTATCAAGCAAAGCATTCGGGCTCGGACAAGGGGCGTCCGAGGGCGACGCCTCTACCGAGGGGATGTGCGAACCCTGCCGGGAGAAATCCCGCCGCTTGCACGACGCCGAACGCAGATGCGATCGACCGGGGTGCACCGGGACCTGGACCTGGACCGCCGCGGCCCAGCTCGAGGCCTTCGCCACCGACCGGCCGCCGCCCAAGCGACTGTGTGTAGAGTGCAAGACTCTGCTCGACACCCTCGAGGACAAGCAGATCCCCTGCACCGTTCCTGGGTGCAGCAGGACGGCGCTGCTGACCCGGGAGCAGCAGCTCATCGCCCACGGCCAACCCGATGCCGAGCCGGAACCCGTCAACCCTGGCGCGGTCACGCTCACGGGAACGCTTTGTGAGCCCTGCTCTCAGGTGGCGCGCAGAATCAAGGACCGCGAGGTGGGCTGCGGCATCAACGGCTGCTCGCGCAAGTGGATCTGGAAGGCAGACGACCAGATCGTCGCGTTTGCCGCTGGTAAACCCAACGAGCCGCCACGCCGCATGTGCGACGCTTGTCGCGCGTCCTTCGGCAAGCTCGGCGACCGCGAGGTACGCTGCCGAACCTCGGGTTGCAAGAACACGTGGACGTGGTCGCGCTTTGACCAACTGGACGCCTGTCAGGCCGACAAGACCCCGCCCAAGGCACCGTCGCACATGTGCCAGCGCTGCTTCGACCTGTGGAACACGCTCAAGGACGTCGAGCGCCCGTGCCGCCGATCGAGCTGCAAGGGCACCTGGATGGACAAACGAGGGGCACAGCTCGCGCGCGCTGTGCGCGGCAAGATCGGCGATCCCTACCCCCACCTGTGCACGAACTGCGAAAAGGAGCTGGGTGACCTAGAGGATCGGGAGATCCAGTGCCGCACCGAGCATTGCCCGGGTACCTTCACCTGGAGCAAAGAGCAGCAACTCGCCGCTGGGGTTCGGCCCAAATTGAAAGAGCCCGAAGTCGCGCAGGGCGATCCCGCCACGGGCGGTACGCCTAGCGCCGAAGCGCTGGCAGCCGCCTCCGCCGGCCCGGAGTCCACCGCCGCCCCAATCGCTCTCGAAGGGGCACCCCAGAGCGAGGCCGTGGAGACGCAAGCCACGGCTACCGAGCCAACGCCTGGGGCAGAGAGGCTGTCTGGCGATGGCAAGGGCAAGCGCAACAAGCGGAAACGCCGACGCGAAGTTCAGCCGCCCGAACGGCGTTGCGCGGCCTGCGCGGAGTTTTTGGCCAACCGCAAGACCCAGGAGATCCCCTGCATGCAGTGCGGAACGCCAATCTTCTGGCCGCCCGAGAGCCAACTGCAAACCCACCTCGGCAACTGGGCGGCGCCGTCGATCTGCGGTGCATGCAAGCTGATCCAGGTACAAGCAGCGCGCGAGGTCGCCCGCGAAATTCTGCGCCACCAGCACCCCGGCCCCGTGGAGCAGCCTTCCGCTGTGACCGAAGCACCTACCGCAGAGCCACCCACCGAAAGCTGAAAGCTGATCCAGGCGGCTCGGCTGTCGGCTTGGCGGCGGTCTCGCCACCTACCGGATCCGGGCCACCGGAACCGGCCACCGGGACTTTGGCCGTGCCCTCGATCATACGAACGTCACTGCCTGACGCCTGACGCGTCAGTGTGAGTGACATTAGGACGCTTTTCGGGGAGGATTGGCGCCGGAGGCTTGGACTATGCGGTCGTCATCCTTGGTTCTAGTAACTTTCATCCGATCCCATTCGTTGCTGGCGCTGGTCCTGGGCCTCTCGCTCTTGCCCGCAGGGTGTTTCCGCTCACGCATGCTGAACGCTCCCAAGACGTCCTGTCCGCCCGGAGCCACATGCAATTCCACGGCGCCCAAGAATGGCGACGCTTCCGTAAAACGCGACGGCCCGGGCGACGGGCGGCTCGGTGACGGCGATAGCCTGCGTGATGGTAGTGCAGACGGGTCTCGCGATGGACTGAGAGATGGCACGTCCGATGCGCCTGGCGATGGCGGACTGCGAGACGGCACGGCCGATACGCCCGGCGATGGACTTCGGGACGGTACGGCCGACGCGCCTCGCGATGGACTGCGAGACGGCATTGCCGATGCTAGAACCGAAGTGCCGAGCGACTCTCGCGTCGACGGCACGGTCGATGGTGTCCGCGATGGGGTTGCTGACGCTACTCGCGAAGCGCGCCTGGACAGCCCGTCGGAGCGCCCAACGGACGCCGTGGTTTGCGGTCCGGTCGAAATATGCGGCAACGGCCTCGATGACGATTGCAACGGCGTCAGCGATTGCGTCGACCCTGCTTGCCAGAACCTTCCCGCATGCATCAATCACAAGAAGGAGCTGTGTAACAACGGCATCGACGACGACGGCAACGGCCTCGTCGATTGCAACGATCCCGCTTGCTTCGGCGACAAGGCTTGCGCGGTGCCCGGCATCGAGATCTGCAACAACAATCTCGACGACGACGATGACGGTTTGGTCGATTGCAAGGATCCCGATTGCGCGACCGATCCCACCTGCATCGCTACGCCCGGGGACGAAATCTGCGACAACGGCAAGGACGACAACGGCGACGGCCTCGTGGACTGCACCGATCCCAAGTGCAAGACCTTCCCGGCGTGCTTGCAGGCGGCCTGTACGGAAGACGTGGATTTCGGCTCCATTGCCTCGTCCGGCACAAGCATTAGCCGCCCCATCTCGACCGTCGGAGCTGCCGCCAGCTACCGCACCTGCGCACCGCCCGGAGGCGTTGCTCGAGTGGCCGGCTTCAGCCTGGCCGCCGCCGCGGACGTCAGGATGGATTTCACTCAAGACAAGGCCTCCGCGCACGTGGTGGCGCTGTTCCGCGCTGGGGTTGGGCAAGCTTGCGATGCGAATCCCGTGTCCTCCTCGTCCTGTCTGGATGTCCGCGACAACGCCAGCGCAACCCAGACCTACAATTCCCTGGCGCCGGGAAACTACTGGCTCGTCGTTCAGTCGTATGCCGGCACACCGGGCTCGACGACGGTCACGCTTTCGACCGGCAAGACCGGGACTACCGAGATCTGTGACAACGGAAAAGACGACGATGGCGACGGTGCCATCGACTGCGCCGATCTGGACTGCGCCAGTGCTGCCAACTGCAACCTGTGCAAACCCGACATCAACCTGGGCGCCATCGTGGTCGGCGGCGGAACGAAGACAACCACCTTCGACACCACGACCACCAGCAATCGCTACCACCCAAGCTGCACAGGCAGCTCGACCGGAAACGACACCGTCATTCATTTCTCGGTCAAGGAGACCGTGGGCCTGTCCCTCGCCTGGCAGCAGACAGGCGACCACAGCTACGACCTTTTGGACATGCCGCCACCAGGGTCATCATGCGTCACTGGCAAGGAGCATTGCGGGCCCATGGATGGAAGCTCGGGCATCACGGACTGGTCGTTCTTCACCCCGGGCGACTACCTACTGATCTTCAAGGCCACCGCGGCCGGCACCGAAGGCAAGATCACTGTCAGCCTGACCGCCTATGCCAACCGAGGGGTCGAAATCTGCAACAATGGCATCGACGATGACGGCAATGGCTTGGTCGACTGCGACGATCCGAATTGCTTTGGAGTTTCGGGCTGCAGCTCCCCGTTGTGCCAGCCGGACGGCGACCTGGGCAACATCGACATTGGCACAAGGACCAGCGTCCACATCGACCTGACCACTGCCACGCAGATCTACCAGTCCAATTGCTCCAAGGGCAACGGCGTTGGGCGCGCCTACCGCGTGAACCTGCTCTCGCCCATGGTCCTCGATTTCTTCTGTACGGAGACTGGCGATCAGGTGTTTGACATTTCGCCCCAACTCTCGCCGCTGGATCGTTGCGACGCCCACGCCTCCAATTGCGCCGACCCCACGCTGGGGAACTTGGGCTGTAACTTCGGGATGCCGAGTCTTCAGCCCGGAACGTACTACATCTTGGTCGAGGCCTTCGACAGTGGCACAGCGGGAACGGTCGATCTCACCTTGCAGGGTGAAGAGCAACGTATCCTGGAAATCTGCAACAACGGTATCGACGACGATGGCGACGGGGCTATCGACTGCAACGATCGAAAATGCGCGACCGATATCAGTTGCCGCGCACAAAGTTGCCGCCCGGACAAACAACTCGGCCTTTTGGCCATCGACGGAACGACCGTGTTATCCGCAGCCCTGACGACCATCGGTATGGGGGATGACCAAACCAAGAGCACCTGCGTTTCGGGACCAGGCGGCGCTGACACCGTGGTCAGCTTCAGCCTGCCTGGCAAAACGGATCTCACCATCGAGTGGGCGCAGTTCGGAAACCACGCGCTGGTGCTCTACCAAGCCGACAATGCTCCGGTGCCCTGCGAGGCCAACACGCTCATCGATTGCAAGGCAACCGCCGGCGCGGCCATGGGGACCTACGTTCTCAAGGGACTTGCCGCGGGCAAGTACTACTTGGTCGTGGACGCCGACAAGGCGGGCAGTGAAGGCGGCCTGGCCTTGCAGCTCACGGGTCTACCTGCCACGCCATAAAGGCGTGCACACACATGCTAAGGGGCGGGCCGCCTCCCGCCCCTCGCCCGCGAAGTGAGCTCGCGGACCTCACCCTAGCCCGGGGCTAGAGCGGCGGCACGGCGTTGCGAACCAAATCCAGGAAGTAGGGCTCGAACCACTTGCCGGCTTGGGGAGCGCCTAGGGCCGCGTCGCGATTGGCGCACATCCCATCGTAGCGCGGCTGCGTGGGATCGGAAACACCATCGGATTCTCCGGGCGGCTTGATCCAGAAGTAGGCATCCACCCCGCGAATGGGCTCGGCCACGGGCCGTGCGCCCAGCCCCGCGCCCTTGACGTTGCACCAGCTGCCCCAGCTGCGACGGATGCCGCCCTTGCCGTTGCGGGAGGTGTCGATGATGAAGCCTTTGCCCGGCATGCCGTACATGCTGAGGGTTTCGGCGAGCATCTTCACGTAGATGAGCTCGTTGAGGCAGGGATTGGTCAGCGCCAGGGCGGCGCCGTCGCGGTTGGAAAGATGCGTGTAGTTCGAGACGTTGGTGGCGAAACCGCGGATCATGTCTGGTCCGCCCGCCTCTTCCAGCACGCGGCGAAACACCTTGGCCATCTTTTCGCGATTGAGATCCCAGCCCAGCCAGCCCGCGTGCGCCGCGTCCAGATAGACGCTCACGTTCGGCAGGGCAAAGCGCTTGATCGCGTAGACGACAGAATTGCGGTAGGCCTCGGTCGAGGCGGCGCATTTCGGCACGAACTGATTGGTGGTCATGTTGGCGAGCGAGTCGGGCTCGATGATGGCCACGACGGGCTGATCCGGGTGGCTGACGAATTGCTCGGCGATGGGATCCACGAACTCGGTGCGGTAGCGAGCCTCGCCGTTTTCCTCAACCGCCAGCTCGCCGGCCGAGGCATTGGCCGCGCAATCGCGGTTGGGCAGGTTGCACAGCACGACCACGGAAAGCGTGGGCTTGCCGCTCGCATCCTGCTGCTTCTTGGCCTCGTCCAGCCAATGCTTGAGGCTAGGCACACGCGCAATTTCGTCGAGCCAGACCGCCGTCGGATACTCCTCGACCTTGCGGATGGTGGCGGCCATTGGGGGATATTTTTGCGCCGTGGATTCCACCTGCTCGATGTAGTCCGGGTTGAGGAAGAAATTCACCCCCTTGAACGGATTTCTGCCCGTGGTTTCGCTAACCAGGGTCACGGGTGGTGGATCCTGCACCGGGCTAAGCTTGCCGCTACAAGCCGCCCCGCTAAGAAGCAACGACACAATGAGAAAACGAGGATAGTCACGTTGCATTAGTGTCTCCTGTCGGCATACAGCCTATAGGAGTCGCCAGTCGTTCGATACGGTCCAGTCATGGCAGTCCGAACCACCACCGGCTAAGCATCCCGGTGCCGAAGCTTGCAGCGTTGGCAGGGGCGGACCACAGCAGTGCACGCGGGCGCCGAAACAAGAGGGCGAAGTAGGCGGCCTCGACCAGAAAGACGAAGCCATCACCCACCACGATTTGCCACGCATAGGGAAGGCGCAAGTGGGGAAAAATGACCACCACAAAAGCGGGTGGGTGATGGCACTCGCACCGAAGGCGGGAAGCAACCCTACACTCAGCCCGACAGCATAGATCGGCACTTCCACCATCTGGGTGAAGAGGAAGGCGACTGCCCAGGTTTGAGAGTAGGCCATCCCTAGCTTTGCCGACGACGGCGGGCCAACACGAAAAGCAGCGAAAAGGCGCCAGCCATGAGCCAGGGGGCGATGCGTTTGGCGGTCTTGTGCTTGCCGATAGAGCAAGCCGAGGC
>Ga0265342_10003396_pt1 | contig 13107 bp, 15 predicted proteins | sample 4CB327metaG_FD_203125 | JGI IMG/M metagenome (GOLD analysis project Ga0265342, IMG submission 203125) | Rhizosphere microbial communities from Carex aquatilis grown in University of Washington, Seatle, WA, United States - 4-CB3-27 metaG | ecosystem: Host-associated > Plants > Roots >...
GGTGGCCGCCGTGATGGGCCTTGCGTCTGTCGTTCTGTACGGCCGTGACCTCGCCGCAATCTATCGGGGCCGCGAGCGGCGCCACCTCGAACTCAACATGCGAATGGCGACACTTTCCTTCGCAAGCCTCATTGCGACCGTGTTGCTCGGCATCGCACTGATTACGAGCGGAACCTTCACCATCCACGTCGGCGCCGTCGTCTTCCTGGCCGTGTTCGGCTGGCTGTCCGGGCTGATCCTCGCCAAGCTCTACAAGATCGTCGCCTTCCTGACCTGGCTCGAGACCTATGGCCCGGTGATGGGACGAACGCCGACGCCCCGCGTCCAGGACCTTGTCGCAGAACAAAGAGCGACGAAGTGGTTCGTGATCTACTACGCATCTGTCTGGGCCGGAACGATCGCGCTGCTGATGGGACCAGGATCTGCGTTTCGGATTGCCGCCATCGCGATGAGCATCGGTGTGCTCGGCATCATTCGCGAAGTGGTCCGGACCCGCCGACTGCTGAACGTTGCCAGCGCGTCGCGGCTGCCGGGTGGTGCAGTTGCACCGCATCTGCTGTTCGCCAAAAACTGAGAGAGGAAATGCCATGACCGAATTTATCGACGTTGACGTCCGTCCGATTTTGCGTGCCGGAGGCGAACCGTTCTCGGTCATCATGGCCGCGCTCGAAGACCTCGAGCCCGGTCAGGGCCTTCGCCTCTACGCTACCTTCAAGCCCGTGCCGCTGCTTGCCGTCATGGCCGACAAGGGATTTATCCATTCCGCGCAGCCGCTCGACGGCGGCGAGTGGGAGGTTCTGTTCACGCCCGCGGAGGCGAAGCCGGCGAAGGCGACGGTCGCACCGGTCAAATCGGATTTCGACAATTGGCCCGAGCCTGCCATCATGCTGGACAGCCGCGATCTCAGTCCGCCCGAGCCGATGGTGCGGATCCTTGCCGCGGCCGAGCAACTCGGACCTGGCGAGACGTTATCGGCGCTATTGCGCCGCGAGCCAGTGTTCCTGTTTCCGCAACTCGAAAAACGGGGATTCCACTGGCTCGGCGGCTTCAGGCCGGACGGAATTTCCTATGAACTTACCGTCAGGGCGCCGTCGTGACCAACGCGCTGGCCAGCGAGATCAGGGACGCGTTGCGTACCGTGATCGATCCCGAGCTCGGGGAAAATATCGTCGATCTCGGCTTCATCTATGACATCGCGGTCAAGGGTGCCGACGTCCACGTCACGATGACCGCGACCACACGCGGCTGTCCGGCGACGGAATTTCTGAAACAGGCGGTGGCGCAAAGCGTCGAGCGGATCGGCGGCGTCGAGACTGTCGACGTCGTGATGACGTTCGAACCGCCCTGGACTCCGTCGCGCATCGAGCCGGCTGTCCGGGCTTCGCTCGGCTTTGCCGCCATCAACTGAAGGCGACACCATGCGAACTTCGGAGCTCTAGTGGCAATCACCATCGAAATCGATCATGCGAAGACGCGCGCGAAGGCCGCAAGCCTGGCCGGCCATCCGGTCGTGCCGCAAGCGGTGAAGGGCCGCATCCGGCGCATCAAATGGGCGATACTTCTGCTGACGTTGTCGGTCTACTACGTCACGCCGTTCCTGCGCTGGGACCGCGGTCCGAGCGCACCCGATCAGGCGGTGCTGCTCGATTTCGCGCATGGCCGGCTCTACGCCTTCTTTATCGAGATCTGGCCGCAGGACCTTTATCTGGTCACCGGACTTCTGGTGCTTGCCTCGATGATCCTGATCCTGGCCAATGCGCTGGCTGGACGGCTGTGGTGTGGCTTCGCGTGTCCGCAGACCGTCTGGACCGACCTGTTCCTGCTGGTCGAACGGTCGATCGAGGGCGACCGGCGGCAACGCCTGAAGAATATCGGCGCATCTCTGACGCCAAAGCGCGCGTTTCAGATTGCCGCCAAGCATGCGGCCTGGCTTCTGATCTCGCTCGCGACCGGCGGTACGCTTATCTTTTACTTCACGGATGCACCCGAGCTCCTGCGCAGCTTCGCGCGCGCCGACGTGTCGCTCAATGCACTGACGTGGATAGCGGTATTTGCAGGGACGACCTACGGCCTCGCAGGCTTTGCCCGCGAGCAGGTCTGCACCTTCATGTGCCCCTGGCCGCGCCTGCAGGGCGCGATCTGGGACGCGGAAGCCTACACCGTGAACTACCGCGACTATCGCGGCGAGCAGCGCACATCCGCGAAGAAAGCCGCCGAGCTGAGGCTACGGGGAAAGCCGGCCGGAGATTGCGTCGATTGCGGCCATTGCGTCACGGTTTGCCCGATCGGCATCGACATTCGCGAGGGGCCGAACTTCGCCTGCATCAATTGCGGGCTCTGCGTCGATGCGTGCGACGGCGTGATGCACAGGCTCGGCCGGCCGCGCGGACTGATCGACTACGAAAGCTGGAAGAACATCGAGCGCGGCCGCCGCAAAGAAGCGCCCGTTAATCGCTTGCTGCGCCCCAAGACCATCGGCCTGACGGCGGCCTCTCTGGCGCTGGCTGGAACGATCGCGGTCGCCTTCGAAACCAAGACGACGGCGACCCTCTCGGTTCAGCACGATCGCGATCCGCTTGCGGTTCACCTCTCCGATGGTTCGGTGCGCAATGCCTATACGGTCAAGCTGCTGAACAAGTCGTCGGCCGCCCACGCCTACACGCTGACCGTCAGCGGCCTGGAGGCCAAAATGGCGATCGTTGGCAATGAGAAGCTGGCGCCGATCGAGGTTCCGCCCGACGGCTCCGAAGCGGTTCGCGTTACATTGACCGCTAGAAGTGCGGGGAATGCCAACGTCATCTTCACCGCGCGCGATGAAGCCGGCAGCCCGGCTCTTTCCGCAACCGACAGATTCGTCGAACGCTAAAGCGTTTTCGAGCGAAGCAAGTACCCTTAGCGTGAGGAAAACGCGTCGAGGCAAAATCAAGACCCGGCGATGTTTGCGCTACGTCTCGCGCTCGACCAGGAGGCGTGAGGCTGCGGAGGCGAGGCGCGCTTGTCCCACCGGCGTCATGGCCGGGCTTGACCCGGCCATCCACGTCTTGGGTGCAGTGCTAAGGAAGACGTGGATGCCCGCGACAAAGCGCGGGCATGACGGAAAACATGAGGGTTAGATTGCTTCGGGGCTGACGTCCCTCGCAATGACAGGCTGTTTGACAATTGAATCGGAAAATAGCCTGGCTGCCGCCGCGGCGTGGAAATCACGCGACGCTTGTCTTGCGGCGGTTCCGGTTGGTCTCGATATGGTGCTGGCGCTTGGCGCGCAGCATCTTCATGTCGGCGCGTTTGACGACTTGTTCGAGCCGGTCGCCCGGCTCGCTGGTGGCGATACCGGCCGAGATGCTGAGCGGAGTTTCCGGATAATACTGGTTGTTGATCTCGATCAGCTCCTGCAACGTATTTAGAATCGCCTCGCCGACCACGGCGTCAGTACCGGGCAGCAGTACGGCAAATTCATCGCCGCCGATACGCGAGACCGAAGCCGGCTTTTCGATCAGCGAGTCGAACACCTCGCCCGCCCGGCGCAACAGCGCATCTCCGGCAGCGTGGCCGAGTTCGTCGTTCACCGCCTTCAGTCCGTTGAGGTCGACAATGACGATGGTGACCGGCAGCGGCCCCTTCCGCTCCAGCCGATTGAGCTCGTCGACATAAAACGAGCGGTTCAGCGTGCGCGTCAACACGTCATGGGTGCCGAGATATTCGAGATAGGTCTCGGCTTTCTTGCGGGCGGTGATGTCGGTGAGCGCGACCTGCACCCGCGACCAGTCGCGTTCGTGGCTTGGCAGCACCGAGAATTGCAGCAACAGGTGCAGCTTGGTGCCGTCGAGCGCATAGTTCACCACTTCGCGCTGCTGGAACAGCTTGCCCGCCCACAGATCGATCAGTTGCTCGCGGAAAGGCGGCTCCATTTCGTCGCGGAAAACACTCGGAAGATTGCGCAGCAGCGTTTTCTTGTCGGGTGCGCCGAACAGTTCCAGCGTGCGGCTGTTGACGTCGAGAACGTGGATTTCGCTCATACAGCGCGTGACGAACTCCTGATGCACGTCGGTGAAGACGCGCAAGTCTTCGACGCCGCGGTTGCGTGCGTCGTCCATCAGGCGTTTCACGCCGCTGAAATCCTCCACCCACAGCGATACGGGCGAATGGGCGAACAGGCCGAGAGCATAATTCTGGCTATCGACCAGGTCGCGCCGGACGGCTTCCCGTTCGGTGACGTCCTCGATGGACACCATGACGCGGTCCCAGCGTTCTTCGTGGCCGGGAAGGATCCTGCCCGAGAGCTGGATATCGAGACGCTTGCCAGTCAGCGTATAGTTGACGGTGTTGCTCGCGAAGCTGGTCTGCCCGTACCAGAGCTGGGCGAGCTCCTCGACATGGCTTTTGAACGTGTCGTCGCGCAGCACCTGGCCGAGATTGGCCATCAGGTGATCGAGGTCGCGCGCGCCATACAGCGACAGGGTTTTGGGATTGACCTTCAGGACGCGGATGCGCTCGGAGCAGCGCCGGACCCGATCCGGATTTGCGGTTAAGAACGCCTTGATGTCGGTGACGTTCTCCGCGCGCCACTCCTGGAACAGCGCCTTAACTCCACTATAGTCCTCGAGCCACAGCGAAACCGGCGCCAGATCGAACATTTCGGCGTCGCTGTCGCGGTCGATGGACGGTGTGGACATGAAGAGACCTGACAAAAGTCGGATGCTCTTCGTGGTAGGCAGAATTCGTTAAGATTCCTTCAGTGTACGCGAAGGCGAGTGGGTGAGCGGCGGAGACCGGCCGGCCAAGCCGTAGCTCGCAAAGCGAGCGTAGGATGGTGCCCCTGGCCGGAATCGAACCAGCACTCCTTGCGGAACTCGATTTTGAGTCGAGCGCGTCTACCAGTTCCGCCACAGGGGCCTTCGGTCGGCAGGCAGGCCTGCGTCGCGAAGCCGGCGGAATATAGCGGCAGGCTGCTTCCGGTCAACCCGCTGTGAACGGGCGTGCCTCGACAGGGACGTGTCCACGCGATACGAGCGATTGCCTGGGAGGAGGAGACCCATCGCCATGGCGAATATGACAGCCGTTTCCCCGCATGTGCGCGGCAACTCGCCCGCGCTGACCGCCGCGCTGGCGGTCGGCGTGATCGCCGCAGCGACGCTGGCGGGCGCGTGGTATTTCCAGCTCGTGCTCGATCTCCAGCCCTGCCCGCTGTGTCTGGAACAGCGTTACGCCTATTATCTCGCGGTGCCCCTGGCGGCCGTGATCGCGCTTGCCGCCGGGCTTCACGCGCCGCGGCCCCTGTTGATCGGCGGTCTCGCCATTCTGGCGCTCGCGGCGCTCGCCAACGCGGTGCTCGGCACCTACCACGCCGGCGTGGAATGGAAGTTCTGGGCGGGTCCGTCGGATTGCACCGGACCGGTCGGCAATCTCGGCAGCGCAGGCTCGCTGCTGGACCGGCTCGACACGGTCAAGGTCGTGATGTGCGACGAGGTGCAGTGGACCTTTCTCGGCCTGTCGCTCGCCGGCTACAACGTGCTGATCTCGCTGTTGATGGCCGCGATCGCGACCCTGGGCGTCGCGAAAACGGCCCGGGGCTAGCTCTTCCTCATGGTGAGGAGGCGCGCCAGCGCCGTCTCGAACCATGAAGTCCGAGTCCATCCTTCGAGACGCGGCCTTTCGGCCGCTCCTCCGGATGAGGCTCAGTCGTCGACATCCTCCTGCGGCCGTCCGAACAGGTGGACAATGCCGGGCGTTGCGATCGTCACGAAGATGAATCGCGACAGATGATGGGCCCCGACGAAGATCGGGTCGATGTGCAGCGTCAACGCAAGGGCCAGCATCGCGTCCATCGCGCCGGGCGCAAAGGCGACGAGCGCATCCGAGAAGCGTACCTGGGTGGTGAAGGCAACGATCGCGACAAACACGGCTGTAATGACGCTGGCGACCGCAAACGAACCAAGGCCGTCGGCGAGATGACGAAGGAAGGTGGTCATTTTCATCCGCGAGAAGCGCGAGCCGATCAGTGTGCCGATGCCGACGAGCGCAATGCTCCGCACGACTGGCGGCAGGCCGCCGTCGATCCACCCCATGCCGTGCAGCACGGCTGAGCCGATCATGGCGCCGAACAGCCAGCTCGCCGGGAATTTGGCCATTCGAAGCACGAGCGACACCGCAACCGATGCGCCGATCAGCCCGATCAGACCGAGCGGTGAGGCGACCGTCATTGTCAGTGCCGGCGCCGAAGAGGAAGTCAGCCCCGCCGCAACCAGAATGACCGGAAGTGCGGCGGTCAGAATGATGACCCGTAGCGTCTGGACCACCGCGATTGCCGGCATGTCGGCGCCCTTTTCGATCGCGAGCACGGCGATCTGCGACAGCGCGCCGGGGCTGGCGGCCAGAAACGCCGAGGTACGGTCCCAGCCGTGCAGCCGCTGCAGGTAGTAGCTGGAGCTGAAGGTGGTGCAGAAAGTGGCGAGCGCCAGTAGGCCGATGGTGAGTGGATAGGCGCCGATGTGCTGAAGCAGTTGCCGGGACATCAGCGAGCCCAGGAGGATGCCAAGCAGCACCAGCACCGCCTGGGTGAGATGGGCTGGGACGGCCATCTGCCGCCCCGTCATCGCGGCGGCGGCAACCGCGAGCATGGCGCCCGAGATCAGCCCGCCGGGCAATCCCGTGACAAGAAACAGGACGCCGCCGACCGTGCCGATCGCAAGCGTTTCAAGATATTGCAGGGTCTTGGCGCGGGTGGGGAGGATATCCGCCAGCCATTTCGGGATTTGGCTCACGGCGCCTTATGGCAAATCCGCATGTTCCGGACAAATGCGCGTAACTGATCGCTGCAATGCACTCGGGCGCGGTGAGGGCCGATATAGCGTGAACTTGGAGGCGCGGACTCGGAGGCGCGGACTTGGAGCCTGGAAGTGAATTGGGAGCTTGGAAGTGAGGGGCCTTGGGCAGCGGTGTCCCGTCCTCCGGTCGGGAGGACGGGATCGATCGAGGTGGAATTACTGCTTCTTGCCCATCGCCGCCTTCTTGCACTCGGAGCGGAATTTCTTGCGCTCCTTGCCGTGCAATCCCTTGGCGTCGGCTTCCTTGGAGCACTCGAGCGATTCGGCGCTGCGGGGCTTGGAGGTCTTCGCCGCCGTATCCGCGGCCGGTGCGGCGGTGGTTTGGGCGAAAACCGGGGTCGCGAACAACAGGAGCGACGCGCCGAGGGCGGCGGCCACGCGAGAGGATATCGTCATGAGAAACACCTCGAGGTTATAGGGGGTGTCACGGTCGCGCCGTGATGCTGAACCGCGCATGAATGACGCGCGCCAGTTGTTTTCGCGACGCGATATTTTTGCGCAACCCGGGTTGGCCGTTGTCACATGCCTTGGCTACGTTAGGATGGGGAACTACCGACCAGCATCCCCCCAAGGAGAGCAAGGATGACCATTAAAGCCAAATTATTGTGCGCCGTCGCGGCATCGGCATTTGCCGCGGTCGTCGCCACAGCACCAGCCCAAGCGCTGACCACGCAGGAATGCAGCGCCAAGTATCAGGCGGCCAAGTCAGCAAACACCCTCAATGGCATGAAGTGGAATGATTTCCGCAAGGCCCAGTGCGGCGCCGACGCAACGCCGATGGCAGCCCCTGCAGCGGCGCCCGCAGCACCGCCGCCGCCCGTCGCCGAAGCCAAGCCAAAGGCTGCGCCTCCCATGGCAGCGCCAGCCCCGACGCTGCCGAGCGGACCTGCGATCTTCCCGATGATGGTTGATCAGAAGTACGCGCAGGAAAGCGCCGGCAAGGCGCGGATGCATACCTGCCTCGATCAGTACAATGCCAACAAGGCGGGCAATGGCAACGCCGGGCTGAAGTGGATCCAGAAGGGCGGCGGCTATTACAGCGAATGCAACAAGCGCCTGAAGGGTCCGGCTTAATCGTCTAGCTGTGGTAAGGCCCGGGCTGGAAACGGTCCGGGCCTTATTCTATCCGAGTGTGGACGTGATGAAGTCCGAGCCGGATGTTTCCGGAGAGAAATGATGGGCAAATCTGAAACGGCCGCCGTTGTCGCGTTGATGCTCGCGTCTCAGATGCCTGCGTCCCCGGTGTTCGGGCAGGCCGCGGCCTTGCCCCTTGTACTGGCGCAAGCCGAGAACAAAGCCCCGGCCGCTGCAGTGGCTGCACCGTCACCTGCGCCAAATGCCCCGCCTACCACCGTTGCGCCTGCCGAAAAATCGGCGCTGTCGATCCCGGCCTGTTCGGTGAAATATCTGGAAGCAAAAGTCGCCGGCAAATTGCAGGGCCGCAAGTGGGTCGACTTCCGCCGCGACGAGTGCGGAAGGCACGAGACCTCGGCCGTTTTTCCAACCGAGATCTCGCCGAAATATGCAAACGAAAAGGACCTCGACAAGGCGCGGACCAAGACCTGCGCCGATCAGTTCACCGCCAACAAGGCGAGCAACGCCAATGGTGGACTGGTCTGGATCGAGAAAGACGGCGGCTACTATGCCGAGTGCGTCATCCGCTTGAAGGGATGAGCCCTCTGACGTGGCTTGTGAAATTCCATGATCGCAAGCCTTAGCCTCATCCTGCTCTGTCAATTGGCTGGTGAGGCTTTTGTGCGCGGGCTCGGCCTGCCGATGCCAGGACCGGTGATCGGCCTGATGATCCTGCTGGTGTTGCTGCTGGCGCGCGATCGTTTCCCGCAGCTGGCGCGCGGGCCGCTGCAAGGCGACGGCGTCGAGTCCGCGAGCCGCGGTTTATTGGCCAATCTGTCCCTGCTCTTCGTTCCGGCCGGCGTCGGCGTCGTCCAGAAGCTCGATCTGATCGTCAATCACGGCATCGCTTTTCTCGGCGTGCTCGTTATTTCCGTATTGATCACGCTTCTGGTCACGGTCGCGACATTCCTCCTTGCAAGCCGTTTGCTGAGGCGCGGAGAGGATTTGTCATGAACCGGGATCCGTTCTCGCTCTGGGTCTATCTCTCGCAGTCGCCGCTGTTGTGGCTCACAGTGACGCTATTGGTCTATGCGGTCGCGGACGCCGTGTCGCTCTGGACAGATCGGCACCCCTTTGCCAACCCGGTCCTGCATTCGATGTGGATCATCGGGGTGTTCCTCAAGCTGACCGACACGTCCTACAGCACCTATTTCGACGGCGCGCAGTTTGTGCATTTCCTGCTCGGGCCAGCGACGGTCGCGCTTGCAGTGCCGCTCTATGAAAACCGGAAGGTGGTCGCCTCCGCCATCCTGCCGATGCTGGTTGCGCTCGCCGCAGGCTCGATCACGGCGGTCCTCTCCGTCGTGCTGCTCGCGGAAGCGGTCGGCCTGCCGCGCGAGGTGATCTTGTCGATGGCGCCAAAATCCGTCACCGCCGGCGTCGCGATGGGCATCAGCGAATCCCTGCACGCTGATCCGTCGCTGACGGCGGTTGCCGTGATTCTGACCGGCATCATGGGCGCGATCACGGTCACGCCGCTGATGAACCGCATGCACATCACCGATTTTCGCGCCCGTGGCTTTGCGGTAGGGATTGCGGCGCACGGCATCGGCACTGCGCGCGCCTTTCAGGTCGATGAGGTCGCGGGCGTATTTGCCGGCATTGCAATGAGCCTGAATGCGCTGGTCACATCGCTGCTGGTGCCACTGGCGGTGACGTTCCTGCTGCGCTAACAGAGCTTTCCCAAGGGCCTGTTGAGAGGTCCGCCCGCCAAAAAGGTCACTTCTCTTGATCATCTCCACGATGCAAGCAGCGTTGGGTGTCGCATCGGGAGCGCTGGTTGGATTTTCGCTCGGGCTGATCGGTGGTGGCGGATCGATCCTGGCGGTGCCGCTGATGGTCTATGTAGTCGGTGTTGCCGACGCCCATATCGCGATCGGCACCAGCGCCATTGCGGTCGCGACCAATGCGGCGATCAATTTGTGGAATCACGCCCGCGGCGGCACCGTACGCTGGTCGTGTGCCATACCCTTCGCGGCGGCCGGCATCGCCGGCGCACTGGTAGGCTCGATTTTCGGCAAGCTGCTCGACGGCCGAAAACTGCTGGTGCTGTTTGCGCTGTTGATGCTCATCATCGCCATCCTGATGCTCAAGACGCGCGCGCGCGAAGGTGTGCCGGATGTCCACATCAGCCGCGACAACATGCCGGCGATTCTGGGCCTCGGCCTTGCCACCGGAGCGTTGTCCGGCTTCTTCGGCATCGGCGGCGGCTTCCTGATCGTGCCCGCCTTGATGCTGGCAACCGGCATGCCCATCATCAACGCGGTCAGTTCCTCGCTGGTCGCGGTGACGGCCTTTGGCCTATCTACGGCTGCGAGTTATGCATGGTCGGGGCTGGTTTCCTGGCAACTGGCCGGACTATTCATTACCGGGGGATTGGCTGGCGGCCTGATCGGCACTGGCTTTGCACGGTCGCTATCGGCGCGGCGCGGTGCGCTTAATATCGTGTTTGCCTCTGTCATTGTGCTGGTGGCGCTCTATATGCTCAAGCGTAACTTATTCGCGTTCTGACCGTAGATGGGGCAGTGCACCGTGAGAGGCGGCCGGAGATGTCCATGAGTGATACGATTGATCGGGTTCGGCTGAACCGGCGGGGCCTTTTGAACTCGTTAGCGGGTTCAGTTGCGGCGCTCGGCACAGGCATCCTGTCCGCGCCTGCGCACGCCGAGACCGAGGAAGTGCTGACCGAAGCGCTGGTTCTGCGCGATCCGGGAATCCCGGTGGCGGGAAATCCGTCCGGCGACATCTCGATCGTCGAATATTTCGACTATCAATGTCCGTATTGCCGCAAGGTCGATCCAGAACTGCAACAGGTGGTCCATGACGACGGCAAGGTACGGCTGGTGTTGAAGGATTGGCCGATCCTGGGGCCGATGTCGGTGACGGCCGCGCGGCTGGCACAGGCGAGCAAATATCAGGACAAATTCGTTCAAGCCCACGACGCGCTGATTGCGATCAATTCGAAGCTGACCGAGGCCAAGATTCGCGAGGCGCTTTCAGCCGGCGGTATCGACATGGATAGGCTCGACCGCGATCTCGCCAGTCACGCGAAGGACATCGACAGCACGCTGATGCGCAACAACGAACAGGCGACCGCATTCGAATTCCGTGGCACGCCGGCGTTCATCGTGGGAAAATTCCGTGTGCCCGGCGTGCTGACCATGGCGCAATTCACCCAGGCCATCGCCGACGCACGAAAAGCGGCCGCTGCGAGGAAATAGCTCTGCAGCAAGTGCCTGTTAGCGAGAGGACAACCTGACCCAGTCTTCATGGGCGCGTGTCTTCATCGCACGCCAGTCCGCGGACGCAACGTCCCAGTTGACGATCGTACGGCTGGTCGCCGCGTTCTGGCCGTTCGCGACTGACGACGTCGATTGCGAGTCATAAACGTAAACGCCGGCGACGAGCAGTAATGCGCCCAAGATCATTCCCAAAATAACCTGCATCGCTTTGCCTTTCGATTTTGCTGGACCGACAACGTGCGCGGATCGGGTATGGTTCCCCGCGTTCGCCGTATGTTTGCGTGAACGGGTCCTGATATAAGATGGTTTGGCGGGATTATCCGGAGAGGAGATGACATGACCGACAAAACGAGAAAGGTCGCGATTGTGACGGGGGCTTCGCGCGGCATCGGAGCGGCCATTGCGGAACGCCTGGCCGGCGACGGCTTTGCCGTCGTGGTCAACTATTCGGCAAGCGCCGGTCCCGCGGAAGCGCTCGTCGGAAAGATAAAGGCAAGCGGCGGCAGCGCATTGGCTGTCCGGGCCGATGTCGCCGACCCCGCCTCCATAAGAGCCATGTTCGATGCAGCCGAAAAGGCATTCGGCGGTATCGATGCGCTCGTTAACAATGCCGGCATCATGGCGCTCGCCAAGGTCGCCGACAGTGACGACGCGATGCTCGACCGGCAGATCGCGGTCAACCTCAAGGGCACCTTCTACGGCATGCGAGAAGCGGCGCGGCGACTGCGCAACGGCGGCGGAATAGTCAATTTCTCGACCAGCGTCGTCGGCACCAAGCTGGAGACCTACAGCGTCTACGCCGCGACGAAAGCGGCCGTTGAAACGATGACGGCCATTCTCGCGAAGGAATTGCGTGGTCGCGACATCACGGTCAACGCCGTCGCGCCGGGCCCCGTGAGCACCGAGTTGTTTCTGGAAGGAAAATCGCAGGAACTGGTCGAGCGGATGGCGAAGATGAACCCGATGGAGCGCCTTGGCACGCCGGAGGATATCGCCTCCGTCGTGTCATTCCTGCTCGGTCCCGATGGCGGATGGATCAACGGACAGGTGCTGCGCGCCAACGGCGGGCTGGTGTAACTCTACGCCTCTCCGCCGAGCCACTTCAGGATCGGCGCGTTCATCTCGCTCGGATAGCAATGGCTGAGGTTGTCGATTTCGCGATAGGTAACGTTGGCGCCGGCCGCCGTCAGCACGTCGCGGGTGATCCGCGCCGTCTGCACCGGAAACATCCAGTCGAGTGCGCCGTGCACGATATGGATCGGCAGGCCGTGCAGCCTTTCCGCATCGGCCGTCTCTGCCATTAGCGGATGAAACGTCGCTGCAATCGGCGCCAGGTGCGTGAAGGGCGAAGTGCGTTCCAGTCCGGTGACATAGCTGAACGTGCCGCCATCGCTCATGCCCGTCAGCAGCAATTTGCAGGGATCGATATTGTAGCGGCTGCGCACGATTTCGAGAATCCGCGCCAGGTTCGCCGTATCCGCGTCTTCGCCCATCAAGGCCCAGGTCGCACCCAACGCCGTCGGGGTCACCAGAATGGCGCCGAGGCTGCGGGCATCGCGCAGCCAGCGCCAGAGAAAGCCGCGGCCATTGCCGTTGCCGCCATGCAGCCCCATCACCAGCGGAAGAGCGCGCTCGGGGGTGTAATATTCCGGCACGTAGAGCGAAAACCCGCCACGGCTGCGCGGCTCGTTGTTGTCGTGGATGATGCCGGTCGCTTCATTCGCAGGCGCCGCCAGGCGCGTCAGCAGATCGGCATCCTCGCAAAGCTCGGGATTGAGAAAGAAACTGCTGACCGGCGGAAATTTGGCGGCCAGCGGGTAGAGCGCCTCTTCCGCGCGCGGCAACTGACGCAGCGCGCGAAACGCCAGCGTCATGTCGCCCTGGCCTGATCGGACGGCGCGCAGCCC
>Ga0265342_10003400_pt1 | contig 13101 bp, 14 predicted proteins | sample 4CB327metaG_FD_203125 | JGI IMG/M metagenome (GOLD analysis project Ga0265342, IMG submission 203125) | Rhizosphere microbial communities from Carex aquatilis grown in University of Washington, Seatle, WA, United States - 4-CB3-27 metaG | ecosystem: Host-associated > Plants > Roots >...
GCTCCGCGTGCTGCGTTCGATCAGACGCGTGCCGACTCTCATTTCTAGCGCGGCCAAGGCTCGCGTCACGGCAGCAGGCGACTTGCGTAGGCGCCGCGCAGCCGCGGCGAGGCTTCCGCAGTCAATGACGGCGAGCAACACCGAGAGCTCCGAAAGCCGGTCCATTGCAGTCTTCCGATTTGCGAAATTCTGACTTTCCAAGTGTGTGTCTTCGCCTACATCGGTGCAAGGCTTAGTTTGGAGTGCAGCATGAAGGATTTGGGTATGGCCCCCTCCAAAATAACTCTCCATGGCTCCGAGATCTCGGGTCACACACATCGGGTGGAGCTGATGTTGCGTATGCTCGACTTACAGTACCGGTTCGTGTCGTGTCCTCCACAAACGCGGCAAACGGCGGAGTTTTTGTCGATGAATCCGCTTGGACAGGTGCCCGTTCTGCAGGACGGTGATGTTACGCTCGCCGACAGCAACGCGATTCTGGTCTTCCTCGCCAAGCGCTACGGGGTGGGAAAGGGCTGGCTGCCCGAAGATGCTGTTTCGGCAGCTCTCGTGCAACGGTGGCTCTCGATTGCCGCGGGCGAAATCGCGGCCGGCCCCAATTTGGCACGTTTGATCCGCATCAGAGGCATGGCCGCCGATTATGCGCGAGCCGTTGCAATTGCGGAACGCATCTTGCGCTACATGAATCAGCATCTCGAACGTCGGACGTACCTTGCTGCGGCGCATCCGACGATCGCCGACCTTGCCTGCTATTCCTACGTCGCGATGGCGGGAGAGGGAGACATTTCCCTAGAGGCCTACCCTGCGGTCCGGGCATGGCTGCGTCGGGTCGAGACTGTGCCAGGCTTCAAGGCGATGCCTGCCTCTCCACCCTTTCGGGGCTGAATGGCGATGATCGAGTCCCCATTTCATTCCGACGAGAAAGAGGCTCAATTGCGAGCAGGGCAGATTCGCACGGGCGCGAGCATTCGTGGCTTCATGCCCGATCAGCATCGGGAATTCTTTGGCCTCTTACCCTACGTCTTCGTCGCGACCGCGGACGAAAGCGGATGGCCGCTGGCAACCATGCTCGGCGCGCGAAGTGGCTTCATCCATTCGTCCGACCCGGTTACCTTGCGTTTCGATACGACGGCAGCTTCTTCTGATCCGATCATCCCGTCATTGATTGCCGGTCAAGACATCGGAATCCTGGGCATCGATCTATCGACGAGACGCCGCAACCGCGCCAATGGGCATATTGCCCACATTGACGATGCGGGATTCACAGTCAAAATTCATCAAAGCTTCGGCAACTGCGCGAAATACATCCAAAGACGTGAAGCTCACCCGACTCGGCGCACGTCAGGGGGCCTTGAAGCGTTTTACAGCCTCGATTCGGCCGCGCGCGCGCAAATCAGCAAAGCGGATACGATCTTTGTGGCAAGCCGTTCGCGCGCGGGACTATCGCATCATGCGGGCATGGATATGTCCCATCGCGGTGGGCGGCCCGGGTTCATCCGCACGGTCGGCAACATTCTGATGGTCCCGGACTTTGGAGGTAACCGCTATTACAACACACTCGGCAACTTTCTCGGCGAGCCGCGAGGATCCGTGCTTCTGATCGATTTCGACAGCGGCGATCTGCTCCAGTTGCAGGGCCTTGTGACGATCCATTGGAATGATCAAGTTGAACTGGAGGGAGCTGAGCGATGGTGGAGTTTCGAAGTCACGAGTGGATGGAGGCGTCGGGGTGCCTGCCCCTTCGAATGGAGCTTCATCGACTACTCCCCGGCCACGCTTAGAACGGGGATTTGGGCTCAACTCTGATTCCGCTGTGTCCGCCGCCGCCCCTGCCCGAGCCAGTGTCCAGGCAAAGACAGAACACAGGCTCGCCCGCGATCGGCGGTTCCCGATAGGCCGTTCTTTGGTGCAATTCGAATTCGGTCAATACCGGATGGTAAGTGTTCTCGGGCCATCCTTAGATCGCGCGATAAAGCTTCGTGTGCATTTTCACTCCCCACCTCATGACGGGGGAAGGAAAGGTGCCTTTGGCCGGACAACAACAGCAACGACGGCTATGGCCAGGAGGGGCAAGGACACGAGGTTGACCACCGCCCAATCGTAGGAAGCGAACAGCGCTCCTGCTCCGAAGGATGCGGCCAGATTGGCGCAATAGACGAACAGCGAATTCAGGCCTTGCGCTCTGGCCTTGCCCGCTGTCGGATAGGTGTCCGCGAGAAGCAGAGTCCCACCATTGAAGATGAAGTTCCAGCCCAGGCCGGATAAGCCGAGTTCGAGCATGTAGACGCCGAGAGTCTGGTCCGGCAGCAGAGTAAGCAGGCACCCTGCCGCGCTCGCGGCGACGCCGAGCAGCACGAGCCCCCGCAGACCGAGCGTAGATGTCATTGCGGGCAAAATCAGGGAGGGCAAATACATCAGTACGAAGTGCACTTGAAGTACAGTCGACGATGCCGGCAGCGAAAACCCGCACATCTTCATGGAGAGCGGCGCGGCGTTCATCGTAAGCGTCATGACGGCGAAGCCGACGGCGCAAATTGCGCTGGCAGTGAAGAATCCAGCGTTCGGCGTGAAGTTGACCGCCGCTGCACCAACTGCGGAGGCGCCTGTCGCGCGGCCGAGGTCAGCCGAGAGCAGCATCTGGGAGGCTGCCAAGCAGACGCAAACGAGCGACAGTGCCGCGAAGGCGCCGGCATAGGGCGCCGAAATGGCTTCGGCGAAATTTCCCCCGATGAACGGTCCCGCAAAGCCACCGACTACTCCGCCGGCGGTCACGACGGCGACTGCGGACGTGCGGTCCTTCGCGGAGCGGGCCGCGTCAATCGCCGCGAAACGATAGTACTGACCAAAGGCGCTGAAAATACCGAGCAGGAACGCGCCGACGAGCAGGGCAGGGAAGCTGGCAATTACCAGTGCGACGGCGCAAACCGCGCCTCCGATGACGCCGACGCCAGCCTTGAACATGAAGCCACCTCGGCGGCCCATGCGCGCCATTAGAGATGACGCCGGATAGATCATCAGCAGCGTGCCCATGACCGTAGCCGTGACGGGCAGCGTGCTGAGTGAGGCCGAGGGCGCCAGGTACGCCCCCGACAAGCTCGATACCGAAGTGAGAAGCGAAACCACGGTGCTTGTGAGCGCTTGGCCCGCGGCCAAAACCACGATGTCTCTGTTCAGCATCCGGCGGCCCTCTTGTGACAGGACCGGAATTGCCATTGAAGGCCTGTGGCAGCAATGTCATTATACCCATAGTTTTCTGCCACTTGAACGATATGAAAATATTAAGCACAGGCGAACGACTGATCGCGGTGTTGGCATTCGAGAACGTCCAGCTTCTCGACGTCGCTGGGCCGGTCCAGGCATTCGCGACCGCGAACGCATTGACTGATGGCAAGTCGCCCTATCGCATCGTTGTAGTGTCCCGCCGAGGGGGAGCAGTCATTAGCTCGGCCGGCCTCCCACTCGTTACTCAGCCGTTCGCCGGCGCGGGAGCTCCGATCGATACGTTGATTGTTCCGGGTGGGCCCGGCATCCATGACGCGCTCGCAAATCCCCCAACCCTCAAGTGGGTGCGCCGTCAGTTCTCATCCGTGCACCGGCTTGCCTCGGTTTGCACGGGCGCCTTCATGCTCGCGGAAGCAGGCGTCCTGGCCGGCCGGCGGGCGACGACGCATTGGACAGCGTGCGCTCGTCTGCAGGAGAGCTATCCGTCCATTCAGGTCGAGCGCGATCCCATCTACGTGCGCGACGGCAAGGTCTGGACATCTGCCGGCATCACTGCAGGCATCGATCTCACGCTGGCGCTCATCGAGGAGGATCTCGGTCGCAAACTAGCAATGAAGGTTGCGCGCCATCTCGTTGTTTTCCTCAACCGGCCCGGGGGGCAGTCTCAGTTCTCCGTTCCCTTGGAGGCGCAGGCCACGGCGGCAAACGGCAATGCAGAAAATCACTTCGAGCCGCTTCACGGCTGGATTGCCGAGAACTTGACCGGTGACCTGCGTGTCGAGCGTCTTGCTGCGCAGGCCGGCATGAGCGCACGCACCTTCGCGCGGGTCTATGCAGCCGAAATAGGAACCACGCCGGCGCGCATGGTCGAGAAGATCCGTGTCGAGGCGGTTCGCCGTTTGCTCGAACAGACGAGCATGCCGATCAAGAGTGTTGCTTCGGTCTGCGGCTTCGGCAAAGAGGAACGGCTACGCCGCGCTTTCGCCCGTCAAGTAGGGACGACCCCGGCTGAATATCGCGCGAGGTTCTAGGGGAAATACGCCGGGTTCCATCTCCTTGTAACAATATGCCCCGGATAGCAGGACTGAGTTTAATTCGCTTGCGCAATCCTTACGGGCCCGACTAGCTACATTGACGAGCTTCCTGTTTCCCTCCCGGAGCGTCGCATGGCCAACTGGGAACGGAGCGAGCGGTCTCTTGGGAGTAGATGGGCTATGGCAAATGCCGACGAAGTGTCCGAGATCCGGACTGTTGTTCAGACCTATCTCGACGGGCTGTACGAGGGCGATGCGGCCAAGATCAGCTCCGTATTTCATCCGGCCAGTGCGCTTACAAGCGTCACCGATGACGGGAAGCTCCTCGTCACGCCACGCGATCAATGGCTGGAGAAAGTACGGGCGAGGCCATCACCTCAGCGGGAAGGGCTCTCCCGCCATGATCAGGTGCTCGCCGTCGACGTGATCGGCCCGGCCATGGCTTACGTGAAGCTTAATTGCGCGATTCCACCGCGATTCTTCACTGATCAGCTGCTGCTCCTAAAGGTCGATGCCCGTTGGCAGATCGCGCAAAAGGTCTTCATGACGGATGTGAGGGACTAGCTCGGTCTGCTGGCGGCCGGGACACCTCAAGTCCGCCGATGGCGGTGAAGCCGCGATCATTAGCTGCGCCTTGACCACGCCAGTGCCATCGGACCAAGGACGATAGAAGCCGCCAAGAGCACGAACATGGCGCTCCACCCATAGGGGCTCGTGGGGCCACCGGCGAAATCCAGCGCAAAACCGGCGCCCCAGGCTCCCGCTGCGGACATGCCGAATCCGAGCGTAGTGTGCAGCGCCATTGTGGACCCACGATGCGACGGCACGGCCGCCATGGTCATGCCCGATGTGAGCGCGCCGGAGTCGGATGGGACCGTCACGGCGTAAGCGAGAAGGAGCACCAAAATAACAGCGGGAGCCACTTGCATAGAGCACGCGATTGCGATGGCGACGAGAGCCGACATGAACATGAGGATCGTCAAGGCGCGGTGGCGGCCGAACCTCATCGCAAATTCATTTCCGAAAATGCTGGACGGCATCGCGAGCAACGAGAACGCGACGCTGACGGTAAGTGGGCTCAAAATCGCCGACGACGGATGCTGCGACGCCACGAATGTCCAGAAGGCAACGATCCACGTCCTTATGCCGTAGAGTTCGAAACAGTGCGCGCCGTAGCCGAGTATGAAGCCTAGGGCCGGTCGGTTGCGCACGACGGGTCCGAAGTCGAGGAGCGGCCCTTTTCGCCCTTCGGGCTTCACGGGGCGCATTGCAAGGCAGACGGCCGCCATGATTAGAGGGCCTAAGCCGGTAAGCAGGAACGCCTCGCGCCAACCGAGACGGTCGGCTACGAGTTGGGCTGCCAGGAACGAAAGACCCACGCCAAGAGAGAAGCTCGACGTGTACAGAGTTACGCTTCTCGAAACGTCGCCAGGAGCCAGCCGGTCCGTCAGCGCCTTCAATCCGGGCATGTAAGCGCCAGCGAATCCGATACCGGTCAAGCCCCAAATGACGGTCGCCGACCAAAGACCGGACGCCAGCAATCCGAACGCTAGCGTCCCGGCTGTCGTGGCAATCGAGCCGGCCAGTAGGATAATTCGCGCGTCAATACGATCCGTCAGCGTGGTCAGCACGGGGACCGCCAGCGTGTAGCCGAAGGCGAACGCGCTTGCCATCATGCCGGCTTCCGTGGCGCTGAGGTGCCACGCGGGCATAAGATGCCCAGGCATCACTGCCGGGACGGCCACGTGGGGCAGCAGGTTGCCGAGCTGCCCGAAGCACATGGCGACCACAAGAGGTCGATCTATGAATTTCATGAGCCGTCAGGTCACGCGCAACATGTCGAGCCCGTCTTCGCTGCGGCTGTGGCTGTGCACGCGCTAGGCTCCGACTTCGGCCCGTCCGCGCAGCATCCACCCGCTTCGTCGGTGCTTCCGGAAAGATTACAGACGCCTGTTTCAGGCAGGAGGAGTTCTACGCGCTCGGCGGCTGCGTGATCACCGGCCAAGGACGAGATGATCGATCGGACCTGCTCGTAGCCCGTGAGCATGAGGAACGTCGGCGCGCGCCCGTAAGATTTCATCCCGGCTATAAAGAAGCCTGTTTCCGGATGAGCGAGCTCTCGGGCACCATGCGGTCGGACCGTTCCGCAACTGTGAACATTCGGGTCGATCAATGGAGCGAGGGCCGGCGGAGCCTCCAAGGCTCCATCCAAGGTCGTGCGCAATTCACGCAGCGGCTCAAGATCTGGCCGAAAGCCGGTGGATACGATCAGCTCATCGACGAGGACCTGCTTGGCGCAACAAGCGGTCCCGGACGCAACCCGAAGGCGGCCGTCGACCTGCGCGATCAGTTTCGTCCGGAAACCGGCGAGGATTTCGAAGCTGCCGGACTTCACGCACTTCTCGAAGGTCGATCCGAGTTCTCCTCGGGCGGCAAGTTTGTCGTTGGCGCCGCCGCCGAAGGACTTCTCCGGCTTGTCGCCGCGCAATATCCAGACGGCGCGCGTGTTCGGGTCTTCGTCGCGAAGCCGAACGAGTTCGATCAGATTTCCGATCGCAGAATGCCCGCTACCGACCACCCCGACCGTCCGGCCCGCGAAACGGCCGCGGTGTCTGCCACGGATATCAGGCATCCCGTAGACGATGCGGTCTCGGCAGTCGTGCTCGCCGAGCGCGGGCAGCCCGTCTGCGCCGGCGGGGTTCGGGGAGAACCAGGAACCGGATACGTCTATGACGGCGTCCGCCGTCAGAGTCTGCTCGCTGCCGTTCTGGTAGCGAATTTCAAACGGCGCATTCTCGCGTCCCGTCGTCTTCATCTTATCAAATCCCGCCCGCGAGATCGCGGTCACGCGGGCCGAGGTCTTGATGCGCGCGGCCAACGCCGTCCGCTCTTGCAGAGGAACGAGATAGCGTTCCACAAGCTCTCCGCCGGTCGGATACTGCTTGGGATCCGGGCCGTTCCAGCCAGATCGCTGGAGAAGCCTGCCGCAAGCCTTGTCGATGTTGTATTCCCAGGGCGAGAACATGCGCACGTGCGACCATTGGCGCACGGCGTGGCCGACTGCCGGTCCTGCCTCAAACACGGTCGGGACCAGGCCCTGCTCGATTGCATGTGCCGCGGCGGCGAGCCCGACGGGGCCGCCTCCGACGATGGCGACGGTCTTCGGTCGGCTCGTCACGTCATTCTCTCCTTCCAGAAATATCGAACTATCCGTGAAAAATTTTCATGCCACTTTAGGGGCGGCACAGGTCGCGTCCACGCAACATTCCTCGACGAGAAATTCCGTGAGGCCGCGCATCACGGGATAATTGGCGCGACAGATCAACGACGTGGTCTGCCGCTCCTGGGTCACCAAGTCCACGGCCACGAGTGCCTTAAGGTGATGGGATAGTGTGGAGGCAGCCAGATCCAGCTTCGCCTGCAGCTTCCCCACCACCATTCCGGCGTCGCCGGCGCGAACCAGCGTACGGTAAATCTTGAGGCGGGTCGGGTTGCCGAGGGCTTCGAGGCGCGCGGCAGCATCTTCCATCTTCATATCGAAGACCTAGCACGAGCCGTCAATAAGTCAACCGTATTTCCAGAATAATGGAATAATGCATCCCGCATCCGGCCTCGCCGGCATAGCGTCACGATCCGCTTTCCGATGGCCGCGGACGGAAGTGGTTCCGGGGAGGGCGGCTCGATAATGGTGCTCGGCGAGGCTCATCAACAAGCTTCCCGCAGATCGGCGACCAGTTTGACAGGGATATCTACTCCGATCCGATCGAGCATTCTCGAAAGTCATCCAAGCGATATGTCGCATCTTCCGTTACGAGAGCTTCGATTGCGCCGGATCCGGGTGAGCCCGCACCGATCTGCCGGATGACCCCGTAGGCCGGGTCTAAAAACCGGCAAGATGGGCTGGCCCGAGCTTCGGATAGCACGTCATAACATATTCGACTCAGGATCCGGAATGCACGGAAGAGCAGACGGATCGCAACTACACTGGTTGATCGGGCGGTCGGCGCCGCCCAGCACTGCACCAACTCCACGGTACTGAGCGGGCGCTTTTCATCGCTCGATCTGTGCCGTGGCGTGAAAGCGCTGATCGTCGTCATCTGAGACCGCGAGAGATTTATCAGGCCGATGTTCCATGATGCCCCAAATGAGCTCGTGCCTGTTCCCCGAAGTCCCGCGATCAGCGCAGTGCACTGGCAATGTCGATGAGATAGTCCATCGTGGCGCGAACTCGCGCAGCGCGGCGCAGGTCAGGATGCACCACCATCCAGAGCGACCGCGTCGCCGTCGGCGCTTCACTGACGCAGACGAGGTCACTGTCTTGCCGTGCCAGCGCGTGCGGCATGGCGGCGAGTCCCATTCCCGCGCGTGCGGCAGCAATGAGCGAGGCGAGATCGTTGCTCCGCATGGCGTAGGGTCGGCCGGCGACGTAGGCGTCGAGCCAGCGCTGCTGCGGCACGCCGGCCAACTCGTCGTCGTAGCCGATAAACTGCCAGTTGGCCTCCACGGTGGTGTCGACATAGCGGCACGCACCGTAAAGGCCGTAGCGCAGATCCCCGAGCTTGCGCGCAACGAGACCTTCGCCGATGGGACGGGACAGGCGCAAGGCGATATCGGCCTCGCGACGCGCCAGGTCCGCAGCGCTGCTGTCGCCGACAATATCTAATTCGAGCGCGGGATGCTGGAGGCGCAATGGCGTCAGCCGCGGCACGAGCCAGTGGCTCGCGAGCGCCGGCGGCGCAGTTACACGGACGACGCCGGAGACAGCGTTCTCGACGCCCGCGACCTGCTGCACGATGCGCGTGCCGGCTTCCGTTATCGTGTAGCCGCGCGGCATTCGGTCAAAGAGTTTTACTCCGAGTGCCCGCTCCAAGGCGGCGATCCGCCGGCCGACTGTGGAGTGATCGGCCTTAAGGCGGCGCGCTGTCTCCGAGAGGCTTCCGCAGCGGGCAAGCTCGGCGACGTAGCGCAAGTCGTCCCAGTCAAGCACGGCCGACACTCCGATCTGTGCATTGGTGCACAGATAATGAGCACATTTTCGGAATTATGCACAGAGCGGATTGACGATCTTTTGCGGCCATCGAGTCAAAGGAGATTGTCATGACCACAATCGTCGCCATGCAGGCCGCAGGCGGGCCGGAAGTGCTCCGCGTCGCTGAGGCCGAGTTGCCGCCGCCGGCGGCCGGTGAAGTGCGAATCCGCCACACCGCCATCGGCGTGAATTTCGTCGACATCTATCAGCGTCAGGGGGTCTATCCGGTCCCCGGCCTGCCGACCGTGCTCGGCGTTGAGGGGGCGGGTGTCGTCGAAGCGCTCGGATCTGGCGTCAGCGACCTGCCGATCGGCACTCGCGTCGCCTATGCCGGCATGCCGGTCGGCGGCTACTCGCAGGCGCGCAACATCCCTCGCTGGCGCCTCGTCGCCATCCCGGACGGCGTCGACGACCGCAAGGCCGCCGCCGCGATGCTGCGCGGCGTCACGGCGCACATGCTGCTCACCGAGGTTTATCCAGTGGCGCGAGGCACGACCATGTTGGTCCATGCTGCGGCCGGTGGCGTCGGCCTCATCCTGACGCAGTGGGCGAAGCACCTCGGCGCCACCGTATTCGGCACGGTGGGGTCGCCCGCCAAGGCCGAGCTCGCGCGCAAGGTCGGGCTCGACCACGCAATCCTCTATCGCGAGACCGACTTCGCCGCCGCGGTGCGCGACTTGACCGGCGGGCGCGGTGTGGATGTTGCCTATGACGGCATCGGCGGCGACACCTTGTCCCGCACGCTCGACACGGTGCGTGCCTTCGGAACGGCGGTCAGTATCGGCCAGGCGGCGGGCTCCTTGCCGGATATACCACTCGCCGAGCTCGGCCCGCGCCGTTCGATCGCGCTGGCTCGCCCCAGCGTCTTTGCCTACTCCAACGATCTCTCGCGCTATGCGGTGGCAACGGCCGCGCTGTTCGCACGACTTGGGTCCGGGCTGACGATCTCGATCGGGGCCGAGTTCGCCCTGACAGAGGCCGCAGAGGCGCATCGGCGTCTCGAACGCGGCGAAACAACCGGCTCACTGCTGCTGCGGCCGTAAGCGGAGCAGTTCGCGTAGGCGAAATCGATCGCGTGACGATTCGGTCAGCGACCTTTGGTCCTAACCGAGCAGAAAGTCAGGCCGCCTCGTTCGGCACCGCACCCTTGATCTGCAGCTTCATCCACTTGAAGTCCTGCTCGACCTGCACGATCGCTTCCAGCCATCCGCGTCCAACCCGGTAGGCGGCATAAGCCCAAGTCTCGTCGCCAAGCCAGTCTTTGCGATCGAACAGAAGAGCGAGAGCCAAGCCCTCGCCGGTGCTCGTCGTGTTGAAACGACGAGGGCTCCGCAGAACTTCCAGAGCAAGCGAGCGAACCCGAAAGTAGGCGTCGTCCCGGCCTTCGAACAGCATCCGTTTCGCGAAATCGACCAGACTGACGTTCGAGGCGATTCTTCCGGCCGAGGCGGCCTCCTCGACGATGTCGACGATCTCTTGGATGTCCTCCATTCGGTGGCTGTAATAGCGCATGAGAAAATCACAAAGATCGTCCATCTCCAAGGGAACGATCAGGCGGTGATTGAGCATCGGCAACTCCCTGTCAGCGTGCGCGCCCGCGCCAAATGGCCCAGGTCGTCGCAGCGGCGGTGTGTGATTTGGGGGGAGGCTCGATTGCCTCGGGACGGAGCAACGCTCGGTCGCTCGGACGACCGATGCTCCAAGCGCTTCTTAGGCCGAAAGAGCGTTCCGAGCTCGGACGGCGATACGAGGGCGCCGATCGCCCCCGAAAGCTAATCGTAGAATATCGCGGGCGGGCATATTGGCCATCAGAAGCCGCGTCGAAGGTTAATGGAAGCCTGGTCTCCGGACGCCCGTCGAGGCCGGCGGCGCCTTCATTTCCGTTGCGATGGAGTTGAATATTTCTCAGACACCCGATGCGCCGACGCATGCTATGAATGGGGCGGCAAGATAGCCAAGCGATGCGCTTCGTCGACGCAGATGGCCCATCTGGTAAAGATACGTCCGTACGCACAAGCCGACCGATTGGTCGTGCGTGACCTTTTCGTGCGCGTCAACCGTCTCTTGGCGACGCCCGCTCTGGCCGAAGCCTTCGAAGACTACATCAAGAGTTCTCTGTCTGAAGAGATCGATCGCATTCCCGAATACTATAGGGAGCGGCAAGGCTCCTTTTGGGTGGCAATGGCCAATGCTGCTGTCGTCGGCATGTTCGGGCTTGAGCGGGCAGCCGAAGGACAATTCGAACTGCGCCGGATGTACGTGGATCCAAGCGCGCGCCGGTTGGGTATCGGACGGCAGATGCTTGACTTCGCAGAGCACGAAGCTCGCACCAGGGGAGCTCGCGAAATGGTGCTGAGCACGTCGGAAATTCAGAAAGAGGCCTTGGCCCTATATCGCCACGCCGGATATCGCGAAACGCGTGAGGAAATTGCGGAAAGCCGCAGCAACAAGACCATCGGCGGAGGAATCCGTCGTCACCATTTCAGCAAGGCACTGTGACAGGTACTGCCGGCCAAAGCGGCGCAAGGCGATTTCGGCTAGGCGAATTGAGCCAGACCGTGGCCGACGGACCAATTTTCTTTCCCGGCATCGAGGACGGTCACGAACACGTCCTCCGGACGGATGCCGGGCTCTTCCCCGAGCAGTTCCGCAATCCGTCGAAACAAAGCCTTCTTCTGTTCCGGTGTGCGGGTGCTGAATACGGTAATTTGTATATACACCACGTCAGCGCTCCGGGCGACGCCATAAGCAGTGCCGGTGCTAAAGTTAGCCGCGTCATGCTCCGTAATGGTCATAAACTTGTCGTCCTCGGGCACGTTCAACGCCTCGCGCATCGCGCGGTAAAGGCTGTCGAAGATGGCCTGCCGGTACGCCTCCGGCTTTCCTGCGCGCAAGGAGATGTGAAGAAGTGGCATGGCGGATCCTATTTCTGGCGAGTGGAGGCTATTCTTGACAGCATCGTCAAGATTGACGATGCTGTCAAGAATGATTGGGAGTGACCTAGGAAGTGGTAGGGACACGTCAGTTTGACGAGCAAGAGCTGATCGCCATCGCACTGGACGTATTTTGGCGGAAGGGTCTTCATGACGCGACCATGCAGGACCTGGCCTCTGCGGCGGGTGTCCAGCGTGGCAGTCTTTACAATGCCTATGGGGGCAAAGAAGCGATTTTTCTGCGTGCCTTCGACCAGTACGCTGCGCAATTCTTGGAGACGGCCGAAAACGCGTTGATCCAAGACGACGCAGTGTCGGGGCTAAAAAATTTCTTCAACGTGATCATCGCGAATATGACAAGCGGTTCGCCTCCGCGGGGTTGCCTGACAACACGCACTGCACTTGATGCGGCAGTAGCAAGCACGGCAGTCCGCCAACGCGTGCGGAATCTACTTAGCCGACTTGAGCAGATCATCGCCAATGCAATTGCAGTCGCTCCCGCCAAGTTGTTGCCAACCGATGCAAATCGACTGGCCCGCGTCATCGTAACTTTTACGAGAGGGCTTGCTGTAATGGAACGCGCTGGGTACGGCCGCAAGCAACTTCGAGAAGCTGCAGCGACCTTCGTCGATACCCTGGCCGTGGACCGGCGATAATAGGACGTTAGATTTCGCGCGAGGTGAGGCAATGAAGACTCAAGATCCCGGCACTTCCCCCGTCTTAGAACGGAATGACCACGGTGCTATAGCAATCCTGACGCTGAACAGGCCCGCGAAACTGAACGCGCTTAGCAATGAGCTGATCGGCGCTATTATGGACGCCTTGGACCGCATTGAACTCGATCCTGCCGTACGTGTCGTTGTGTTTACCGGCGCCGGGCAGG
>Ga0265342_10003401_pt1 | contig 13099 bp, 9 predicted proteins | sample 4CB327metaG_FD_203125 | JGI IMG/M metagenome (GOLD analysis project Ga0265342, IMG submission 203125) | Rhizosphere microbial communities from Carex aquatilis grown in University of Washington, Seatle, WA, United States - 4-CB3-27 metaG | ecosystem: Host-associated > Plants > Roots > Rhizosphere...
CCTGTGGTCTTATGGTCTGTGGTCCTGTCGTCTCTGTGGTCCTCGTTTTCGCACTCGGACTGGGGTTGCTCACGGCGCGGCGCAACCAGGATTACCGGAGTGAACTTGCCCTCTGGAACGACACGGTGGCAAAGCGGCCGGACAACGAGCGGGCGCATAACAATCTGGGCCTCGCTTTGGCGCAGATCCCGGGGCGCCTGAATGATGCGATCGCCGAATATGAAGAGGCGCTGCGCCTGAAGCCGGATCTGGCCGAGGCGCACAATAACCTGGGTCGCGCCTGGGCGCAGACGCCGGGCCGGCTGAATGACGCGATCGCCCAGTATGGGGAGGCGCTGCGCGTGAAGCCGGATTATGCCGACGCCCACAACAGCCTGGGCCTCGCCTGGGCGCAGCTGCCGGGCCGGTTGCAGGATGCGATCATCCAGTATCAAGCGGCGCTGCGCCTGAGACCGGACAATGCCGAGGCACACAACAATCTCGGCCTCGCCTGGGCGCAGTTGCCGGGGCGGCAGGACGAAGCCATCGCTGAATATGGGGAGGCGCTGCGCCTGCAGCCGGATTATGCAGAGGTCCATAACAATCTGGGCCTGGCTTTGGCGCAGAAACCTGGGCGACTGAACGACGCGATCGCCCAGTATGAAGACGCGCTGCGTTTGAAGCCGGAGTTTGCTGAGGCGCACAACAATCTGGGCCTCGCCTGGGCGCAGCTGCCGGGGCGGCTGAATGACGCGGTCGCCCAGTATGGGGAGGCGTTGCGCCTGAAGCCGGAGTTCGTCGAGGCGCACAATAACCTGGGCCTCGCGTGGTCAAAGCTGCCGGGGCGGCTGCCGGATGCGATCGCCCAGTATGAGGAAGCGTTGCGACTGAAGCCAGATTCGGCCGAGGCGCACTACAACCTGGGCAATGCCTGCCTGAAGATGCCGGGCCGCCTGAATGACGCGATCGTCCAGTTCAAGGAGGCATTGCGCCTGAAAGGGAATGTTGCACCGGCATGGCACAATCTCGGAGTGAGCTGGTTCCAATTGGGAAATCTGGCTGAGGCGGAGGCCGCCTTCCGGGAGGAGGTGCGCCTGTCGCCCGACGATCCTGTGGCCCGGCAGGCGTTGGCCACGACTCTTCAGCAAACCCGAGGCCATTGAACAACGGACACTGGGAAGTGAGCATTCATTCCTCGGGGCTTGCCGCGAGGAGCGGCGATGCCTAGCCTGCGCATTTCATGGAGATGCGGCGCCCTCGCCGCGTACGGCTCAAAAGAACGCGACGAGGGTGTCGCGTCTCCAAGACACAGCGTGTATCACAGGATCATTCTGAGTGTAGAATATCCGGCCTGGACAGCCGGCGTATTCCGCGTGCCATGCCAGCGCAAATTCCCCCTGCCGGAACCCCAGTCGTGAAACGAATCACGGGATCGCGCGTGGATTGGAGGGGGTTGTTGTGCGGGTCCGTTCTGGCGGTCGCAGCGATCGCGGTCTACAGCCGGACGTTTTCGGTCCCGCCACTTTTCGACGACGATGATGCCATCGTCAACAATCTGACGATCCGGCACTGGAGCACTGCGTTGTTGCCTGCGATCAACACGACCGCGACCGGGCGGCCGATCCTGAATCTGTCGCTGGCATTCAACTACGCCATCGGTGGGACGGCGATGTGGAGCTATCATGCCGTGAATCTGGCGATCCATATTCTGGCCGGGCTGACTCTGTTCGGAATCGTCCGGCGGACCCTTCGACTCTGCTCAGGGCAGGCCCTTCGACTCTGCTCAGGGCAGGCCCTTCGACTCTGCTCAGGGCAGGCCCTTCGACTCTGCTCAGGGCAGGCCCTTCGACTTCGATCAGGGCGGGCGCTCGCGGGGTGGATGGACGGTGACGCCGTTCTCATCGGCTTCTCCGCGGCGCTTCTTTGGACCTTGCATCCGCTGCAGACCGAAGCGGTGACCTACGTCATTCAGCGCGCGGAGTCGCTCATGGGGCTGTTCTATCTGCTCACCGTGTATTGCTTCATCCGCGCCGTTGGCGCGGATGTAAGCGGCCCGCTCGCGGGCCGCGCTCCGAGCGAGCGCAATCCTCGGTTGCGGTGGAATCAGGGACATTTCCAGACTATCGGTGATTCTGGAGGCTTCCCGAATGTAGCGAAGGCTGCCGACGCTGAAAACGACCGAAGTGCGTCATGGATTTGGTTCGCGCTCTGCGTCTGCGCCTGCCTCCTCGGCATGGGAACGAAGGAAGTGATGGTCTCCGCGCCGTTGATCGTGCTGCTTTACGACAGGACCTTCGTGGCGGGCTCGTTTCGGGAAGCCTGGCGCCAGCGCTGGAGGATGCACGCGGCACTGGCGGCAACCTGGCTTCCGTTGGCTGGGCTGGTTGCGGGCAGCGGATGGGATCGCAACGGCGCGTCCGGCTTTGACGTTGGAATCAGGCCGTGGGCGTATTGGCTGACCCAGTTCGAGGCGGTCAGCCGCTATCTCTGGCTGTCGGTGTGGCCCCATCCGCTCGTCTTCGAATACGGCACGTTCTGGGTGAAAAACGCCGCGGAGGTGGCGCCGTGCGCGCTCGTGCTTGTGGGGCTGGCGGTGGCGGTGCTGGTCGCGCTGTGGCGGTGGCCTGCGCTGGGTTTCCTGGGTGCTTGGTTCTTCGTGATTCTTGCGCCCACGAGCCTGATGCCCGGCCGGGTCCAGATGATCGTCGAACACCGGATGTACCTTCCGCTCGCAGCGGTAATCGTGGCTGCGGTCGCCGGTCTGCACGCTGTGATGCAGAGACCACGGGACAACGGACCACAGGACCACGGACCACAGGACCACGGACCAGTTGCCCTGGGGTCTTGTGGTTCTGTGGTCCGTGGTCCTGTGGTCTTTGTGGTCCTTCTTCTGGCGCTCGGACTTGGCCTGCTCACGGCGCGGCGCAACGAAGACTACCGGAGTGAACTGGCCATTTGGAGCGACACCGTGGCGAAGCGGCCGGACAACGAGCGGGCGCGCAACAACCTTGGCCTCGCGTGGTCGAAGATGCCGGGGCGGCTTGACGACGCGGTTGCGCAGTATGAAGCGGCGCTGCGGCTGAATCCGGATTATCCCGAGGCGCACAACAACCTGGGCATCGCCTGGGCCCAGATGCCGGGGCGACTAAACGATGCGATTGCCGAGTTTCAGGAGGCGCTGCGCCTCCAACCGGATTCCGCCGAGGCGCACACCGACCTCGGGGGCGCCCTGTTGAAGATCCCAGGCCGGTTGAGCGATGCGATCGCACAGCTCGAAGAGGCGGTTCGCGTGAAGCCGGATTATGCGGAGGCGCACACGAATCTGGGTCTTGCCTGGGCCCAAATGCCGGGGGGGCTGAGTGCCGCGATCGCCGAATTTGAAGAGGCGTTGCGCCTGCAACCGGACGATGCCGAGGCGCACAACAACCTCGGCGTCGCGTTGGCGGAAATGCCCGAAAGGCTGGATGCCGCGATCGCCCACTATGAAGCGGCGCTGCGGCTGAATCCGGATTATCCTGAGGCGCACAACAATCTGGGCATCGCGTTGGCCCAGATGCCGGGGCGGTTGAACGATGCGGTCGCACAGTTTGAAGCGGCGCTGCGGCTGAATCAGGATTATGCATCCGCCTGGCACAATCTAGGGACGAGCCAGCTCAATTCCGGAAATCTGCCGGCGGCGGCCGCCGCCTTCCGCGAGGAACTGCGATTGAAGCCCGGTGATACCTCCGCCCAGCAGGCACTGGCCGCGGCAACCCGGCGAGCCGGAGTTCGCTGAAAAAGACAGACATTTGGGATGTTCGTCCTCTCATCGAAGGGAGACGCGCCACGGTGGCCGAGAATGCATGGCCCTGCGCTCAACGATTCGAGGCGTCGCCTCGCTGCCGGTCACTGCTTCATCCGCAGGAGAACCCTTGCGAGCATGCGCCGTCGCGCCCAGGGGGATTTCTTACGCGCCGCGATCTGTGCCTGAAGCGCCTCCTCCGATTCCGGCGGAACCGTCTCCGGAACACGCTTGGCCAGGCGAATCGCATGGCTTGGGCAGGTCGTCACGCAGAGTCCGCAGCCGATGCACCGGTTTGGATTGATCCGCGCCCCGCCCCTGGGCCGGCGCACCGTCACGGCGCCGATCTGGCAGCGGGAGACGCACTTCCCGCAGCTCTTGCAGGCCGCATCATCGATTTCCGCACGAAAGTTGGTGGTCCAGAAATCGAGCGGGTGGGGCAGCATTTTCTGCAGCGAAAGCATTCCGCAGCAACATCCGCAGCAGGAGCAGACAAAGTCGGGGCGCCGGGCGTTGGCCGGCTGCAGAACGAGGCCGTCGGCTTCGTTCCTCTGAAGAATTTCCAGCGCCTCGTCACGGTTCACCTCGCGCCCGTGGCTGCGGCGCCGTATCATGGCTGCGGTGTCGTTGAACGCCATGCAGGTCTCCAACCGTGCGGTCTGTTTGCAAGGCTTGTTCTTCAAGACCTGTTGTTCGCGGCAGAGGCATTTGAGCACGACAAAGGGACCGCGTGTTTCCGCCACGAGCGCCCGGATTTGATCGTAGGTGGCGACGTTGTGCTCGACCGGGATGCTCTGGTTGATGGGAATTGTCCTCATCTGCGGAGGGCTGACGGCCAGCAGCGAGGCGCTGTAGCTCATCGATCTCATGTAGGCTGCCGCGTCGGCCACGAAGTCCGGCGTAGGCTCGCCGTCCTGTCCCTCGTACATGCCGACGACCAGCGGCATGAGAAACCAGTGCCCGATTCCGCCCCGTTCCTTCCAGCCGATCGACCCCTTCGCGAACATGCTTTCGAGCAGCCGGGCGGTTTGCTCCGGCGGAAACTCTGTAGCGGTCCGTCCGGCGATCGTCTCCAGCGACTGCGGCTGATGGGACAGCTGCAGCGCCACCCGCGCCTCATCGGGCGTGAACATCCTCCGAAGAAAACGGAGATCGCTTCCTGACCATGTGGCCGGGAATCCCACCGGCTGCCGGTCGAGGTGCTGCTGCAGGAGACGGTAGATGAGTTTTTGGTCGGTAGCCATGGGCGATGGAGGAGAAAAGGACCCAAAGGGCATTAGGGACAAAAAGGACGAAAACGACAAGAGCGCGAAAAGGCGGAAAAACATCACTTGCACACGCACCATGGTGTTTCTTTCGTCCCTTCGGTTCCAAACGTCTCTGCCGAACCCCAGAGCCATGTCTGAGCGCTTCATACCTCCTCACGGCGGCTACGAAAACCTGCTCTCCTTCCGGAAAGCCAGGATCGTTTACGACGGTACGGTTTGGTTCTGCGGGCACTTCCTGGAGAAACGCGACCGCACGAATGATCAGATGGTGCAGGCCGCGCGATCGGGCAAACAGAACATCCTTGAAGGCAGCCAAGCATCAGGCACGCCCAAGGAGACGGAGATAAAGCTCACCAAGGATCTGCTCGACAGTCCCAATGCTCCGGCGTAGCCCGACTGGATCCAGCCGTTGGTGAGGAAATAGCTGGGTTTGTCTCGGTATCGGTTCGGCGACGAACGGCGATCCTGCGTGTGCCAGCCTTGAGCGACAAGGCTAGCGTTTTGCGCCGCCCCAGGACGCAGGGGACTGTCATGCTTGACGACAATACTGGAACATTGCAGAAACAGAATTGTTTTCTGTTTCGTGGTCTTGCTGCTCCATCCGTTTCGGGAGCAATGCCCGGCTCCAGGGCGGTGAATTGGCGGATCATCGGCCCCACTCTGGTTTTCAACCCCATTGATCCTTCTGGAGTCACCTTCAGGATCCTTCTCAGGCAAATGCCAGATACGGGCGGCGCGGTGCGCGCGGTTCGCACCTCCGAAACGTCACAGCTCTACGAAGCATTGCAGGCGAACGAGAGAACATGAACACACAATTCTCCATTCTCCGCTTTGTGGCTGGCTGGAGCCGCCCAATTGCCTGGCAACGTCGACGGTGCTGGTTCTCAAGCGCGGTTCGGATTGCCCCGTCGGATCGCAGTCGATGCTTCGGGAAATCTCTACGTTTCCGATTCGTACTTCAGCAATGTCCGGAAGATCACCCCGGTGGGGGTCGTGACAACCCTGGCCGGAGCGGGATCGAACGGGTATGCGGATGGCACTGGATCCGCCGCGGAGTTCTGGGGGCCGTACGGGATTGCGGTCGACGCCCGAGGATCAGTCTATGTGGCCGATAAGGGTAACAGCGCGATTCGCAAGATCACGTCTGCCGGCGTGGTGACGACCATCGGAGGTGTGGCGGGAAAGATCGGCTGCGACGAAGGGATTGGCGCCCGCGCCCGATTCTGGCAACCAAAGGCGGTTGCGGTGGACAGTGCCGGCGACCTCTACGTGGCGGACACAAAAAACCACACTGTCCGCCGGGGAAGTCTGCTCGGGGCTCCCCTGATTCTCACCCAGCCGGTGAGTCAGACCGTCGATGCGGGAGCAACGATGACGTTCTCCGTCGGCTTGGAGGGGATGCCCACGCCGACCTGCCAGTGGTATCACACCTGCTCGGCGATTTCGGGGGCGACCGGCCCGCAGCTAGCTATGACGAATGTCGGAGCTTCCTTAGCCGGCGATTACGTCGTCATGGTCGCGAACGACGTAGGGCAACTGACCAGCAATACCGCGACGCTGACGGTAAATGGTGGGACAGCTCCCACTGGGACGTCCGGCGGAGGCGGTGGCGGAGGAGCGCCGTCCGTCTGGTTCGTCGCCGCGCTTGCACTGCTCTTCGCCTGCCGGCTGCGGGGCAGCAGCCCGCGGCACGGTCCTTGCCGGCGTTGAGGCCGGGGCGCAGCGCGAATCGGATGGCGGAACTGAATGGGACAAAGAAAGCGGAAGCAGGAAGCCCGACTGGATCCAGCCGTTGTTGGGGAAGAAGCCGTGACGGTGTGAATCAAGGGTTGCCAGCGGCGATTGTGAGAGGGCGCAGCAAGCCTGCGCCCCTACGTGTCGAGGGGCGGGGTCGAGGGACTGGCGCTCGCGGCCACCAAGCGGTCGCCTGTAAACAGGCCTCCTACATTGTATGCGGGTTTCCTTGGGATTCGGCGTTTGGAATTTGGTGTTTGGGATTCGGTGTTTGGCCCTTGGGAGTTCGCCCCCTTGGATCTTGCTGCGGGCGCGCTTTCGGCAAAGCTCGCGGCATGGTTAAGATCACCGGCGAATATCAGGGCGAGCTGCATTGCACGGCCACGCACGGCCCGTCGGGAAAGTCGTTGGAGACCGACGCGCCGGTCGACAATCAGGGCCGCGGCGAGGCGTTTTCGCCCACGGATCTCGTCGCGACTGCGGTCGGGACCTGCATTCTCACGACGATGGCGATGGCCGGGCGGCGCCTCGGCGCCGACCTCAAGGGTGCCCGATTTGAGGTGGTCAAGGAGATGTCCTCCGATGTTCCGCGCCGGATCGTCCGGCTGGCGACCCATGTCTGGCTGCCGGTTCCACGCAACGTCGATCCCGACGACCTCCTGGAGCGCGCTGCACGCACGTGCCCCGTTCACAAGAGCCTGCATCCGTCAATCGACGGGTCTGTGGTGTTGCATTGGAAAGAATAGACTCGAGGCTCGGCCTCGCAGCCTATTCTTTTCCCGTGAACCGATAGACCGTATTGAAGACGAGTTCGAGGTGTTTGCCCACCCATACCCGGACTTTCATTTTGCCGTGGTCGGCGCCGGCAGCAGCGGGAACCGCTTGGCCCTCGATCCTGCGTTCCTTGCCTTCGCTGTTGTTGGCGTGGCCTGTAAAGTCGACCGCTTCGCCTCGTTCGATCCGGCGCAATAGATCGTCGGAGACATCGATCGAGATGATGCCGTGCTCGCTGAAGAAGAAATACGGGAATACTTTCGCGGTATAATCGGAGCGGTAGACGCCGTTGCTGCGCGTCAACGGGCGGATGGACAGGCTGACGCTCCCGACGTAGATTGAGGTATCAGAGGGATCCACCTTCACTTCCGCGCAATGGCTGGGGGCGGCTGCGGGCGCCGGCGGCGACGCAGTTGCCACCCGAGCCGCACCGACTGCCAGGACGGCGGTCAGCAGTAGGAGGCAGGGTCGAGACATTCCCCATAGGGCATCGGTTCTGCTTGTAGCCTGCATGTTCTGCGATTTTCGACGACATAGCGGTCGAAAGCAGGAAGACGACCGTTGAAACGACGGAGACTGCGAAACATGCAGGCTATGGGCAACCCATCTTTCGAATTGCCCCGGTCGCGGCTCGGCGGATGATTGCCCGAGCCTATGGCCAAGAAAGCTCAAGCCACCTGGGGCGGTCGTTTTTCCGCGGAGCCTTCCGCGCTGATGCTGAGGTTCAGCGAGTCCGTCTCGTTCGACCGGCGCCTGGCGCTGTTCGACATTCAAGGCAGCAAGGCGCACGCGGCGATGCTCGCGCACGTTGCGCTGATCTCCGGGGCGGAGCGCGACGCAATTCACGCGGGACTCGACGATCTTCTGCTGGAGATCGAGGCCGGAAAGTTTGCGTGGGACGCAAGGCTGGAGGACGTGCACATGAACCTCGAGCAGGCGCTGACGAAGCGGGTGCCTGCGGCGGCGAAGCTCCACACCGCGCGCAGCCGCAACGATCAAGTTGCGCTGGATATGAGGCTGTTCTTCAAGCAGGCCTGTGCGGCACTGCAGGCAAAGCTTTGCGACGCAGGCCGGGCGATTCTGGTTGCCGCGGAGGCGGGCCGCGAAGTTCTGATTCCAGGCTACACCCATCTTCAGCGGGCGCAGCCGGTTCCACTCGCGCATCATTTGCTGGCCTGGATCGAGATGCTGGAACGCGATTTCGAGCGGTTCGCGACCGTGGCCGACCACGCCAACTGGTGTCCGCTCGGATCTGGCGCGATCGCCGGGACCACGCTGCCGATTGACCGCGAGTTCACGGCGCGTGCGCTCGGCTTTGTCGATGCGCGCGGCAAGGTGCGACTGACGCAGAACTCGATGGACGCCGTGTCGGACCGCGACGTCTTCATCGAGTTCGCCGCGGCCTGCGCCCTCGTTGGGGTTCACCTGTCCCGGATTGCCGAGGACCTCGTGCTCTGGTCGAGCTCGGAATTCGGATTCGTCTCGCTGCCCGATGCGTTCAGCACCGGGTCGTCGCTGATGCCGCAGAAAAAGAATCCCGATTCCTGCGAGCTGTTGCGGGGAAAATCGGCGCGCCTGCAGGGAAATCTGCACACGCTGCTGACGCTCGTGAAAGGCCTTCCGCTCACGTACAACCGCGATCTCCAGGAGGACAAACCGCCGGTCTTCGACAGTCTGGACCAGACGGCGATCTGCCTTGAAGTGCTCGCAGGAGTTGTCGCTGGGCTGAAGGTGAACGTTGCGCGCTGTGCTGCCGCGGTGGCCGATCCGGCGCTGCTTGCAACGGACCTTGCCGATTACCTGGTGCGCAAGGGCGTGCCGTTCCGCGAGGCGCATCATGCGGTCGGCGCTGTGGTCCGTCTGGCGGAGACCAATTCGGTCCGCCTCGACAGTCTGACTCTCGCCCAGGTGCAATCGGTGCACACGGCGTTCGAAGCCGACTGGGTCGGCGTTTTCGATTTGCGCCGCGCGATGGCCGCGCGGATGGGACCGGGCATGCCAGGCCCCGCGCAGGTGCGCCGCCAGCTGGCGCGCTGGCAAAAGCGGCTGGGCGCGTGATTCCCGGCATGGCCTCGATCCGCATCCTGTCCGATCGCGTGGCCAACCAGATTGCGGCGGGCGAGGTCATTGAGCGTCCCGCCGCCGTGGTCAAGGAGCTGGTCGAGAACAGCCTTGATGCCGGCGCGACGCGCATCGAAGTGGAGTTTCGCTCGGGAGGCCGGGCCTACATCCGGGTGGAGGACAATGGCTGCGGAATGGTGCGCGACGACGCCCTGCTGTCGCTCGAGCGCCACGCCACGAGCAAGATTGCCGAGACCGCAGATCTCGACCGGCTCGCCACCTTTGGATTCAGGGGCGAGGCGCTCCCGTCGATTGCGAGCGTTGCCCGCTTCGAGCTTCAGACGCGCACTCCTGAGGAGGAGGCCGGAACGGAGATGCTCATCAACGGCGGCAAGTTTGTTCACGTGCGGGATTGCGGCCGGCCCGTGGGCACGCGAATTGTTGTGTCGCAGCTTTTCAACTCCGTGCCGGCGCGCCGCAAGTTCCTCAAGAGCGACGCCACGGAGAGCGCCCACATCATCCATTGTGTGCGGCTCTACGCCCTCGCATGCCCGCAGGCGGCGTTCACGCTGATCGAGGATGGGCGGGTGATCTTTCGCTCGCCGGAATGCGCGACCACGGCGGAGCGCGTTGCGGAGATCTTCGGCAGGCAGATTGCGGAGTCGTTGCTCGTTGTCGGGGCCTCGGATGCCGGGCTGCAGCTGCGGGGACTCATCAGCCGTCCTGGAGTGGGACGGGCGACCCGCCATGAAATGATCACCTATGTGAACCGGCGGCCTGTGGACAGCCGGACGCTGAGCTATGCGCTCATCGAGAGCTATCATGATGCGGTGCCGAAGGGACGCTATCCGCTGGCGTTTCTCTTTCTCGACCTCGATCCCGCGGCGGTGGATGTGAATGTGCATCCGGCCAAGCGCGAGGTGCGATTTCGCAACGAGACCCAGGTGCGGGCGTTTGTGATCCGCACGGTGCTGGACCGGTTGCGGGAACTGACGGCAGCGCCGGCGGCCGGAGCGGGTCCGGGGGTCGTGGTTCCGGCGGCCGGCGGCGCCGGCGCGGAGAATCCCGTGGCGCCGCAGTTCATGCCGGCTGCAGTCCCGCCGCTGGAATCGCGGATTGCGGCGCCGTTTCCCGCCTACCGCGTTCCGTCCGCGCAGCCGGCGATGGCTGCGACTTCGGGGGTGATGGCTGCAATTCCGGCGGTGCCGGCCGGACCGGGTGAGGCGCTACGGGCGAGGGCTGGATGGCGTTACGTCGGCCTGGTCCATGAGGTCTATGCGCTTTTTGAAACCGACGCTGGGCTTCTGCTGCTTGATCGCCGTGCTGCGCACGAACGCGTCTGGTACGAGCGTCTGCGGGAGGAATTCGCTGCGCAGCGGGTGGCCACACAGCGCCTGTTGCTGCCGGTGCCCGTCGAGCTCGATGCGATCACCACAGCGCTTCTGGTCGACCGGCTTGGATTCCTGAATCAGCACGGCTTCGAGATTGTCGAGTTCGGCCGCAATTTCTTCCGCGTGGAAGGTGTTCCCGGGTGGATGGACCCTGCGGATGTCGAGGCGTTTCTGCGCGATCTGCTCGGGGCGCTCCGGGAAGGGCTGCTCGTGGCCCGCGACATCGATTTGGCGCGGGACGATCTGGCGCGGCTGGCGGCGCTGCGGGCGGTGCGGTTGCCCGACGGCGCCAGCGGGGCCGAGATGCATTCGCTGGTCGCGCAGTTGTTTGCCTGCCGGCAACCAATGACCAATCCAACTGGCAAGCCGACGTATATTGAACTGGGTTACGGTGAACTGGCGCGACGATTTCAAAGATGATGCTGGGCTGGGAGGAGGCCATCCCTTGGCATGAGGTCCGCTTCAATGCCGGTTGTTTCACAGGATGCCTGTTACCAACACCTCCAAACCGAAACCGATTGCTGAGCCCAGGTCTGGCGCCCGGGCGGGTCCGCCAGGGGCCGCGGCGCTTGCGATCAGGCAGTCCATACTGGATCATCTGAAGCACACGCTGGCGCGGGATCCCGGGATGGCCACGCTTCGCGACTGGTGGATCTCAACTGCGATTTGATGGGAATGGGAGGTCGCGGCCGAACTGGGTCGACCCCCGGACCGTCTTGGCGCCGGATGGGTGCGGGATCTCGATCAACTCCGCCAGCTCGAGAAATGGGAGGCCGGGCCGAGCGTTCTGTAGTGGCAGATCAGATACATCGTGGGCGCACCGCGGTTCCGAAGGCCGCGCCGGCCCACGGAATGGTCGGGGCGGATGCTTTTCGGGGCCGGCCGCCGGGCATGGCCAAGAAAAAATCGTTGTAACCCGTTTGTTACAAACGACACAAAAGAAAACTGGCTCTGCGATCAGAAAGAACTTGATTCAAGGCCCCGGGTTTCCATTGTCGCCCCTCCTTCTTCCAACGTCCCGAACAAATCGGCGGAGACGAAAGAAGTGACAATTCATCAAGCAACCGTTCCTTCCCAGCAGACATTCCGTTTTTGACGGAAATAGTATTGACGGAGAAAAGGCCGGTTGCTTTAGTTGAAATCTTTCCCTCGGAGGGAAGAGGTTCTTTGAGATTTACTTTGTGCGATTGATTGGGACCCCCAATCAACCTTAAATATTTAGAATCGTGCGTGGGAGCAATCCCACGCACTGCGTAGTTCGTGAATCACTAGGTTCCGAACTCTCTTTTCGGAGAGTTTGATCCTGGCTCAGAATGAACGCTGGCGGCGTGGTTAAGACATGCAAGTCGAACGGGTTTTCGTGAAGGGCAACCGGATCGAAAGCTAGTGGCGAACGGGTGCGTAACACGTGAACAATTTACCTGCGAGTGGGGAATAGCTCGCCGAAAGGCGAATTAATACCGCATGTGGTTGGTGACCTCATGGTTGCCATACTAAAGCCGGGGACCGCAAGGCCCGGCGTTCGCAGAGGAGTTCGCGGCCTATCAGCTAGTTGGCGAGGTAACGGCTCACCAAGGCTAAGACGGGTAGCCGGTCTGAGAGGATGATCGGCCACACTGGAACTGAGACACGGTCCAGACACCTACGGGTGGCAGCAGTTTCGAATCATTCACAATGGGCGCAAGCCTGATGGTGCGACGCCGCGTGGGGGACGAAGGTCTTCGGACTGTAAACCCCTGTCACCGGGGAAGAAACGCTTTGAGCTAACAGTTCAAAGCCTGACTTAACCCGGAGAGGAAGCAGTGGCTAACTCTGTGCCAGCAGCCGCGGTAATACAGAGACTGCAAGCGTTATTCGGATTCACTGGGCGTAAAGGGTGCGCAGGCGGCTGAGTGTGTCAGGTGTGAAAGCCCGAGGCTTAACCTCGGAATTGCGCCTGAAACTGCTCGGCTAGAGGACTGGAGAGGGTAGCGGAATTCACGGTGTAGCAGTGAAATGCGTAGATATCGTGAGGAACACCAGAGGCGAAGGCGGCTACCTGGACAGTACCTGACGCTCAGGCACGAAAGCGTGGGGAGCAAAAGGGATTAGATACCCCTGTAGTCCACGCC
>Ga0265342_10003403_pt1 | contig 13084 bp, 16 predicted proteins | sample 4CB327metaG_FD_203125 | JGI IMG/M metagenome (GOLD analysis project Ga0265342, IMG submission 203125) | Rhizosphere microbial communities from Carex aquatilis grown in University of Washington, Seatle, WA, United States - 4-CB3-27 metaG | ecosystem: Host-associated > Plants > Roots >...
GACCTAGATCTCGGTCTGCAGGAGGGGCGGCAGATCAGTTGGTAGGGCTACAGGGCTTACAGGTTCTCCGCGACCGCCTTGCATTCGTGCTGCGTCGATCCGCTGCCGACGACGCGCCACCCGTCGGCCTGCTCGTCGGTCGGTTCCCCGCGATGGCGGAGCTCATAGCGCTCTGGACGCGTACAGCCGCCATAGATCGGCGTGATCCACCAACGCCCGTCGTGTGACTCGACGTAATCTCCTGTCGATCGCTTCCAGCGCACGCGAGGCATTTACTCGTCCTCGACCGCGATCGCGTTGTCTGGATGATCGACGTGCGTGCCTTCAAGCCACGCATCGATGTCGAGTGCGGGTACGTGGATCTTGACGGTTACCCAGACGTGCCCCTCTGCGTCTTGTTCCGCGATTGGAGGGTCGCCGATCATGGTGTCCAGCTCGAAGTGCTTCTCGCCCAACCACGCAGCGGCGAGTACCTCGGCGGCGGCAAGTGCGCGATCTGGATCGGCTGGTTTGGGCTGGATGTTCTTGTGCTTACGCCTCGCCATCTTCGCCATCTGCTTGGCCTTCGCCGTGAACAGATCCGCAAAAACATCGGGGATGCTGTCGTTGAACGCGTTGAGCCACTCCGCGCACTTCTCGCGAGCCGCCTCGCGCTTGCTCGCGTTGAACGTTGGCCACTTCGGCGTGGACAGCGCAGTCGCGATCACCTGCTGATCACGTGCGGCGCGCCCCTTCCATCCGGTGCGCTTCTGCATCGCGCGGATCTGCTCGTCGGTGATCGTCGCTCCGGTGACTTTCACGCCGGCAATCCTAAAGTGACGAGCTCTTCGAGGAGCTGGAGCGCCACGGGGAACTCCCCCATCTCGGTGATGATGTCGTGCCCGCACGTCTTGAGCGCCTCGTACACGAACAGCACGGCCGCCTCCTGCAGCTCGCGAGAGGGTACCGTACGGCTGTCGTAGTCGGCGCCCGCGTAATCGACGGCGCTCGCGTGCAGGCAGATCCGAGCGAAGCTCATCATCGTGAACGGGACGCCGTCCTTCTTGGACTGCGTCCTCATGGCCTTGCACATGAGCCTGCGATCTCGATTGAGCATCGGCTGCGCGTCGATCTCGGCGTTGCGGAGCGGCTCGGCGTTGCGGAGCGGCTTGTCGGGCTCCGACGCCCTGCGATTGTCATCCTGCGTGTTCGCCATGGCTTCCTCCATGCGTTCGTCAACGGCCCTCTGGCGAAGATTATTGCTCGACCCTCGCGATGTCCAAGAGGTCGATCGCCTTCTCCACGAGCTTCGCGCGCTCCACGGCGCCGCTGGATGGCGGCCGGTCTCGGAGGCCGGCGAGGAGCCGCATCGCGATGCCGCGAACGATCGCGAACCGCTCTCGATCTTCCGGCGCGAGGGCGTCCGGATCTTGGCGTGCTTGGCGTGCTTGGTGTCCCTGGCGTCCTGCGGCGTTCGCCCCCTGGGGTGCCGGCGCTGGTCCTTCGCCGCCCTGCTCGCTGCCTCGCTCGTCGCCGCACTCGAACCGCTCCTCGATCTCCGGCTTGATCTTCGTGACGAAGTCGACGGCGACCTTCGCGCGCGTCTGGGCGCCCAGCTTCCGCATGGTGTTGTTGACGTGGAACTTCACCGTGTGGTCGCTGATGCCTAGCTGGCTCGCGATCTGCTTGTTGGTGAGACCCTCGGCGAGGAGGTCCGCGATCAGGATCTCCCTCATGGTCAGCCGCTGGCCCTCCTTCGGGGCTGGCTTCTTCTTGATCCGGAAGGGTTGCCCGCCCCGGGTCTTCTTCTCCTGCGCCTGCGCCTGCTCCATGTTAGCCGGGAGAGCGCGCGGGGAGCGCGGCTTATTCCCGCGCGGTCCTTGATCGCCTGACCGCGCATGAGCTTTTCTTTTTCGTCGCGTCGCGCCGCGTCTTCGCGCCGTGTCCGGACGGTAGATCGCCGCTGCGTCACCGCGGACACGTTCGTCCTGCAACTACTTGATACGAAGCGCGCATGCGGGCGGCACGCCGCTGGCATCAATGCTTGGTCACAAAGAAGATCCCTCCTCCTCCATTCATGGTTCGTGAGCTTGGGCGCACGCGCGTGGGCGCGCAGTGAGTCTTGCGCGCTCTGCGAAGGTCGTGATACACGCGTATCACAACGGTGAGCGATCAACCCTTGGTCAAGTTCATCCCGGTGCGCGTCAACGCATCGGATCGGCGTGCGCTCAGGAGGTGGGCCAAGACGCAGGGGACGTCAGTGAGCCACGTCCTGCGCGAGATGATCCGGCAGAGACTCGAGCGGGAGTCGGGGGCCGGTTCGGTTCCGGATCAGGCTCGCGCCGGGGAGGCTGCTTGACGCTCTCTCTGGATAACCACGGCCAAGTTGACCTGCTCTCCCTGATCGAATCGGGCGATCACCTGGACTCCCCTGGAGAGACCACCGGCATTCCTGAGCGTTCCCCGGATCCAGATCCAGTGCCGCCCATCGTCAAGTGGGCGGGCGGGAAGGCAGCCGCGGCGGCCGATATCGAGGGGTTCATGCCCTCGTCGTACGGCTGCTACTTCGAGCCCTTCGCAGGTGGGCTCGCGATGCTGCTCCACCTCTGCCCGGACAGGGCGATCGTGTCGGACACGAATGAGGATCTGATCTGTCTCTACCAAGAAGTGAAGCGAGACCCGCGCCGAGTCTCTCGCCTCCTCCACATCCTGGCAGATCACCACCGGGGGCCCGGGTCCTACCTCGCGGTTCGCAAGTCATGGAATAAACTGCGGAATCGCTGGAGTCCTGCAGTTCGCGCGGCCTCGTTCATGTACCTCAACCGGACGTGCTTCAACGGCCTCTGGCGGGTCAACCGCGCGGGCGGGATGAACGTCCCGCCGGGCAGCGGGAGCATCTACTGGCCGTCGGAAGACCACCTCATCTCCGCCGCCGCCGTCCTGTCGAGGGCGGACATCAGGTGCTCGGACTACCGGGATACGGTCGGGTCTGCCCAGCCAGGTGACCTGGTCTACTTCGACCCTCCCTACCTCCGCCTGCCCGATCCGGGTGAGCCAGGAGTCAACGATCCTGACGAGTCTGACGAGTCTGGCGGCATGGCCGCGAAGGATGCAGGGACAGGAACAGGGAAAGCTAAAAAACCGAAGACGACGAGAGCCGCGAGCTTCACCGCCTACACGAAGGACGCCTTCGGACCCGACCAGCATGCGGAGCTCGCTTCTTTGGCTCGAGAGCTCTCTGGGCGCGGCATCCACGTCGTCCTCTCCAGCTCGGACACGCCGGAGGCGCGTGAGATCTATGCCGGGTTCCGCTTGCACGAGACGTCGCCTCGCCGCCGCTCGGTGAGCGCGAAGGCGTCGGGTCGAGCACGCGTGGGAGAGCTGATCCTGATTGGGGGCGCCTCTTGACGGCTGCGCGTCCTGGCGCGTCCCCAGATCGGGGCAGCGCCAAGAACCACGCCAAGGCCAGGGTAAGCTCCAAGGAGAAGAAGAGCCTCCAGGGCAAGGATCTGCCGCCCGATGGATCCCCCTTGTCCGCGTATCCGGTGGGAGCGTGCGTCCTCTTGCAAGCTGCAGATGATCCGGGCCCAACCTGGTACATCGTGTCGTTCCGCATCGGCGGATCGGGGAATCCGCACGTCGCCAGGATGTCGATCCACCCGTCGAGCGAGTCGTGGTACCTCGGTCGCTCCGGCTCCGTCCGATCTGTGAGCGACTCGCTCGTCGTCTTGTCCTCGGCGTGGCCGAACCGGGATGGCATGCGCGCCAAGATCTACGGGGATGCCGCGGGGTCGGCCGGGGCCGCGGGGTCCGCGGGGTCAGGCGATGACGTCGACTACCACGTGCGCATTGCTCGCCCGGATCAAGATCAACTCCCCCTGGGCGCCGTCTACCGATCGTCGGAGGCGGGGCCGGATTCACTGATCGCTCGAGAGGAGAACGCCTAGCATGGCGCTATTTAGCAACACGGTCCCCCTGGAATCCCTGATCTGGCTGTTCGACGCCGACCCGACGACTGACGGCGGGGTCGGCGCCGTCCAGTATGCGTTCGGCATCAACACCGCCGACGACAGCCTCTGGTTTCACCTGGGCGTGGGGCCGACCGACTGGATCAAGGTCGGCAGCGGCAGCGGTGGCGGTGGCGGATCGACCGTCCAGGTCATCCAGTACACGGTGACCGGATCGGAGCCCGACACCTCGCAGCTCACGATCCTCCTGTCGCCGCCGCTGTCGGACGCCAACTACGGCGTCGTGGCTACCTGTCAGGGCGCCCAGCGGATCGTCGCTTGGGACGTCCCGAACGCCAGCAAGACGACGACGCAGTTCGTCGCGATCGCGACCGGCCACCTGGAGGCCGGAGACGTCGTCGTCTTCTTCGTGTCCCCCCTCACTTCCACCCTGGGAGCCTGACGTGAGTAAGCCATTCCTCTGCGAATCCATGTACTCCCCGGGAAGCTTGCTGATCCAGGCGAACGGGGCCGGAGAGAAGCTGACCCTCAGCGGCAACAACGGCGCCTCGATCGACGGGGTCACTGACGGGGCGATCATCCTCCTGGAGGTCCCCTCGCTGGACAACGCGATCAGCTTGGGCGACGGAGGTAACATCTTCGTCGACGCCGGCGCGGACGGTAACGCGGTCACGACCGGGAGTCAGGTGATCGCCCATGGCGACACCACGTTCGCGAACGCGGATTCCAACGCGTCGACGACGATGACCACGGAGACGAACGTCGCCACGCTCGATCCGGCAGCCCCGTCGTACCCCACCCTGAGCAACGTCGACGTCCCGGGCCTGCGCACGACGTCTCGTTTCAACGTCGTCCCGGACGCCGGCGGCACCACGATCGACTCCCTGTTCACGAACACGGCGAACGTGGACGGGCGCGGGATCTCCGTGTGGAACCTGGGGAGCACCCCGGGCCAGACGCTCACCCTCCCGAATCAATCTGCTTCCGGGACCGACGGGGGGAAGTTCTTCTCCGACGGTGACACGATCATCCAGCCCGGCGGAGGTGCCAAGATCCAGTTCGACGCCTCGGTCGGTCCGGGATTCTGGCGCGTCAGCACGCTGTAAGCGATCTCGGACGGGACGTCGGGTTTTGACCTCCCAGACGCCGAGAATTTTCCGTTTCTTTTTGATCAACGCCTCGATCTTTGGCGGCGTGTAATTCGGCACGCCTTCGTAGATCCGGGGCGTAGAGACGTAGAGACCAAGAGACCCAAGAGGAGATACAGATGAGTGGAGATACCAAGAGCAAGTTCGCGGCGGCCGTGAATGGCGCCAAGGAGAAGGCAGCCGCGCAAGGTGAGACCGCACCGCAGCCCGGCGGGCAGCAGGCGTCCTTCGACGGGGCCGCTGACCTCCTCGTGAGGAAGAAGGTGTCCGAGGAGGAGGCCAAGCGCTTCATGAGCGGCGCCAACGTGGAGTTCGCACCGCAGAACTACAGCATGGTGCCGGGCGACTACATCGAGGGCCTGCTGGAGGGCTACGGCCCCGACGCCGAGTTCGAGAACAAGCAGCCCGACGGCACCGTGATCACGAACCAGGTCCGCACCTACATCATCCAGCAGACCGGCGGTCCCGATCGCGTGCCGATGGGCCCCCGCATCAGCATCCTGGGCAGCGTGATGCTGGACCGCAAGATGGACCCGTTCGTCGGCGGGTTCGTGCAGATCTTCCGCGGAGACGACATCCGCTCGACGCAGAACCCGGCCTTCAAGGTGGGCAACTACCAGGTCGCCGGCGAGAAGATCGAGGGCGTCGTGCGCGTCTTCTCGAGCCGCCTGCCGCCGGGTCGCGGAGCTGCCGGCCAGCTGCCGGCGGCAGTCGTCCACGCCCAGCTCCCAGCGCAGGCGCAGGCGCAGGCGCATGGCGAGGACCAGCACGCCTGAGCGACGGGACCCCCTGATCGGATTTCCTGAGAAATCCGACAGGGGGTCCCTCACCGTACGCGGCGCCCGCTGGGCCGCGTGTGGTGAGGGAGCGCGCAGGGCTGATTCGGGCCGTCCCGCGTCCTGACCTCGGGCAGGGGAATGATCCCGCTGCCTGGGGACCCGATCTTCCTGCGCGCTCCCTCACCACACGGAGCCAACTGAGAAGCTGCCGAGAAGCTGATGAACCGATGACCAGATGGCGACGAGCAAGAAGCGCAAGCGGGGGAGCGCAACGAGGCGCGTCAAGAGAGGAGCGCCCGATCGAGGGGGCTCCACCAGGGAGGGCGGTGGCGCGCCTCGCAAGAGACCGCCGCCGCCCGCGGCGCATCCCGCGGGCGGCGGTGGCGGGCGAGTTGAGGAGGAGCCTCGCCGTCGGGAGAGACGATCTCATGGCGGTGGCGAGGAAGGCAAGCGTCCCGTTCGGGCGCGATCCGGAGGCGTCGTCGGGGGCGCTAGGGGAAGTACCCCTAGGGGCGGTAAATCACCCAAGGCAACCGCGCGCGATCTATCGCCTGGCTCGTCGAAGAAGCCGAAGAAGCCTGCTCGTGACAAGGCGGAGGCGGTCGCTCGCCCAGCACGATCTCCAGATCGAGGGCGACAGGTTGCCAAGAAGCCTGCCAAGAAGCCTGCCAAGAAGACGGGTGAACCAGCTGGAAAGCCCGGGAAGCCCGGGAAGCCACGGAAACCAGGGAAGCCCGGGAAGTCCAAGAAGCCCGGCGGCAAGCCTACCCAGAAGAAGATCGCTCGCGAGCGCGCTCGCCTCGATCGGATCGGCATCCAGGATCAGCGCGCTCACGAGCGCGAGGAGAAGCTCGCCCGCAGGAAGGCCCGGGGAGAGTTTCCGCTGGACGAGCGACGAGCCGCGATCGAGTGGCTCGGGCGGATCCGCGGCGACGTCGCGACGGTCGCCCGCTGCTCGCTCGACATCACGGAGGCGGAGGTCGCCGCGCGGACGCCGTGGCTCGTCATCGGTCGGTTCAGCCTGCTCGATCAGGTCGGCTACGCAGAGCTCGCCGAGGCGCTCCACGTCGTCCGCGAGGACCGGCTCCTGGAGCGGGACATAGATCCATGGAGGCTCTCGCAGATCCGCGTCGTGTTCGACGATCCCAACCCTCGTGCCAAGCGGGGAGAAGGGGACTCCATCGTCTCGGAGATCGGGGCCTGGTCGATGATCCTGTCGAACCTCATCGGCGAGATCGCCGGCTGGGGCCCGGAGGACGAGGACGCCCTGGTCAACCGCTACGAGGCGACCAGGGTCCCGACGTTCTACGTGTACTTCTCGAGCGAGGTGGTGAACCGCGCCGAGAAGAGCGTCTGGCAAAAATTTTGGATTCGCTGAGCCGACTGAGCCAGGCCCTGCCAGGCGAGGCAGCACTCCCGGATGGGAGTGCGGTGAGATCGCTGAGCCAGGCTCCGCCAGGCGAGGCAGCACTCCCGGATGGGAGTGCGGCGAGATCGGTCGAGCCAGGCCCTGCCGGGCGAAGGAGCGGTAACATGACGACGCACCTCCTCGGGAATGGACGCGGCACAGCGGTCTCCTGCGACGGGAGAGTCGGCCAAGGGCGCAGCTGCGACGAGCGGGTGTCCTGCGGCAGCCAGAACGCGCGCGCGGCCAGGTCCCACGCGTGCGACCTCGGGTGGTCCCGCGGGTCGATCCGTCCGGCGCCCGGACGGGCGAGTACGCTGGGGAGCGACTTCTGCCCCTCGTGCGCCCCCAGGGATCGAGAGGCTGCCGACCGGCTGCGGCGGGACTCCGCGGATCGCCGGAGGCGATCTCGCGGGGAGTCCCGCCGGCGCGCTCGGAAGAGATTGCGCGAGGCCCGCGCTAACTCGCGCGTCTCGAGCCTCCCGGGCGTCCCGGCGCCAGAGGGGGCCTCGTGACGGCCGGGCCGGATCTCCGCCCCGCGTACCTCGCCCACCGCGAGGCGATCGAGGCCGCGATCTCCGCCGTCGCGCAGGTCTACGACCTGCGCGCCAGGGACCTCAAGGCGGGGCGGCGGCGTAGGTCTGTCGCCTGGCCCCGCGCCGTGGCGATGGCGGTGACTCGCACGGTGACGAGCGCGTCTTATCCGGAGATCGCCGAGGCGTTCGGCGGCAGGCACCACACGACGGTGATCTCGGCTGTGAAGCGCGTGTCTCGCAGGTCCCAGGAGGATCTGGCCGTCCGGGCAGAAGTGTCGAGGGCGGAGGAGGCCGCCCGCTCGGAGATCGAGCGACTCTCGCCGCCTCCGGCGGCGATTGACCCGGCGATCGCTGGCGCGCCGCCGACCTCCGCGACGTCCGGGTCGCTGCCGGATCTGCGCGAGCTGCGCCACACCCGATCCTGCCAGCGGTCCCTGCTCCTGGGCATGGTCCGCCCGCGCAATTTCGCCGGCAGGACATACGGCAACTTCGGCGGGAGGAGGTCTTGAGATCTATGAGCGTCTACGTCGACTCCTCGATCTACCGGTACGGTCGCATGATGATGTGTCACATGCTGGCGGACACCCCCGACGAGCTGCACGCGATGGCCGATCGGATCGGCGTCGCGAGGCGCTGGTTCCAGGCGAAGGCGAGCTTCCCGCACTACGACATCGCCAAGGGCAAGCGGGCCCTGGCCGTCGAGGCCGGCGCCGTCGAGTGCGATCGCAGTGCGCTCGTCGAGGCGATCCGGCGCATCCGCGCGTCGCGCACGTTCGAGGTGGCCCCGTGAGGCCGGGGTGGCCGAAGGGGCCGAAGGAGCCGAAGAGGCCCAGAGGTGGCGACTCGTCGATCCCACCGCACTCCCCTCCGGGAGTGCTGCCTCGCTCGGCATGGCCGAGCTCGTCGTCTCTCTCGGCTTCCGAAGAGCGGGAGATCAGGAGCCTGATCTCGGGTCTCGCGCGCGTCTCCCGGGACGGGCTGTCCGGCAGCGCCTACGCCTTCGTCTCGAGCGCTGGCGTCCCGACGTGCGAGGTGACGCTCCGATCTTGCTCGGGCGAGCGCTTCCTGATCCACCTCCCCCTGCGCAGTCCGTCGTCCGGCTTCCTGCGCGGCGCTGTCGCCGGGGCGCTCGCGGTGATCGTCACCGTGGCTGCCCTCGCCGCGGTGATGGTGATTCCCTAAAAGAGGAGCTCGTCGGACATGATCACGCTTGATGGGAGGTGCTCGTGCTGCGGATCGTCCGCGGTGACGAGCGGTGGCTGCATTGCCTGCAACTCCGTGCGGACGTCCTGCACCTGCGGGGCGCTCTTGATCTGCGGTTGCGGGCGCTCGCAGGGCGCCCACGTCTGCCCCGACGTCCTGCCGGTCTCCGCGGTCTGGATTCCCGACCGGGGTCACGGAGGTGCTCGTGGGTAGGAAGGGTGAGAAAGCCAAGAAGGGGCCCCGCCCCTTCGCGCTGACGGGGACCCTGGACATCGAGTGTGCCGAGTGGGATCGGTTCATCCTGGGCGTGACCTACGACGGGGACTGCGCGCGCGTCTGGTACGACGGGGACCAGATGGTTGCCTACCTCCTGGAGCGAGGGGGCACCTGGTACGCCCACGCGGGCGGCGTCTACGACGGCCTGTACATCCTCGACCGCTTCTTGGAGAAGCGCGTCGCGTGCCAGTCCAACCGGAGTCAGCACCGGGTGAGCAGGATCGTCGCCGGCGGCCTCACGATCCGCGACTCGTACTCCCTGTGGCCCGCACCCCTGGGTGACCTGTGCGGGTCGATCGGGGTTCCCGAGCCGCAGCTCCCGTGGGCGTGCGAGTGCGGTCGGAGCTGCGGCGGTTTCTGCCGCCTGTCCACGATATCGGCGCAGGGGGAACCGGACCTGGAGGACTACTGCAAGGCGGACGCCGTGTGCCTCTACAGGGCGCTCAAGGGGCTCGCGGAGTTCACGGCGGACCACGGGATCGAGCTGCGCGGGACCCTGGGGCGGACAGCCTGGATGTCGGCGAAGTCAGAGCTCGGGGTCCCCGACTCGGACATGCCGCCCTACCTCTGGCGGGCGATCCGCCAGGCGGACAAGGGCGGCCGGCAGTGCGTGGTGCGCCCTCGATCCGCCGCCGGCGAGGTCGGCGCGCACCACGACATCTGCAGCGCCTACCCCGCGTCTCTCGGGAAGACGAGCCTGCCCGTCGGGGACCCGGTGGAGCTGGGCGCCGAGGACGCGGACCAGGCGCTGAGTCGCGGCCTCCCCGGCGTCTACACCGTCTCGGTCAAGGTCCCCGAGGACTCGTTCATCCCGCCGCTGCCGTGGAAGAAGGGGATCCTCGCGTTCCCGACGGGGGAGTTCTCGGGGACGTGGCCCCTGCCAGAGCTCATCGCCGCGTTCGAGCGCGGCGTGATCCTGAAGGCCGTGTACTCCGCGATCGTCTGGGAGGCGCAGGCGCCGGTCTTCGGTCCGCTGGTTGACCGCTGGTACCAGATCCGGAGGGGTGCCGGCAAGAAGACGCCCCACGGGCAGTGGGTGAGCCGGCTCGCGAAGGCCCTGTGCGGCGTGTTCGCGATGAAGCCGGACAACTCGCGGGACGTCTTCTTTCCCGAGTCGATCAAGGTCTGCACGGGGCGGGGACGCTGCCGCAACAAGTGTACGAAGAAGTGCGGCGCCTACCAGCCGCTGGACATGTGGGGTCGCGTCTGGGGCGTACCCTACTTCCAGATGCCGGACACGGCGTACCCGCAGTGGTCCTCGTACCTCCGCGCGCTCACCCGCGTCCAGTGGATGACCCAGGCGGAGCGGATGGGGGAGCGCCTCTCGTGCAGTGCCTGCGGGGAGGAGGTCGCTCGCCCCTCGGATTTTTGTCCAGCCCACCCAGGGGCTACGATCTCGAGGTCCGGCGGCGGTCGCGCGCTGTGCTTCGGTAACACGGACAGCCTGTGGCACATGAGCCGGCAGACCCCGGAGCCGTTGGGCGACGACCTGGGGGAGTGGGAGTTCCAGCACGGCATCTACGATCTGGAAGTGCTGTCCGCCAGCACGTACGCCTACCGAGACCCCGCCGACGACCAGCTGCACGTGAGCGGCATCCCCGGCATCACGGAGGAGGACTGGCGGCGCGGCAAGGGGATCCTCGACCGGGGGATCGTCACCTTCGGATCTGCCGTCAAGACGGACGGTGGATTGTTCAAAGCGAAGCACCGCAAGTGGTCGCTGCCCAGGCGAGACCGGGTCTGGTTCGGCGACCGGATCCTGCAGGGCGACGGGCTGACGATCCCCGCGACGGCACAGCAGCTCCGCGACCTGGTCAAGCGCAAGGAGGAGTCCGAATTGATCCGGGAGGAGGGCCGGTCGTCCGCCTCGTCGATCTCGCGGAGGAGTGCAGCGTAGGGAATAGGACGGGGCGCCCGCTCGTTCGAGAAGCAAGAGGAGTTGCCCTGTGCCCAAAGACAAGGATGTTGCCAGCGAGTCGAGCGATCTCAGATCCGTCCACGTGATGACGAGACTGGTCCAGGACATGGTCGGCGTGGAGGACGTCGCCGGCGTCTGGGAGGATCTCGAGGATGCCCTCCGTGGCGTGAACGGTTACGGCGGCGACGTCGCGGAGATCTACGCCTACCGGCTCATGCCGGCCGCGGGGCCCTCGCCCGCCGCCATCGTCGACCTTGCCCCCTCCGAGGAGGAGGTCTGGGGTCGCGTCGCGGCCGACAACCTGATGTCTATCCTCCGTCGATTCCGGGAGCTCCATCCGGAGTGCGAGGTCTACCTCGACGGGTCAGACATCCCGCTGGACGTCCTCGACGGGCAGATCCGTCCGTTCATGCACCGGATCCATGTCAAGGTCGCCTCTCCTGACGAGTCCGGCGACGCTCGGGAGACCACCGAGTGCGCCTACCACCGGGGGCGCGCCGACGCGCTGGCCGACGCGCTGGCCGACGTGATGAACAAGATCCAGGGCGCTGCGACTCTCAATGCTAGAGCTGTCGGCGAGTCTCCGTTCCGGGGGTACTACAACGACGCCTGTAAGAAGATCGTCGAACTGGAGGCGTGGCTGAAGGACGCGCGGCGCGCGCTGGATGAGGTCGTCGCGTTGTATCGCGCGGCGCAGCTCGCCGAGAAGACGCGCGCCGCGCCGACTCACGACGAGGTGACCGAGATCCGCCTCTGCGAGGCGTCGCGCTTGGCGCTCCATCCGGGTCGGCTCTATCGTTTTACCGTCGCGCCCGGATGCCAGCCATGTGAGACGGCCGCCGACCTCGCTGATCCTGGAGACAGGGCCTCGTCGCATCCTCCTGACTCTGTGCCTGCAGCGCGGCCGTCCGTGGCGACGGACAGGATCACGGAGTCGATATGGTCCGCTCTCCGGGCGCTCTATCGTCTCTCCCGACGGCGTGGAGAAGCCGATCGCTTCGCCCTCGATACGGACAAGGACGACCTCCTGACGAAGCGCTCGCTGCTGCTCGCCGCCACCGCGCTCGAGTACGCCGCCGCGCACCTCAACGACCAGCAGGCGAACAATGGCCAGGCAGCCGCGCTGATCCGTTGGGCGGAGGGCTTTCGCAGCGAGTTCCGCGGTGAAGGATGAGCGGCGGTCGACCCGCCGTTAAGCTGCCGTGCTGCGGGTCCGGCGGAGAAGCAGTCAGGCTGCTCTACGTCAGCGGGGCGTTCTCGTCGCAGGATTCAGCCGACGCGTTCATGGAGTACGTCCGGGCCACGCCGCCGCAGTGGGTGATCTTGTTCAAGAATATCGGCGGGTTCATCGACGTCGCGGCGGTGTCGTTCTGTCCGTTCTGCGGTGCCCGCGTGCCCGGCGTCAAGCTGCGCGCGGAGCTCGATCCCACCGCACTCCCCTCCGGGAGTGCTGCCTCGCTCGGCGCAGCCGAGCTCTGCGATCCCACCGCACTCCCCTCCGGGAGTGCTGCCTCGCTCGGCGCAGCCGAGCTCGCGCCGCGTATCATGGTGATCGTCGACGGCGGGCACTACTGCGATACGTGCGAAGAGCGGCTGGACGCGTGCGATTGCTTGAGTCCGGAGATGATGTGGGAGGCGACGACATGAGGATCCGCCCCACGTACGCCGGCCTCGCCGCCGCGCACGACGGCTCTCTCGGCGCGCGCCCAGATCTTCGCTTCCTCGCGCTCTGGGCTGAGCAGGCGCGCGTCCAGCCGGGATCCGCGCTCCGCTTGTCGGCCTCACCCACCGCGGACGTCGGGATCCGGAGGGTCCTCCTCTCTGCCGTCCCGGGAGAGCCGGAGGTCGCGTACTTCCTGAAGAAGCACCGGG
>Ga0265342_10003404_pt1 | contig 13081 bp, 10 predicted proteins | sample 4CB327metaG_FD_203125 | JGI IMG/M metagenome (GOLD analysis project Ga0265342, IMG submission 203125) | Rhizosphere microbial communities from Carex aquatilis grown in University of Washington, Seatle, WA, United States - 4-CB3-27 metaG | ecosystem: Host-associated > Plants > Roots >...
GCACTCGCGGCGATGCGGCCGTCGGCTTATCTGATCAACGTCGCGCGTGGCCGCGTGGTCGACGAGCCGGCGCTGGCGGCCGCGCTCGCGAACGGCGGCATCGCTGGCGCCGCGGTCGATTGCGCGTGGGAGGAGCCGCTGCCGGCGATTGCCACCTTGTGGAATGCGCCCAACGTTTTCATCACGCCCCACACCGCCGGCGAAACCCGCCGTTACGAAGACAACGTGATCGACCTCCTGCTCGAAAACCTGGGCCGCCTGTGGCGCGGCGAAGCGGATTTGAAAAACGGCGTCGTGTGAAGTCCCCCGGCGCCGGCCGGCAAACCGGCCGCGGAACTAAAGTCGGGCGCACCGCGCGCCGATATTGCGACATGGTCGCTTGCGGTTTGCGCGGACGGGGTCCGCCAGGATCCGCCGGTGTGCCGCCGGTGAATTCCCCACGGAGTTGCGATGTTGATCGCCGAAAAAACAGAATTGCTCGCGAATTCTCCCGCCGAACTGGTCAGACGCATCGACGATCTGCCCTCGCTGCCCGCGATATATTTCCGGGTGAAGTCGGTCATCGAGCGTCCCGATGCGCCGCTATTCGCGGTCGAGCGCGAAATATCGAGCGACGCCGGCCTGACGAGCCGCCTGCTATGTCTGGCGAACAGCACGTACTACTCGGTGCACGGCACGCTCGACTCGGTCGGGCTTGCGCTGTCCGTGCTCGGTACGGAACAAGTCAAGCATCTGCTGCTGGTAACGTCGATGGCCACGGCTTTCCGCGGCATCTCGCCGGGTCTGATGGACATGCGAAAGTTCTGGCGGCTGAACGCGTATCGCGCGCTGGTCGCGCGCGCGCTGGCGCGGCAAAACCGCCGGTTCGACGGCGAACGCTCGTTCGTCGAAGGACTGCTCGGCGATATCGGGCACCTCGTCATGTATCTGGGCATGCCGCATGCCGCGCAACAGGCGCTGCTGCGGTCCCGCGAGACCGGCGAGCCGCTGCATCGGGTGGAGCGGGACATGCTGGGTTTCGACTATACGGACGTCGGCGCGGAACTGCTGGCGGCATGGAATATTTCGCCGCAAGTAGAAGCGGCGGTGCGCCACCATCAGGCACCGCTCGTGGCGGGCGGGACGGCCGCGGGAGATGCGTCGATACTGCATATCGCCACGCTGTTTGCCGAAGCGGAATTCGTGTCCGAGGCGATCGAGAGCTGGGGCCGGCGGGTGGATCCGGTGATCTGGCTGGAAGCGGGATTGTCGGCCGACTGTATGCCGGACGTGCGTATACGGGTTCAAGACGCGCTGGGCGCGCTCGAGCAGGCGCTGATGCCGGCGCCTTCCAAATAGCAGGTGCCGCCGTACATAACGCGCGGCAGGTATTCGCGCTTCGCTACTCGGGTTTGATCCCCTGCGCCTTGATGACGCCGCTCCAGCGCGCGAGTTCGGACTTGATATGGCGTTCGAAATCCTCGGGCGTGGTGCCGCGCGACTCGAACCCCAGCGCTGAAAACCGCTCGCGGGTGTCGGGCGCCTGCACGACTCGAACGATCGCCTGATTCAGGCGGTCGATCACCGACCGCGGCATGTTCGCCGGCCCGACGATACCGAACCAGTTCACGACTTCGAAATCCTTGATGCCGCTTTCGGCAATCGTCGCCACGCCGGGCAGGAGCGGCGTGCGCGCGGTGGCCGCCACGCCGATCGCTATGATCTTTTTCGTGCCCAGCATCGACGTAATGGAACCGAGCGCCGCAAACATCGTCGAGGTCTGCCCGCCGATCAATCCGGTCAGCGCGAGGTTCGCTCCCTGGTACGGGATGTGCACCATGTCGGTACCCGTGCGCGTTTTGAAAAATTCCATCGCGAGATGGGTAATGGCGCCGATCCCGGACGAGCCGTAGTTGATCTGGCCCGGCCGTGCTTTGGCGAGCGCCACCAGTTCCTTTGCCGAACGTACCGGCAGCGACGGATGGATCACCAGGACCTGCGGCGATACCGCCATCAGCGTGATCATCGAAAAATCCCTGATCGGATCGTACGGCGTTTTCGGTTGCAGCACGGGATTGATCGCGTTGGGTCCCGGATTCGCGAGCAGGAGCGTGTAGCCGTCGGCGGGAGCGCGCACGACCTGTTCCGCGCCGAGCGCGCCGCCGGCGCCGCCGCGATTGTCGACGATGACCTGTTGGCCCAGCGGTTCCGCCATGCGCTGGCTCACCACGCGCGCGATGATGTCGTTCGCGCCGCCCGGCGCAAAGGGCACGACGATGCGGATCGGTTTGGTCGGAAAAGATTGCGCGATGCCGGCTTGCGCTGCGATGCTCAAACATATCGCAGTCACGATCTGGAATGCAACGCGCGCTCGCTTCATTGTTCTCGCTCCGGAGATTTTATCTTGCGGTGAAATGCGTGTTATAAAGCGAACATACACAATCAAAAAATTGCTCGCAACCTTGCGGTTCAATTCGACGGAGAAAAAATGGGCAAGCAACCTGCCGGCTTGAGCGTGATGGCCACCGCGTGCGCCGACGACTATATACGCGATCCGACGCGTTGGGGCAGCGCTGACGTCGCCGCGCACTTTCCGGATTTCGCGCATCTCGACGTCCGTACGAAAGGCGCGGTCATCCGGCTGCGTCACGGCGGTTCGGGGCCGCCGCTCCTGCTCGTGCACGGCAACCCGCAGAACCATACGTGCTGGTACAAGATCGCAGCGCGGCTGGCCAGGCATTATCACGTGATACTTCCCGATCTGCGCGGCTACGGCGACAGCTCGCTGCCCGAGGCCGGTCCCGACAACGTGAATTTCAGTTTTCGCGCGATGAGCGAGGACATACTGGAAATCATGGACCAGTTGGGCTACGACAAATTTTTCGTCGCCGGCCACGATCGCGGCGGGCGCACGGTGCACCGCATGTGCGTGGATCATCCCGAGCGCATCCTGAAAGTGTGCCTGATGGATATCCTGCCCAATCATTACGTGTGGACGCACACGACGAAGAACTGGGCGGTCGGCACGTGGCACTGGAGTTTCATGGCGCAGCCCGAGCCGTTTCCCGAGCGCATGATCAGCGCCGTGCCGGCCGAATATTTTCTGACGACCCGCATGGTGATCCGCGGCCGCACGGGCCTGGGCTTCCTCACCGACACCGCGCTCGCCGAGTACGTGCGCTGCTATACCCTGAAAACGATCACGGGCTCGTGCCGCGACTACCGCGCCACCGCGACCTGCGATTACGAGATGGACACCGCGGACAAGGACAAGAAGCTCGCGATGCCGCTCCTGCTCCTGTGGGGCGCGCGCGGCCATCCGCCCGAGCGCGCGAATGAATTTCTGAACATCTGGAAAAATTACGCGACCAACATCGCGACGTGGGAGCCGCTGCCGTGCGGCCACTACATGCAGGAAGAGATGCCCGACAATATTTACGACCATTACACTAAATTTTTCGTCGCATAGCGATTAATCGAGGAGATCACATGGCGTCGCAATTCAGGCTGTGCAGTTTCAAGACGTGCCCGTGGGTGCAGCGCGCCGCGATCGTGCTGCGCGCGAAGAACGTGCCGTACGAAATTACCTACATCGACCGCGATCACCGGCCCGACTGGTTTCGCGCGATTTCGCCGCATTCGAAAGTGCCGGTGCTGCAGATCGACGGCAAGGACGCGCTGTTCGAGTCGAACGCGATCGCCGAATATCTCGACGAAACGGTCGCGCCGCGGCTGCACCCCGAGGATCCGCTCGCGCGGGCGCGCAATCGCGCGTGGACCGATTACGTGACGACGTTCGCCTCGGCCATTTCGAACACCGCGTATGCGGATTCGGAAGAAGAATTCGCCGCGCGCACCGCGAAAATCTCCGATCCCTTTTCGAAGCTCGACGCTGCGCTCGCCATGCGCGGCAACGCCGGGCCGTACTTCAACGGACCGAAGTTCTCGCTGGTCGATGCCGCGTATGCGCCGTTTTTGCAGCGTTACACTTTCATGGACCGGATAAAGCCGCTGGGCATGATCGAGAAGTTTCCGCAACTCATGGCGTGGCGCGACGCGTTGCAGGCGGCGCCGGCGGTGAGGGCGTCAACCGTGCCCAATATCGAAGCGGTCTGGCAGGAAGGCCTGATCCTGCGCAAGCGCTGGCTCAAGAAATTCGTGCCGGAGAGCGTGCTCGGCGCTGACGCCGCGGCATGATCCTGCGCGGTCGATCAGTCGGCGTGTAAGCCCAGTTTCTGCACGACCTTTTGCCAGCGTGCGATATCGGCAACGAGCAGGCGTGCGAATTCATCCGGCGTGCTTGATCGCGGGTCGAGTCCCTGGCTCGCGAGCTTCTCGCGCGTGTCGGGCTGCGCCAGCACCGCGCCGATTTCCGAGCTGAGCTTCTGCACGATGTCCGGTGGCATGTTCGCAGGCCCGACAAAGCCGTACCAGAGGCCTGCTTCATAACCGGGTACACCGCTCTCCGCGACGGTCGGCAGATCCGGCAAGGCGGGTGAGCGCTGCGCGCCGGTGGTGGCGAGCGCGCGCAAGCGGCCCGTGCGCACATGCGGAATCACGGACAGGCTCGTGCCGAACGTCATCGACACCTGTCCGCCCATCAGGTCGGAGACGGCGAGCGACATGCCTTTGTACGGCACGTGCGACATCGTCGTGCCGGTCATCGATTCAAAGAGCGCGCCGGCCAGATGGCCTGAAGCGCCGATTCCCGACGACACATAGGTGAGCTGGCCGGGCCTGGCCCTGGCGAGCGCAATCAGCTCTTTGACGTTGCGTGCGGGCAGCGACGGATGCACGGCGAGCACGAGCGGACTCGTGCCGGCGAGCGTGATCGTGGTGAAATCCTTTACCGAATCGAACGGCAACTTGCGATACATGCTGGCATTGACGGCGTGGCCGCTCGGAATCAGCGTGAACGTGTAACCGTCGGGCGCGGAGCGCGCCGTCGCTTCGCTGCCGATGATGCCGTTCGCACCGACGCGGTTCTCGACGATCACCTGCTGCTTCAGGCGTTCGGTCAGTTTCTGCGCGACGAGCCGGCAGATCACGTCGTTGCCGCCGCCCGGCGCGAATATCGAAATGATGCGGACCGGTTTGGCCGGGTACGCGGTTTGCGCGTAAGTGACGGTGCACTGCGCCATCAACGCGAGCGGCAAGATCGAAACCAGGGGTCTGCGCATCGCCGCCCGCTACATCACCGAGCGCACGAGCCCGCCGTCGACGCGGATGGTGGTGCCGGTGATGTAGCTTGCCTTGCCCGACGCGAGGAACGCGACGAGATTCGCGAGTTCGCGCGGGTCGCCGATGCGCCCGATGGAGGTTTCCTCCGCGCGCTGGGCGAGGGCTGCTTCAAGTGTGATGCCGAGTTCTTTCGCGCGCGCCGTCACGTTGCCGAGCATGCGTTCGCTCAGGAGCGAACCGGGACATACATTGTTGACGAGGATGCCGTCGCGGCCGACTTCCTCGGCGAGGCTCTTCGCGAAAGCGACCACTCCCATGCGGGTTGCGCCCGAGAGCGCGAGATTCGGGATCGGCTGGTACACCGTGCTCGCGAGGATGTTGATGATGCGTCCGCCGCCCTGTTTCTTTAAATGCGGAACTGCTTCGCGCGACATCCGCGCGAAGTAAAGCAGCGAACGCTGCACCGCGGTTGCCCATTGTTCCTCGGTTGCGGTCAGCGATTTGGCGAGCGGCGGCCCGCCCGAATTGTTCACGAGTATGTCGAGTCGCCCGTAGCGCTTGACGGCGGCCGTGACCAGCGCCTGTATCGTCGCATGCTGCTCGAGGTCGCCGGCGTAAGCGTAGACGTCCGCGCCGGTTTTCTCCCCGATCTCCTGCGCGGCGCGTTCGAGATCGGCGGCGGTGCGGCTGCACACCACGACTTTCGCGCCTTCCGCGGCCAGCGCTTCGGCGCACGCCCGCCCCAGTCCCTTGCTCGCGCCGCCGACTATCGCGACCTTGCCGGTCAATTCCAGATCCATGAACCCCTCCGGCTTTCGCCAATGTGCGATGAACCGGCATGTTAACGTAAAGATCGGCTGGATTTTGCGGCGCGCGGGTGCACCGGTAGCGGCGGCGTGAAACCCAGATAACCACGCCGTGCCGCCGTCCGCGAGATTACCCTAAAGTATTCGCCGGTTCTGCCGATAGTTTTAAATTGGTTTCGCGCGTGAACCGCGTGACGCGTAAACGGCGCTGATAAACCGCAAAGCGCCCGTTCGCGATTCATGTGATGATAGCTTTCGGATCGAGTCCACCGGAGGATCGGCCTGCAAATTGCGCGCGTGGCTTGATCGCCGCGCGGGAGCCGAAACGTGCCAGCGTATCCCGAATAGAATTGAATATGAAAGCCGTTCAGCCGCAGAATCCGCCGCCCCGGCAGTCGAGGGGGCCCGCCACGCTGATGCGCTCAGCGGCGGCCGGTGTCGTTGCCGTCATAGTCCTGATCGTCGCCCTGACCGGCATGTCGATTTACGAGAGCCGGCTGCGCGCCCACGAACGCGTCGCGGTGACCACGCACAATCTGGCGCTGCTGCTCGAACAGACGATAGACGGGATTATCGACAAGACGGACTTGTCCCTGCGCGCCGCGCAGCTCATGACCGACGGCCAGCTTGCCGCCGGCGGCATCGACGCGAAATCCCTGAATGCCTTCCTTACCCATCAGCAATCGCTGATGCCCGAGCTCGACGCGCTGCGCGTGACCGATGCCGGCGGGGGGATCCAGTACGGGCTCGGCGTGGCGGACCGGGCGGGTGTCAGCATCGGGGACCGCGAGTACTTTGCCCGCTTGCGCGACGATAAAGACGCGGGACTGGTCATCGACGGGCCGCTGACTTCGCGGCTGACCCGCAAAACGGTCATGATATTCGCGCGCCGCGTCAACCGCGCCGACGGTTCGTTCGCCGGGATCGTCTATGCGGTGATTCCGACCGACCATTTTGCCAGGCTGTTCTCCACGATGGATCTCGGTGCACACGGCGCGGTCTCGCTGCGCACCGACACGCTGAGTCTCATCGCCCGCTACCCGGAGGCACAGAAAAGCGCTGCGCCGGGCAGCACCAACGTGTCACGCCGGCTGGCCGAGGTTGTGCGCGCGAATCCGCGCGCCGGCAGTTACGTTGCGGTCACCGCGCTGGACAACATTGAACGGCTGAACGCTTATCGCAAAATATCCAGCTATCCGCTGTACGTCATCGTCGGCATAGGTACCGAAGATAATGTCGCCGCCTGGCGGAACGAGGCATTGAAAATCGCGGCGCTTGCGCTGATTGTCATTCTCGTCATTTTGACGGCGTCGACGCTCATGTACCGGTCGTGGCAGATCCAGTTGCAGGCGCGGGACGCGCTTGCGCGCGCCAGCAACCGCAACCAGCAGTTTCTGCGCAACGCGAGCGACGGCGTGCATATACTGGACGACCGGGGCAATCTTCTGGAATTGAGCGATTCTTTCGCCGCGATGCTCGGCTATACGCGGGATGAACTGCTCGGCCGCAACGTTCGCACATGGGATGCGAAGTGGGATGACAGCGAATTGAGAAGCGTCATCGAGCGGCAGCTGGCGGGCCGCCAGCTCGCGCTGTTTGAAACGCAGCACCGGCGACGCGACGGCAGCATCGTCGACGTCGAGGTCACGGGCCATCCGCTCGAACTCGACGGCAAGACGGTGCTGTTCAATTCGTCGCGGGACATCACCGAGCGCAAGCGCGCCGGCGCGGAGCGCGAGCATTTCGCGGCGATCGTTGCGAACTCGAACGACGCCATCGTGGGCCGCGCGCTCGACGGCACCGTGATCAGCTGGAATCCCGCCGCCGAAAAGCTGTTCGGCTATTCGGCGGCGGAGGCGGTCGGCCGCAACATGGCCGAGATTTTCGGGCCGGACCAGGCGTCGGAAATCGATGCGAACCGGGAGTTGATCAGTCTGGGGAGGGCGGTGCCGAGTTATGAAACGGTCCGCATCGCCAAGGACGGGCGGCGCCTCAACCTCTCGCTCAGCGTGTTTCCGCTGAAAGACAGCAACGGCATCGTTATCGGCATGTCGGCGATTGCGCGCGACAACAGCGAGCGCCAGCGCGCGGAGGAAGCGCGCGCGCGGCTGGCGGCGATCGTGGAAAACTCGAACGATGCCATCATCGGCCGCGATCTCGCGGGCAAAATCGTGTCGTGGAACGCGGCCGCCGAGCGCCTGTACGGTTATACCGCAGCCGAGGCGATCGGGCGGCAGGTTTTTTTGTTGACCCCGCCGGAATTTCGCGACGAAGTTGCGCGCCGCCGCGAGCTTGTATGCGCCGGCAAATCGGTGCTGAGTTACGAGACCGTCGGCGTCGGCAAGGACGGCCGCCGGATCGACGTGTCGCTCAGCGTGTCGCCGGTGTTGGACGGAGACGGCAACGTCGCCGGCACGGCGACCATCGCGCGCGACATCAGCGAACGCAAACGTGCGGAAGAGGCGCGCGCGCGGCTCGCGGCGATCGTCGAGAGCGCCAACGACGCCATCATCGGCCGCACGCTCGACGGTATCGTGACGTCGTGGAACAGGGCGGCGGAATGCCTGCTCGGCTACTCTGCGGCGGAGGCCGTGGGGCGCGACGTTAAAGTAACTCCACCGGACCGCCGGCACGAATCCGACGAGAATCGCCGGCTGCTCGCGGCGGGCAGTCCCGTGCCGAGCTATGAAACCGTGCGCGTCGCCAGGGACGGCCGGCGGATAGATGTTTCGCTCAGCGGCTCACCGATCATGGATGCGAGCGGAAAAGTCATCGGCACCGCGACCATTATGCGCGACATCACCGAGCGCAGGCAGGCCGAGGTGGCGATCGAGGCGAGCGAATTGAGGTTTCGCGCGGCGTTCGAGCAAGCGGCGGTGGGCATGGCGATGCGCGACATCGATCCGCGCAAGCCGCGCTGGCTGCGCGTAAATCAGAAGTTTTGCGACATGCTCGGCTACACGCGGGAAGAGCTTCTGCAAATGACTTCCTTGGACATCACTCTGCCCGAGGACCGCGCTTTGAGTATTCGCAACAACGAGCTGCTGCTGCGCGACGATTACGCGACCGTCTCGCGGGAAAAGCGCTATGTGCGCAAGGACGGGCAGATCATATGGGTAAGTCTATCCGCGTCGGCCATCAGCGCGCCCGACGGCCGGCGTACCCATGTCATCACGGTCATGGACGACATCACGCGGCAAAAACTCGCGGAGGAGGCGCGCGCGCGGCTGGCCGCGATCGTCGAATCGTCGCAGGACGCCATTATCAGCCGCACGCTCGACGGCACCATCCTGTCGTGGAACGCGGGCGCCGAGAAACTGTTCGGGTACACCGCCGACGAGGCGATCGGCCGCAATATGAAGCTCATCATTCCGCCGGAGCGCGTGCCCTATTTCGAACACAACCAGCAGGCCCTGAGTGAAGGCCGGCTGCAACCCGCGTACGACGGGGTCAACATCGCCAAGGACGGGCGCCGCATTCCGGTTTCGATCAGCGTGTCGCCCGTCAGAGCGCCCGACGGTGCAATCACCCACGCGGCCACCGTCATCCGCGACATCACCGCGGCCAAGCGCGCGGAGGCGCAGTTGCGGCTCGCGGCTGGCGTTTTCGATACCGCCGCCGAAGGCATCATCATCACCGACCGCGACAACAAGGTCATCGTCGTCAACGCCGCGTTCACCCAGATCACCGGCTACGAGGCGCACGACATCGTCGGCAAGTACCCGCGCCTGCATTACGCGCCGCGGCAGGAGCAGCACGTGTACGACGAGATGTGGGCGGCGGTCGAGGCGACGGGGCACTGGCAGGGCGAAGTGTGGGACCGGCGCAAGAACGGCGAGCTGTATTGCGAATTGTTGTCGGTCAGCGCGATCCGCAACGAGGCGGGTGAAGTGGTGCAGCGCTGCGCGATTCTGATGGACATCACCCGCCGCAAGATAGCCGAGCAGGAACTGAAGCGCCTCAACGATGAACTGGAAAACCGCGTTGCTGAGCGCACGCGCGAACTCGAGCGCGCGAACAAGGAACTCGATGCGTTCAGCTATTCGGTGTCGCACGACTTGCGCGCCCCGCTGCGCGCGATCAGCGGCTTCAGCGCGCTCGCGCTGCAGGCGAATGACCGCAATTTCGACCCTGCGACACTCGATTACCTCGCCAAAATCCAGGCGGGCGCCGAGCGCATGGGCCGGCTGATCGACGATCTTTTGCGCCTGTCGCGTATTTCCCGCCAGCAGATGCGCCGGCAGGATTTCGATTTGAGCCAGATGGCCCGCGAGGTCGGCGATGTCTTGCGGGAAACCCCGGCGAATCAACCGGTGCAGATCACGGTGGCGCCCGGCATGCGCGCGAACGGCGATCGCGGGCTCATGCGCATAGTATTCGACAATCTGATCGGCAACGCATGTAAGTTCTCCGCCCGCGCCGCGGCGGCGAAAGTCGACATCGGCGCGCTTGAACAGGACGGTGAAACCGTGTACTACGTCCGCGACAACGGCGCGGGGTTCGACATGCGATATTCGGGCAAGCTTTTCAACGCGTTTCAGCGCTTGCACAATACCGGCGAATTCGAGGGCACCGGCATCGGCTTAAGCATCGTGCACCGCATCGTCGCGCGGCACGGCGGCAGAATCTGGGCGGAAGGCAAGACCGGCGCGGGCGCGACGTTTTACTTTACGCTCGGCCGGCCTGCGGACGTCCCCGGGAACATCGCTACCGCGCCGTCCGGCGAGACGGCCGTGTCCCGGTGAGCGGCGCAACCTCGTTGATCCGCGTTCGTGAATCCGCCGGCGCCCGGGATTAGATGAGCGCCGAAGCGGCGGCCGGCGCCGCCAATCCGCGCACGACGCGGCTGCTGGAAGGCCCGATAGTGCCGACGCTGCTCAAGCTCGCGGCGCCCAATCTTGTTCTCCTGCTGGTTCAATCGTCGATCGGTTTGATCGAAGCGTATTGGGTCGGCCAACTGGGCACCGATGCGATGGCCGGTGTGGCGCTGGTATTTCCGGCGCTGATGCTGATGCAGATGATGTCGGCTGGCGCGATGGGCGGCGGCATCTCGTCGGCGATTGCGCGCGCGGTCGGCGCACGGCGCCATGCCGACGCGAACGCGCTCGTCATTCATGCGTTGATTATCACCGTCGCGCTCGGCGTGATGTTCAGCGTTGCGATGCTCGCTGGCGGGCGTGCGCTCTACACGCTGATGGGCGGGCGCGACGCCGTGCTCGAAGCGGCTCTCGCTTACTCCAACCTGTTGTTTGCCGGCATCGTGCTGCTGTGGATCTTCAACGCGCTCGCGAGCGTGCTGCGCGGCACCGGCAACATGGCGCTGCCGGCCATCGTGACCGCCGCGGGCGCCGTGCTCGTCATACCGCTCTCGCCGGTGCTGATTTTTGGCTGGGGGCCGTTTCCGCGCTGGGGAGTCGCGGGCGGCGCTGCCGCGGTGCTGCTCTATTACGCGGGCGCGATTCCGTTTCTCGCGCATGCAATATGGTCGGGCCGCAATGTCGTGCGCCCGGTGCTGCGTGGAACGAAAATCAGCCGGCCGCTCCTGTATGAAATCCTGCGCGTCGGGTTGATTGCGGCGGCGATCACGGTCACGACTAACCTGACGGTGGCATTGACGACGGGGATCGTCGGCCGTGCGGGCGCGCAGGCGATTGCCGGTTACGGCATCGGCTCGCGGCTCGAATATCTCTTGATTCCGCTCGCGTTCAGTCTCGGCGCGCCGCTCGTCGCGATGGTGGGCACGTGCATAGGCGCCGGCAAAACCGCGCGCGCGCTGCGTGCGGCGTGGCTCGGCGCGCTGATTGCGGGATCGGTCGCCGAAACGGTGGGACTCGCCGCGGCGTGTCTTCCGTCTGCCTGGATGGGTTTGTTCAGCGCGGATGCCGCCGTCATCGCGCACGGCTCGCAATACCTGCGCATCGTCGGGCCGTTTTACGGCTTCTTCGGCGTCGGCATGGTGTTGTACTTTGCGTCGCAAGGCGCGGGCCGGCTTGCCTGGCCGCTCGTTGCCGGCTTGTCGCGTCTCGCGGTAGCGGGCGCGGGCGGCGCGCTTGCGTATGCATGGACGCAGGATCTCGCCGCGGTTTTTGCCGCGCTCGGGTTGGCGCTGGCCGTGTTCGGCGCGATCGTCGCGGGGGCGGTCGCGCGCGGCGCGTGGGGAACGCCGCCGCGGCGCGCGTAAACCGCATGTCGCCGGCCTGACTTGCGGTATGCTGGCGGCGCAGCGCCGTTTTAAACCATATCAAGGAGATTTCTTATGGCAGCCCTTCAAGCCGGCACCCTGGCGCCGGACTTCACTCTCGCTTCGCAGGCAGGCGACAAGATCACGCTAGGCAGCTACCGCGGCCGCCGCACCGTGGTGTCGTTTCTGCCGTTTGCTTTCACCGGCGGGTGAAAGAACCAGGTCAGCGGGTTCCGTGAGAACTACGCACAATTCAAAGCGCTCAACGTGGAAATCCTGCAGATCAGCGCGGACACCGTGCCAAGCCTGAAAGTCTGGATGGAGCAACTGGGCGGCCTGCCGTTTCCGCTGCTGTCCGATTACTGGCCGCACGGCGCGGTCGGCAAAGCTTACGGCGTATTCAACGAGGAGCGCGGCATGGATGCGCGTTCGGCATTCGTCCTCGACGCGCAGGGCATCATCCGCTATTCGCAGGTCTACGCGCCGGGCACCATCCCCGAAAGCAAAGAGCTGCTGGAGCAGTTGCAAAAAATCTAAGTCCGGCTCCGGCGCGCGACCGGACGCTCGTCGCGCGCCGCCTCAGCTTTTCGTCGAATCGAGCATCGCCTTCAACAACGTTTCCGGTTCGTGCGCGCCCGACACGGCGACCTTGCGATTGAAGATGAAAAACGGCACGCCGTTAACGCCGCCCTGGCGCGCTTCGAGATCGCTGCCGAGTATCGCGTCGCGGTCTTCATCCGAGTCGAGATAATCTTCGAGCAGGTCGCGTTCGAGTCCGGCGCGTGCGCCGATGTCCGCCAGCGTTTTCCGGTCGGCCAGATTGGCGCCCTCCTTGAAATAAGCGGCGAACAGGCTTTCCGCGACTTCGTCCTCGCGCCCGTGTTTTGCGCCGTACAGCATAAGCCGGTGCGCGTTGACGGTATTCGGCTGGACC
>Ga0265342_10003415_pt1 | contig 13054 bp, 8 predicted proteins | sample 4CB327metaG_FD_203125 | JGI IMG/M metagenome (GOLD analysis project Ga0265342, IMG submission 203125) | Rhizosphere microbial communities from Carex aquatilis grown in University of Washington, Seatle, WA, United States - 4-CB3-27 metaG | ecosystem: Host-associated > Plants > Roots > Rhizosphere...
ACAGATCGATTGCCCCAGTCGCCGAACCGAACGATCCATACGAGGCAACAATGCTGCCGGTCGGCCTGGTTACACCCTGTCCAGAACGCGTCGTCGCAACGATCACCAGGCTGGTCTTGTCGCCGTATTCGGCCGGCGGTGCGCCCGAGATCACTTCAATCGACTGAATGGAGTTGGACGGTAGCTGGTTGGAGAAGACTTTACTCTGCTGGTCGGTAATTGCCTGACCATCAACTGAAAAGGAATTGGATGCATGATCGCCCAGTCCGTGAAAAAGACCGTTGGAGTCGGCCGCGACTCCTGGCGTTGTAAGCGTTACGAGCGAACTTAGCGACGAGGATTGGCTCTCCAATGGCACCTTTATAAACAGGTCGCGGTCTACGTCCGTATGGAAAGTCGGGTCGTTTTCAATTAAATCGCCTCCGGCTTCAACCGTCACGGTAGAAGTCGCAGCGCCAATTTGAAGGGTCAGCTTCAGATTCGTTCCGACGACAGAGCGGATCTCGAAATTCTGAGTGAGTTTAGCAAACCCGTTGGCGGTGACAGTGACCTGGTAGGGATTAAAAGGAATGTTGGGGAGCTCGAATTGGCCAGTGGAATTCGTGGTCACAGTCCTATCAAGTCCGCTCACCTCGTTTGACAGGCGAACCGCTGCATTGGGAACTACAGCGCCAGAATGGTCAGTGACCGTTCCTCGGACTGTGCCAGCATTGCCACCCTGTCCATAAGCGCCGAGCGCAGTAAGTATCAGAAGAAAGCAAGGGAAAATGCGATATATTGTGCCGCGCTGAAGCGACATAAGAGACCTCCAAATGAATGGCTGAAAGATGTAGTCGTCGTCCGCGGCTCGAACAGCCGCGGCTTCTCGAACTTTCGAGGGCACCATTCCCGCTCTTAAATCAGTCTGTGAAAAAAACCGATGCACATCCACCGATGAAATCGGCGAATAAAAATCTGACTGAAGTTTGGAGCCGGAACGAAGCGCTAGCAGCTAACAGGTGGGGGGCGAGTGAAAAGGCTTGGATGCCAGTACCGGACAATTGCGCGCTCTTCAATCTGATCTGGTGCGTGTGTTCCTATCCGAATCATGGCGATTAGGACGGCCACGATCAGAAGTGGGGTCACGGAATGCATCACAACACAAATCGGACAGCGGTCTGTGGAATTCGAAATCGAATGCCCATCTGCCACGTGAACCAGCGCCAGCAGCATAAACAGGACAAGGCACACTACGATTGCAACTTTCAAGACCGTTGGTCTTGAGCCGCGAGCGTCGGTTATGTGTGTCTGAATTCCTGTCAATGCAACATCCTGAACAAGATAGTACACAGAATCCGGGTCCTGCGGGAACAATCATCTCTTCCGTTGCCTTGAGTGCAGCTTCTGAATTCCGCATTTGGAAGTGATTGAGAGCTCGTAAGATATTTAGTTTGTGCGTGCTTCCCCTATCCCCAAAGGGAAGGGCACCTTGGCTGTTGAAGAGATCTCATTTCAAGCCTGTTCGGAAGTAGAGGCGATCTTAACGCCTGTCCTGAAGATAAGGTGCATCGGGCTCAAATGAATCATGGGAGATTACCCAAGATACGACGAGACCAGCAATGGTGATCGTAAAGAGAGCGAGCAAAAGCAGACTGATGATTTCGGAGGGGCGCCAACGAACTTGCCGGATGCGCCGTTTACTGCCTTTGTCGAGGGTGATGACTCGCACAGATTAGTCCTTCCACCTTTAAATCAACGCCAAGGTTCGAGCCGTAGATCCTTGAATCCCTGAGGTAGCTCAAGCAATCGTCCTGCCTCCACAGATCGAGCCGCCCATTCGACCAATGAACGGTATTGATCGAAGTCGCTGATGTTGCCCAACCACTGCGAACCGCTCGCAGAGTTCACAACCACAACGTTGGGGAAGTCGCATGGGCCGACGCAGGCGCTCACGCTAAGTTGGAACCGTTTCAGAAGACCCCGCTTTCGCCACTCGTCTTTCAACCATTCTGTCGGCACGGCCGGCCGGTCTTTGTGCACGGCGCCGCAGCAGCACCCTTGGCAGACAATCAGCTGACCGATCACCTTGCGTTTGGTTTCCAGCATCGTCATTTCTCGATCGATTGAGGTTTCTAATAATATAGTGGAGTACACTATATCAGGAGAATCGAATTGTCTCACACAACAAAGAACAAAGGCAAAATGCTTGCTCGTGTTCGGCGCATCAAAGGCCAGGTCGAAGCCATTGAGCGGGTACTCGACGGAGCGGGAGAATGCGAAGAGGTCCTGCAACTTGTGGCCTCCTGTCGCGGTGCACTCAACGGGTTGATGGCGGAGTTGATCGAGGGTCATCTGCGATTTCATGTTTTGGCACCAGACCGCAAGACGCTGCCATCCCAGCTCGAAGCAGCGGATGAGTTGATTGCGGTCGTCAAGCGGTATTTCAACTAGATGGATTGGAGGTCCCATGCCTGTCATCCCCAAGACAGAGGAACGCCATGATCTCGGCAACGTTGCAGAGGCGGGTATTCATCTGCCGGAGCCAGTTGCTGCTCCTTCAGAAGGTACTCACGAGGATCACGAACACAGCTTTGAGCCTGTCGAGCTCCTTCGTGTCGTCTTCGTCGCTTTGGCTGCAGCAGCAGTCTGGTTTCATCTGTGGGAGCCTTTTCAGCACGTAAGTGTAATCGGGCTTGCGGCGGCGCTCATCGGCGGGTACCCCATCTTCAAGGAGGCGTTCGAGAATATCATCGAGCGCCGCATGACGATGGAGCTTTCGATGACCATCGCTCTCGTTTCCGCTCTTGCGATCGGCGAATTCTTTACGGCGCTTGTGATCACAGCGTTTGTGCTCGCTGCCGAAATCCTTGAGGGGCTGACAGTGGGACGGGGCCGGCGCGCCATTCAGGACATGCTGAACTTTCTTCCGCAAACGGCAAGTGTGCTTCGAGACGATCAGATAGTCGAGGTCGATACAAAGGCGATTCTCCCAGGAGAGATCGTGGTCATTCGGCCCGGCAGCCGAATTCCCGTGGACGGAGAGGTGGTTAACGGTCATTCCTTTGTGGAGCAGGCCGCGATTACGGGCGAGCCGATGCCCAGTGAAAAGGCATCCGGCAGCGAGGTCTACGCCGGCACCATTAATCAGGCTGGCACACTTCAAGTCCGTGCCGAACGCCTCGGAATGGAAACCACGTTCGGCAAGATCATTGAAGCAGTGGAGCGTGCGGAGCACTCGCGTGCTCCGATTCAAAAGATGGCCGACCGGCTCGCTGGCTATCTTGTCTACTTCGCTCTCGGCTCTGCGGCGATCACCTTTCTGATTACACATAACCTTAAGTCGACAATCTCCGTCGTCATCGTTGCCGGTGCGTGCGGCATCGCCGCTGGCACGCCGCTCGCTATCCTCGGAGCCATCGGACGAGCTGCACGACAGGGTTCAATCATCAAGGGCGGAATCTACCTCGAAGCTCTTGGACAACTGAATACAGTCTTCCTCGACAAGACAGGAACCCTCACCTTTGGAACGCCCTCGGTCGCCGACATCAGGTCCGCACCAGGAGTCTCGGAGCGTACGCTCCTCGAAATTGCTGCCAGTGTAGAGAGCGGCTCTGAGCATCCTCTCGGCCGCACGATTGTTCGTTTTGCAGAACAACGAAGTATCCGTGTCTCCCATCCGACGAGATTCGAGTACCGAATAGGGCGCGGAGTGTTGGCTCTCGTGGATGGAGAAGAAGTCGTCGTCGGCAATCGAACGCTGTTTACAGAACTCGGCATCGACACTCCCGAAGGAGCCGTCGCCGACGATGTCACCGAGATCTTCGTAGCACAAGGAGGACTCTATCTTGGCTCCATTCTGGTGACGGATCAACTGCGTCCCAGTTCGGTTTCCGCAATTAAGGCGCTCCGCGGGATGGAGATCGAAGTCGTGCTATTGACTGGAGATACTAAGCAAGCCGCGCTATCGGTAGCCAGCGATCTCGGCATCAGGGACGTTCACGCGGAACTTCTCCCCCAACAGAAGACCAGCATCATCGCCGACCAGGTTCGTGCAGGTCGCACCGTCGCCATGTTGGGAGACGGCATCAATGATGCGCCAGCCCTTAGCGAAGCCACCGTGGGAGTGGCCATGGGCGCGGGAACCGATGTTGCGCGGGAAAGCGCCGACGTTGTTTTGATCGGGAACGACCTGGACAAGTTTGTCGAGACAGTGCGCATCGCACGAAACTGTCGTCGTGTCATTCTGCAAAACTTCTACGGCACTCTCATCGTGGACTCCATAGGCATCGGCCTTGCCGCTACCGGGTTTCTCAATCCGCTACTCGCCGCGTTCATCCATGTCGCTTCGGAACTGACATTCATCGCTAACTCGACACGCCTGCTTCCGCCCAAGCAACGCAGCGTTTAGGCGGCGGTAAGCTTGTCATCGCTCCAATGTCATGAGTGGATTGGCGACGTAGCATCAATCGAGAAATGTTCCCCAAGCGACGGAGAATGCGAACTGATTCGTCACTAAGACTCTTGAGCAGCCCGAACGCTTATCGCACTCGCTACTTCAAGTGGTATACGCCGAGCTCTTCTTGAATTCCCGATCAGGAGAAGCTGATCGCCATCCTCGGTCTTGAGCTTGGTGTACAGACGAACTCCCGGTTCGATTCCGTTTGTCTTGATCCGTCTTAAGATCGACGCGTTTTGATCTGAAACGCTGTCGACAACAAATGATCTCTTCGGAGGATTCCAGAGCGAATCCACCTCACTTGGGCACATTCATGAATCCAAAATTGGTTTGGGTTGCTTCAAAATCGCCAATGCACTTATCGAGACAAAGGGGTGCTACACAATCTATACCTTGTGTAACGAATCTATGTGTTGGCGCAGTTTCAGAAGTTGATCTTTGCCGCTAGTTGTATCTCACGCGATACACGCTGAAGAGTAGTTGGCGAACCGGCCGAGGAGATGGTTCCTAATGACGGAGTTCCAACTGTTGCGTTCGGGTTGTTGAACTGCGGCGTGTTGAACAGGTTGAAGAATTCTCCGCGGAGTTGGAGCTTACCGACTTCCTTCAAAGAAAGTGTCTTGAACACCGAGAAGTCGATATTCTTAGTGCCCGGGCCTTGGAGAATGTTGCGGCCGGAGTTGCCCCACTGCTGAGCTCCAGGATTTGAGAATGCCGCAGTGTTGAACCACTGCTTGATCGTCCGCTGCCCAGGTGAAAGAGAACCATTACCATTGCCACTCAGCAAATTGGCGCGTGGAACAATACTGTCACTAACGTTGAGCGTGTTAGCCCCGGCCAGGACCGAGAATGGCAAACCATCTGAATAACTGGCAATCGCATTCAGCTGCCATCCCTCGACTAAAGGCTTGCGCCATGTGGATGCGTGGAGTGGCAGATTGTAGCTGGCGCTACCTACCAAGCGACTGGGTATATTGAGATCGGAGTTACCGTAGTCGGCGCTCTGCTGATAGTAGTTTGTTGCGTTGCCAATTCCGAGTGACGTGGCGGAGCTTCGATCCAGCGCATGACTATACGTGTACGAAACGAGGAAAGTCAGGTTCTTTGATCGGCGCTCACCCGTGACCTGCAGACCGTTGTAGCTTGAAATCTGATTTGTCTGCAGCTGCATAATCTGTCCGAAATACGGATATGGACGACGAGATTGCAGCGTGGCTTGCGAAGCTCCGGGCGTTGCCTGGTTGATGTCGTAAAGCGCGTCCAAATGCCGACCCGCATTGCCCACATAAGCTACTGTAATGCGATTGTCCGAACCGATTTGTTGCTGCACGCTCAAGTGCCATTGTTCGCTATAGGGAGTCTTCACGTTTGGATAGACGGCGTAGAGGGGAGCCAGTTGCGGTGCATTCGTGGAGGCAGCCGTGTGCACAAAGCCATTCGAGATATAGTTGAACCCGGATGCACCGTAGGTGCCGTTATAGAACGCCCAGTAATCGACAGCAGGTGCATTGGCAGACAGGCCCGACGAATTCACCACGTTGGGAGCTGAGTAGTAAATGCCGTATCCGGCGTGCAGAGTCGTCTTTGACGCTACACGATAAGAAATGCCAATGCGAGGCGCAAAATTCAGATTGTTGCCACTGGCGCCACTGCGGCTAATACCGTTAGTGCCCACGTGAAAAACCTGCGTGGTCGAAATTGAAGGATCAAACTGATACATGCGATCCTGCACTTCAGTCCAGGGCCAGCCAAGGAAGTTATCGTAGCGAACTCCGAGATTAAGCGAAAGGCGATTGCTGACCTTGTAGTTATCCTGCGCGTAGAACGACAGGTCGAGTTGACGGAACCCGCGGGTTCCCTGCTGATATTGCCGCCAGCCCTGGTAAGGAGCGCCAAGCAACAAATCAGCCAGCGAAAAGCCCGTATACAGATTAGGGAAGACGAGCACGCCGTGCTCTGAAGCCGTCTGGAAAATGTTGTACTGGAGCCGCACAACTTCCGCACCGAGATCGAACGAGTGCTTGCCTCTGAACCAGCTCAGGTTTTCGTTGAACTGATAGTTGTTGGTTCCGATCTGCGACGGGCTGTTTACCGGATCTCCGAGGCTCGTGAAGCCGGTGATGGAAAACAGGGGAAGCCCATCAGTGTTCGCAACGTCACCCGAATTGATAACACCGGGGATGCTAAGCTGCGTCGGAAGCCCGAGGCCCTGATCGAAGCTCTTGGTATTGATGAAAATTCGTGACCACCCAAATCGCGCTGTGTTCAGCAGCGACTGAGAGAACAAATGCGTTTCGCTCAGTACAGCTTGGTGAGCCGGCTGTTTAGCCGGGCCGGAGACGACGCCGCCGACGAGCGGTGCAGGCAGGGGTCCCGGTTGCAGAATGTCGTCATTGGAGTGGCTGTAACGAAGAAATCCGTTGTCGTTCTGCGAAAATGTATGATCGACACGCACATCGAATGCATCGCCGTTATCTATCCGCTGCGGAGTGTAGCGGAAGTTATTCGAGATGGTCGCACCGGCAACGTTCGGCTGAGCGTATTGAGTGTATAGAGCAAGCACCTTCTGACCAACCTGTGAACCGGCAGTGGCGAGATACGAGGAAGGCACCACGTTGCCTGAGAACGCTGCATGTGTCACGGGATCGCGTACGATGGTCGGGTAAAGGGAAAAATCGCCTACTCCCTGCGGACCCCAAACAGGCACGGTGCTGATGTATGTAAGGCCCTGGCTCACTCGCTGCCCCGCGTAGTCGGTGAAGAAGAATGATTTTGGATTGCTCGTGTGCCAGAGCGGACCCCCAAATGTTCCGCCAAAGGAATTCATGCGGAAGCCGGGCTTTCCTGAATCGAAGTAGTTCTTCGCATCGAGCGCAGAATTGCGCAGAAAATTGAAGACCTCGCCGTGGTATTGACTTGTTCCGGATTTGTACACGAGGTTGATGACGCCGCCAGAGAATCGGCCATAACGGGCATCGGGATTCGCTGTTTCCTCTCGAAATTCTTCAACGGCATCGATTGGAGGGAAGATGATCACTCCCAGACCATTGTGGTTCTCGTTGTCGCCGATGCCATCAAGTAGCAAACGATTCTCTGTCATTCGCAAACCATTAACACCGTAGGAAGTCGGTCCGCGTTGCTGGACATAGGGAATACTTGAATTGAGTTGCGACTGCCCGGGAACGACGCCGGCTCCGAGGCCCAATAGTTCAGCAAAGTTCCGCCCATTCAAAGGCAACTCGTGAACTGCCTTTTCCGTGCGCAGGTTGGAGAGGGTAGACGTTTCTGTATCGAACTGGATCGTGTTCGCGTCGACTTCCACACTCTGCGTCGCTGAAGCCACCGTCAAAGTTGCTTCAATGCGCACCCTCTGCGCAATCTCGAGCCGGACTCTCTTGACGACGGGCGTCAAATCGGGAGCCTCGATTCTTACTTCGTAGTCACCCGTATCCAAGGGCGGCGAAAGGAAGATGCCAGCATTATCGGTTGCCAGGGTTGTTACGATCCTGGTAGCCAGATTAGTCAGAGTCACCTGCGCCTTGCCTACAAGTGCTCCCGAAACGTCGTTCACAGCTCCTGTGATGACGCCTTTTTCAACTTGCGCATGGGAGCGATAAGTGGTGATGAACAGCACGGCGAAGGCGAGGAGCGTGAAAATGCGCTTGCCTCCATAAAACTTGAGAAGATACTTGGTTACTGACATAGATGCCTCCAGAGAGCGATCGACATACGATCGCCGAGGAAAACGGCACGCGGCCGCAGCCGCACGCCGGGCGCAGTAGCTTCGTGAGCATTGCGCCTGATGTATGCGTTTCAGAACGCCCCATTAATGGGCTGCGTCTGATCGGATGGAGGTAGAGGTCAGTTACAACACGATGCAATACGATGGGAATACATTTGGTTTACTCCTTATGTGAGAAGAGTGGGTGCAAGTCCGCCAACTCAACGAAAGAGATGTTGCCTGCAGAATGCAGGCATCCACACTAAACGGCGAACCGCGACGAACTCTTTAAATGTTGTTTGGGGATCTTTCGATGCGCCGGAATCAACAACAGCGACAAGCACGGCGGAGAGCCGACTTCGGGTGCGCTGTCTTGGCGTTGATTGGCATTTGACCTTGCATGGTGGTTATCAGGCCACAGGTCCTGAGATTTGTCAACAGCGTCTCACAAACTGCAACACACGCCATGTTCACTTCACTTTTACTTGACACATTGTCAACTTCCATGCAACATCGGAATAACTCCGGGTGAGTTATCGGAGTTCTTCAAGAGTTACCAGATGACTAATTGGCTTTCAGTCCGCGCTTGTTGTTGTCGCCCTGTCTCTCTCTAAGACAGTCGAGCGACTTCGCGGAATTGCATACGCCAAATCGGTTTCTGATTAAGGCAACGCAAACTCACGAGTCGAATCGTGGGTTTTGTTTTTTGGGCAATAGTCCCATTCGCCAATCAGGAACCTGACAGCATGCAACCATTTCACATCATGGCCAAGCCACACGGCCCTATCTGCAATCTCGATTGCACTTACTGCTATTACCTCGAGAAAGAGAACCTGTATGCGGCAAGCGGGCGCGACTTCCGCATGCCCGACAATGTGCTCGAGAACTACGTGCGTCAGTACATCGAGACGCATCCTTCAGAGACTGTCGATTTTGCATGGCAAGGAGGAGAACCGACTTTGCTCGGTATACCTTTCTTCGAGCGCGTCGTCGAGTTGCAAAAGAAGTATGCAAAGAAGAAGAAGATCGAGAATAGTTTTCAGACCAATGGGACTCTGCTTGACGACGACTGGGGAAAGTTCCTCGCGAAGAACAAGTTTCTAATTGGTCTCTCCATCGACGGCCCCGAGGAGTTGCACGATGCTTACCGTGTGGACAAGGGCGGACAACCTACGTTCGCACGCGTTATGCGCGGGCTCGAGGTCTTGAAGAAACACGGCGTGCCGTTCAACACGCTCACCGTCATCAACCGGAAGAATTCATACCGTGCGCACGAGGTGTACCGCTTCCTCAAGCAGATAGGCAGCAAGTATCTGCAATTCATTCCCGTGGTAGAACAGGTTGCCGATGAGCCGGATCCCAACGGGTTGATCTTACTCAAGCCATTCTCGCGGCAGAAGACGACTGTCTCTGACTGGTCGGTTGAACCGCTTCAGTTTGGACGATTCTTGCAGCAGGTCTTCGACATTTGGGTAGTTCAGGACGTCGGCCGCATCTTTGTACAGATCTTCGATGTCGCTCTGGAGTCTTGGTACGGCGTTCCGCAGTCGCTCTGTGTCTTCCAGCCAGATTGCGGCCAAGCGCTCGCGGTCGAACACAATGGCGACCTCTACTCCTGCGATCACTTTGTGTATCCCGAAAACAAGCTGGGGAACATCATGGATCGTCCAATGGGTTCGCTGGTAGAGTCGCCACAACAAACTCGTTTCGGCAAGGCAAAGTCCGTGTCCCTGCCATCAGATTGCCAGCGTTGCGATGTGCGCTTTGCGTGCAATGGCGAGTGCCCGAAGCATCGCTTCACGCAAACAGCGAGCGGCGAGTATGGGCTGAATTATCTGTGCGCGGGATACAAGCATTTCTTTCGGCACATTGATCCTTACATGCGCTTTATGGCAAGCGAGCTCAGTCATAACGGCGCTCCAGCACGAGTGATGGAGTGGGCCCGTTCGCGCAGAGGTGCGGCAGGCTCTGCAGCCGTAACTCAACCGGTTTACACGAAACACTTTCGGAGCTAGTAGCAATTCGCAACGAGAGTGGAAATCAATTGAGCACCGGTGGCGAAGTGGCTAACGCGCTGGTCTGCAAAACCAGTATTCGCGGGTTCGAACCCCGCCCGGTGCTCCAAATAGGAACGCAATTTGCGGCGCAGCTTCCCGCGCTGACCCGACCATTAACCCTTCAACCGGAGCATATTCCCAATGAACAAGACCAACAGGAGACCTATGAAAGAGAGAGACAGATTGAAGGCAATAGCAGCGACGTTAGCACTTGCGGTGAGTGCAAGATTTTCTTTGCATGCTCAATCAGCGGAGCCCTATCAGGGTGTGGCTGGTAGAACGCTCGCAGAGTCAAGAGAATGGTGGCCGGAACCAGCGAAAGCGCCCGCCGGCGCCCCGAACGTGGTGTGGATTTTATTAGATGATGTGGGATATGGGGCCGCGGGCACATTCGGTGGACTAATTCCGACTCCTACACTCGACGTTCTAGCCGCCAATGGTTTGCGCTATACGAACTTTCATACTTGCGCCATTTGCGCTCCAACCCGCGCGGCGCTATTAACGGGTCGTAATAGCGCATCAGTCCACGAGTCTGGATTTTCACACACAGTAATGTCTGCCGGATTCCCCGGCTGGGATGGCAGGCTTCCTTCCTCGGCAGGAACCATCGCAGAAATTCTTCGCGACAATGGCTACAACACATTCGCGGTCGGCAAGTATGGTGTAACCCCCGATGAAGATGCGACCGACGCAGGCCCATTTGATCGCTGGCCGACTGGAAAAGGGTTCGATCACTTTTTCGGATTCCTTGGTTCACAAACCGACCAATACAAGCCGGACCTGGTGGAAGATCAAGCTCACGTGCGTCCCGATGGCCGACACTTGAACGATCAGATCACCGATAAAGCCATCGGCTATATCGATCGTCAGAAGAAGGTCGCGCCGGACAAGCCATTCTTTCTCTATTACGCGCCGGGCGCCACTCATGCTCCGCACCAGGTAGACAAATATTGGAGCGATCAATACAAGGGCAAATTCGATAAGGGCTGGGATGCTTATCGCGAAGAGGTTTTTGAGCGTCAGAAGAAACTTGGCGTTATCCCTGCCGATGCGATACTCCCCGATCGCAACCCGGATATCAAAGCCTGGGATCAATTGTCACCGGACGAAAAGAAGCTCTATGCGCGCTTCATGGAAGTGTATGCAGGCTATTTGACGTACACGGATTTTGAAATTGGCCGGTTGATCAATCACTTAAAAGAGACCAACCAGCTGGAGAATACGCTTGTATTCATTTCGATCGGCGACAATGGCGCAAGCAAAGAAGGCACCTTGAATGGAGACATTGATCGACCTTTGTTTGGCAAGACTCTAAGCGAGCAAGAGAATATCAACTACAACCTGAGTAAGATCGGGGAGATTGGTACGTCGGCTGCCACGCAAGGAAATTATCCGCTCGGCTGGGCGCAAGCCGCGAACACGCCTTTCAAGTACTGGAAGCAGGACGCCAACAGTGAAGGTGGCACCCACAATCCGCTCATTGTCTATTGGCCGAAGGGTATCAAAGACAAAGGAGGAATTCGTACTCAGTACAGTCACGTCATTGACCTTCTCCCAACGACGCTGGATCTTGTCGGCATCAAGGCTCCCGAGCAGATCAAGGGAATCAAGCAGCAGCCCATTGAGGGAACATCACTGGCATACTCGATCGACGATGCTAAGGCGCCTTCCCGTCACACGGAGCAGTATTACTACATTTTCGGTTCGAGATCGATTTATCGTGACGGGTGGAAAGCTGAGCTGGCATATCCAAGCAGCTTTATTACTGGTAATGCCGCAAGCTCCCAGGCTTTCGATGAGAACGCCTGGGAGCTCTACAACCTCAAAGACGACTATACGGAGCGAATTGACCTGGCTAAAAAATACCCTGAAAGACTAGCAGAGCTGAAAGCTGAATTCGAAGAGCAGGCCAAGGCTCATCACCTCTACCCATACATCACGTGGGACGATGTGCTGCAGGGACGAATTCATCGAACCAAAGGCTCTAAATCACTTGCCGATGCTGTGAGAGATGTAACCAAGGGCAGTGATAGTCAATAGATTAGGCATCCGCCAAGCTCCAACTTACTGCATGCCAGCCCGCAGCTTACTTCGGGCTGGCTGCGGTGCTTGGCCGGCATCCCGGAGCCGAGAGCCTTGCGCGGGTGGCTCTGTTCTATCGCGGAAACCTTATGTGAATCCCGTTACACAACGTATACCTTTTGACACGGCCGGATCGGTGAGATCCGGCCGTTGATATTGTGGAGTTTACGAGGTCGGTTTTTGGAGGCCTTTTGTTACAGCGGCGATTCGCTTGTGGATGTCATTAATGACATGTCGCTGCTGATCCAGTTCTTGTTTCAGTTTTGATAGTCCAGGCGGTCGGGCTGCCTGAAGCTGATCGCGAAGATCGTCATTGGCTTGCTCGAGGTATTTTCGAACGCGGGCCTGGCCGCCGAGAGCTTCGCCGATCATGAAGCCGAATGCAGCCGATAGCAGCATCCATAGCGGTAAAACGGCAGCTGATTCATCGATCATGCAACTTGCTCCTGAGTGGTTGTGGTGTGTCGGCGGAGCACACGCTGTACGGTGGCCGTCGAAATGCGATGGCCTTTGGCGATCTGGCGGAGGCTCTGTCCCTGGCAGCGTTCACGATGGATCGCTTCATCGTCCAGCGTTAAGGGCTGTCTACCGATGTGAGTGCCTTCGAGCCGGGCGCGCCGCATACCGGCGCGCACCCGTTCAACGATCAGGCTGCGTTCCAGTTCAGCGATCGCAGCGATGATGACCACGATGGCCCGGCCCAGCGGACCGCCGGTGTCGATATTTTCCCGGAAGCTAATGAACTCGACGCCCAGGCGG
>Ga0265342_10003419_pt1 | contig 13047 bp, 11 predicted proteins | sample 4CB327metaG_FD_203125 | JGI IMG/M metagenome (GOLD analysis project Ga0265342, IMG submission 203125) | Rhizosphere microbial communities from Carex aquatilis grown in University of Washington, Seatle, WA, United States - 4-CB3-27 metaG | ecosystem: Host-associated > Plants > Roots >...
CCGGAGTCCACATGCACGCCATCGAAGCCAACCTGCTCCACCAGATCAACCCGGTCATCAAGGATCAGCTTTACCCGGCCAGCGGGCATCGCCGCGCGTAGGACAGCGGCATCGGCCAGCAACTCCGTATAGTGGCCGGTCTTATTGCGGTACTCCAACAGCGTGACCCCGGCCTCAGCCAGCGAACCGCCCAGTCGGCGCAGGAACTCCGCGCGCCCAGTGGTGGGGATTATCGAAGCATCAAGAATGGGGTAAACCTTTGGAAAGGAAAAGCTCATGAAACAAGGGTAATCGATGAACGCGACAATTCACTTTCGGAGTATGGGATCGATCAGCTTGCCGGTTTGGTCTCGTGTAAATGCCGCCAGATCGCCTCTGCTGTCTTGCGCGGCACCACAGCATCTAGCGATTCAACAGTAGCTTGCTGCACATCGCGCAGGCTGCCGAAGTGAGTGAGCAGGCGCTTACGGGTCTGCGGGCCGACTCCGGGGATAGAGAGTAATTCCGAATCGCGGTCGCGCATGGCTCGGCGCTGGCGGTGGTAGCCGACGGCGAAGCGGTGGCTCTCGTCGCGGATCAGTTGAATCAAATGTAAAACAGGTGACCGGCGGTCCAGAACGATCGGCTCCTGCTCGTTACCGTAGAGGTAGATGACCTCTTCTCTTTTTGCAATCGACGCCAGCGGCGGCTGTGTGAGACCTGCGGCGGCGAAGTTGAGGGATTCGAGGGCTTCGGCGGCAGCGTGAAGCTGTCCCAGTCCGCCGTCGATGAGGATGAGCGATGGCATGGACTGGGCCTCGTCGAGGACGCGTCGGTAACGGCGCGTGACCACCTCGCGCATGGAGGCGAAGTCGTCCACGCCGAGGACGGTCATGACCTTGAACTTGCGATAGGCCTGCTTGTTCATCTTGCCGTCTTCCCAGACCACCAGCGAGGCAACGGTCTCGGCGCCCTGGATGTGAGAGATGTCGAAGCACTCGATGCGGCGGGGCAATTCCGGAAGCAGGAGCGAGTCGGCAAGGGCCTCCTGAATGGCCTTGCGCGAAGGCTCAAGGACGCGGAAGCGCTGAATGTACGACTGGCGGGCGTTCTGGCCGGCCAGGTCGGTGAGCGATTTTTTGTTCCCACGCTGGGGGACGGCGATTTCGATGCGATAGCCGGTACGCTCGGTGAGCAGGACGGTAAGAGCCTCGCGGTCGTCAAACTCCGTGGGGATAAGGATGGTGCGCGGGATGTAGTGCTGGTCGATGTAGAGCTGTTTGAGCAGTGCGCTGAAGACCGTGCCAGCGTGGAACGGGGGCGCATCCGCGCTTTTAGCTTCTCCGTGAGATTCGGCGGCGGGAGTTTCTAGCAGCTCCGGCAGATCCTCCCAGAAGAACTCGCGGCGGTCGACGATCTTTCCGGCGCGCATATGGAATAGGTTGACGGCCAGATTGCCGTCCTCGTAGTGATAGCCAAAGACATCGGCGTCGTCGTCCAGCTCGGCTGTAGCAACGCGCTGCTTTTCCTGGAGTTGGTGAAGGGTGGAGAGCTGGTCGCGGAGACGTGCGGCGGCCTCGAACTGCTCAGACCCGGCCGCCTCCATCATGCGCGCGGTCAGCGAGCTCTCCAGTTCGGCGTGGCGGCCTTCCAGAAAGAGCTGCGCGTCGTGGATGGCCTTCTTGTAGAGATCGGGCGTGGTGAGGCCCTCGACGCAGGGGCCTAGGCAGCGATGAATGTAGTACTGGAGGCAGGCGCGGGGGTGGTAGCGGGATAGATCGACCTTGCAACTTGGAATGAGAAAGCTGCGATGGATCAGCTCGACGACGCGCCCGGCCAAGCTGCCGGGAAAATAAGGTCCGTAGTAGGCCGCGCCGTCCTTGAGCAGGCGGCGGGTCACAAAAACTTTAGGAAAACGGTCGGCCAGCGTGAGCTTGACGTAGGGGTAGCTCTTGTCATCCTTGAGCAGAATGTTGAAGCGCGGCTTGCGCTCTTTGATGAGGTTGGTCTCCAGCGCCAGCGCCTCACTCTCGTTACCGACCAGGATGGACTCCAGATCAACGGCCTCGCGCATCAGCGAGCCGGTCTTGGCGTCGGCCTGGGCCGCCTCTAGCAGATAGGACCGGACCCGTGAGCGGAGGTTCTTGGCCTTGCCTACATAGATCACCTGGCCTTCGGCATTCTTGTAAAGGTAAACGCCGGGCTGGGTGGGGAGCGCGCGGATTTTCTCGTAAAGGTCCATAAAGCAGTGGTTAGAGGTCAGTGGTCAGGACTTCTGGCGAATGTGCTCGGCGCGGACGTCGTTGGCGGTAAAAAGCCTTAGAAAGGGTGCCCCGGCAGTGGCAGCTTCGACGGCGGAGCGGCCGTTCGCCTCTTCGCGCTCCACGATGCAGACTACGGCGGCAATAATCATCCCGGCCTCGCGGGCGGCTTCGATGGCACTGACGGCGGAGGCTCCTGTGGTGCAGACGTCGTCCACAATCACCACGCGGGAGCCCTCTTTGCAATAGCCTTCGATGCGGCGTCCGGTTCCATGCTTCTTCTCCGCCTTGCGGACTAAAAAGCCGTGCAATAACGGAGCGCCGGGGTGAGAGAGTGCGCGCCATGCGCTGGCAGTGGCCACGTTGGAGACGATGGGGTCAGCGCCCAATGAAAGCCCGCCGACGGCCTCGGCTTCAACCCAGTTATCTTCGAGGAGATCAAGAATTGCGTGACCGCTGAGGCGGCCTCCTTCGGCGTTCAATGTCGTCGTCCGGCAGTCGATGTAGTAGTCGCTCGTGCCGCCCGAGGAGAGCTTGAACTGGCCGAGACGGAAGCTCAGGCGGGCAAGCATTGCAAGTAACTGCTGGGCGTGGGTTGGGGTGGTCATCGGTTTTGATTGTAAGCGAGTCACATCTTGTCCAGGTGCCGGAAGCCCCCTGTGCCCAGAAGCATGAGAGCAAAGAGCATGAAGTTATAGGAGGCGTGGACCAGTACGCTGGCAGCCAGGGAGCGAGTGCTCAGCCGCGCCCAGCACAGAACCAAACTGACGCATACCAGCAGGAGGAACGGACCGAAGGCGTGGGCCGTCTGTTCGGCGTGCATCAAGGCGAAGGGAATGCTGGTAAGGGCGGAGCCAACGGCCATGGCGAAGATGGACCATTGCGGATGGCCGTTCTCGTCGAGGGGGAGGGCAGGCTTGCCGGTGCTTTGTTCGATTGCCCAATCCCAGGCCGTGCAGAGAGCGGGCAGCAGAAAGCCGCGGAAGACGATCTCTTCAAAAAATGGCGCAAAGGTAACGCCGAATCCGAAGAGAAGCCAGGCCGCTCCGGGAGCACGGAACAGTTTGTCGATGGGAGTGTTCTCCGGGCCGGGCATGAGCAGTCCGTTTGCCAGGGCTAACGCAAAACAGGCGAAGGCCGCAGCGAAGAGCCGCCGGCGCAGCTTGATAGCCGTGGTTCCGCGCCATTGAAGGCCGTCAAAGAAGCTCTTATGCCAAAAGAGCGGAAAGATAAGGACGCTGGCGGCGAAGGTGAACAGATAAAGGGACGCCATGCTGCCGAGCGTGTAATGAATGTCGGTGATGGCCTGTTGAAGGGTGGAGACGCCGAATAGGTGGAAGTAGAGGGCGGACCGGATGAGCAGGCTGGTGGCCAACAGGCCAATCACCGCCAGCAGAACAAGAATCCAGATATGACCGAAATGCGGAATGCGGGCGGACGGGCGAATCTCGGGCTGGGTCCACGACTGAAAGAGCAGAGGTGAATCCGATGATCTTGTCTCCATGAGGCCAGGATCGGGCGCTTGCACCTCTGTGCGCTCTACGGAATCCTGCGGGTTGAAGGGATCATGCTCGGGGAGGTTGCTCATGCAATCCCCGTTTTCTTCTTGCGGGGTGTGTATTTCTTTTGGGTGGACTTCTTCGGAGTAGGACTCTTAGCGGAAAGAGTCGCATCCAGGATCTCTCCGTTGTGACTAGCGAAAGCTGGAACACCCGGATTCGCCGTTGAATCCTCAGATTTGGAATCTACTCCGATTAAATCGGATTCGGTCTCTTCTTCGGGCTCGACAGGCGCGAGAATACCATTGGCGGAGGCGTAGTAGCGCTTGAGGAACTGGCCGGTATAGGAGCCGGGAGTGGCGGCGATCTTCGCGGGGCGGCCTTCGCCTACGAGTCGGCCGCCATCTTCGCCGCCCTCGGGGCCGAGGTCAACAACCCAGTCGGCGTTGCGGATTACGTCCATGTTGTGTTCGATGATGATGACCGAGTTGCCCAGGTCGGCAAGCCGATGGAGCACCTCGAGCAACTTGCGCACATCGTCGAAGTGCAGGCCGGTGGTCGGCTCGTCGAGTAGATAGAGTGTCCGGCCGGTCTGGCGTTTTGAGAGTTCGCGCGACAGCTTCATGCGCTGCGCCTCGCCGCCGGAGAGGGTGGTTGCGCTCTGGCCCAGGTGAACGTAGCCCAGACCCACATCGACGAGGGTTTGTAGCTTTTGGCGCACTAACGGCACGTCGGCCAGCACGGCGAGCGCATCCTCAATAGTCAGGTCTAGAATGTCGGCGATGGAATGGCCGTGGAACTTAACGGCCAGGGTCTCCTGGTTGTAGCGGCGCCCATTGCACACCTCGCACTGCACGTATACATCAGGCATGAAATTCATTTCAATCCGGCGCTGTCCATCGCCCTGGCAGGCCTCGCACCGACCGCCTGTCACGTTGAAGCTGAAGCGGCCTGCCTTGTAGCCGCGCTCACGGGCCTCGGGCAGCATGGCGAAGAGGTCGCGAATGGGCGAGAAGACCTGGGTATATGTAGCCGGGTTGGAGCGCGGCGTACGACCGATGGGCGACTGGTCGATGCGGACCACCTTGTCGATCTGCTCGGCGCCGGTGAGCGATTCATGCGCGCCGGGTTCCTCGCGCGAGCCGTAGATGCTCTGCGCCAGCGACCGGTAGACGATGTCGTTAATCAGCGTGCTTTTGCCCGAGCCGCTGACGCCGGTAACCACCGTCATCACGCCCAGCGGAATGCGGATGGTGACGTCCTGGAGGTTGTGTTCGCGGGCGCCGGCGATGGTGAGCCACTTGCCGGTAAGCGGGCGCGGGCGGGCGCGCTGAAGCATGGTGGCGGTTCCGGAGAGATAGCGGCCGGTAAGCGACTCGGGACATGCCATAATCTCCGCCGGTGTGCCCTCCGCGACCACGCAGCCGCCCAGGCGGCCCGCGCCGGGGCCGAGGTCGAGCACGTAGTCGGCGTGGCGGATGGTCTCTTCGTCGTGCTCCACGACCAGAACCGTGTTGCCCAGGTCGCGCAGTTTTTCCAGAGCTTGAATGAGGCGGTTGTTGTCGCGCTGGTGAAGGCCGATGGAGGGCTCGTCGAGGACATAGAGCACGCCGCGCAGGCGCGAGCCGATCTGGGTGGCCAAACGGATTCGCTGACCCTCGCCGCCGGAGAGGGTAGCGGCGTTGCGGTCGAGAGAGAGGTAGTTCAACCCGACGGCACAGAGAAATTCGAGGCGTTCAACAACTTCGCGGCGGATGCGCTCGGCAACCAGCGCCTCACGAGATGAAAAGCTGAGATTGATGGCGGCGGAGAGGGCGCGGTTCAGGGGCAGGGCGGTGAAATCGGCGATGGAAAGGCCGCCAATTTGAACGGCGAGTGACTCCGGGCGCAGCCGCTTGCCGCGGCAGACCGGGCACGGCGTTGCGGACATGTAAGCCATCATCGATTCGCGATAGGCCTCTGGGGCTGCCTCAATGGAGTCGCGCAGGTAGGTGAGAATCCCGTGGAAGCCGGTGCGCGGGGCCTCGTTCTTGGGAGGTCCATAGACCAGCAAGTGCTGCTGGCGTGGGGGCAGATCCTCGAAGGGCAGCTTTAAGTCGATCTCGAAACGGTCGGCGGCCAGGTGAATGAGCTTGAGCAGGTACTGCGAGGAGGAGCCGGGGCCGAGGCCGCCATCGAGCAAGGGCTTGGACCAGTCGATAATGACCTTGGCAGGATCCAAATCATAAAGAGAGCCCAGGCCGTGGCATTCGGGGCAGGCGCCGAAGGTGGAGTTGAAGCTGAAACTGCGCGGCTCCAGTTTGGGCACGTCGAGGCCGCAGTCGGGACAGGCCATCGAAGAGGAGAACAACTGCTCTTCGGCGCCCGTGACAGCCACCAGGGTGAGGCCGTTGGCCAGTTGCAGCGCCTTGGCAACGGCCAGGTCGAGGCGTTTCTCAGCCGATTGCTTGCCTGCGGGCAGGAGAGGCGCGCCGGCAGCGGTGGGCTTCAGCAGGATGCGATCGACAACGGCTTCAATGGTGTGGTTCTTGCGCCGGTCGAGATTTACCGGCTCGGAAAGATCGCGCAGCTCGCCGTCCACGCGGACACGAAAGCCCTGCTGGTCTAGCTGGTCGAGCAGGTCTTTGAACTCGCCCTTGCGACCGCGCACGATGGGTGCCATGACGGTGACGCGCTCGCCCTTACCTAGCTCAAGAACGCGCTGGACAATTTGATCGGAGGTTTGGCGGGAGATGGGCCGGCCGCAGTTGGGGCAGTGGGGTGTGCCCACCGAGGCGTAGAGCAGGCGCAGATAGTCGTAGATCTCGGTGATGGTGCCCACGGTCGACCGGGGGCTGCGGCTGGTCGTCTTCTGCTCGATGGAGATCGCCGGACTAAGTCCCTCGATAGAGTCCACATCGGGGCGCTCAATCTGGTCGAGGAACTGGCGGGCGTAGGCAGAGAGCGTTTCGACATAACGGCGCTGTCCCTCGGCGTAAATCGTGTCGAAGGCCAGCGAGCTTTTGCCCGAGCCGGAGAGGCCGGTGACCACCGTCAGGGTGTTGCGGGGGATGCGCACACTGATCTCGCGCAGATTGTGCTGACGCGCCCCGCGCACCGAGATGTGAGTGATGGGCATGTGGGTTCAGGTGTGCAAAATCAATTGTTTACGGACAAGAAACGACTGACTTCGGAGAAGATGCCGGCGCGGACAGAAATTTCCTGGCCTCCACAATCAATGATACATACTGGCTTCATCCGGTGAGTCGAGAGCTGGCCGCGGGAGTGAAGGATTGAATCTCCGGTCGAGATGCAACTAGGACGCTCAACCATCGGAAGGAAGGATGCAGTCCCCAATCAGCGGCCGGCTTGACCCAGCATCAACGGCACTGCGCCTCAGCCGGCTGCTCTCTGTACAACTCCCGTCCTCGCGCCAGCGCGCGCTCGTCCAGCTCCACCCAGCGCGGATTCTTCACCAGCCGCCGCAGAGCGGCGTCGATGCTGGCCTGCGGCAACACCGCCGCAATCTCCAGCAGCGCGCCCAGCATCACCATATTGCCCACCCGCGCATCGCCCAGCTCATTGGCAACTTGCGTGAAGGGACGCGCCAGCACATGCAAATCGTTCCGCTCGCAGTCGGCCGGAAGCTCCTCGCCGTTGTATAGAATCCATCCATCCGGACGTACACTCGCGTAAAACTTCCTGAGCGACGGCTCATTCATGGCCACCAGCACGTTGGGCTCCGTCACCAGTGGCGAATCGATCGGCTGCCCCGCCAGCCGCACATGGCAGTTCGATGTTCCCGACCGGATCTCCGGCCCATACGAAGGCAGCCACGACACCTCCAGCCCCGCATCCAATCCTGCCTCCGCCAAGACTTCTCCCAGCAGCAGGACCCCCTGCCCACCGAAGCCCGCCACACGCACTCGCAGATCCAGCTCTTCTCTCGCATGGTCCAGTGCGATCACATTGCCTTCTGGCAAATCTTCCGTGGCCACGCCGAGAATCCGCGGAATCTTATCCAGCGCCACCGCCGCTTCGGGTAATTGGCGCGGCAGAGCATCTTTGGTGCGATCTTGAAAGACCCCCAGCGGAAAGGTCTTCTCCATCACATCGCGCACCCAATGTTGTGCTGCAACAGGCTGCATCTTCCAGATCGTCGGGCACGGCGACAGCACCTCGATCAACGAAAAACCCAATCCGCGCACCTGGTTTTCTACGGCCCGCTTGATAGCGTGTGCGGCCTGCGCAATCTGCTTGTTGTCTCCCAGCCCCACGCGCTCTATGTAGACCGGCGCCTCCAGCGTAGCTAGCAACTCGCTTACATGGAGCGGATAACCTTCAGTGGCCGCCTGACGCCCGCCTGGAGTCGTTGTGCTTTTCTGTCCCAATAGAGTCGTCGGCGCCACCTGTCCGCCGGTCATGCTATAGATGGCGTTATTCACGAAGATGACGGTGATATTCTCCCCTCGATTGGCCGCATGAAGAATCTCCGCCGATCCAATCGCCGCCAGATCTCCATCGCCCTGGTAGTCGATCACGATGCTCTCCGGCCTGCTCCGTTTCACTCCCGTGGCCACCGCTGACGCGCGCCCGTGCGCGGCCGATATATTGCCCACATCGAAGTAGTAGTAGATAAAGACCCCGCAGCCTACCGGGCCAACCAGGATCGTTTTGTCCTGGATGCCCAGTTCATCGATGGCCCGCGCTAGCATCTTATGCGTGATGCCATGACCGCATCCCGGGCAAAAGTGCGTCTGATGCTGCGTCTCTTCTTTCCGCTCATAGCGATCGTAGAACGACTTCGCCTTGGTATGAGCCACCATGTATTCAGAATCTGTCTCGTTAGGCATTTGCCATCCGCTCTTCCTCCGGCTCGACGACCGGCAGATAACGCAGCGCCTGCTCCCGCACAAACCTGAGCACCTCTTCATGCGACGGAACATTGCCGCCAACACGGCTCAGAAACTCCACAGGCCGCGCTCCGTTCAGCGCCAGCCGTGCATCTTCAAGCATTTGTCCATTGCTCATCTCCACCACCACGAAGACACGCGCGCTCTTAGCCAGGCGCTGGAAGTGCACCTTCGGAAATGGATAGAGCGTAATTGGCCGCAGCAAGCCAACATTAAGTCCGCTGGCGCGAGCCTCCGCCGTCGCGGCCTTCAGAATCCGGCCCATAATCCCGTACCCCACCATCACGATCTCTGCGTCGTCCGTTTGCCACTCTTCAGCGCGCACCTCCAGCCGCTCTGCGCAGAGATACTTCTCTTCGAGATGGCGAACATGCGCCTCCGACTCATCGATATCCAGATGCAATGATGTGATCAAATTGGCGCGCGTCTCCGCCGTGCCCGTCACGGCCCACTCCGGCGTCGGCGCCTCGACTGCCGTCTGAGAAAACTCCACCGGCTCCATCATCTGCCCGATAAATCCATCCGCAAGCACCACTACTGGATTGCGGTACCGGTCAGCCAGCTCGAAGGCCAGCGCCGTCAAATCCGCCATCTCCTGCACGGAGTTGGGGGCCAACACGATGGTTCTGTAGCTTCCGTGACCGCCGCCCTTCACCACCTGGTGATAGTCGCTCTGCTCCGCGGCAATGTTCCCCAGACCAGGCCCCCCGCGCGTGATGTCGGCGATTACGCAAGGCAGCTCCGCGCCTGCCATGTAGCTGATGCCTTCCTGCATCAGGCTGATTCCCGGCCCGCTCGATGCCGTCATCGCCCGCACGCCAGCCGAGGCCGCGCCGTAGATCATGTTGATCGCTGCCACCTCGCTCTCCGCCTGTAAGAAAACTCCACCCGCCTGCGCCATGTATTCGGCCGCGGTCTCCGCAATCTCGCTGGCCGGCGTGATGGGGTAGCCGTAGAAGGCGCGGCATCCAGCCAGAATCGCGCTCTTAACGATTGCTTCGTTCCCCTTCATCAGTTGCTTGTGCATGGAATCGCTCCCTCAACGCCCGTATCCAGCCCACGTCTCTCGCCGGTTTTGCGATTGGCCAGACGCAGCACCGTAATCGCTCCTGGCTCGGGGCATGCCATGAAACAGATCCCGCAGCCCGTGCAGCCCGTGCCCGCATACATCGCCGTCCGGTAGCCGTAGTGATTCAACCGCTCGCTCAAATGGATCACCTTCGGCAGACATGCCTCCACGCACAGCCCGCAACCCTTGCACTCTTCGATATCGACCTGCAGCAAACCCCGGTCCCGTTTCTCCGTATCGCTCATCCCGCAACCCTCTCAGCACACAGCGGTTCTTTGTCTCCGCCGCTCGCTGCAATCCGTGGCCTTAGCTTCGCTCTCGCCTTCGCAAAGCCTGCCTTCTGGGGCCCTGCTAGCATTCCCAGGCCCGCGTAAATCTACGCTTCACCAAAGGGGGCCGCTGTGATGCCTATCACCCCGTGCTCTTGCTGGATTACAACATATAGGGGGTACTCTTCTTGGCAACATTAACAGGGGGCAACAATACGCGTTTTTCTGAAAGAATCGCAGCAGTGTATTCATAAGGGCCGAGCGATGACGGACCTGTTGAACTTTGCGATGTTGATGTGCACGTCGGTGGGTTCCATGGCCTTCGGCATTCTGGCGGCCTATGGAGTTCTTCGCGTGGGCTTCGCCCTGATGCGCCCGCAGCCGCGACCGGTAGCGATAAAGACCCGGTCCGTAGCGGCACTGACGACTGACGCCTGGTAACTGACAACAGCCCTATTTCTGCGGACTGTTAAGTTGCTGCGGTCGCTGCTGCATCTCCTGCATGATCTGCTGCGGAGCGTGGGGCGAGCCGACTGGCAAAATGGCAGGCCGATTGGGCACGGGCACAAGCGGCTGCGGTTGTGGTTGAGGCTGCTCGTCGGCGTCTGTATCTTCGTCGTCGTTGTTGCTCTCGACACTGTTACTGGCGGGTTTCGGAGTATCGCCGCTGTGGCGGGAGCTGAGCACGATCTGCCGCGGCGCTCCCTGGCCGAGATCCCCGACCATCATGACGTTGTAGCCGCATCCTTGTAAGAGTTGAGAGAGCACGTCGCGCGCCTGTCCCGGGCCGTAGACGCCAAAAACCCGCTCATCGGCGCCCATGCCTTCGACCTTTGCACCAGTCGCTGTCGAGACATCTTTCATTATCTGGCGCAGGCTCGAATTCGCCGCTTCAATGCGTAGGCCCTGGCTGTCCCAGGTTACGGCAGCGTCTGCCGGCTTGTCGTTGGCAGGCCAGTGCGGAAGTATGGGCGCTGGAGGCGTTACGGGCGTGGGCGCGGCTTGGGCCGGCAAAGTCTTTTTAAGGACACGGCCGGAACCAGTGTGCAGACGATCCGCCTTGTGCGACGGGCTGGGCGTAACCTGGGCCGCGAGCGTTCGCCCGGTGCCGGCCTGGAGCGCAAACAGCATCTGCACCCCAAAGAGCGACGTCGCCAGAATCGCAAGTGAATTCCGTACACGCGCTGAGAACCATTCGTGCCAGGCGGTCGATTTTAGCGAGTTCGGCGTATGCATAAGGATCAGTTTCCTGGGCCCGGCGGGGAGGGCAATCTACTGCCGCTCCACTGTACTAGACTATCAGTGGCCCGTGAGCGCTCACGAAGCGTCGTTGGGGCAGAGAGGAACTCCCAGGAGATGCGCCACTGCTGGATCAGTTGGGCTACCGTCGCTTTGCTGGCTCTGCCTATGGTGAGCAAGGCCGTGAATTGCACCACGCAGGCAGCGTTATTGCCGCAGGACCGTAATGCGTTGGCTGCAACCGCGGGACGGCTCTCCGAGGCCGTGTTGCAGCAGGATTATGCCGCGCTCCAGACTGCTTTGCTGCCGGCCGTGGCACAGGAGTGGGATGGGATTCGCGGGGCGGTCGAGCAGGCCGCGCCGTTGGTGAAAGGCGGGCAGGTTCAGCTTCGGAGCTTGTATCTGCTGGATGCGTCCAGTCAGGTGGCGCCTGCCGATACGCAGTTCTTCTGCTCCAATTCAAGCGGCTCTCTGACGGTGACTATCACTATGCGGGCTCTACCGCCGGGACGGTATGCTGTGGTGCTGGCCGATGCGGCGGGCGCTCCGCTGGGCGGGCAGTTGGGCTTCATTCTGGCCTGGGATGGCAGGGGTCCGACTCCTGGATGGAAGCTGGGCGGCCTCTCCGTACGCCTAGGCATCCTCGACGGGCACGATGGCGTCTGGTACTGGGCGCGTGCCCGCGAACTGGCGAAAGAGAGTCTTCCCTGGAGCGCCTGGTACTGCTTTGAGGCCGCTCGTTCCCTACTGGTGCCTGTGGATTTTCTCTCTTCGCCAAATTTGGAAAAACTTGCGAGCGAACAGGCGCAGATCAAAAATTCTCCGCTGGATGCCTTCCCCTACTCGCTTCTCGACGGCCCCCGCACCTGGAAGATCGACGCGGTACGCCTGGACACGACCCTGCATCAGGCCGACCTGGGCGTGACCTATGAATCGACGGGAGTAACAGATCCGGCGGCGTTGCGCACCGAGGCCGTCGCCGTATTGAGCGCGCTGCTCAAGGCGCAGCCGGAGCTCAGGGAGAACTTCCACGGATTGTGGGCCTATGCCGTAAAGAACGGCAAGCCCACTCCGGTCATCGAGTTGCCCATGGCACAGATTCCGTAAAGCAGAGACCAGGGTTCAGTGAGCCGGCCGGCTGGCGAGCCGGAGAGTCCGACGCGCGGATAAAGTGAGCAATTCAGCACATAACAGAAAAACCAGGGATGGTACAAGGGTCTCGGGTGCGAGTCCGGATGGACGCGCAACTATTTCCGTCACAACCCGTTGATACCGTCAACAAGCCGGAACAGATGCGTTATTCCGGTGCACTCAAATCCGATATTCAACCCCTGGAGGACTTGATTCGCCATGAAGAAGATTGCACTGGCAGTATTGCTCGCTGTCATCCTGTCGCCTGCGGCAGCGTTTGCGCAGGTTTCGATTCGCATCGGGCCGCCGCCGCCCGTTTACGAACGCCGAGGTCCGCCCCCGGATCGTGGTTATGTGTGGATCGCCGGCTATCACCGCTACGAAGGCAACCACTACGTCTGGACCCCCGGCCGCTGGGAGCGCCCACCCCAAGGACACCAGCGTTGGGTTGCCCACAGGTGGGTCCACCGCGGTAATCACTATGAGTTACAGGAAGGACACTGGCGGTAGATCGCAGCTTCAACAAACGAAAAGCGGGGCGCGAGCCCCGCTTTTTTATTCTTCTCTTGAAGGTTGTGCTTAGTTAAGTTTCAAAGTCGTAATGATCTCTTCGGGGAGTTCCTCAAAGTACAGAACCGCTGATTTCGCGCGATGACGGTTGAAGGCCCAAAGCCCACAAGCGGCAGCGCTAAGGACGATAAACAAACC
>Ga0265342_10003426_pt1 | contig 13026 bp, 13 predicted proteins | sample 4CB327metaG_FD_203125 | JGI IMG/M metagenome (GOLD analysis project Ga0265342, IMG submission 203125) | Rhizosphere microbial communities from Carex aquatilis grown in University of Washington, Seatle, WA, United States - 4-CB3-27 metaG | ecosystem: Host-associated > Plants > Roots >...
GTATTCCGTGGGCCAAGCAAGCCGAGGTCGAGGGCGCGGCCTCCAAGCGCGCTGCCATCGCGCGCGGCATTCCCGGCGAACAAATCATCGTCACGCGCGAGGTGGGCAACACCGTCGACGAGTCCCTCGCCATACGCGACCTCATGCACGAGCGCGGCTGGCGCAAGATCATCTTGGTGACCTCGGCCTGGCATATGCCCCGCGCGGCCCGGCTGTTTCGCAAAGCCGGCGTCGATTTCGTCCCCTTTCCAGTCGACTACCAGATAGGCAAGAATGGTCCGTTGCTTCTGCTCGACTTCCTGCCCAGAGCCGAGGGCCTGCAGAAGACCGAAACCGCAATCCGCGAATGGTACGGCATTCTGTTCTATGCGCTGACCGGACGGTAGGTTGCGTAGTCGCTCGCGAAAGTACCGCGGCGATGGTGCAACCTTCGAATCGCCGAACTTGGTCTCGATAAGCGCGTGGGGCTTTCCCGGTTCGGCGATGAGAAAGGGTTTCCATCACAATCGCTTCACCATTGGGTCGGGAGCGCATTCGGCAAGTGACTCTCCGCTGATGGGGTGGCGCAGATCCGCAAGCGCTACCTCGGCGAGAGGAATGCGGACAAAGGGGCGCGATAGAAGCAACGGGTGGGGAACGCGAAGCCCAGGTTCGTCGATCACTGCCGCGCCATAAAGAAGCAGGTCGATATCGATGGTTCGCGGTGCCTTGGTGGTGTCCGCGGGCCGGACTCGCCCCTGGGCGCGCTCGATGGACAGACATGCTTGCAAAAGCGCACGCGCCGGAACTTCGGTTTCGAGGCGCACCACCGCGTTGAGGTACATCGGCTGGTCCGCGCCACCCTCGGGCTCGGTTTCGTAAAGAGCGCTACTCGCCGCCACGGTACCGAGGTTGGCCAAGGCGTGGATGGCCCAGGCGATCTCGGCCCGTCGGTCGCCGAGGTTCGAGCCCAACCCGAGATAGACAACCATGGCGCGGCCAGCTTACTCGAAATCCTTGCCAGCGCCTGGCTCGCCAGCGCCTGGGGCGTGGTAAGAATTGGCCTCGCATGCTACAAGCCCTCACCGCTGCAGGTCTGACCGGCCTGGCCACTGGCCTGGGGGCCTTTCCTTTCTTCTTCCTGCGCCGCCTGCCCAGGCGTGCCTACGACGGCATCTTGGGCCTAGGGGCTGGTCTCATGCTCGCTGCCGCGACCATGGGCCTCCTGGCAGAGGCGCTGGAAGGCGTGCAAGGTCCGGCCGGGCTGGACGGAGTGCTGCTGGGCAAGGTCGTGCTGGGGTTTCTTCTTGGCGTGGTGGTGGCGGCGCTCATGGATCGCTTCATTCCCCACCGGCATGCGGGCGGACACCACGGCCATATCGGTCTCGAAGGCCACGAAGATCATAAGTCGTCCGATGAACTCCGGCGCAGTTACGCCATCGTCGGAGCGCTCAGCATCCACCGCATCCCCGAGGGCCTGGCCATCGGCGCCGGCTTCGCCTCCGGCCACGGCTCGCGCCTGGGCTGGTTGCTGGTCATCTCCGTCGGCATTCAGAACATCTGCGAAGGCGTGGTGATGGGCGCACCCTTGCGCTTGTCGGGGGTTTCGCCTTGGCGCGGCCTGCTGGTGGTTGCCGCGAGCGGCTTGGCGGTTCCTTTCGGCGCCCTGCTGGGGAACGCGCTTTCCGCATCCGCCGCCGCCACGTTGCCCATCGTGCTCGCCCTGGCCGGCGGAATCCTCATCTACGTCACCTCGAACGAAGTCATTCCCGAGTCGCACAGCCACGGACATGAAGGCACGGCGTCTTCGGGCGTCGTGCTGGGATTCTTGCTCACCATGGTCCTTGGGGCAGTCCTTCGTTGATTCCTTTCCCGGTTATGGCAAATACTCCGCCCGTGCCCAAATCTGCTGTGCTCTTCCTCGTGCTCGCGCTGCTTGCCCCCGCCTGTGGCAAGGAAATCGGTGATTCGTGCGCGACCAACGTGGATTGCCAGCAGGACGGCACGCGGGACTGCGACCTGTCGCAGCCGGGCGGCTACTGCACGGTCAACGGCTGCGACGAACTGTCGTGCCCATCCGAGGCGGTCTGCATCCGCATCTTCCCCTACGAAACACCGGGCGCGACGTGCACGCAGGACTCGGATTGCACCAGCGATGGCTTTTGCCTGGCCGAGACACCCAACAGCAGCTTCTGCGTGCCGCGCGCCTCCGAGCGCCGTTACTGCGAGCGCAAGTGTGGCAACGATAGCGACTGCCGCAGTGGCTACGTTTGCCGCGAGGCCGGCATCGCGGTTCAGAACTGGACCCCGATATCAAACACCTACGGCAGCGTCGCTCTGGTAGCCAATGCCAACCTGAGCACCGTGGTGAAGTTCTGCGCGCCGGCGCCGTAGCTACCGGCGGAAACCGAGCAGGAGGTCGGTGGTCGCCTGATCCGCGGCCGGGAACGGGTACTTTTCGAACTCGTTCGACGGTACCCAGCGCACTTCGGCCACGCGCAAGGCCTGGGGCTCGTGGCCTGGCTGAATCGACGTCTGATACAAATTCAGGTCCACCGAGTAGCCGTGGTAGTGATGGATCCGGTGGGCCATTCGGGCCTTCACTTCCACCTCTGTACCCAGCCGCTCGCGAAGTTCCCGGCGCAGGGCCTCTTCGTCGTTCTCGCCGTCTTCGACCCGCCCACCGGGAAATTCCCACAGTCCGGGCAGCACGGCGGTCGAGCGCCGCTGGGTGATCAGATAGCGGCCATCACGTTCGATGACGGCGGCTACAAGTCGAATGAGCGGCTGAGCCTCGTTGGGCATGTGCGAGCTGCTACTGTATCACGGATCGCTGCCCATTCGGCGAAGTCCCAGCGCCCGCGCGCGCCGCGATGGTTAGAAACTGATCCCGTTTTTCTGGCAAGCCGATTTCACGTAGAGCTTGTTGCGCTCATCCAACCGCTCAAAGGCCTTGGCCGCCGAATCGGCGTCATGCAGGGCACACGAGCAGACCGCGATGATCTGGTAGGCATTGATCAGGCTCGGCTTGACACGCAGGGCTTTGCGGGCCGAATCGATAGCGGCCGCGTATTGACCGCGGAACCACGCCTGCTGGGCATCCTTGATGAGCTTGTCGGGATCGGCCGCGGGGGACGCGGCAAGCTCGGGCCTAGGAGCCTCGACGGGCTTGGGTGCGCGAGCAACCGCAGGAGCCACGGCTGGACGGCGGGGTTTGGCCGCGGCCGGTTCGGGTGCGGCTTTCGGCGCGGTAGCAGCCGGCTTGGGCGCTTCGGCGGCCAGCGCCGCCTGTTTCGCCACGGTCTCGCATCGTTTGACCACGGCCGCAGCCTTCTTGTTCTTCGCTTCAAGACCCAGCACCAGCTCTGCTTCGCGGCGAGCTTCCTCGCAGTCATTGGCCGCGAGCTTGGTCTTGGCGCCTTCGAGATGGGTCGCAATGAACTCGACTTGCGCGCTCTTGTGCAACTCGGTCGCGCGCGGTTTGTACATGCTCTCGTCGGGGATTTCGGATGTCCCCTGCAGCACGGCCTCGAATTCCTTGTTGGCCAGGGCTTGCTTGAGAGCCACGAGTTTATCGCTGTACTGCTTTTCCGCCTCGATGGCCTTGCGTAAGGTGGCCGCCTCGGCCGAACCCGGCTCTTGCGCGATGGCCTTGCCAATGAGGGCCAAGGCCTCGTCCCACTTTTCGGCCTGCGCGTCCTTCTTGGCCTCGGCGAGCAACTCCGCGACGGGCACCTGAGGCTCCCCTGGCTTTGGCTCTTCCGCGGAGGCCGGTGGCGTGGGCGCTGTCGGCTGCACCACCGGAGCCACGGCCGGCTTGTTCTCCACGGGGGGTGGCGCGACCTTGCCCGGGGCGCCGGAGAAAGCATAGAACAGCAGCACGCCTACACCAGCAATTCCCCCGCCGACGACCAGCCCGAGAAGGCCCTTGTTCCGATACCAAGCCCGCGGCTCGTCGTAGAGCGCACCATCGCCGGACAGAAAACGCAAGCGAACCTCGCCGAGTTCGATGACGTCCCCGGATTGCAGTTCGATCCGATCGCTCTCGACGTCGCCCACACGCACACCGTTCGCGCTTTCCAGGTCCAGGATGACGTAGCGATTTCCCTCGCGCACGATCTTGGCGTGGTGTCGCGAGATCGACTTGTGGTTGATGATGATGTCGTTCTCGCCGGTGCGGCCGACAACGTGCGAGGGCCGGTCGAGAAGGAACTCGGTCCCGGACATGAAACGGCTCGTGACCACGAGACGGGCTGGGGGCTCCGAGAAGGCAGTTGCGGCCATCCCGGCCTGGGCCACCAAGGTACTGATGGGGATGGTTGGCTGACCATCAATGACTTGCTCGACGGCGGGAACCACGGGCGCAGGCGCGGGCGCTGGCGGCGAGGCCGGAACCGCCTGGCTCGTCCGATCCTCTTGTATGCCGAGGCGGTAGTCACCGATCAGGATGACATCGCCATCCTTGAGATTGGCCACGCCGGACAGCGCGCTACCGTTCAGGCTGGTGCCGTTGTAGCTGCCCAGATCCTCGATTCTGAGCACGCCATTGCGCAAGGTCAGGCGCGCGTGCTTGCGTGAGACGTTTTGTTCGGTCAAGCGGATGGTGTTGCCATCCGTGCGCCCGATGGTGATTTCCTCGCGGATAAGGGGTACGGCGACCGTCTTCCCTTCATCGTCCTCGATGAGCAGCTTATGCATCGTGCTCGGCACCCTCGCTCCTTAGCAATCTATCCGCACCCCTCGCGCGGATCAAGACAAGGGCGCTCTCGCTGCAATTCTCTTGCATGGCTACCCTATGTGGACGAGAGCGGCGGCAACCACGATGGCCATGCCGACAATGAAAGAAGCCGCGACCACCGCCACGGCCAGGTTCTTGTTTTCCTGCAACTCGCGCCGCAGGTTGTACGGGGTCACGAGTTCCCAGATGTAGTAACCGACAATCAGCAGCGCGATGCCGGTGACGCCGAATATGGTGGCGTCGAGAATCATGCGCCACAGCGGTGCGTGGGCGAGCGGCGGCATGCTACAGGCTCCGCAGCTCGGGATAGGTGGTCATGAGGTCGGTTTCGGTCAGCGAGTCCTCGGGATCGGCAGGCGTCCAAATGACTTCAAGACCGAGCAGAGCGCTCGCCGGAACGCCGCCGAGTTCGGACAGCGCGCCTTCCAGAGCGGACCGATCTTCAACCTTCTTCATTCGATCGAGCGGAGCTCGCGTGGCGACAAGCAGGGTGATGACGAGAAACTCGAGCGCCTCCTTGCCCACCGTGGCGGCCGCCTCCGAGCGACGCACCTGGCCCTCGGCACCACGCACCCGTTCGAGCTGGAAATGCGAACGCTCGGCCATGGCAGAACCGTTCATCTTGGCCTCGCCATTGGTCAGACTGAAGGGGCCGCTCGGTTCGACCAGGCCGTACCGAATGGAATCCTTCTCGCGCATGAGTTCCAGGGCGGTCTGACGTAGGAGTTCAGCCAGACCGGTTTCCGAGGAGGTATCGCCCGTACTAGCGAATTCCTCTAGCCGCTTCTGTATGCCGCGGCCCGAGCGCCCGAGACCGAGCTGAATCTTGTAGATGTACGATCGATCCATGGATGCGGCCACGTCGTCGTATTCGTCGTTGTCGGTTCCATAGCCAAGGTTTCCTCGATTGGCCGCGCGCCTTATCGAGCGAACCACCATGAAGGCGCCTAGGCAGACAATGCCCACCAGCATGAGACTGCCCACCATACCCATGCCGCCGCCGAAACCCCAACCGCCGTAGCCCCAGCCGAAGCTGGGCAGAAAGACGAAACTGGAACCGCCCCCGTAGTTGCTCCGGCCGCTGGAAAGGCCGCGCGAAACGCTGCCAGAACCCGAGCGAAAACCGCTGAGCCCACCGAAGCTGCTGCCGGATTTAGGCCCAGCGTAGGCCAAGCCGGAGGCCACGAGCAGGAACACGAGGCACAGCGCGCGAGCTCCGGCGAGCTTCGCTCGACGAAACTCACCGCAGGAGTTCGAAAGAAACCTCCCAGGATTCTTTCTTTGGAGGCAACGAAGCAAACGCATCATGTGGTCCTCACGCGGCCGAGAGCTTAGCGGTCAAGTCAGGTAAAGGCAAAGGCTCGTGAGCGCGGTGTGTGGGACCAGCGCGCCGTGATGGTTCGCACGCCCACGGTCAAACATGCCTGGATGGTCGGCGGGTTTGGTGCGAAAGATCATGAGTAGCGAAGACATCTTGACGATTCCCATCTCCCCCACCTCAAAGCAGGTTTGCCGGCGCCGAGCGGGCGCGAGAAGACCGGCGTTTCCATGCCCAGGTCTGTACTTCCTCGCCCTGGCCTCGCTATCCGTGCTCGCATGTTCCTCGGCAAAGACCGACAAAGCGGCCATCGGCAGCGGTGGCGGGACGACGGCGTCGGGAATGGGTGGCTCCGCGAGCGGATTCGGCGGCAGCATCGTTATCGCGACAACAAGTGCTGGCCAGTGCACGGGTTCGGGTTACTCATGTCTCGTCCCGAAGTGTGACAGCACGAATACCGGAACCACGGTCAGCGGCACTGTCGTTGACCCGTCCGGGAAGAACCCCGTCTACGGCGCGTTTGTGTATATCCCCGACCAACCCGACATGATCGACGACATCACCCAGGGTCCAGGAAACTTGTGCGGACGTTGCGTGCAGCCCTCTGGCAGTCCGATCGCCGGCGCTGTCACCGGGCCCGACGGTTCCTTCAGCATCACACAGACGCCGGTGGGCCGGCAGATCCCCCTCGTGGTTCAACTCGGCAAATGGCGTCGCATGAGTTTCATCGATATCAACAACGCCTGCACCGACAATCCCATCGACGATCCCGACTCGACCCGCTTGCCGCGCAGCCGCAGCGACGGCGCCAAGGCCTCGTTGCCCAGAATCGCCATTGCGACCGGCGCCGCGGATAGGCTGCAATGCCTGCTCCTGCGCATGGGCGTGGACGCCAGCGAATTCACCAATCCCGACGGGCCAGGGTCCATCAATCTTTTCAACCAGCCACCCGCGCTCGGGGCCGATCCCAGCGGTCGCTACGACTCTGGGGTGGGCAGCGGGGCCACTTTCCCCGACGCGGCCGCGTTCTGGTCGGACATCAATCAGCTCGCCAACTACGACGTGGTTCTTCTTGCCTGCGGGGGTAACCAGGCCGCCACCGATCCGACCCGGACCGTCCCCAACCCCATCACCGACGCCGCCAAGGCCAGCTTGGTCAAGTACCTATCAAGCGGCGGCCGCGTTCTCGGAGAACACTACAATTGGGCCTGGATCCGTTCCTATCCAGCGAAGATCAACAGTCAGCAGGGTTCCCCGGTGCCGTCGCCGGTCGGGGCCGATGTGGCCAGTTGGTTTCCCTATGTCGACGCCACGGATCCTGCCAGCTCGGCGGTGTCCGCCGGAACCACGGCACAGGCGCTGGTGGACTTGTCCTTCGCGAAAGGCAAGGACTTCGCACAGTGGCTGGTGGCGGCCAAGGCAGCGCAGGATCCGGGCACACTCGCTCTCGTGGGCGACCTCAAGCGGTCGGCCATCGACGAATTGGCAGGAACACCGTCCGCACAGCGCTGGCTGTATCAGCCAGCGTCCGCAGACGATCCCACGGGCGCTGCTGCCTACACCCACTACCTCACCTTCAACCTCACCAGCAGCGGCCAGGTCGTGGACCACCGCTCCACCGACTCGACCAACCTGTGCGGTCGCTTTGCGTACACCGGCTTGCACGTAGACTCGGGCGATACCAGCACGCACCCGAGCGACCTGGCCGACGACACAGCGAAGACCACCCCCTTTCCTAGCTGTTGCGCCGCTGGCGACCTGAATCCATCCGAGAAGGCCATGGAGTTCATGGTGCTCGACTTGTCGACATGCCTCTCGCTGGACGCGGACACGACCGCCAGCCACCCCATCTTCTAACCGTGGAGATGGTCTACCTCCGATACTAGCCCGCTCGATGTCCGATGGGCTTGCGATGAAAGGCCGATGGATCTCCGCTTTGCCCCAATGCAACCGCCACGCGGACACCGGTGCAAACCCTGATGGATCCCGGCGCAAATGCGATGGATATCCGATATCCGGGCATCACGGAACCCCGATGAAATCGCGATGAAAGGCCGCGGAAATTTGGCGGCGCCGCGATCAGGGCGTAAGGTTTGCGCGGATGGCCTTCGGACACAAATGCGTGCAATCCCCTGCCGGCTGTGAAGGGTATCTGACCCGCCAACAAGCCGCCCAAGCCCTGGGCTTCGCGAGCGAATTCAAGATTCGTGAGTTCGAACGCAGAGGAATCCTGCGTTCGGTGCGCGGCCCCATGCGCGCCGCATTCTATCCCAGGGCGGAGGTCCTGGCCCTCAAGGCGCAGCTGGCATTGAGCGAGCCCGGTCACGTCCCGCCCGACGCTTGGACCGACGCCGAATTGCTGGCTCTGCTAGGCCACCCGAAACGAAGTGGCGGTACGCGCACGGTGCTCGACTTGGTCCTGGAGACCCAGATCAGCATCGAGCGCGCCGAGCGCGTGCACGATTTCTGGAAGCGCTGTGAACCCGCCTCGCGAGCCATTGGCGCAACCTCCGCGGAGACGACTGCGTCGATCTCCGACCTACGTGCCCACCCAGAGTCGCTCGCCGCGCACGAACGCAGGGGCGAGCGAAGGCTGTCGCGCGACCATCTGATCCGCAATCTGCGCGATCCCGATCCCCGCGTGCGCGCGCAAGCCTTCTCCCAGCTCAAGGAGAGCGGACGAACGTAACGACAATTTCGGCTTTCGTGCCCTCCCTACTGACTTCGGATCAAATAGGAACGACGTCGCTGAGATCGACCTCGAATTCCTCGCTGGGCACGACGCCCCGGTCCGTGCGCAGGGTGTTGTCGCGTGCGCGGTTGAGGGCGAGCTGCTCGAAGTAGGCCTGAACCTCCGGTACGGCTTCGGCCAGGCGCTCGACGTATTCGCGGGCGAGAAAGAGCACGGTGGCGGGCGTCGCCGCGCGCACCGTGGCCGAGGTCGGCTGATCCGTGACCAGCGACATCTCGCCAAACATGTCGCCGGCGCGTAGGCGCGCAAGCTTGACCGGATCTGCGCTGGCGGCGTGGGAAATCACCTCCACCTCGCCCGACAGGATGAGGAAGAGGCCTTGGCCCCGCTCGCCCTCGACGATGATGTCCACCCCGGCCTCCATCTCGTGACCCTCGAAGCGCCGCAAGAGCTCGCCCTGTTGCGACTTGGTGAAGGGCACGAAGAGCGGCGATGTCTTCAGAAGATTCTTGATCAATCGCTCGCGCGAGAAGCGGTCGAGCGCATCGCGAACCGACGGCACACCGGCGATCACGTGCAAGAGGGCCGTCTTGCTAACCTCGATGACGTCGGCCTCGCCCACCACGGCCACCGAGGCCGTGCGCGGCTGCCCGGTGATGAGGGCCATCTCCCCGAACAAGGTGTTCTCGAACAGACGGGCGATATCCTTGGGGCCAGCGGGCGTGTTCACGAAGACACGCAGCTCGCCGCTGGCCACGAGAAACAGCGAGTCTCCCGCGTCCCCTTGGCGCATGACCAGGTCGCCGTCCTTGAGGCGCAGGATGGAGAGAGAGCGAGCGACCGCGATGAACGATTCCTGGGTCAGCTCGGAAAGAAATGGCAGCGGGTGATACTGCTCTTGATAGCCCACGAAGACCGAGAGATCGAGAGCCGCGCGCAGGGCTTGCTCGGCCGCGTGCCGCAGCGACTTGGCGTGGCTGGCGTCGCCCACCTCGAACTTGGTGTCCGGATCGACCGGCGCCGGGCGAATCGCGAAACGCGCCAACTGCGGCGATCCCGAAGCATAGATTCTGACCAAGAGGGCTTCAATGTCGTCGATGGGTTGTCCCAGCTTGGTCAAGGCCTGGCAGGCCACCAACGCCGGAAGCGGGTGGCCAGCGCGAATATCGTGAATGGCGACCGTGCGATAGACTTGGGCGGCGACGTCCACGGCTCCCGCTTCGACAAGAATGTCCGCAATGAGCGTGCGCACTTCGTAGTCGAGAGGAACCGAAGCCAGGATCCGTTCGTAGACGGAGAGGGCGCCGGCGAAGTCGCCTTGTTGGCGCAGAACTCGTGCTTCGGCTCGGGCCTCACGCAAAGTGGTGATCATGGCTCCTAGAGTCGGTCAAGGTATGGGAGGTGGCAAGATCAGAAAAGATGCCCCTAGTCTACTCGGAACACCGCGCACAGCATTTCGCCGGCGAAGTAGGTCGTGTCCGCCGGATCTTCCATGCGCTTTGGCCGCAGGAAGGTGTTCATGATTCGTCCCCTGTTGTCGCGCCGAAGAAACGGATCGCTCGGCGTCGCGTAGCTGTGGCGAGAGCCGCCGTCGCGCCACTCACGGAAACCGATGCGAACGCCTGATTCGGCGGTCTCCACAAGGCCAACGTGCATCCCGCAACCGGTCCCCAAGTCGAAGAAGAGGACGTCGCCGCTGCGGACTTGATCAGCATGAACCTGGGGGAATTGCTCGCGCATGAAAGCGAAGAGCGCCGGCACGCTGCCGTCGGTTCCAAAGCGAACACCGCGCGCGTGCAGCGATTCCTCCACGATACTCGCCGCGCTCCGCTTGTGCGGCTGCTGGGGTTTGCGTGCGGCAGGCGTGGCGACCGATGAACGTATCTGCGCCGACGGAACGTAGATGCTGTGAGAAGAAGCCGTCGAGCAACCGGCCGCGAGAGTGAGCCCAGTCAGAGCTGCAAGGGTGCAACGTGATGTCGTCATGAACTACATTGTATAACGATGTGCTACCTGGGCCTACATTTTGCTGTTTGGCTACTTCTGGGCGCCCGCTCGCCTCCGGAATCACAAGGCGGCCAGGATCTGCTGCTTTGCGTCCGTGAGCGGGATGTCGACCAGAACGGCATCACCCGGCCGCGTGACGAACACGAAGCGCACGGCATCGGATCTCCGCTTTTTGTCGACCTCGATGCGGTCGAGCACTTCGGCGGTGAGACGAGAGCGAACATCGATCGGAAGTGAGAGCTGGGCGAGCAGGGTTTGCATGCGCACGCGCAGGCCCGGCCGGGTCACGCCGCGCGCTTCGCCGAGGGCCAGGGCCGCCACCATGCCCAAGGAAACTGCTTCACCGTGCAGAAGTTGGTATCCCGACGCGGCCTCGATGGCGTGTCCCACCGTGTGGCCGAAGTTCAAGATGGCGCGGCGACCGCTCTCGCGCTCGTCTTCGCTGACCACGCCGATCTTCACTTGTACCGCCGACGCAATGGCCGCGGAAAGGGAAGCAGGCGAGAGTTCCTTGTCCGCCTCCGATTCAAGCCTGGCGAAGAGCTCGGCATCCGCGATCAGCCCTGCTTTGACCACTTCGGCCATGCCTGCCGCGATCTCGCGCGCGGGCAAGGTGTCGAGGAAGCCCAAATCCGCCACGACCACGCGCGGTTGGTGAAAGGCGCCCACCAGGTTTTTTCCAGCTGGGATGTCCACGCCCGTCTTTCCGCCGACCGAGGCGTCCACACCGGCGAGCAAGGTGGTTGGACAAAGCGCGAAAGCCACGCCACGCAGATAGATTGCGGCCACGAAGCCCGCGTGGTCGGTGGTTGCACCGCCGCCGATGCCGACCACGACGCTGCCGCGATCATAACCGTGACCGGCCAACCACTCGCACGTGCGCTCGACGGCAACCAGGTTCTTGGCCGATTCTCCCCTGGGCAGAAGCAGGCACTGCACGCGGGGCAAGCGTGCAACAAGGGCGGCAAGCAGTGGCGCCACGCGGGGAGAAATCTTTGCCACATGTTCGTCGACGAGCACGGCCACTCCGCTCGGCTTGCCGAGCGCGGCGGCGATTCTCTCTGCCACTTCCTCGGGGCCAAGGGGAGCGATGTGAACGTCGTAGCTGCGTTCGGCCAAGGGTACGCGTAGAGTGGTCACGTTCCTCGGACTACAACGGCAGCCTGCGATCGGCAAGTCCTTGCGACGGTCGTCGCGTCCGAGCTTGGTTCCGCCTGACCGGGGATTCTGGTTGCCCGCAAGGCGGCTATGGCGGTGGCAGACAGCCCTTGCCCGGGGCGTGAACAAAGAGCCCGTGCGAGGGTTCTCCACGGCGTGGCTGTGGGCGGAGAGGGCGCGGAGGTATCGCTGGCCGCAAAGGCACGCTCGGAGCCTTGGGCGCGGAAGCGACGGCTGCGGGGAGTTGCGGCGGCCCCACCTCGGGCAAATCGGGACGCAAGACCCTCTGTGCGGTCGACGGACCGCTGACTGCCAGATGTACGCGCCAGTGCCGAATGGTCTTGCGCCCAATCCCTTTGATGCGCGCCAGTTCGTCGACCGTGCGAAAGGGATGGGCGCGGCGGTAGGCCAGGATATTGCGTACGCGCGCCGGCCCGACGCCAGGAATCAGGCGCAATTCGTCGGGCGTTGCGGTGTTCAGGTTCACCACGCCTTCAAGCTTGATCTTCTCCGCCCGCGCCAGCGCAACGAAAGACGCGAGCATCCATACGGCAACAAGAAGCGATCGCACCATGCTTTCTTCTCGGCAATGGGCCGGAAGAAGTTGCGTGCCTCTGTGCCTCCGAATTCTCGGTGCTCTCTCTGGTTCAACTAGAAGAAAGCTTCGTGCAGGACTTCGGACAACAGGTTGCAGAGGGCGTGGAAAAGCGCTCCTGGCGCGACGGAGCCGGATCGGCTACGCATCCACCCGAAAGCCAAGGCCGGAAAGAACACGGCAAGACGGGCGGGCTGGAAATCGACCAGAAAGTGGCCGATGGCAAAGAGCAAACTGGTGAGGAGCAGCGGCCATCCCACCGCCGCGCCCCACAGTCGTCGTTGCGATGGAAAACGCGCCTCGAATCGCGACAGCAAATACCCACGAAAGAAGACCTCTTCGGGAACCGCAACGATGAGAATCTGCGAAAGTGCCAAGAGCCAGAATCCCTCGGGCAGGACCAGGTGCATTCCGGCGATCCCTGGCCAGCGCGAACAGATGGGCGCGATAGCGCTCAGAATCCGAAGGCGCGGGCAAAGCGAACCGTAGAAGACGAAGAAGCCCAGGATGAAGGCCGGCCAAGTCACGAGCAGGGCGAG
>Ga0265342_10003431_pt1 | contig 13009 bp, 8 predicted proteins | sample 4CB327metaG_FD_203125 | JGI IMG/M metagenome (GOLD analysis project Ga0265342, IMG submission 203125) | Rhizosphere microbial communities from Carex aquatilis grown in University of Washington, Seatle, WA, United States - 4-CB3-27 metaG | ecosystem: Host-associated > Plants > Roots > Rhizosphere...
CGCTGCGCTCCGTGGAGTAAAACGGCGCGGCCCGGTTTGACCTGCCCGCCGACTCCGGGTAGATACAAGCTGACATGATCACAACGGTGCGCTACTCGTTTACGTACTTTCGCTTTCCCTGGTGGACCGGGGCGGCGGTGTTCTGCGTAGACGAGTAACGCCCACGAAACGAGACGACGCAGAACCCGAAGCCCTGGGAGCATTCCCGGGGCTTTTTGTTTTTTGAAGCGAATGAGGAGCGAAATCACGAGACCACGAAAGCTCGAAACCACGAAATGGCCTAAACGCCGGCTTCTTCTTTCGTGCTTTCGCCCTTTCGTGCTTTCGTGATCTCTTCACGCAAGGAGAAATGCCATGGCCGAGAAGATCGAGAACCGCAACCTCGTGGAGGTGATACCATTGATTCCACCGCGCGACGTGAAAGCCAAGCTGCCGCTGACTGCTGCGGCGGCGCAGGTGGTGCTGCAGACCCGCCGCGCCATCCGCGACATCATCCACGGCCGCGACCGGCAGCGGCTGGTCATTGTCGTGGGGCCGTGTTCGATCCATGACCCGGCAGCCGCCTTCGAATATGCCGAGCGCCTGCAGCGCGTCGCGCAAGCGACGGCCGAGCACCTGGTGCTGGTGATGCGGACGTATTTCGAAAAGCCGCGGACGACGATCGGCTGGAAGGGGTTGATCAATGACCCGCAGCTCGACGGCTCCTGCGACATCGCCGGCGGTCTCGAGCTGGCGCGGCGCATTTTGCTCGACATCAATGCGCTCGGGGTCCCATGCGCCGGTGAGATGCTCGACCCGATCACACCGCAGTACATCGCCGACCTGCTCAGCTGGGCCGCCATCGGCGCGCGTACCACGGAGAGCCAGACGCATCGCGAGATGGCCAGCGGTTTGTCGATGCCTGTCGGCTTCAAGAACGGCACTGACGGCGGATTGCAGGTGGCGCTCAATGCGATGATCTCGGCGCGCCACGCGCACAGTTTTCTGGGCATCAACGCTGACGGCGTGACGTCGGTGATCAAGACCGCGGGCAATCCCGATCGACACATCGTCTTGCGTGGCGGGGCTGGCGGGCCGAACTTTTCACCGGGGGACATCGCCGCCGCCGTGGCGATGCTGGCGGATGAGCAGATCGCGCGGCCCGTCATGGTCGATTGCTCGCATGACAACTCGGCGAAGGATCACACGCGCCAGTTGGCCATCGGCCGCGAGGTCTTGCGGCAGATGCGCGACGGCCAGGACGCGATCATGGGTCTGCTGCTGGAAAGCAATCTCCAGGCGGGCAAGCAAAGCTGGAAGGAAGGCGTCGCGTTGCAGTACGGCGTGTCGATCACCGACGCCTGCATTGGCTGGCCGGAGACGGAAGAGCTGCTCTATGCGGCGGCCGAGGCGGTGCGTGCCGGCCGTGGCGCTTCACAGCGCGGGGGCGGAGATGCTATCCCTCTGCCCAGTCTGGAGGGCCGATGAGTATCGCGCGGATCATTGCGGGGATCAGCTTTCTCTTCGTGGCGGGGATCAGCTTTCGCTTCGTGGGCACGACGGCGGTTCTGGCGGCCGACGGCACCGCTGCTCCGACGCCTGGCGCCACCGCGGCCCAGACCGAGCCCGCCGCCGCCAAGGCAGAGCCCACAGCCGGGCAACCGGCCCCGCCGGCCGACAAAGCGGCAATCGTCGGCAACTGGAAGTCCAACGACGACACCGAGGTAATGGAATTCGCCGCCGACGGCAGCCTGCGCGTCAAGGATCCCAACGCCATGTTCATGGGAAGCTACACGCTCTCCGGCGATGGCAATTTGCATATGGAGATCCCGGCTTTCGGGGCGAAGAAGGATTTCCTCTACAAGTACGAGATCAAGGGGGACGAGCTGACGCTCACGCTCACTGACAAGAAGCCGCGCAAGTATAGCCGTGTGAAGTGATCGCGGAGCGGGGTAAGCACAGGGTCACCTCCTGGACAAACGCCTGTGCGGCGAGGAGGCTGCGCTCCGCGTACCAGCGCCGAAGGCCGGGATTGAGAACCGCTCTGTCCCGACGCAGAACGACGCGGCCTTGGCTCGGGGCAGAGTCTGTTCGGGCTTGGGCAGAAGTAGCTACTCCAGCTCCGCCGACGAAACAGTGTCGCCGGCGCAACCCTACGCAGCCAGCTTACGGGTAATCGCGGCGACGTGGCGGCCCTGGAAGCGGGCGATGGCCAGCTCGTTGGCGCTCGGCTGGCGCTTGCCGTCGGTGCCGGCGATCGTCGTCGCGCCGTACGGCGTGCCGCCGGTGATCTCGTCCATGTTGTTCAGCTCCGCCGCCGAGTACGGTACGCCGACGATGACCATGCCGTGGTGCAGAAGGGTGTAGTGAAACGAGGTGATCGTGGTCTCCTGCCCGCCGTGCTGCCCGCCGGTACTGGCGAAGACACTGCCGACCTTACCGATCAGGGCGCCGCGGGCCCAGAGGCCGCCAGTGTGATCGAGAAAGCTGCGCATCTGCGCCGCCATGTTTCCGAAACGGGTTGGTGTTCCGAAGATGATGCCGTCGTAGTCGGCGAGCTCGCGCGGCGTGGCGATGGGTGCGGCGTGATCGAGCTTGGCGCCGTATTTGCGTAGGACATCTTCGGAAAGCAGCTCCGGCACCCGCTTCAGCGTCACCTCGGTGCCGTCGATTCCACGCGCCCCTTCGGCAATGGCGTGCGCTAGCGTCTCGATGTGGCCGTACATGGTGTAGTAAAGCACCAGGACCTTTGTCATGAGCCGGCCGTAGGCCTATTGCATGAATTGCGCTGTGGCGTCGGCATTCTCCGCCGCGAGTGTGTGGACGAGGAACTCATTCGCCCTGGCGTCACCGTGGAGCGTCGACTCGAAGAACGGGAAGATACTCAGCACGGTGAGCGTGTGCTGGCGTGACGGCCGCATGGCATGCGGCAAGGGTTTCGGGCCCGAGCAGGGTAGGGGACAGTCGCCGGCGATGATACCGGCGTCGGCGCCGCCGAGGAGATCGAGCAAGCTCAGATCGCCGCCGCTAAGGCTGCCGCCGAGGGCGCCGCAGCCAACGTCATCGGGATTGTTCTGGTTCTCAAAGATGCCCGCGGCGGCGGAGAATGCCGTGTGCGTGCCGCCGATCAGGGTCACCAGGTACTTCGGCGGCGCCGCTGCGCCGTAGGCGAATAGCGTGTTTTCCTTGTACGGCGTGATGGCGTCGATGTCGCCATCGACGAGCAGCAGCGGCATTTGCGCGCTCGTATAGAACATCTGCGAGAAGAAGCAGGCGGCGGGAGCCATCGCCGCGGCGGCGCGGACGCGGGGATCGCGCAGGTCGCGGTCAAAGGCAGTGAGCAGGGTTGTCGTACCGCCGAGCGACAGGCCGGTCAGTCCGATGCGGCTGGGGTCGATCACCGGGCCGAACGTGGCGTCGGCGAGCATGGTGTCGATGAGAAAGCTGACGTCGCCCGGCTGGTTCGGTAGGTCGGCAACCGTTGCTCCTCCGGGGGTGCCGATATGGCTCAATGGGAAGTCTGGCGCGACGACGATGTAGCCGTGGCTCGCCAGATGATCGTTGAGGTAGCTGCCTTCGGTGTGCGAGCTCATGAAGCCGTGACTGTACATGATGAGCGGAATGGCAGCGCCGTTCCACACCAGCGGCGCGTTCACCTGCTCGGCTTCCGTGCCGGCGGCATTCGGGGTCGTGGGATACCAGATTTGCGTAACCAGGGTGCGGCTCGGTTGGCTCGGATTGCTGCCGTTCGCCGGGGTCGAGCGGCTGGTGTCGACCAGCGTCAACGTTCGCGTGCCGACGCCGGAGGGACCGGGCTGGAGGACCTCGGGGCTGGTAAGTGGCGGCGCCGACGTCGGGCTCGGCGTTGGTGTGTTGGGTGGCGAATTTGTGGCTGTGACGGTTGCGGTCGTGGCGGCTGTGGATGGAGTGGAGGTGCTGTCCTCGCTGCAGCCGGCAAGCAACACGATCAGTGCGGCAAGCGGCGCCGCGCTGCGCAGATGGAGTAGGAATCGCATGGCGGGGGACACTAGTGCACTCACCGGCGAGCGTCAAACAAGAAGTGGAGGCGAATGTGGTGGCCGCAGTTTGGTGGCGTGGAGCAGAACAGACCCGGCGAATGAATTCGCGGCAACGAACGGCACCGAGTCGCCCTGCGGCGACTTCCCCATCCAGATGCCAAACCGATTGATGGAGGGGCGGGGAGCCCAGGCCGGTGGGCTTGGTGCATTGCGTTGCTGCGGCTTGAGCCGCCGGGACTGAAGGACGGACGCGACGCCGGCAAGACGGAAGCTTTGCGGGCGAACACGCAGGCTTGCGGCGACGCTGCAGATGCCGAATAAAGGTTCCATGAACCCAACCGAACGTACCAGCTATCACGCCTGTCCGCTCTGCGAGGCCACTTGTGGGTTGGAGATCCGCAGCCGTGGCCGTGAGGTTGTCGGGATCCGCGGTGACGCGGCCGATGTGTTTAGCCGCGGTTTCATCTGCCCCAAGGCGTACGCCTTGAAGGAGCTCGATGCCGATCCCGATCGCCTGCGGACGCCGTTGCTGCGTCGCAAGGGCCGCCTCGAGGCGGCGAGCTGGGATGATGCGTTCGCCGAGATCGAGCGGCGTCTGATGCCGATCATCCAGGCGCACGGCCGCGATGCAGTGGCGGTGTATCTTGGGAACCCCAACGCCCATAACCTGGCCCTCGGTCTGTACGGTCAGGTGATGCTGCGCGCGTTGGGCTCCAAGAACGTCTACTCCGCCAGCACCGTCGATCAGATGCCCAAACAGGTCGCGGTCGGATTGATGTTCGGCACGCTGCTGAGCACGCCGGTGCCGGACATCGACCGCACCGACTATTTGCTGATCATCGGCGCCAACCCATTCGTCTCCAACGGCAGCTTGATGACTGCTCCCGACATGCCGGGCCGGTTACGCGCCCTCCGCGAACGCGGCGGTCGGGTGGTGGTCATCGATCCGGTGCGCACGCGCACGGCGACGGAGGCCAGCGAGCATCACTTCATTCGTCCCGGTGCCGACGCATATCTGCTCCTCGGCATCGTCCACACGCTGTTTGCCGAAGGGCTGGTGCGGCTGGGACGACTTGCCGAGCACACCGCCGGCGTCGAGACCGTCCAGGCACTGGCGCAGCCGTTTGCTCCCGAGGTGGTCGCGCCGCGGTGCGGCATCGGCGCGCCCGTCATCCGTGGTTTGGCGCGCGCCCTGACGCAGGCTGAACGTGCAGCGGTCTACGGGCGGATCGGCACCTGCACGCAAGAGTTCGGCACGGTTGCCAGCTGGCTCGTCGAGGTGATCAACACGTTGACGGGGCATCTGGATCAGCCGGGTGGCGCCATGTTCACCAAGGCCGCCACCGGTAGTCCGCACACCCGCGGTACGCCGGGTCGCGGCAAGGGGGTGCGCTTCGGGCGGCGGCACAGCCGTGTGCGCCAGGCTCCGGAAGTGTTCGGTGAGTTACCGGCCGCTTGTCTCGCGGAGGAAATCGAGACCCCAGGAGAAGGGCAGGTCAGGGCGCTGATTACCATCGCTGGCAATCCGGTATTGAGCACACCGAATGGCGCGCAGCTGGCGCGGGCGCTGAGCGGCCTCGAATTCATGATGAGCCTGGACATCTATGTGAACGAGACCTCACGCTTCGCCGACGTCATTCTCCCAGGATTATCGCCCCTCGAGCAGTCGCACTACGATTTCATCCTGCGCCAGCTCGCAATCCGTAACGTTGCGACCTACTCACCGCCGGTATTCGATCCGCCGCCGCAGCAGATGCCCGAGTGGCGCACGCTGCTGCGGCTGAGCGGCATCATTGCCGGACAAGGGGCGGCGGCGGACATCGACGCACTCGACGACTTCGTCCTCACGCAGCGCATCGAGCAGGACGTGAGCGCGCCAAGCTCGCCGATCTACGGGCGTGACGCGGCGGAGATCCTGGCGGCGCTGGCGCCGCGCCGCGGACCGGAGCGTTTGTTGGACTTGATGCTGCGCGCCGGACCCTACGGTGACGGCTTCGGGACAGATTCCGATGGACTGAGTCTGGCAACGGTCGCCGCCCAGCCACACGGGGTGGACCTCGGCCCCTTGCAGCCGCGTATTCCGGAGGTGCTCCGGACGCCATCGGGCAAAATCGAGTTGGCGCCGGCAGCGCTGCTGACGGACGTCGACCGCGTGCGGGCGCAGCTCCACCAGCCCGCTGAGGGCATGGTGCTGATCGGCCGGCGCCAGCTGCGCTCCAACAACTCGTGGATGCACAATCTCGAGGTGTTGGTGAAGGGCAAGCCCCGCTGCACGATGTACATGCACCCGGCCGATGCGGCACGCCTGGATCTGGCGGATGGTAGCCTGGCGCGCGTGACGTCGCGTGCGGGAACCATCGAAGTCCCGGTCGAGGTCACCGACGCGATCATGCCGGGAGTCGTCAGCATCCCGCACGGCTGGGGACATACGGAGCCCGACGCCCAACTGCGGGTCGCCGCGGCGCACGCCGGCGTAAATAGTAACCAACTGGCGGATGCGCATGTGCTCGATCCCCTTTCCGGAAACGCAGTGCTGTGCGGTATTCCTGTCAGCATCGAACGCCCCGCGGCGTGAGGGAATCCGAGACGAAGCCAGGCCCTAGTCTTGGTGGCGCGAACAGGGCGGACCCGGCGAATAGATTCGCGGCAACGAACGGCACCAAGTCGCCCCACGGCGACTCCCCCAACCCAGAGGACCCACCGGCATGCATTTTCCATCTTGGCGTGAGACCTTGCCTGGTATATCAAAGCGCGGACATTGCGTGGTGCGTTGAGAATGCGCCGACGCTCGTCATTTTGCCGCCTTGCTGGACCAAGCCTTCCCCCCGCATGAGTTGAGGACGCCTGGCACTGTTCTGGCTCCAGTCTACGTAGTTCTACGTGCCCAGCAGAGGTGCGGCGAAGGAGTTTCCATGTGGAGCAAGAACGGTGTTGTCGCTCGAGGGCAATGCGTTGAAAGAATGAGAGTGGCGTCGGCAACGGTCGTCCTGATGATCGTGGTGTCGTGGTGCGCGGCGCGGCCGGCATTGGCGGGCCCGCACCGGCGCGTGGCGCAGGCCGGGCAATCTGACCTGGGAGATGTCGCTCGCGGCTTGCCCTTACATGGCTCGCTACGCGTTGAAGGCGTGCAGTTTGAAGGCAGCACTACCGCGTTGGAGCTCGAACGTTTCGAGGCATTTGCGCCGGACGCGCAGATCGTCGTTGCCGGAGACCGCGGAGATGTCGTCCTCTCGGCACCGGACAACGCCTACTACCGCGGTGCCGTCGAGGGCGATCTGGGCGCCGTGGCGGTGCTGACCGCACGCGCGAAGGGTGGGGTGCGTGGCTTGATTGTGAAGGACGGTGTGCCATGGATCATTGGCGAGGAGCACGGTCCAAACCATCTGCCCGGTCTCTCGACCCGCAAAGTCAATGTCGGCCAGGAACTCGCCGGCCGTCCGTTCCGCTGCGGTGCGGATGATGCGCTCACGGTGCCTGGGGCGTTGGATCCGCAGGTGGCCGGGCTTGCCGCGCCGATCACAGCGGAGGCGCCCGTCACGGGGGACTCGGTCGTCAACTACACCGCGCGCGTCGCGGTCGAGACCGACTACGAGTTTTTTCACCTCTTCAGCACCACCCTGGATCCCACTGCGAGCGCCATCGATTATGTCGGCGATCTCTTCGCCTACGCATCCACCATCTATGAATCAGAGGTCAATACCAGCCTGGTCGTCTCATACCTGAAACTGTGGACAGCCGGTGCGGACGCGGACCCGTGGACGCAAAGCTCGTGCAGTTCCGCGCTCTCGGAGTTTCAGACCTATTGGACGACGAACAACGGGGCGATCAGCCGGACGACCGCCCACATGTTGAGTGGCAAGCCCACCGGCTGCGGCATCGCCTATATCGGCGCGCTGTGCAACACCACGTACGGTTACGGCGTAACCGGCAGCCTGGGTGGGAACTTTGATATTCTCAATCCCGGAGTGGTCTGGGATATTCTCGCCGTCAGTCACGAGATCGGGCACAACTTCAACTCGCCGCATACCCATTGCTACAACGGCATCGGCGGCAGTAGTCAGCCGGTCGACCAATGTTACAGCGGCGAAAGCGGGTGCTATAGCGGGACCACCAGCTTGCCGTGTTCTTTGGGTGGCGGACACGGATGTGGGACGATCATGAGCTACTGCCATCTCCTGGGTGGCGGATATGGCAACATTACGTTGACGTTCGGCACGGGGTTCGCCTACGGTGTCCTGCCAGGTCGCGTGCCGACGCGTATGCACGACTATGTGGTATCTACGGCGGCGGGCAATCCCGGCTGCCTGCAGTACATCCCGCCCGGACCGACCTTGACCCCGACGCTCACCGGGACACCGACTGCGACGTCGCAGCCGACGACGACAGCCACTCCAAGCTTGACGCGCACGGCAACGTTTACGCGGACAGCGACGCCGGCAAGTACGGCGACGCGCACAGGAACTCCTACGGCCACGTTGACGCCCAGCCGCACGCCAACTGCCGCCGCGACGGCAACGCGGACTCCGACGAATACTGCGACCGCGCCGCCGACGAGCACGCTGACGGCCACGCGCACCCCGACATCGACGTCGTTGCCGGTGCCGACAAATAGCCTCACGCCGACGGCGGTACCGACGTTCACGCGTACAGCTACATTCTCTCCGGCGGCCACGGCGACACCCACCAATACGGCGACATCCACCAATAGCGTCACGCCGCAGGCGACCAACACGGCGGCGGTGACGGCCACGGCCACGGCGGGACCGCCGTGCCCGCAAACCGACCTCGGCAGCACGGTGCCCATCGCATACAGTGGAACGACGATCGGTGTTCCGAACTTGATGAGCGGAGCCACCTGCGGCGGCGGCGGTAGCCGCGCTCCAGACGCGAGCTTCTTGTTCACGGCTTCGGCGACGGGATCCTACCAGATCGACACGCTGGGTTCCGGATTCGACACCGTGCTGTATGTGCGCACGGCGAGCTGCGCCGGACCGCAGGTCGCCTGCAACGACGACGCAAACGGCACCCGGCAGTCGTTGGTTTCTCTTTCGCTGATCGTCGGGCAGTCAGTGGTCATCGTGGTCGACGGGTACAGCACGCAAAGTGGGGCGTTTACGCTGAACGTTCACCTGACCTCGGCGGCCACGCCGACCGCTACGACTAGCGTGCCTCCGGCAACGGCGACGTACACGGCAACGGCGGCGCCAACCGTGACGCCGATCCCGACGAACACTACGGCACCGTCGCAGACACCCGTCGCGACGAACACGCTGGCCCCGAGCTCGACGCCCACGGCTATGCTCACGAATACGGCGGCGCCCACGTCGAGTCGCACGCCGACGGAGTCGCCGCTCCCGGCGACCGCCACCCCAAGTCTGACGCCGGGCAGTACCGGAACGGCGACGCCGGTCACGTCACTTCAGCTGCTCGCCGTGCGAGACGCATGGACGGATGAAATGAATCCGAACCATAACCGGGGCAACGATTCCAATATCAGCGTGTATCCGGTGAGCAAGAAGCGCCATCGTAGCCTGGTGCAATTCGATTTGTCCCAGGTGCCGGCCGGGACATGCGTGAGCTCGGCAACGCTGCTGCTGACGCTGACCGGCGCGCAAGCCCCGGCGGCGATATACGGGGTGCATCGGCTGACGTCGAGTTGGACGGAAGGCTCCGGCACGGACAACTCCGGCGTCACCTGGAGTCGCCGCGACGGTGTGACCGCGTGGACAACGCCTGGCGGTGATTTCGTCGCCACGGCCACGGCGTTGGTTTCCACCGGCGAGACGAGCGGAGTGACTTTGCAGTGGGACGTCACCGCAGACGTCGCGGCCTTCCAGAGCGGTGCGGCCGTGAACTACGGATGGCTCGTGAAGGACAGCAACGAAGGGAGTGGCAAGCTATTCCAATTCGCCTCACGCGAGGCAACAACGATCGGTAGCTGGCCGCAGCTGCGCATAACGTTGGGGCCGTGCTCGTAGGGGGCAAGAAGAAGGGACAACAGACGACAGACGACAGACGAGGAGAGGACTACCGACTCCCGCTGCAGGGATGCTGCGACCGCGGCGCCCTTGGGTCCCTTACAGGTATCTAGTCTGTCATCTGTTGTCTGTAGTCTGTTGTCTCGCTAATAGTCGAGCGGCGTGAGTTCCTTCCCCACCGCCTTGCCGAGCGTGGCGACGGCGACGTCGTAGTCGTGGACGGCGCGCAGGTAGTCGCTGCTGGCTTCGGTGTAGGTGCCGAGTCCTCTGAACAACTCTTCGGCGTCGCCGATGCCGAGATCGAAGTTGCTCACCGTAAGGATGAGCAAGCCGCGGCCGGCCTTGCGTCCTTCCTCCGTGGTGGTGATGGTCTCGCGGCTTTGCGTGACGTCGGAGTAGGCGCGACGGATTTCAAGCTGGAGACCGGACGCGGCTTCACGCTTCAAGGCCTCCAAGCGTTCGAGGTCGGCCCGCGCGGCTTCGACTTTTGCGTTGGTTGTCAGGAAGCTGAGATTCCAATGGATGCCCACGACACCGACCGGGCGGAAGTAGTTGAAGTCGTCGTACGCAAACGGATTGCTCTGGTCCTGGCGGTTGGCGGCATAGGCGTATTGCAAGCCGGTGGAGAAAAACAGGGTCGGGAAGTAATCGGCGCGCTCCAGATCCACCTTCGCGGATTGCGCGGTGATACCGGTGGCCAGCTGGCGTGACTCGGGCCGTCGGCCTGGGCCGTCGACCAGGTACTCGCTGAGTGGGCCGATCGTGGCATCGACGGGCCGCAGCTTGGCGTCGCTGATCTGGAAGGTGTCGACGTCGACGCCAACCGCGCGCGCCAGGGCACTGCGCGTCAGGTCCGTAGCTGCGTCGACTTCCAGGACCCCTTTGGCAAACTTGGCGCGCCCGGCTTGCAGCTTGAGGAGATCGATCTCGGTGACGGTGGAAGACCCGGTATCCAAGCGCTGCCGCGTTTTGTTGACCGCTTTGTCCATCGTCTCGAGCATGTCGTGAAGCAAAAGCGCGAGCTGGCGACTCAATTGGAGCCCATAGAAGAGCTCCTTGGTGCTGAGGACGACCTCGGCGCGTTTGACCTCGCCGTGAGCGCGCTCTTGTTCCAGGCCCGCCTGCGCGGCTGCGAGGGCGGCGTTGAGCTTGCCAAATGTCCACACCGGGATGTTGATGGCCAGGTCGAGACGGGTAAACGGGCCAAGACTGTTGAGGAGGGCATTCTTGTCGTCCGGGGAGTTCTGCACCGTCCCGCGCGCCTGGTTCACGAAACCGAGGACCTCGTTGAACTCGCTTTGGCCATAGCGCCCGGCACGGGCTTCCGAGATGCGAGCCCGCGCCAGGGCGAGATCGGCGCTGGCGGTGCTCAGATCGGGGCTATTGCTGAGCGCCGCCCGAATGCATTGGGTAAGGTCATAGCCTCGAGTCGCGGCCTCGGGAGGCTCTGCCGCGGCGGCCATCGAAGCGATTGCGGCGAGTACGCCAAAAGTCAGAACGCGCATTCCAATCTCCTCCGTCGATTCAGCAGGAAGGCCAACCTCGAACATTAAAGGTTAGCTCATTTCCGAGGCGCTGGCCCCGTGCACGTTGAGCCAGCTGTCTAACCTGGCAGCCCATAGCGACCAATCCTGCCCTGAGGCACCCCGAAGGGGGAGCGTCCCAGAGAAAGGACGCCGGCCGCAGGCCCTTTGGTCTTTATTAAGCGCAACGAATCTGCTTGAAGAAGGGTTCACTGCGCAGAACCTCTGAGCTTCATGAGTACGGCCAACATCAGCGCTGTCTTCCACCCGGTGTCGCCGCCTCCGATACTACATCCGGCGCCGGCTCGCACGGGGGAGGTGGCGTTGCGCGTCGAAGCCTTGCGCAAATCCTACGGGTCCATCGAAGCGGTCGCCGGGCTAAGCTTCGAGATTCACGCCGGCGAGGTGTTCGGGTTGCTCGGCCCCAACGGCGCTGGGAAGACCACGACGATTTCCGTGCTCGCTACCCAACTGCGACCGACGTCAGGCGACGCCGTCGTCTTCGGCCACAGCGTCCGGCAGGAGGTGGCGGTCGTGCGGCGACTGATCGGTGTGGTGCCGCAGGATATTTCCCTGTATCCGAAACTCACGGCGGCGGAGAACATCAAGTTTTTTGGCCGCATGTACGGTGTGCCAAAGGACGAATTGAGCCGCCGTCTCGATGAGCTGCTCGATCTGGTCGGCTTGGAGACGCGGCGGAACGACTATGTCGACGTCTTCTCCGGCGGTATGAAGAGGCGGCTCAATCTTGCCGTCAGCCTGATCCATCGCCCGGCACTCTTGCTGCTCGACGAACCGACGGTCGGTGTTGACCCGCACTCTCGCGAACATCTGTTCTCGATCGTCCGCCGCCTGCGCAGCGAAGGCACCGCGATCCTCTACACGACGCACTACATGGAAGAAGCGGAGCGCTTGTGCGATCGAATCGTCATCATCGACCACGGCAAGGTGCTTGCCGACGACACGGTGCGCGGGCTGTACCGGCGGCTGCCGGCGTCGCGGAGTGTGGCGCTGGACCTCGAGCCTCCGGCGGCCTCTGAGAATTTGCTGGCCGGTCTCGCCGCGATGCCGGGAATATCCGCCGTACAGGGAACCGCGGGCGGAGTGCGTTTCGACACGGCCGATTTTGGCGCCAACCTGGCCCTTGCGCTGGAGCACATCGCAGGCCTGGGCGCGCGCGTGACGTCGGTCAAGAGCGGTCAGACCAGCCTCGAGGATGTGTTCATCACATTGACCGGACACGCGCTGCGCGATGGACCCCCGGCGGACACTCTCCCTTGAGCGTGCTCGCCATCCGGGCGTTGATCCGCAACGACCTGCGCATCTATGCGACCGATCGCCGCGCAATGATCATCGGCGTTCTGGTGCCGATTCTGATCGCGGCGTTTTTCGGCTACGTCTTCGGCGGCAACGGCAATGCCGAGGCGGGCAAGATTGCGCTGATCATCGTCGATGAGGACCAGAGCGAGGTCTCGCGTGCGATTGCCGCGGGCCTCGCGGAGGAGCCGCT